>P_2C_Liq_1_UnCtyDRAFT_1000844_pt1 | contig 12466 bp, 10 predicted proteins | sample Pon2CUnioCityCA_2_FD_10234 | JGI IMG/M metagenome (IMG submission 10234)
CTAATTTCGCACCCGCCAGCTCACTGATGCGTTCAGCGGTTCCGTGCCCGCTGGCCGTGAACAAAATCAAATAACCCTGGGTCTTTAGATCCTCAATCCAGGCTTGGAAGTCTGAATCAATACCTGAAAAACTTGGCAGATCATAAACCTCAATGTCGGCTCCATCGACCTGCCCGAAACTTGCCATAAATCTCAGTGAGTGATGAGAGTCTGTGAGTTTTTGCAGGTAATCTTGCCAGTCATAAAACCCACCAGCGCTGAGATCAATTGGTGCCTCTGCGCCACTAATTGCGGCATCCCATGCAGCATGCAGAAACTCTTCATTGGTCTTTTTCAAATCCTCTGCGCGGGAGCGGATTCGCTCCGNGGAAAGAATCACGTGCTCGCTTTCGGGTGGGAANAATTCAAACACTGGAACCATNGNACTGGTCAAAACTGGAGCCAGTGATTCCATGCCCGACACCGGAATAGCGTTTGCTATTTTTTCTAGCATTTCTGAAAGATTTGGAAACTCCAAAGCCATTTCTCGAGCCTTGGATGCGACCTCCGGAGTAATCAGCAATTCTCTTGCGGGGTACAACTGAAAGCTATCGAGCTTCGTTGTGTTAGATCTTTGGTCTGCAATCGAAAACTCACGAATCTCTTCGATTTCATCTCCGAAAAACTCAAGCCTGAGGGGAAATTCATGAGTGACTGGGAAGACATCAACAATGCCTCCGCGGATCGCAAATTCTCCCCTTCCGCCAACCATGTCAACCCGCTCATAGCCAAGCTCAATAAGTTTCAGGGGCAGCTCTGCGAGTGAATACTCTCTGCCCGCAAATATGTCCATGGCTGGATGATCGAGCAGTTTGCTGTGAACTGGTTGCAAACAAGCTCTGACGCTCATGACAACAAACACTGGGTGGTTTGCAGGTTTATTGGCTAGCTCCATGAGCCTTGTCAGTGCTCTTAGTCTTTTTCCAACAGTTTCTGATGAGGGAGAGAGTCGCTCGTGAGGAAGAGTTTCCCAACTTGGATATTCAATTAGTTCAAAACCAGAATCGTAGTCAGCAAGGAAATCAAGCATTTCCTGGGCTTCTCGACCAGTTGCAGTCACCACCACAAAAGGAGTTTCTGAACCGCGAAGTCTTGGCAAATCAGCTACCAAAAAGGGATGTGAGCCGGAGGATGCAATCACAGAAGAATGATTGGTATTGGCTGATGCTTCGAATTTTGAGTAGGGGTAACCCTCAGAGATTTTTTCACCTAGGGGTCTAAGACTCACCCCGAAATTCTAGTCTCTGGCGGAGTGGATTCTTTGCATAGCAGCCTGAATGCCTTCGCCAATTACAGATTCGACGGCATCTGATGCAAATCCAATGCGCTCTTCCAGCTGCTTTTTCTCTGTTGTTGAAAAGTTTTTCAAAACGAAATCAGCGGTTGGTTGCTGCCCAGGTGGCCTACCAATTCCAAATCGAAGTCTGTGAAAATCTGGATTCGAAGCGGCAATAATGTCCCTAAGCCCGTTATGACCTGCGTGACCACCACCTGTTTTTAGCTTGATCACCCCAAAATCCAAATCCAACTCGTCGTGAATTACCAACAGCTGACTGGTTTCTAAATTGAAATACTTCAACAACGAACTAACTGGCCCACCGGAGCGGTTCATGTAGCTTGCTGGTTTTGCCAGAACAATTTTCTGCCCTGCAATAGTTTTTTGGACAATCAGGGCATTGCTGCGGTGAGACTTAAATTTCTCACCGTCAGCAATGGAGTTCACAACCATCTGTCCGATGTTGTGCCGATTTTCCTGATACTGACTACCCGGGTTTCCTAACCCAACTACCAGCCAGGATTGATTACTCTTCTGAGTTCTCTTCAGCAGCACTCTCTGCTGACTCCTCGACTACCTCGGCTGGAGTCTCTTCAACGGCTGCTCTGGTCTCGGTTACAACGGCGATGTTCTCATCGCTGGCTAATTCCAAAACAATTCCCTCAGGCAAAACCAAGTCGTTCACCGTGTAGTGGTGACCAGCTGGGTTTTCCTTGCTGATGTGCAACTCAACGTAGTCAGGGATTGCGGTTGCTTCAGCTTCCATAGCAACTGTGAAGTGAACAACGTCGACAACTGTTCCACCCATTGGCTCACCAACAACGTGCACAGGAACCTCAACGTGAACCTTTTCACCCTTTTTCACCTCGACTAAGTCAACGTGCTCAATTTCCTGCTTTACGGGCTCTTTCTGAGCTGATTTCACCAGCACCAGTTCTTTTTTGCCATCAATTTTTAGTTCCAAAATTGCGTTTTTGGTTCTAAGCGCCAACATGGTCTGCTTTGAAGGCAGGGAGATGTGGCGGGTTGCGTTTCCGTGACCATAGATAACTGCAGGAGTCTTGCCTAAAGCGCGAAGCTTGCGGGCGGCTCCCTTTCCAAAGTCAGTTCTGATTTCAGCGTCGAAGTTTTTGTCGCTCATAATAATTTCCTCTGTCGGTGGGCTATCAACTCAGGCTTGAGGATTGGCTTCACCAACCACCCCGTCGATCACGGAACTAAATCCCTCGCCGTTGTTCGTTTGGAATACTAGCTCAATTTTCTAATCCTGGAAAGACCCAGTCTGAGACCAAAAACAATCACTAGCAGTCCAACTCCAACAATCAGTGAGGTGATTGGGACGGAAAAGGCAATGGCTAAACAAAGCAGTAGGCCAAGCAGTGGCCAAAACTTTGAACGAGAGTTTAGGTTTTTGGGCTGACGATAAGCGGCTAAATTGGCGATGGTGTAATAGGTCAGTATCGCAAAAGAGCTAAGCCCGATCGCCCATACCAAATCGCCTGACAGAATCAGCACCATAACTAAAAGACTGACCGTGATCTCGGCAACCCAGGGGGTTTGAACTTTTTTGCTTCGAATGGCAAACATCGAAGGTAGCTCTTTATCCTCACCCATCACAGATGCAGTTCTACTCATGCCCGCTAATAATGCAAGCAATGAACCAAGTGAGGCAATACCTGCAACAGTGCTCACTGCCGCTGCTGGAAACCACGGTGCAGTGATTGCCAGCAGGTCAATCATTGGCGCAATTGAAAACCTCAATTGGTTTCCCAAGACTGCTGGCATCAAAAAAGACAAGGCTAGGTATATTGAAAAAACAATCCCAAATGAGATGGCTATTGCCCTAGCTGTATTTTGTTTTGAATCAGTTAGCTCATCACCAAGAGTTGCAACTCTGGCGTAACCTGCAAACGCGAAAAATATCAGCGCAGCTGCTGTCAACACTCCAAATCCTTGTAAATCTGGCTCATTGCTAACGGTTGTGAAATCGGCAAAGGCAATTGCTGAAATGACCACAAAAATCAAAAACAAAACAGTGATTCCACCAAGTATTAACGACCCAAAAGCAGTTCTGTTCACGCCCAAGATATTGATAAATGCCATCACCGCAACACTCAAAAGTGCAACTGGGATTGTTTGTTCTGGAAACAGATATCCCGCAACCGCCAAAGCAATGGCTGCCGATGATGCAACCTTGCCAATCAGGAAGCTACTTCCTGCCAAAAACGCCCAGTTTTGACTGAGGTATTTCTGGGCGTAGCTATAGGCCCCACCCGGTCTCGAAACCTGAGCCGCCAATTGAGAAATTGAGGCGGCGTTCAGATAGGCAACAAATCCAGCAAGCAATACTGAAACAGGGAGCAAATAGCCCGCTAGCGCTGCAGCTGGAGCAAACACCACAAATACACCAGCACCCAGCATGGCGGCCAGGCCAATGAATACCGCCTGATCAAGACGGAGTTNATTTTTCACACTGAAATCTTAGGCGTGGCCAGGAAACAGAGAGTTAACGCTGTCATCGTCAAACACCGCATAAATTGCCTTTGCAATCAGAGGCGCGATTGACAAAACCGTGAGTTGTTCAAATCTTTTTTCCTCAGGAATTGGCAGTGTGTCGGTAACAATCACTTCATCAAAGGCATCGCTACTCAGACGCTCAACAGCGGGATCGCTGAACACAGCATGGGTGGCAGCTACCAATACTGACTTAGCTCCGTTTTCTTTCAAAGCCCTAGCAGCGGACAATATGGTCCCACCGGTGTCAATCATGTCATCCACCAATAAGCAATCCCGACCTTCAACCTGTCCAACCAACTCGTGCACCTGCACCTGGTTTGGCTTGTCCGGATCGCGACGCTTGTGAATGATGGCGAGCGGGGATGACAGCCTGTCAGCCCAAATATCAGCCACCCGAACACGGCCTGAGTCTGGTGAGACAACCGTCAAATTGTCAGTCCCGTATTGCTCTGCGACGTAATCTGCCATCAGTGGCAGTGCCCACAGGTGGTCAACCGGACCTTCAAAAAATCCTTGAATTTGTGGCGAGTGGAGATCAACGCTCATCAATCTGTTGGCCCCAGCCTTGTGATACAAATCAGTCATCAGGCGAGCAGAGATTGGCTCGCGACCCTTGTGTTTTTTGTCCTGCCGGGCGTAAGGGAAAAACGGTGCCACCACAGTAATGCGCTTAGCACTTGCTCGCTTGAGAGCATCAACCATCAATAGTTGCTCCATTACCCAGTGATTTATTGGGTTGGGGTGAGCCTGAATAACAAAGGCGTCCACTCCTCGGACCGACTGCTCGAAACGAACGAAGGTTTCGCCGTTTGCAAAGTCGTAGTTCTGCATTGGCACAACCTCTGTGCCCAGTAGCCTCGCCACCTCCTCAGCAAGTTCTGGATGGGCCCGCCCGGTGGCGAGAATCATTTGCTTGGAGTTTGATTTGACGAGGCCCATGTTTATTTCTTTCTTTTCACATGTTTGGCAGATAGTGAATCGGGTCTATTGGCCAACACCCAGCCAGCTATGGCTCTCTGTGGTGAATGATTCATGGCCAAATCCCCTGATTGAACATCTTTTCTCACCACCGTACCAGCTGCAGTGTAAGTTCCCGAATTGATAGTCACCGGGGCGACAAAAACATTTCCAGCACCCGTTTTCACATCATCCCCAACCTGAGTTGTGTGCTTGTTCACGCCGTCGTAGTTGGCAAAAATAGTGCCGGCACCAATGTTTGAACCGCTTCCGATTTTGGCATCACCCACATAACTAAGGTGAGGGACCTTGCTTCCAGAGCCAATCTCGGCATTCTTAGTTTCTACAAAAGCACCGATTTTCCCCTTGCTGGAGAGCTTGGTGCCTGCCCTTAGATAGGCAAAGGGGCCAACAGTGGCCCCGTCTTCAATGATTGATGAGCTGATATCGGAGCTTTTGATTGAAACCTCCGAGCCAATAACCGCATCATTAATCACAGAACCAGACCCAATCAAACTCATCCTGCCGACTGAGCTGGTTCCTCGAAGCTGGACCGATGGTTCAATCACGACATCCTCGCCCAGTTGAACCGCGACATCTATCCAAGTTGAGTCTGGATCGATAACAGTCACCCCACTGAGCTGCCATGCTTTGATAATTCTTTTATTGAGCTCCCCGGCAACCTCTGAGAGCTGAACTCGATCATTGATGCCAGCGACCAACCAGTGGTCTGAAACCAACTCAGTGCTCACCTGATCGGAGATTCCAATCAGGTCTGTCAGGTATTTTTCTTTTTGAGCGTTCTTGTTATCTAGCTTTCCAATGGTGGATTTCAAAAATTTAGAATCAAAGACATAAAACCCTGAGTTGATTTCAGTGATTTCTAATTGCTGTTGATTGCAGTCCTTGTGTTCCACGACTGAGATCTGCCGAGCGTCTCGAACCACTCGACCATAACCTGCGGGGTTATCAACATTGGCTGTCAACATGGAAGCCTCCGCTTTTGAGGCAACATGACTATCAATCAAAGAATTCAATGTTTGAACATCCATCAGAGGCACGTCCCCACTCAGAACAACAACTGCTCCATTGAAATCAGATAGAGCCTCCAGGGCTGATTCCAAGGCAGCTCCGGTGCCGGGAATGTCTGATTGAGTAATGAATTCAACATCATCGGCCAGTCCGCTCAAGGCTTCCTCAACCTCTGATTGCTTGTGTTTTAACACCGTGATGATTTTGGAGGGCTCTAGCGCTCTGGCGGTTGCCAGCACATGCTCAATAAGGGTCAGACCTGCAATCGGGTGGAGGATTTTGGGAGTTTCCGATTTCATGCGAGTTCCGGCGCCAGCAGCCAATACAACTACCGCTAGATGGTGATTCATATCACTCCTTTAATCCCGTTGCTCCGCCCCTAGGATTCGAACCTAGACCGAACGCCTCCAAAGAGCGCCGTGCTGCCATTACACTAGGGCGGAACGGGATATCTCCCGCGAACAGTTTGCCAGAAAATCTGGTCAAATTATGACTAACTCAGCTTTTCCGAAACAATCAACCATTGCTCCTCGGTTTCTGAAAGTTGTTGCTGAAGCTCAGAAAGTTGCTCCCCCATCTGAGTCAGCTGTTGATAATCATCAACCGCAACCTCTTCCATGGCTTTTGTGAGCTCCTCTACTTCAGCAGTTAGTTTCTCTATTTTTCGTGAGTGCTTCGCCTGCAGCTTCTCTAGATCTCGCTTCTCAGAGCCTGACAATCCTGCACTCTCCTGCTTGGTCCTAACTTCTGGCTGGGGGCTTGTTTTGAGCTTCAAATACTGCTCAACTCCCCCGGGTAGGTGCCTAAGCCCACCGCTTCCGAGTAGCGCGTATTGATTGTCAGTGACGCGCTCTAATAAATACCTATCGTGGCTGATAACAATCAAAGTTCCAGGCCATGTGTCCAAAAGATCTTCCATGGCTGCCAACATGTCTGTGTCAAGGTCATTTGTTGGTTCATCCATGATCAAAACATTTGGCTCTTTGAACAAAAGCCTCATTAGCTGCAATCGTCTTTTTTGCCCTCCGGAGAGATCTCGAACCGGTGCCTGCAGTTGCTGCTGGGTGAAGCCAAGTTGCTCCAGCAACTGACCGGGTGAAAATTCCTTTTTGCCAACTGCGAAGCTTGATTTCTCCCTGCTGATAATTGAATAAATCCGCTCATCGGCAACTTCATCCAACTCCTCCAGATTCTGGCTCAAAACAGCTAGGTTCACGGTTTTCCCAAGCTTGACCCTGCCAGTGTCTGGGTTTAGCTCACCAGTTATCAGCTTGCTGAAAGTTGTCTTCCCAGAACCGTTTGCCCCCAGCAGACCAATTCGATCTCCAGCACCCAAAATCAACTCAATATCGGAAAAAATATCTCTAAAGCTCAGATTTTCAATCTCGATGACATCCTTGCCCAGGCGAGTTGTGGCTAATTTCTTAAGCTCCAACTGGTCTCGTGGAGGTGGTTCATTCTCGATTAGCTCATTCGCAGCATCAATTCTGAACTTTGGCTTGCTGGTTCTAGCGGGGGGCCCACGCCTAAGCCAAGCAAGCTCTTTTTTCACTAGGTTCTGTCTTTTTGCCTCAGTGGTCGCGGCCTGTCTGTCTCGCTCAGCTCTTTGCAAAATATATGCAGCATAGCCACCCTCAAAGCTATCCAATCCCCCCGGGTGAACCTCCCAGGTCTGATTACACACCTCGTCTAAAAACCACCTGTCGTGGGTGACTACCAGCATCCCGCCCTGGGATTTTGACCAGCGGTTGTTCAAATGATTACTCAGCCAATAAACAGCATCCAGGTCAAGATGGTTAGTGGGCTCATCCAACATCAACACGTCCCAGTCACCGATCAGTAACTTTGCAAGATTCACCCTTCGGCGCTGTCCACCCGAGAGCCTGTTCATGGCGGCATCAAAATCAATGTCAGATATCAAACCATCGATAACATCTCTGATCTTTGGGTCTCCGGCCCATTCGAACTCAGCCATGTCACCAATCACAACCTCTTTCACAGAGGATTCCAAATAGATGTCATCCCTTTGATCCATAAACCCAATGCGGGTGTTGGACCTAACGGTCACCTGACCGCTGTCGGGAGTTATTTTGGAGGCAAGAATTGATAGAAGGGTTGACTTGCCATCACCGTTTCTTCCGACAATTCCAATTCGATCTCCATTGGCTATGCCTACAGTTAGGTTTTCAAAGAGAGTTTTAGTTGGGTAATCAAGGGAGATGTTTTCAGCACCAATTAGGTGGCTCATGCAGTTTCCAGCCTTGCACCCGGTTGATTACCACTAACCAACACCCAGCTGGAAGAGCTTTCTTCAAGCTGACTGATCAGGGTTGCATCTGGTTCCCAGAAATAAACACTCGGGCCACTACCACTGACAAATCCATCCAAATCAAGCAAGGTTTGTAGCTGTGGCATAAACGAAAGTGCTGGTAGTGCCAAATCATTCTGCCCAAGTTGGATTGGGCACTCTCCCATTCTGAGGTCTTCATAAAAATCACTGCCGGGCAAAGTCAGCTGAATCTCTTGCTGATCAGCTCTGAGTTCATCAAGCAGATGAAAAGACTGCTTTGTAGAGATGCCAGAATTCGGGTAGGCAATGAGGTATTCAACCTCGGTTGCGTCAATTGGCTCTAGGTTCACACCACTATCAGACCCAATAGCGGTCCCGCCGAGCAGTGAAAAAGGAACATCTGCCCCAATCCGGGAACCGATGTCGGATAGATCCAAATCAGTTTCGAACATCGCTTGCAAGGCCACCAAAGTTGCCGCTGCATCAGCACTGCCGCCAGCCAATCCGGCAGCAACAGGAATGTGTTTTTCAATGTTGATCTCAAGGGCAACTGGCTCTAATCCAGAGGTAATAAAAAACTCTCTGGCTGTTTGGAAGCAGATATTGCTCTCATCCACTGGCACCATTGCCAGCTGCTTTTGATTCAATGTGCCAGTCAGGTTGAGTTTGTTTTCACTCGCTATCCGAATGCTGACGGTGTCGCGCAAGCTTATCGCCTGATAAATACTGAACACATCGTGATAGCCATCGTCTCGAACTCGACCAACGGAGAAAAACAGGTTTAGTTTTCCCGGAGCACTGGCAGAAATCATTTTTCCAGCCTAGCGAGAATCTGAAAATCACTCAGTGAGAGCTGTTCCGGTCTGGCGGTCGGGCTTATGCCGGTCCCCTCCAAAACTTCTGAAACGGGTCTATGAAAACTTTCCTTCAAGGAGGCAGCAAGCGATTTCCTCCTGGTTGCAAAAGATTTATCAACTAACTCAAACACTCGGGCTCGATCCCCATGATTTTCAGCTCTCTGGAAATAAACCAGCTCACTATCAACATTGGGAACCGGCCAGAATATTTTCCTTGAAACCATCCCCGCCAGTCTTGCATCAGCCCACCAGCGCAATTTCAAACTTGGGATTCCGTAAAGTTCATCGCCTTCTTTNGCCACCAATCTTTTGGCAACCTCGGACTGAACCAAAACTAATCCCTTCTGAATGCTGGGNAANAGCTCCAAGAAATGCAATAACACCGGCACAGAGATGTTGTAAGGGAGGTTGGCAACCAGAGCTGAGGGGTTATCAAGCTCTGTAACCTTCAGGGCATCAGCGTTTATCACCTCAAGGGTTTTGCCCTCAGTGTGATTTTGGATAGTTTCAGGTAACTTCTCAGCCAGTCGAGAGTCAATTTCAACTGCAATGACCTTTTGAACCTGTTCAAATAATCCAAGCGTTAGCGAACCCAGACCCGGACCGATCTCAACCACCACGTCATCAGCATTTAGATTTGCCTTGCTGACAATTTTGCGAATGGTGTTTGGGTCAATCACAAAATTCTGACCCAGTTTTTTAGTTGGCCGAATATCCAACTTCTCCGCTAGCTGTCTAATTTCAGCTGCACCCAAAAGGCTCAACTATTCACCCCATGATCCATAAACATCCACGGTGTTCTGGTTTATCTTCTCAGCAAGAGTTGAAACCTCTACCTCGGAAATGGAAGCCAGGTAGCGAAGGGTGTGAGGAACAAGATAAGGAGCGTTGGGTCTTCCGCGGATCGGTTCTGGAGCTAAAAACGGTGCATCGGTTTCAATCAATACAAGTGATGGGTCGGCCACCAGGAACGATTGTTGCAAGTGAGTGTTTTTCTTGAATGAAACGTTTCCAGCAAAGGACATATACCAACCGTTTTCATTGCAGATTTTTGCAAGTTCAACATCACCCGAATAGCAGTGGAAGACAGTTCTCTCTGGTGCTCCAACACGCTTCAGGGTGCTAACCACCTGACTGTGGGCATCACGGTCGTGAATCTGCATGGCAATGTTGTTTTGCTTGGCTATCTCGATGTGCCATTCAAAGCTTTGTTGCTGCAACTGAATGTTTTCATCCCCCTCGGTTCTGAAAAAATCCAAACCGGTCTCACCAATCGCTCGAACTCTTGGTTGGGTTGCAAGCTGTGCAATCTCACTGACAGCCTGCTCTAGTTTTGCCGTGGTTTCATACAACGGCGCCTCATTTGGATGCAATGCAACTGCTGCCAATAGTTCATCGTATTGAGCCGCAACCTCGGCTGACCAGTGGGAGCTTTCCAGAGTGACGCCAACCTGAACCGCGCCAAGCATCCCAGCTTTTTTCATAAGTTCAATGTGTTTTTCAACACTGAGTGGGTTATCGCTATCTGCAATCTCTAAGTGCGTGTGGTTGTCATAGGTGCCTACCAACAGCCTCTCCGGTAGCTCTGGGTATTCTCGAGGCTTGGGTTGTTTCCTAGTTCTTATCGGGTCATTCATTCCTGCTCAATTCTCGGAAAGAGACTTTCCAGAGATTCAAACTTGGTTCCCGCTGGCAACCCGCCCCACTGAGCAGCATCAGCAATGGTCTGCTCGGAGATGTCTTTACCCGGCCAGATTGAAGCAAATAATTTTTGACAGGCCTTGGGGGTAACTGAAACCAACAGAACAGACAAAATTCTGAGTCCCTCGGCTGAGCAATACAGGATCGTTCCCAGTCTTTCTCTCTGAGACTCATCCTTGGCAACTTTCCAAGGTTCTTGGACGGTGATGTAGTTATTCAGTTCATCCACCAGCGTCCAAATCGAACTGATCGCCTCATGGATTGCGCCCTTGTCCATTGCTCTGTCTGCATTCAGGGCTGCAGCCTGAGCAATTGCAATCAACTGCTTGTCTGGCTCTTGATACTCACTGGGCTCAGGCAGGGTGGAGTCAAAATATTTATCCACCATGCTCACCACTCGACTGCCCAAGTTTCCAAAGCCATTGGCCAGTTCTGCCTGATAGCGCGCAGAGAGATCTTCCCAACTAAAAGAACCGTCTGAGCCAAAAGAAATTGCTCTCATGAAGTAATAGCGGAAGGCATCAGAGCCAAAGACATCGGTGATTTGCTCGGGAGCAATGCCGGTTAGCTTAGATTTAGACATTTTCTCGCCACCAACCAGCAACCAGCCGTGACCAAACACCTGCTTGGGAGGTTGCAGTCCTGCGGCCATCAGCATGGCAGGCCAAATAACTGCGTGAAAGCGAAGAATGTCTTTACCAACCACCTGAACATTTGCCGGCCAATACTTATTTAATAGCTCTTCATCTTCGCCGTAACCCAAAGCCGTTATGTAGTTCAGCAGAGCATCAAACCAAACGTAGGTGACGTGAGACTCGTCCCAGGGGATGTCAACACCCCAGTCAAACTTCTCTTTTGATCTAGAAATCGACAGGTCATCCAAGCCTCTTGACACAAAAGAAACGACCTCGTTTTTGGCACTGTCTGGTTGAACAAACTCAGGCTGGGCTTTGTATAGATCTAGAAGTGGCTTTTGAAATTCGCTGAGCTTGAAAAAATAATTGGTTTCATTGAGCGTCTCAACTGGTTTCGAGTGAATCGCACAAACCTGTTGATCCGCATACTCACCCTCGCCATCAACTAAGTCAGCATCCGCTTTATATTCCTCGCAACCAACGCAGTAATTCCCCTGATAGCTTCCCTGGTAAATAAATCCATCGTCATAGAGCTTTTGCAAAAACTTCTGAACGGCTTTCTTGTGCCGGGGTTCGGTGGTGCGGATAAAGTCTTGGTTGTTGATGTCAATGGTTTCCAAAAGTGGCAACCATGAACCATTCACCAGGTTGTCGGTCCAGTCTTGAGCGTCAGTCTGGTTAGCAATAGCGGTTCTCAAAACCTTTTCACCATGCTCGTCAGTTCCCGTTAGTAGATAGGCGTCCTGGCCACGTTGACGATGCCAACGGGTAAGCACGTCTGCCGCCACCTCCGTATAGGCGTGACCGATGTGTGGAGCGTCGTTCACATAGAAAATTGGCGTGGTTGCATAAAAGGTTTTTTCTGACACGTGTGCAATCTTACTTTTTCTCAGCCAATGCCCGTTGATAAAGCTCCCGCTTGGAGCCCCCGAAATTCTCACTGACCTCTTGAGCCGCCTGTTTTAGCCCCATCCCAGCATCAACCAGCTGTATTACTTTTGTTACCAGTTGTTCGTAATCAATCTCATTCGCTTGGTTTCCAGCAATTACTAAAACCATTTCCCCTCTCGGGTTTTGGGCGATCTCCTCGGCAATTTCAGAAAGCTTGCCGGTGATTGTTTCTTCAAACATTTTGGTTAGCTCCCGAGAAACACTTGCCTCA
>P_2C_Liq_1_UnCtyDRAFT_1000847_pt1 | contig 12449 bp, 11 predicted proteins | sample Pon2CUnioCityCA_2_FD_10234 | JGI IMG/M metagenome (IMG submission 10234)
CGCATACGCAAGACGGCCTGCGCGAGCGGCTCGCTTTTTTCTGGGGTGATCACTTTACCGCGCGGGGCAAGGTCAGCGTGATGAAACGCGCGACATCGCCCTATGTCGAAAGTGCGATTCGCCCCTATGTCGCGGGGTCTTTCGCCGATATGCTCAAGGCAGTCACGGCGCAGCCGGTGATGCTGCATTATCTTGACCAGAAGGCCTCCGTCGGCCCCGACAGTGTCGCGGGCCAAAAGAAAAACAACGGGCTGAACGAAAATCTCGCCCGCGAGATACTTGAGCTTCACACGCTGGGCGTTGGTGGGCCATATTCTCAAAGGGATGTGACCGAGCTTGCCGAGCTGCTCACGGGGCTGACATACAGTCAGGACGGGGTCTTCGGATTTCGGGATGACTTTGCCCAGCCCGGGGCCGAGACGGTTTTGGGCAAGAGCTATGGCGGCGGCGCAACGGCTTTGGCTGATGTTCACGCCGCCCTTGAGGATCTGGCCCGCCACCCTGCCACAGCGCGGCATCTGGCGCAAAAGATGGCGGTGCATTTTGTCTCCGACCGGCCTGACCCTGCGCTCGTGGCGGTTATGGAGGCGCGCTATCTTGAAACAGGCGGGCATCTGGGCGAGATGACCCATGCGATGCTCTCTCACCCTGCCGCTTGGGCGCCCGATTTTGTGAATGTAAAACAGCCCGTGGATTTTATCGGCTCGGCGCTGCGGGCGCTGTCGGTTCCCAATGAGGCGCTTGCGGTGAATGACTGGAAAGCGATCCGCTTGGCCTTCACAGTCCCGATGCGCCTCATGGGGCAGACCTGGGAGGAGCCGCTTGGCCCCGACGGTTGGCCCGAAGACGACGGCGAGTGGATCACGCCACAGCGTTTTGCCGCGCGGGTCGATTGGGCGATGAGCGCGCCGCAGGGGCTTTTGGCCGAGCTGCCTGATCCGCGAGAGTTTGTGAGCGCGGCGCTTGGGCGCAATGTGCCCGAGGCGCTCCGCTTTGCTGCCAATGCCGCCGAAGACAGGCGCACAGGGGTCGGGCTTGTGCTGGCCTCGCCCGCGTTTCAAAGGATGTAACCGATGCAGATGTCCCCTCTCAATCGGCGTGCTTTTCTCATGGGGCTAGGCTGCACGGCGGCGGCCAGCCCTTTGCTCACGCCAGTGACCTTTGCCAGCGGCACATGGGAGAACCGCTTGGTTGTCATCATTTTGCGCGGCGGGATGGACGGGCTGGACGCGCTGCGCCCCTATGGCGACCGTGATTTTGGCAGGCTGAAGGGCCGTGCCGATCAAGCGCAGATCGGCGAGGGCCAAGACCTTGACGGGTTTTTCGCGCTCAACCCTGCTTTGGCGGGGCTGATGCCGCTCTGGGCGGCGGGCGATCTGGGCTTTGCCCATGCCGTTTCGACGCCCTATCGCGACAAGCGCAGCCATTTTGACGGGCAGGATTTGCTGGAGGCGGGGGGCGCGGATCTTGATGGCACTCTGCGCGACGGCTGGCTCAACCGTCTGTTGCAAAGCTATCCTGCGGTGCACAGCGAGACGGCCTATGCGGTGGGGCGCGGCGATATGCTTTTGATGAAGGGGGCTGCGCCTGTTGCCAATTGGTCGCCGGATGCGGGGCTATACGGGCTGACGCCGCAGGGCCTGCGACTGGCCGAGAGGCTGATGCAGGGCGATCCGCTGTTTGAGGCGGCTTTTGGCGAGGCGGTGGCCCTCTCTGGAGAGGGCGCCGCCATGATGGCGGGCGAGGAAGGCGCGCTTGGCGAAAGCGTGATGAGCGCCATGAGCGACAGCGCCCGCGCGGCGGCGAAGGGCGGGGGGCATCTCCAGATTGCTGAATTTGCGGCCTCAAAGCTTGTGGGGCCTGCGCGGATTGCGGCGTTTTCGCTCAATGGCTGGGACACCCACGCCAACCAGTCGCGCACGCTGGCGCAACCGCTCAACCGGTTGGCCGAGGTGATCTTGAGTTTGCAGGGCAGCCTTGGGGCGGATATTTGGGGCAAAACCGCTGTTGTGGCCATGACCGAATTTGGCCGCACGGCGCGGCTCAACGGCAATGGCGGCTCTGATCACGGCACGGGGGGGCTGATGGTTTTGTCTGGTGGCGCTTTGCGGGGCGGGCGGGTCTGGTCAGAGTGGCCTGGCCTGGACGAAGCGGCGCTCTATCAGCGGCGCGATCTGATGCCGACGCGCGATGTGCGCGCCTTTTCGGGCTGGCTGATGCGCGACCTCTTCGGGCTTGAGAAAAGCCTGATCGAGCGCAGTGTTTTTCCGGGGCTGGAGTTGGGCGCAGACCCAAGGCTCATTGGCTAGGGTTAGCGCCCCAGGATCGGCTGTCGGGGTCATACGTTATCAAGTGGTGCGCTCGCTTGCAGGTAGACGCCTGTTCCGTCCGTCAAATTTGTTGTGCTCGCTTGAGCTGAGCCTGCTTGAACTGTGCCAAAAACCGCAGCACAGAGTGACAGAACGCCCAAACCCAGAACAACCCAGTCGACCGTGACAGCGCCTTTTTCTTCGCTGACAAACTTTTGAAAGACCGTTTCCATAGTCATCTCCATGCAAGGGCATCTGCCGATGACGTTACATTGCCCCGCGATTGTGGCGGCTTTGGGCCGTGGGTGGGGCGATTCTTGCTCCATTTTGGGGAAGGTTTGGCGGCCTCTGTGCTCTCAAATCGCGACGGGTCGATCGAGGCGTTGTTGCACAAGGCCCGCAAGGGTGGCGATGGGCTGGTGGGTCGGAAGGTGTAAGGCGTGGGCCTTGGCAAGCGCTTCGCCCGCATGGGTGAGCGCCTCGTCGCGCGCGCTTTTGGCGAGGCCGGTCACGAATTGCGCGACATAGCCAATCTGGCGGTCATCATAGCCCTCGTTGATCAGTTGCGCGACATGAGACAGATCATCCGTATAGGCGATCGGGTCCGGGGTGACACGTTCGTCTTTGATGACGCGCAGGCCGAGGGGGCGGCTGTCCTGTGGCAAATGGGCGAGAATGGCCTCCTGAAACTGGGCAATGCTCTCGATCGGCTTGGCGAGAAACCCGTCTGCCCCCGCGGCCATGGCTTTTGCTTTCATGCCGTCATCGCCCGACAGGCCGAGGATGATGTTGATACGGGGAGACAGGGTCGATAGCTCATGAATGAGATCAAGGCCTGACCCGTCAGGCAGGCCGACATCAACCAGAATCACCGAGGGGCGATATACTTTGAGGTGGCGTTTGGCGGAGGCGATGCAGTCGGCCCTGCGGATGCGCGCCCCGCTGCGCAGGCAAGGGAGGCGCAGCGCCTCACAGGCATAGAGGCTATCTTCCACTGCAAGCACAGTCAGCCCCAGAAGGGGGCGCGAGGAGGTGGGAGATGTGGTGAGGGCAAGTGGGGTCAAATCGTCCATCGGGCAGCTCCTTATGCAGCAAAAGTGTTTTCGAATCTCAACCTAGACAAACACGGCTAACAGTTGGTTAACTGGACGCCTGCTTTTGGGCCTGACTTGGGAGCCTGCGACTTTGCGCTCCTTGCGATGCGACGCGGCGCAGGCGATAAGGGCCAGAAACCTGTTCTGGAGGATCAAATGATCGGACGTCTTAATCACGTTGCTATCGCTGTGCCTGACCTTGAGGCCGCATCTGCGCAATATGCCAACGCGCTGGGCGCTAAAGTCGGCGCGCCACAGGATGAGCCTGACCATGGCGTGACGGTTGTCTTTATCGAGCTGCCAAACACCAAGATCGAGCTGCTTTACCCTCTGGGTGAGGATAGCCCGATCAACGGCTTTCTGGAGAAAAACCCCTCAGGCGGCATTCACCATGTCTGTTATGAGGTGGATGATATCATCGCGGCGCGGGATCATCTCAAGTCAACAGGAGCGCGTGTTCTGGGCACGGGCGAGCCAAAGATCGGCGCCCATGGCAAGCCTGTGCTCTTTCTGCACCCCAAAGATTTCAACGGCTGTCTTGTCGAGCTGGAACAAGTCTAACAGACTGCGCAAAGACCCTGCGCAAAGAATGCTTTTTTCATAAGGATAGCCTCTCATGGGTATTACTTCGGCCATCGTGCTTTATGCTGTTTTGTGGTTTGTGACGTTTCTCACAGTCATTCCCTTTCGCCTCAAAACGCAGGGCGACGTGGGCGAAATTGTCTATGGAACCCAAGCCGGCGCGCCCCATGAGCATGGCCTAAAGAAAAAAGCCTGGATCACCACAGCGATTGCAGCCGCGCTTTGGGCTGTGATCTTTTATATCGTTGTCTCTGGCACGATCACAGTGCGCGATCTTGATATGTATCAGCGTATGGCGCCCTTGGAGTCGGAAGCGAGTGAAACAGATGGGTAAATGTCGCCGCGCCTAAGATCGGGATAAACAGGTTCACCAGTGGAATGCTGAGGGGGGCCGCCATCAGAATTCCGGCAAGCCATATGGTGAAAAAGTGTTTGCGGCGCAGCCTTTTGGCTTCGGGTCGCCCGACATGGCGCGCTGCGGCAAGGGTGAAATATTCCCGCCCGAGCAAAAACCCGTTGAGGCCCCAGAAAATCAACAGGGCAAATGGCATGAAGACCAGATAGAGCAGGACAGCCAAGAGGTTTGCCGCAATCAGCACACCGAGAAAGCCGAGGGTGTCGCGCAAGCTGTCCAGAAAGCCGAGGGGTTGGGCGGCCGCGCGCTGGGGGTAATGCCGCGCTTCGACGGCCTGTGCCACGTCCTCCAAAAACAAAGAGGTGATCGCCGAGGCGACAGGCACCATGAGAAATGTGGACAAGATCAGCATCAACAGCAGCGACGCGCCAGACACAAGATCGGCGAGCCAGCTCACCTTGCCCAGAAAGGGCAGGTAAACTTCGGGGCCGACAAGCGCCTGCACAAGCCAGAGCCAGCCCGCGTAAGCCGCCACCAGCAGCGCCAGTGTCAGCCCGACGCCGAGCAGCAGCACCCGCAAAAAGCGCCTGTCTGTCATCTGCCCGAGGGCCAGCGCAAAGGCGCGGAGAATGACGCCTAGAGCCATGTTGTCTTGGCCTTGATGTCGGGGCGGGGGCGGTCGGGCGGTGTGTGTGTTTCTGTTGCGATATGAATAAAGCCTGCGATGCGCTCATGCGGGGTAAGGCCCATAGCGCTCTCGGCAAACAGCCGCTCATGGCTGATCGCGCCTGAAAGCCAGTTGGCCCCCCAGCCCGAGGCAAGCGCGGCATTGAGCAGGGCAAGACAGACAGCACCCGCCGAATATGTTTGCTCAATGGCAGGTATTTTTTCCGACAGAACGGGGCTTTCAATCACCGCGACGGCGCAAATGCCCTGATCAAACTGGCTGCGTGCTTTTGCCGTTTTTTCGGCGTCATAGCCAAGCTGCTCTGCGATTTGGCCCGCCGCGCCGGAGAGGGCCGCCATGGCCTCGCCTTCAATCACCACAAAGCGCCATGGCTCAAGTTTGCCGTGATCAGGGGTGCGCGCTGCGAGCGTCAGGAGTGCCTCCAGCTCTGTTCTGGAGGGGCCAGGGGCGACAAGTGTCTTGGCGGGGCGCGAGCGGCGTGTCTTGAGAAAGTCGAGCGCTGTGGTGTTGGCTTCTGGCATGGGCTTTCCTTTTGTTGTTGCGTTTGATGTCATGTCTGGGGGCGAAAAGGTCAAGGCTTTGAGGGGAATTCCAGCGGAGCGGGCGGCGTATCGCACCCGACTGGGGAGCGGTCTGACGCCTAGCCTCTGCGCCAGAGTGCGCCAGAGTGAGACGCGATGTTATAAAAATTGCGCGTGAAATTGTGAAAAGGAAAGGGTTGCCCAATGGGGATTCCCTGCTAGGCTCCCCTACGGTGCCTTCGGGCAATCAAGACTGCTGCGCAAACAGCAAAATGAAATGAAGAGCGATAACGCTCTCTCAGGGAGGAAAAATATGGAATTTTTCACACGCACCGGCAAGCCGATGTCCAAAACGATCACGGACCAGGCTGCTAAAGTTGGAACAGATGACGTCAGCCGCCGCGAGTTTCTCGCTATGGCCAGCACCTTTGGTGCCACAGCGGCAACAGCCTACGGGATGCTCGGCATGGCCGCTCCCGCTAGCGCGGCAGGTGCAATGAAAGAAGGCGGCACAGTTCGCATCCAGCAAGAAGTCCGCGCGCTCAAAGACCCGCGCTCTTATGACTGGTCACAAATCGCGAACTTCTCGCGCGGCTGGCTCGAATATCTTGTCAAATGGAACAACGACGGCTCGTTCTCACCTTACCTTCTGGAAAGCTGGGATGTCAGCGACGACGCGACAACCTATACGCTGAACGTGCGCAAAGGCGTTAAGTGGAACAACGGCGAAGACTTCACATCCGCAGATGTGGCTCGTGTGATCGCCGACTGGTGTGACAAAGCCGTGGAAGGCAACTCGATGGCGGGCCGTATGGCAACGCTGATTGATGCCGACACTGGCAAGGCGCTTGACGGCGCGATTGAAGTTGTTGACAGCCACACTGTGAAGCTGAACCTGCCTGCGCCTGACATCTCGATTATTGCTGGCATGGCCGACTACCCTGCCGCAGTCTACCACAAGGACATCAATTTCGACGATATGACCACAAACGCGGTCGGCACAGGGCCATACCTGCCCGAAAGCCTTGAAGTCGGTGTGAAGGGCGTTCTTGTGCGCAATGATGACCACTGGTGGAACAAAGGCAACGGCGCATGGGCTGAGCGGGTTGAGTATATCGACTATGGCGTTGACCCTTCAGCTTGGGTTGCGGCGGCAGAAGCCGACGAAATCGATATGCTGTATTCTGTAGATGGCGATTTTATCGACATTCTGGGCAGCATGGACGGCTGGAACCAGCACGAAGTTGTGACCTCGGCGACAATCGTTATCCGCCCCAACCAGCTTGCTGAAATCGATGGCAAGAAGCCCTACGCGGACAAGCGCGTCCGTCAGGCGATTGCGATGGCTGTGGACAATAACGTGCTGCTTGAGCTGGGATATGAAGGCCGTGGCGCTGTTGCGGCAAACCACCATGTTGCCCCTGCGCACCCTGAGTATGTCGACATCGGTATGCCAAAGCATGATCCAGCGGGCGCAAAAGCGCTTCTGGACGAAGCAGGTATGGGTGATTTCGAGATGGAAATTCTCTCGATTGACGATGCTTGGCGCAAAAACACAACCGACGCTGTAGCCGCCCAGCTGCGCGATGCGGGCTTTAACGTGAAGCGCACGGTTCTGCCTGGTTCGACGTTCTGGAACGACTGGGTCAAATATCCGTTCAGCTCGACAAACTGGAACGCGCGCCCGCTTGGCGTGCAAATCTGGGCGCTTGCCTACCGTTCGGGCGAAGCCTGGAACGAGTTCGGCTATGCCAACCCAGAGTTTGACGCGCTTCTGACCGAAGCGCTGGCGACACCTGATGTTGAAAAGCGTAAAGGCCTGATGGAAAAAGGCGAGAAGATGTTGCAGGGCGACGCTGTGACGATCCAGCCGTATTGGCGCTCGCTTTACAACCACACCAAGGATGGTCTTGGCGGTGGTGAGCACCACATCGGTTTTGAGATCGACCCTGCGGCGGTTGGCTGGAAAGCCTAAGCCCAAAAGGGACATGAAACGAGACGGGGCAGCATGGCGCTGCCCCGTTTTTTTATGGTGCGATCCAAGCCGTTTGCCTGCGCAACCCGCTTGGCCTTTTTCTTTCTCAAAATATCCTGAGGGGGGGATTCATAAGCCCCAAGGCTTATGAATCGGGGGAGCAAAGCTCCCCCACGGGTCGGATTTTTTCCGAAGGAAAAATCCGATCTCTCTGCAAGCCCTCAGACCTGCGCAAAGGCCTCCCGCGCATAGCCCTGCACATAGAGCAGCGCGGTCAGGTCCCCGTGGTTGATCCTGATGTCGCATTCGGCAGCGACGCTCGGCTTGGCGTGGAGCGCCACGCCGCTGCCTGCGCGGGTCAGCATTCCAAGGTCATTGGCCCCGTCGCCCACGGCGAGCACATCTTGCTCTGTTAGCCCGAGGCGCGCGGTGATCTCTTCCAGCGCCTGCACTTTGGCCTCGCGGCCCAGAATAGGCAGCCCAACCTTGCCTGTGAGCTTGCCGCCCTCGGTCAGCAATGTGTTGGCGCGGTTTTCGTCAAAGCCGAGCTTGGCGGCTATCGCGCTTGTGAAGGCCGTAAACCCGCCCGAGACGAGCGCGGCATAAGCGCCGTTTGCCTTCATGGTGGCAAGCAGCTGAGGGCCGCCCGCCATCAGGCTGATCCGCTCGGCCAAGACCTTGGCGATGATCGCCTCGTCCAGCCCGGCAAGCAGCGCCACCCGCTCGGTGAGCGCGCCTTCAAAATCAAGCTCGCCGTTCATAGCCTTGGCTGTAATCTCTTTGACATAAGCGCCAACGCCCGCCACTTCGGCCAGCTCGTCGATGCACTCTTCGTTGATCATAGTGCTGTCCATATCCGCGAGCAGCATCTTCTTTTGGCGGCCTTTTGTCGGCTGCACGATCAAATCGACACCCAGAGCCTGAACATCAGCCCAGACAGCCCATTGGTTTGCGGGCATTTGGCCGATCTCAAACTCTGCCGCCTCGCCCTGCGCCAGCCAGCGCGCATCGCCGCCGCCCCAGGCCGTCTGAAGAGCGCCAAGGAGAGAGGCCTCAAGGCAGGGCACCTTGGGAGAGCTGAGAAGGGTAACGGTATACATGGCTAAGTTTCCGATCGTAGTCGTTCATGTCGCATTTTGGGCTTCAAGCGGCGTGATAGCGTCATTTCTGCGCTTGCGAAAGGGGGCTGCGCGCTTTAGCTCGGATGGCAGGACACCCCTCCCTAACGAGGGGCTTATATCTGGAAGGGTATCATGATTGATATTTCAAAACCGGCCGCGCGGCCGACGAACCCGCGTTTCTCTTCTGGCCCATGCGCCAAATACCCCTCATTCAATTTGCAACAGCTAGACAGCGCGCCTTTGGGCCGCTCGCATCGTGCCGCTGTGGGCAAAGACAAGCTCAAAGCCGCGATTGAAGAAACACGCGAGCTGCTCGGCGTTCCTGCCGAGTATCACATCGGGATTGTCCCCGCCTCCGATACGGGCGCTGTGGAAATGGCGATGTGGAGCCTCTTGGGCGCACGCCCTGTGACCATGGTCGCATGGGAAAGCTTCGGCGCAGGCTGGGTCACGGATGTTGTGAAGCAGCTCAAGCTCGACGCGACCGTCAAGACAGCTGATTACGGCGAGATCGTCGATATGGCGGCGCTGGATTATGACACTGACGTTGTCTTCACCTGGAACGGCACCACGGCGGGTGTGCGGATGCCTTCGGGCGAGGCTATCCCTGCGCGCCGCGCGGGCCTGACGATTTGTGACGCAACTTCAGCCGCCTTCGCGCAAGACCTGCCTTGGGACAAGCTCGATGTCACCACCTTCAGCTGGCAGAAAGTGCTCGGCGGCGAAGCGGCCCACGGCATTCTGATTCTCAGCCCCCGCGCTGTGGAGCGGCTCGAAACCTATACGCCGCCTTGGCCGATGCCAAAGATTTTCCGCCTCACCAAAGGCGGCAAGCTGATTGATGGTATTTTCCGCGGCGAGACGATTAATACGCCCTCGATGTTGGCGGTTGAAGACTATCTCTATGCGCTTGACTGGGCGCGCTCTGTCGGCGGGCTGAAGGGCCTGATCGCGCGGGCCGATGCCAATGCGCAGGCGGTGTTTGACTTCTGTGCCGCCAACGACTGGATCGAAAACCTCGCGGTGGATCCTGCCACGCGCTCCAACACATCGGTCTGTCTCAAGTTCACAGACGCGCGGATCACCGATGGCGCTGCCTTTGCCAAAGCCGTGGCCAAGCGCCTTGAGGCCGAGAATGTCGCTTATGACATTGGTGCTTATCGCGACGCGCCCGCAGGCCTGCGCATCTGGTGTGGCGGCACGGTCGAGACGGCAGATATCAAAGCGCTTCTGCCGTGGCTGGCTTGGGCCTTTGAAGCCGAAATCAACGCATAATTCCCGAGGTGCGCAGAAGCTGCGCGCCTCCTTTCCCTGATATTCAAATAAAGGATGCTCACCATGGCTCCCAAAGTTCTCGTCTCCGACAAACTCAGCGAAACCGCTGTTCAGATTTTCCGCGACCGTGGCATCGAGGTGGATTTCCGCCCCGAGCTTGGCAAAGACAAAGAGGCGCTCGCCGCCGCGATTGGTGATTATGACGGCCTTGCGATCCGCTCGGCGACCAAGGTCACACCGACGATCCTGGCTGCTGCCAACAAGCTCAAGGTGATCGCCCGCGCAGGCATCGGCACCGACAATATCGACAAAGACGCCGCCTCCAAGAAGGGTGTGATCGTCATGAATACACCCTTCGGCAATATGATCACAACAGCAGAGCACGCGATCGCCATGATGTTCGCCGTTGCGCGCCAGATCCCTGAGGCCAGCGCCTCGACCCATGCGGGCAAATGGGAGAAGTCCAAGTTCATGGGCGTTGAGCTGACAAACAAAACCCTTGGCGTCATCGGCGCAGGCAACATCGGCGGGATCGTCTGCGACCGTGCCCGCGGCCTCAAAATGAAGGTTGTGGCCTATGATCCGTTCCTCTCTGTGGAAAAAGCCGAGAAGATGCAGGTCGAAAAAGTCGAGCTCGACGAGCTTCTGGCGCGGGCGGATTTCATCACGCTTCATGTGCCCTTTACCGAGCAGACCAAGAACATCCTGAGCCGCGAAAACCTTGCCAAAACCAAGAAAGGCGTGCGGATCGTCAACTGCGCGCGCGGCGGCCTTGTGGACGAAGAGGCCCTCGCCGATGCGCTCAAATCGGGCCATGTTGCGGGCGCCGCCTTTGATGTCTTCTCTCAGGAACCCGCCACAGAAAACCCGCTCTTTGGCCTGCCCAATGTGGTTTGCACGCCCCACTTGGGCGCAGCCACAACCGAAGCCCAAGAGAACGTGGCGCTGCAAGTGGCCGAGCAGATGTCAAACTACCTGCTCACAGGGGCTGTCGAAAACGCGCTCAATATGCCCAGCGTGACAGCCGAAGAAGCCAAGGTCATGGGGCCGTGGATTTCCCTCTCGGGTCATCTCGGAAACTTCATCGGCCAGCTCACAGACGAGCCGATCAAAGCGATCAATATCCTCTATGACGGCGCCGCCTCCGAAATGAACCTCGAAGCGCTCAACTGTGCCGTCGTGGCAGGGATCATGAAAACCGTGACGCCCGATGTGAACATGGTCTCCGCACCGGTGATCGCCAAAGAGCGCGGCGTCAAAATCTCGACGACAAGTCAGGACAAGTCAGGCGTGTTTGACGGCTATGTCAAAGTGACCGTGGTCACAGACAAGCGCGAGCGCTCCATTGGCGGCACAGTCTTCTCTGACGGCAAGCCGCGCTTTATCCAGATCAAAGGGATCAACATCGACGCCGAAGTGGGCCGCCATATGCTCTACACAACCAATGACGATATCCCTGGCATCATTGGCACATTGGGCCAGACCATGGGCGAGAGTGGCGTCAATATCGCCAACTTTACACTCGGCCGCTCGGCGGCGGGCGGTGAGGCGATTGCACTGCTCTATCTTGATGCACAGCCCGAAGAGGCCGTGCTCCAGAAGCTCAAAGCGACAGGGATGTTCCAACAGGTCAAACCCCTCGAATTTGACGTGGCCTAAGCCTGCGCAACACAGTGATCAAAGGCCCGCCATCTGCGCGGGCCTTTTTTATGCTCTCTCGCCTGTCTTTTTCTTTCTAAAAATATCTCGGGGGGCCGGGGGGCTGGCCCCCCGGCGGGTCGGATTTTCGCGCAGCGAAAATGCGAAGCCCGCTCAGCCTTTCAGCGCCACCCAAGCGTCATATTGTGACAGATAAATATCCCCCGTCAGGTCGGCCAGAAAATGGCTCCGTTTCAGACGGTCCATGACAGGGCCTTTCACCTCGCTCAGATGCAGTTTGATGCCCATATCTTTCAGTTTGAGGTTCAGCGCCTCAAGACTTTCCAGCGCCGAAAGATCGACTTCGTTCACCGCCGAAAACATCAGGACCACATCGCTCAAAGGCGCATCACAGACCACCCGCGCGCTGACATAATCTTCTAAAAAACGCGCATTGGCAAAATAGAGGCTCTCATCCACCCGCAGGCTCACCAGATGGGGCAGGGTTTGGACAGCATGGCGGTGTATGTTGCGAAAATGCTGGGTGCCAGGCACAAGGCCGACTTCGGCCACATGGGGGCGCGAGGTGGCATAAAGGTGCAGCCCGATGGCAATCAGGACACCTGCGGAGACCCCGATTTCAACGCCAAATCCGAGGGTCAGCAAAATGGTCGCCGCAACAGCGGCGAAATCGACTTTGGAATATCCCCAGGCCCGTTTTAGGACACTGAAATCAACAAGGCTCAGCACCGCAACAATGATCGTGGCGGCGAGCGTGGCTTTGGGTAGGAAGTGCAACAGCGGCGTGAGAAAAAGCGCCGCAAGCAGGATCCCGATCGCTGTGAAAGCCCCTGCGGCGGGTGTTTCCGATCCTGCATCAAAGTTCACAAC
>P_2C_Liq_1_UnCtyDRAFT_1000848_pt1 | contig 12443 bp, 9 predicted proteins | sample Pon2CUnioCityCA_2_FD_10234 | JGI IMG/M metagenome (IMG submission 10234)
GGGGGGGGAGCCATAGGCTTGAGGCCGGTGACGTGCTTTCTCTGAGGCCGACGGGGCGGGGGCTTTACAGCTATGTTGCCTTTGGCGGTGCGTTAGAGACTGATTTGGCGCTTGGTCGCCGCTCTGCGCATTTTACCGGTGGGCTTGGTCAGGCGCTGGTGGCAGGTGATGTTTTGCAGCTGGCTGAGGATAGGAAGCTGGCAGAGCCTGCGCGCCTTTTGAAGCCCGACACCCGCTTTGATGGCGGGCGTATTCGCTTTGTCACGGGGCCGCAGACGGCGCTTTATAGCGCTGAGACACTGGCGGCGTTCACGCAAGCGCGCTTCACCAAAAGCACCCATGCCAACAGGCAGGCGGCGAAGCTTGAGCACAGTGGCGCGCCTTTTTCTGCCGAGGGGCAGCTTGGCGTTGTGTCGGAGGTGATTGTGCCCGGCGACATCCAGATGACGGGGCAAGGCGAGCCGTTTGTGCTGCTGGCCGAGCACCAGACGATGGGAGGCTACCCGCGCATTGGCGCGGTGATCCCGCAGGATATTGCGCGCGTGGCACAGGCGAGCGCGGGCGCTGAGCTATGGTTTGAGCGCATATCGCTGGAAGAGGCGGATGCGCTCTATGTGCCCGAAAGCGTGCTTTTACGCAGGATTAGAGACACATCTGAGCGGCTTTTGCGCGATCTGGCAGAGATGAACGACCTGCTCGGCTATCAGTTGATCAGCGGGATGATTACAGGACAGGAGGACTAGGCCATGGTTATGAAGGTAGATTTGAACTCGGATATGGGCGAGGGTTTTGGCCCTTGGACGATGGGCGACGATGCGGCGCTGCTGGATGTGATCACCTCGGCCAATATTGCCTGTGGCTTTCATGCGGGCGACCCTGATGTGATGGCCAAGACCATGCGGCTGGCGGCCAAAAACGGTGTGGGCATTGGTGCGCACCCCGGCTTTGCGGACCTGAAGGGCTTCGGACGGCGGCGGCTCAACATTGGTGCGGAAGAGCTGGGCAACCTTATTGCCTATCAGCTTGGCGCGGCGCAGGGGATGGCCGCGAGCGTGGGTGCAAAGGTGCGCCACTTCAAGCTGCATGGGGCGCTTTCCAATATGTGCTCCGAAGATGCCAGCCTTGCACGCACTTGTTATGAAGCGGCGCTACGGGTGGACCCTGACATTATCCTGATGGTGCTCTGCGAAACGGCGCAGCAGAAAGTTGTGACGGATCTGGGCGCAAACTGGGCTGGAGAGATTTTTGCCGACCGCGCCTATGAGGATGATGCGACGCTCGTGGACCGAAGCAAGGCAGGCGCTGTGCTGCACGACGCTGATGTGGCGGCGGAGCGGATTCTGACGATGCTGCGCGAAGATGCGATTGTTGCGGAAAGCGGCAAGCGCATTCCTGCCAAGATCGACACGATCTGTTTGCACGGCGACACGCCTGAGGCCGTAACCATGGCCCGCGCGCTGCGCGAAAAGCTGAGCGCTGCGGGTGTGTCACTGGCGCAATTCTGAAGACAGAACGCCGCGCTCCTGAGGGCCTCGGGAGCGCGTTGGGCTTTAGGTCAACAGGCCTGCGTGGCGCAGGGCGTCATCAAGCTGTTTGGCGGTCGCATCGCTCACCGCGAGGAGCGGCAGGCGCACCTCGGCGTTGCAGAGCCAAGGCGGGACATGGCGTATTTTGCGCCCGCAACACCCGGCTCTTTGAAGATGGCGATGTGCAGCGGCATGAGCTTATCTTGGATCTCAAGCGCCGTGGCGTAGTCGCCCGCGAGTGTTGCAGCCTGAAACGCGGCGCAGAGCTTGGGCGCGACATTGGCCGTGACCGAGATGCAGCCTGTGCCGCCGTGTGCGTTAAAGCCCAGTGCCGTGGCGTCTTCGCCAGACAGCTGGATGAAGTCCTTGCCGCAGGTCATGCGCTGAAGCGGTACGCGGCTCAGGTCGCCTGTTGCGTCTTTGACGCCCACGATGCGTTCAAGCTTGGCCAGCTCGCCCATGGTTTCGGGTGACATATCGACAACCGAGCGACCGGGGATGTTGTAGATGATGATGGGCAGTGAGCAGCAGTCATGCACAGCGCGGAAGTGGGCGATGAGGCCCGCTTGCGTGGGTTTGTTGTAATAGGGCGTAACCACAAGGATACCGTTGGCCCCTGCCTTTTCGGCGGCTTGCGCCAAGCGGATGGATTCGAGCGTGTTATTGGAGCCGGCGCCCGCAATAACGGGCACGCGGCCAGCGGCGGCCTCAACCACAATTTCGACAACCTTGTCATGCTCAGAGTGCGTGAGCGTAGGGCTTTCGCCCGTGGTGCCGACGGGCACGAGGCCGTGGCTGCCTTCGCCAATGTGCCATTCGACCAGTTGTTTAAGTGTATCAACATCCAGTGCGCCGTTTTTGAACGGCGTGACCAATGCAGGCATAGATCCTTTGAACATGATACGCTCCTTTAACTTCATTGTTTCGCAGCGCCGCCTTTCGTGATTGGAGGGGCGCAGGTTTGCAAGGTATGGTGGGCCTGTTCTATCCTGTCTCATAAGGGAAAATGCAAGAGATGTTTCGAGTTGCCGCCGTTCTTTTGAGCCTTGTTGTGCCACCCTCTGCTGTTGTGGCCGAGGCCATGACAGCGCCGCGCCCTCTGAGCAGCGCGCTGCAAGCCGCGGGTCGGGGGGACTGGGCAAAGGCTGACTTGCTCGCGGCAAAGGCTGCGCCAGAAGCGCGTGTTCTGGTGCAGTGGTCAAAGCTGCGCGCAGGCGAGGGCAGCGCAGCCGAAGTTCTGGCATTTTTGCGCGATTACCCGCACTGGCCGGGCCTTGAGCGGCTTGGCCGCCAGAGCGAAGAGGCGTTTGCGGGGGCAACACAGGCTGAGCGGCTGGCCTTTTTCAAGCGCCACACGGCACAGACCAACAGGGGGGTGCTGAGCTTTGCCGAGGCCTTGTATGCCGCGGGTGAGGTGGGCGAGGCCGAGGCGACGCTTGTTATGGCGTGGCGCAGTTTTGATATGGATGAGGCGCTTCAGGCGGAATATCTGGAGAAATACGCAACGCTTCTGAAGCCGCACCACGAGGCGCGGCTTGATATGGCGCTTTGGCGCGGGCTCTCTGACGACGTGCGCCGCATGTTGCCTTTGGTGAGTGAGGCCGAGCGCGCATTGGCCGAGGCGCGCCAAGGCTTGCGGGCGGGCGCACGCGAACCTGATGTTTTGCTGGCGGCTGTGCCCAAAGCCTTGCGCGGGCATCCCGGGCTTGCCTACGAAGAGTTCCTCTGGACCTATCACAACGGCAGCAAAAGCGGTGCTGTTGAATTGATGTTGGAGAGCAGCGCAGCAGGCAACCTTGGTGAACCGTTGCGCTGGTCGGGCTGGCGGCGCAGCCTTGTGCGACAACTCATGCGCGAAGGCGATGCCGAGACAGCGTATAAGCTCGCGACAAACCACGGGCTGCACGACGGCAGCGCCTACGCTGACCTTGAGTGGCTGGCGGGTTATCTGGCATTGCGCAAGCTGGACAATGCCGCGCTTGCTTTGCCGCATTTTGAACGGATGCGCGAAACGGTTGAATCTCCCATCTCTTTGGGGCGGGCTGGATTCTGGAAAGGCGAAGCCTTGGCCAAACTGGGCCGCACCGACGAAGCGCAGGCGGCCTATAAAGCAGGTGGTGAACACCAGACAAGTTTCTACGGGCTTCTGGCGGCGGAGCGGGCCAATATAGGCTCTGATATTGCCCTGAAAGGGGGCTGAGTACTTCCCCGCGTGGCAAGAGGCCGGGTTTGCGCAGAGCGATCTTGCGCGCATTGTAGAGCTGGCTGTGAAGAACAATATGCTCAGTCTGGCGGAACAGTTTTTTCTTGCGATGGCGCAGGATGCTGACCGCACAACACTGGGCCAGCTTGGCAACTTTGCCATCGACCTTGGCGCGCCGCATTTGGCTGTGATGCTGGGTAAAGAGGCTGCTGGCCGCGGGATTGTTTTGCCTGCGCATTACTATGCGCTGCACCCGATGAAAGACATGGCGCTGCCTGTGCCCATGGAAATGGCGCTGGCGATTGCGCGGCGGGAGAGCGAATTTGACCCAAGCGTCGCCAGCGGCGTGGGTGCGCTTGGCTTGATGCAGGTAATGCCTGCCACTGCCGAGGAAGTGGCCGGCGGACTTGGGCTTGCCTACGAACGCAGCCGTGTGCTGGCGGATTGGCCCTACAACGCGACGCTGGGTGCTGCCTATTTGGCCACGCTGTCAGAGCGCTATGACGGCAATGTTGTGATGATGTCGGCGGCCTATAATGCGGGCCCCTCGCGGCCCGACCGCTGGATGCGCGAACGGGGCGACCCGCGCAAAGGCGAGATGGAGGTTGTCGACTGGATCGAGAGCATCCCCTTTAACGAGACGCGCAACTATGTGATGCGCGTGGCTGAAAGCCTGCCTGTCTACCGCGCGCGGTTGGGTAAGCCTGCCCACCCTGTGCCGTTTAGCCAGGAGCTGGTTGGAGCAACCTTGCGCGTGACGAACTAGGCGTCTTCTTGGGCTTTGGCGCGGGCGCGCCAGAGTGTGAAGAGGCCTGCACAGACAACCACAATCGCGCCGATGGCAACGTTGAGCTCGATGCTTTCGCCAAAGACCAAGACGCCGATAAAGCTGACGAAGACGAGCTGGAGGTAGGCGAACGGCTGGACTGCGCTGGCCTCGGCAGCCTCGTATGTTTTGATCAGCAGCCAGTGGCCAAGCGCGCCTGTGACACAGAGGGTCGCCATCCAGACCCAGTCAGATTGCACCATCGGCTCCCAATAGCTGAAGCCAATCGCTGTCATCATCACGGAGCCTGACACACCCGTCCAGAAAAACGAGGTGGCGGCGGTGTCTTTGCGCGAGGCGAAGCGGGTGAGCAGCCCGTAAAGCGCAAAGAGAAAGGCGGCAGCGAGGGGGACGATGGCCGCAGGGGAAAAGACGCCAAAGCCAGGTTTGAGGATAATCAATACCCCGACAAAGCCGATAAAGATCGCTGTCCAGCGGCGCCAGCCGACAACCTCGCCCAAGATCGGGCCGGACAGGGCCGCGACGAGCAAGGGATAGCTTGTGAAAACAGCGTGTGATTCGATGAGGCCAAGGAGGGTAAATGCGTAGATCATCACACAGATTTCGGTGGCGAGGATGAGCCCGCGAAAGATCTGCAGCAAGGGCTGCTCTGTGCGGGCTGCGGCGCGGATGCCGCCTGCCTTGCGATAGGCGATTGTTGTGACAAAAGCGGCAAAGAACCAGTAGCGGATCATCACTACCATGAGCACGTTATACTCGCTGGCGAGGTGTCGGGAGATGCCGTCTTGTACCGCAAAAACAAAGGTCGTGGCGATCATCAGCCATATGCCGAGGCGGGTGTTGTTCGAGCTGGCCATGTGCTTAGGGCATCCTTGCGACTGTCATGTGGCGTTTGCGCCCAAAGCCTGTACGGCGCGTGACTTCAAAGCCGGAGTCGGCGAGGGCACGGCGCACAAAGCCTGCGGCGGTATATGTGGCCACAGTGCCTTTGGGGGCGGTTTGAATGGCTATTTGGGCCATGAGCGAGGCTTCCCAAAGCTCGGGGTTTTTGGCTGGGGCAAAGCCGTCCAAGAACCATGCATCGGCTTTTTGGGCCATGGTAGAGACTGTTTTGCGCGCATCGCCAAGGATCAGCTGGAAGCTTAGATCATCTGTTTCAAAAGCGGTGGCGCCATTTTGCCAGTGTGGCGCCAGCTCTGCGCTGAGATCGGCGAGCGCGGGAAACGCGGCTTGGGCGGTGAGCATATCTTCGGCCAGCATCGGGAAGGCCTCAAAGCTGGTGAAGTGGAGCTTGCCGCTTTGCTGCGTGTCGCGCCAGAGTTTGAGTGTGGCCAGCAAGTTGAGCCCTGTGCCAAAGCCGAGTTCGGCGATGTGAAACCCGTCACAGAACCGCGCGGGCAGTTCGTTGCCGTCCAGAAAGACATAGGCTGTCTCTTCCAGCCCGTTCTCGAGGCTGAAATAAGGGTCATCAAACCGCTGGGAGACAGGCACTTGGCCATCACGCCATGTAAGCTCGGCTGGCTGGTTCATTTGGGGTAAATCCGATAGAGACGTCGTCAAACGACCATGCAACCAGTGTAAGGGAATGGCAAGGATGGACATAACGGTGCGCGGCGCTGGGATTTTCGGGCTTTCGGTGGCTTGGGCTTGCCTTGAGCGGGGCGCGCGTGTGCGTGTCATTGACCCGAATGGTGTCGGTGGTGGCGCCAGCGGGGGGATCGTCGGAGCGCTTGCGCCGCATGTCCCCGAGAACTGGAACGAGAAGAAAGAATTCCAGTTTCAGAGCTTGATTGGGGCCGAGGCCTTTTGGAACAATGTAGCTCGTTGGGCAGGCGTAGAGACAAGTTATGCCCGCACCGGGCGTGTTCAGCCTCTGGCAGACGACCGCGCTGTGGAGCTGGCACAGGCGCGCGCCAAGAGCGCTGAAGCGCTGTGGCGCGGTGAGGCGGAGTGGCGGGTTGTAACGGCTGAGGCTTTGGCTGGGCCTCTGCCCGAAAGCCCGACAGGGCTGTATGTGCACGACACGCTGACAGCGCGGATGTTTCCACGACAAGCCTGCAAGGCCCTTGCGGCGGCGATTGTTGCGCGCGGGGGCGAGCTTGCGCTTGCGGGCGAAGATGTGGGGCAGACCGTTTGGGCGACGGGTGTGCACGACCTTCTACAGCTTTCTGAGCACTTTGGAAAACCTGTGGGAAATGCAGTGAAGGGGCAGGGCGCGCTGCTGGCGTATGATATGCGTGAAGGGCCACAGATTTTTGCCAATACGGTTCATATGGTGCCGCATTGGAACGGGACTGTTGCGATTGGCTCAACCAGCGAACGCGAATTTACCGAGGCCGGCAGCACCGATGCACAGCTCGATGTGGTTTTGGAAAAGGCCTATGTGGCTGTGCCTGCCTTGCGCGGCGCAAAGGTTGTTGAGCGTTGGGCCGGCTTGAGGCCGCGCGCGAAAAGCCGCGCGCCGATGCTTGGGCGGCATCCGCTCTATGAGGGCGCCTTTATTGCGAACGGCGGGTTCAAGATCGGGTTTGGTATGGCTGTGAAGGTGAGTGAGGTGATGGCTTCGCTTGTGCTGGACGGGGTTGATACTGTTCCTGCCGAATTCACCCCTGAGGCCTCGCTTTGACGGCGGTGTAAACGCGAGCTGTGTAAAGCCTATCGTTACTTTTTTGTGCCAAGGCTTGAGCGTGTTTTTTGCCCGCGTTGACAGGAGCGTGGGCCACTGCGACAACAAAATAAAAGCGTATGTTAAAGAGGGCAGTTTTATGAAGATCGCGATGATTGGCACAGGATACGTGGGCCTTGTTTCGGGCGTTTGTTTCTCCGATTTCGGGCATGATGTGGTTTGTGTTGATAAAGACCCTGCCAAGATCGAGATGCTGGAACGCGGCGAAGTGCCTATTTTCGAGCCCGGGCTTGATGTGCTTTTGGCCAAGAACGTGGTTGCGGGGCGGCTCTCTTTTACCACAAATCTGCAAGAGGCTTTGGTCGATGTCGAGGCGGTATTTATTGCGGTGGGGACACCAACGCGGCGCGGCGATGGCCACGCCGACCTGACCTATGTGATGGCCGCCGCAGAAGAGGTGGCGCGGGCGTTGACGGGCTATGCTGTCATTGTCACCAAGTCGACCGTGCCTGTGGGCACAAACCGCCAAGTCAAACAGGCGGTGCGCAAAGCAAACCCCAAGCTGGAGTTTGACGTGGCTTCCAACCCCGAGTTTCTGCGCGAAGGCGCGGCGATTGATGACTTTATGAAGCCTGATCGTGTGGTGCTTGGGGTCCAGTCGGCGCGCGCGGACGAGATCATGCGAGAGGTGTACCGCCCGCTTTTCTTGCGTGATTTTCCGATTGTCACGACCGACCTTGAGAGTGCGGAAATGATCAAATACGCGGCCAATGCTTTTCTGGCGACGAAGATCACATTTATCAACGAGATTGCGGCGCTCTGTGAGCGCACGGGTGCAGATGTGAAGCAAGTGGCCAAGGGGATCGGCCTTGATGGCCGCATTGGGAACAAGTTTCTTCATGCGGGGCCAGGGTATGGCGGATCATGTTTTCCCAAGGATACAAAAGCGTTGGCGCGGATCGGGCAGGAAAACGGCCTGCCCATGCAGATCACCGAGACGGTCATCAAGGTGAACGAAGAGATGAAAGACCGTATGATCCAGAAGCTGCTGGACCTTGCCGAAGGAAGCTTCAACGGCAAGATTGTTGCGGTGCTGGGTGTAACCTTTAAGCCCAACACAGATGATATGCGCGCGAGCCCTGCGCTTAAGATTGTGCCAGCGCTGATTGGTGGTGGGGCGAAAGTGCGCGTCGTTGACCCGCAAGGGCGGCACGAGGGCGAGGCGCTCTTGCCCGGGGTTCAGTGGGCCGAGGATGCCTATAAGGCAGCGCAGAACGCGGATGTGATGGTGATTTTGACGCAGTGGAACGAGTTTCGCGCACTGGATCTCAAGAAGATTGCGAAGAAGATGAACACGCCAAAACTGGCTGATTTGCGCAATATCTATTCAGAGCAGGATGCCAAAAAAGCTGGGTTTGACGCTTATGTTTCGATTGGCCGTCGCGATTATTTTCGACAGGATTAAACAGACATTGGCGCGCTGGCCTTTTCGGCCTGTGCGGTGTCTCGTGTGATCCAGCGCATGACTGTCGAGCGGGCGATGCTCTCATCATAGAGTTTGACAGCGCTGCGAATGTCTCTGATGGCGTTTGCCACTTCGATCTCTGACAAGGCGCTTTCCTGCACCCTCAGGATCTTTGGGTGTGGGGTTGTGAGCATGTCTGATGAGATCAGAAGTTCTTCATGCAGCTTCTCGCCGGTGCGCAGGCCTGTGACTAGAATTTCGATATCGCCATGTGGGGTCTCGTCGTCTTTGACGATGTAGCCGGAGGCTTCGATCATCTGGCGCGCGAGTTTCGCGATTGGTACAGGCTCGCCCATATCAAGTACGAACACGTCGCCACCGCGAGAATAGGACGCAGCAAGGAGAACGAGGCGGGCTGCTTCGGAGATTGTCATGAAATAGCGTGTGACTTCGCTATGTGTCAGGGTCACAGGTCCGCCGCGGGCGATCTGCTCTTTAAAGAGGGGGATCACCGAGCCTGACGAGCCGAGCACATTGCCAAAGCGCACCATGGAAAAGCGCGTGCCAGTGCTGCGGGAGGCAAGGTCTTGCACGACAAGTTCGGCAAGGCGTTTGGAGGCTCCCATGACATTGACAGGCCTTACGGCTTTGTCTGTGGAGATAAGAGTGAAACGCTCAACTCCTGCGTCGCGCGCTGCTTCGGCGACGATTTTGGTGCCCAAGACGTTGTTGGAGAGCCCTGCAATTGTGTTTTCTTCCACAAGGGGAAGGTGTTTGTAGGCTGCGGCGTGCAACACCACGTCTACGTCATGTTCGCGCAGAGTATGCTCAACGAGGGCCTTGTCGGTCACGGAGCCGAGGATCGGGATAACGGCAAAGTCATTCGCGGCCTCGCAGAGCTCTTTGTGGATGTTGTAGAGTGCGAGCTCGGAGTGATCTATCAGGATGATGCTCTTGGGGGCTGCGCTTGCGACCTGGCGGCACAGTTCCGAGCCGATAGAGCCACCTGCGCCTGTGATCATGATGTGTTTGTCAGAATAGCTTTCTGACACTTGCGGCAAGGTATGAGAGAGATGCCCGCGGCCCAAAAGCTCGTTGAGCGCGACAGGCGCAGACTTGGACCCGATTGCCCCGTTGCTCAGCAGGCTGGCAAAACTGGGCAGCGAGTGAACCTCACAGCCCAGCGTGCGCAGCTTGTAGGCCAGCCGCGCTTGCTCGGTCTGGGAGGAAGACGGAAGGCAGAGGACAATTCTGTCGATGCTTTCGGTACGGACCAGGTCTGTCAGCTTGTGTGGCGAGTATACGGGCAAGCCAGCAATCACGAGGCTTTGTAAAGTCGGGTTTTCTTCAACAAAGGCGACCAGCTCGAGGGTTTCATCAGATTGTAGCGCCATGGCCAGCTGTTGACCCGTTTGAGACGCGCCATAGACGAGGATACGGGTGCGCGAGCCCTCTGTCTGGTAGGCGCGAATAAGGATCTGACGCAAGACCATCCGCAAGGTGACGGTGAGGAGCAGCAGAGCCATGGTGAAAACAACAAACACGGCGTAGCCGCTGAGCGCGCCAAGAGCGAGATTGAAGCCAAAAGCCAAACCCCCGAGTATGGCGGCAAACTTTGCTGTGCGCAGGATACCTTGCATCTCATAAGAATTAAGCTTGATTCGGGTGAGGCCCAGAGAGGTACTTGTGATTGCCGCGGCGACCATTAGCGCGGAGACAAGCACCGTGAGTTTGACGACAGATGTGTCAGCCGTTGGCGTCAGTGACAGCAAAAGAAGCGCCAGACCAAGGGATAGAGGGACAGTGAGGGTGTCAAGCGCGAGAAAAATCAAACGCTTTTGAGACCGCTTTAAGCGTGTCGCAAACTTAAATGACACCATCAAAAGAATTACCCCCGCAAAACAACGCGATATCCAATGATCAGGGGATAATCTAAAGATGAGATTAACACAATAACGATAGAAAGCTGGATGCGAAATCCAACAGGTTTTGGACGCACTGGCAAACAAAATGCGCTTTGTTTTAGCTGTATTTTACGTTTTTTAGGCGGCCTTTGGCCTCAGGCGGCATACGGCGGGTTTGTGCCTAACTGTTGCGGTTTTAGCGCCCTTTCCAGACAGGGTCGCGTTTTTCGGCAAAGGCGCGCGCGCCTTCGAGCCCGTCTTCAGAGCCATAAAGAATATCGACGCTTTCCAGTTGGCGGCCAGTGACGCGGTTCATCGCGTCCTGAAACTTGCTGTCTTCTGCGTCACGTACGATCTCTTTGATCGCGGCATAGACAAGGGGAGGGCCCGAGGCGAGCAGGCGGGCCATCTCCCATGCTTGGTCCATAAGCGCGTCGGCGGGGTGAATATGGTTCACAATGCCCCAGCTGCGGGCCTCGTCGGCGTCAAACCAGCGGCCCGTGAGCAAAAGCTCCATCGCGATATGGTAGGGGATGCGCTTGGGCAGCTTGATGCTTGCGGCGTCAGCCACCGTACCGGAGCGGATTTCTGGCAGTGCAAATGTAGCATGTTCGGCAGCCAGAATGATATCGGCCGAGAGCGCCCATTCCAGCCCGCCGCCGCAGCAGATTCCGTTGACGGCAGCAATGACCGGCTTGTTCAGGCCACGCAACTCTTGAAGGCCCCCAAAGCCGCCCACGCCGTAGTCACCATCGACAGCATCGCCATCAGCGGCGCCCTTCAAGTCCCAACCGGGGCAGAAAAACTTCTCGCCCGCACCTGTGATGATACAGACGCGCAGCTCGGGGTCATCGCGGAATGAGGCAAACACCTCCCCCATGATACGTGATGTCGCAAGATCGATCGCGTTTGCCTTGGGGCGGTCGAGGGTGACTTCAAGGATAGCGCCGTCACGACGTGTCTTGATGGGGCTGTTTTCTGTGCTCATGGAATGGCCTTTCTGATAAGGGCGTCAACCGCAACGGCTGTGTCAGGCGTGCAGAGGAGAGGGTTGATTTCAACTTCGCCAATCTCTGACGCATGTGCAATGACATAGTCTTGCAGCGCAAGAATAGCCGTGATGATGGCGTCGGTATTGGCTGCCGGCTTGCCACGGTACCCCGCCAGCAGCGGTGCACATTTGAGCTGGTTTAGAGCCTGTGTTATGTCATTTTCTGTGACAGGTAGAAGCAGTGAGACAGTGTCAGCCAAAAGCTCGGTCAGCACGCCGCCTGCGCCAAGCGTGAGCAAAAGCCCGTGAGCCTCATCACGCGTTACGCCCAAGAGAAGCTCGGCCACTGTGCCCTGTGCCATTTCTTCAACAAGCCAGCTTGTGCCGCCCATTTTCAGGGCGGCTGCCTCGACATCACGGGGGGTCACAAGGCCCAAGGCCACGCCGCCAGCATCAGACTTATGGGCCATACCCTCGGCTTTTAGCACCAGCGGGGCAGTGAGGCCTGCGAGCTGTGTTGCAAGTGCAGTCAGGTCTGTGAGGCGTTCGGCCTTTGGGACGGGCACACCAAAGCGCGCAAGCTCTGCTTTTGAGGCCTGTTCACTCAGGGTTTCGCTGTCCCCAATGGCGCCGCCAGTGAGGGGTGGTTCGGCTGCAGGCTGTGTGAGCAGAGCGGCAGCTTCTACCGCGGTTATGGCCTCGCTGAGGCCCATAAACGGCACAACACCTGCAGCAAGGAATCGCTCGGCAACATCCGGTGGCATCAGTTCTGGAAGGGTGGCGACAACACCATAGGGCCTTCCTGTGCGTTTGGCGGCGCCCAAAACGGCTTGGGTTGCGCAGATCCAGTCCGAGGCGTCGGTATGCGGGTAGTCGACAATGGCGAGGGTGATGCCTGTGTCAGGGCCGGACAGCGCCGCGAACGTATCGGTCATGCGGGC
>P_2C_Liq_1_UnCtyDRAFT_1000850_pt1 | contig 12403 bp, 10 predicted proteins | sample Pon2CUnioCityCA_2_FD_10234 | JGI IMG/M metagenome (IMG submission 10234)
CCCTGCGGCGAGCCGCCGCCAGGCCGACCCCGAGGGAAAGGAAGCCGCCGAAGGCGAGGACGAGGTCGGGCGGGTCCTCCCGGATCCAGCGGACCGCCTGCCCATAGCCGGCGACCAGTCCGCCGAGGAAACGGGCCAGCCGGACCGGGCTGCGCCCGGGAGCCGCCCCCGGCAGGCGGCGGACCTCGAGGTGCGGATATTTCTGGAGGAGCCGCGAGTCCACCTCCTTGCGGCTGACCACAAGGGCGCACCGATGCCCATGGGCGACGAGCATCTCGTCCACCGCGATCCCGGGCGAGAGGTGCCCACCTGTCCCCCCGCAGACGATGAGGAACTTCATGCCGCGGAGCCGATCTCCCGGGGCCGGGCGAGGACCGGGGCCTCCCAGAGCCGGAAGGCGCTGAGGATCAATCCGAGGAGGGCGAAGACGAGGACCAGGTTGGAGCCGCCGTAGCTGATCAGCGGCAGCGACATTCCCTTCGTGGGGAGCAGGCCGGTGACCACGCCCATGTTGAAGAGGGCCTGCCCGCACAGGAAGAGAAGGGCCCCGCAGACAATCGTGAATTCGAACAGGTCCGGCGCCTTCCGCAGCTGGAGGAAAACCAGGAGGGTGAAGACGACAAAGAGCAGGACGACACTGCCGGTGGCCACAAAACCCAGCTCCTCCCCGACGACCGCAAAGATGAAATCGGTATGGGCCTCCGGGAGAAAGGAGAGGTGCTGTCGGCCCCGGCCCGCGCCGACCCCGCTGAGCCCGCCCGTGCCGAAACCGAGCAGGCTCTGCCAGAGCTGGTAGCCCCCATCGCTGCGGTGGGCGGCCGGCTCGAGAAAGGCGAGGATCCGGTCGAGGCGTTCCGGGCTGCGCAGGATGAGGGCGAGGAGCCCGGCAAGGCCGGCGGTGGCCCCGAGGAGCAGGTAGCTGAAGCGGGTCCCCGCGGCGAGCAGGAGGGCCCCGGCCACGGCCCCGTAGAGCGCGGTGGTCCCGAGGTCCGGCTCGAGGAGGAGGGCCACCGCGAAAGGCGCCACCAGCAAGCCGGGCACGAGGAAGCCGCTCCCGAAGCGGTCGAGGTGCCGCGCCTCCCGGTCGAGGTACCACGCGAGCAGGCAGAGCATCCCGAGCTTGGCCGGCTCGGAGGGCTGGAAGCGGAAAGCGCCCAGGGCGATCCAGCGGCGCGAGCCGTTCACCTCGATCCCGATACCGGGGACGAGGACCAGGGCGAGGGCGAGCAGGGAGAGCGCGGCCAGCGGCAGGGCCAGCACCCGCAGCCGACGCACCCCGAGCCCGTAGGTGCAAACGCCGGCCCCCACGGCGACGACCAGCCAGAGGAGCTGGCGGCGAAAGTAGTCGGCCCCTCCCGTCCGCCCGGCGTCCCCGGCACTGGAGAGGACCGTCAGGCCGATGGCGAGAAGGGCGCAGACCGTGAGGAGAAGGAGCCACCCCCGCAGCGGGAATCGCCCCGCCAGCGAGGGGGAGAAATCTCCGTCCGCTTCCCGCCGACTCGCCATTCGCCCCCGTGCGTCCGCTGCCGCTCCGCGCTCAGCTGCCGCCGCCGCTGTCCCGGCGTTCCACCGGGACTTCCTCCACGTTGCCAAAGTCGTCGAAAATCTCGTCCCCGAAGGTTTCCTCGTCCTCGATCGGTTCCGGATCGACCGGGGTGACCGGCGGGCTCACCCGCGGGGCGGTGGGCTCGTCGGGAGCCGGGCGGACCGGCTCCACCGGTGCGGGAGCGGGCGCGGGCTCCTCCACCGATTCCACGACCACCGTCTCCTCCCGCCGGACCGGTGCGTCCGCGCCGGTGCCCCGGCCTCCTCCGGCCCCCTCGCGGACGAAGAGCACGGACCCTACCTGGAGACGGCGGGGGTTGGCGATCCCGTTGGCCTCGAGCAGCTCGTTCACGCTCATCCCGTAGCGCGCGGCGATTTCCCCGGCCGTCTCCCCGCGGGCGACCTCGTGCTCCCCGGTCAGCCCGGAGGGAGGAGTCCCCGACCGGGAGCGGGCGGAGGGACGGGGGCTGGATCCGGAGCGAGCCGGGGCCACCTCCCCGGGGACCAGCAACTCCTCGCCGACCCGGATGACATCACCGGAGAGATTGTTCAGGGAGCGCAGCCGACTCACCGTGGTGCCGGCCCGCTGGGCGATGCCGGATAGGGTCTCACCCCGCTGGACCGTGTACAGGCTCGTGTCCTCCCGCGCCGCGGGAACGGTCTCCGCGACGGTTTCCTCGACGACCTCCTCGCCATAACCCTGGGGCACGAGGATTTCCTGGCCGACCTGCAGCCGGGTGTCCCGGCTCATGCCGTTCGCCTCGAGGAGTGTGGAGAAGGGCACCCCGAATTCCTGGGAGATTCCCCAGAGGCTGTCACCGCGCTGCACGGTGTAGGTCTCGTAGCCCGCGGTGGGCGAGGTCTCCACGACCGTTTCCTCGACAAAGGCCTCGTCCGCGGCGTTGAACCCGGAAAGGCCCTCGACCAGCGGGGGTCCCTGCATGCCACCGTCCGGCACCGGCGCGCTTTCCCCGGCGCCGGCCGTCTCCGCCGACCCCTCCGGACGGGTGGGCGCGTACCGCTCTTCGGGACTCTCCGGGCCGGGTCCGAGCCCGTCGTTGAAGCTCTGGTCGGGCAGCACCGGGCCCTCGGCCTCCGGGTCAGCGATGTCCACCACGCTTTCCTCCCCGCGGGGCGCCACGGTCTGGCAGCCCGGTTGCAGGAAGATAGCGGAGACGAGGAAAACGTGGCCCAGCAGGACCGCGAGAAGGATGGGAAGGGTTTTCTTCATCATTCGTTCAGGTGTTGGATTCCCGGCCGATCGGATCATTCACGCCTCTCCACGAATAAAACCGCGGCCCCCGGCTGGCCAGCCTGATCCGAGGAGCGGCGGACGAGTTCGCGAAAGTGATCCCCGCGCTGGGNATAGCTCCCGTACTGGTCGAAACTGGCGAAGCCCGGGCTGAAGAGGAGGGTACCGCCGGGCCGGGACGCCAGATGGGCGAGCACCCGCGGCCAGAGGGTCTCCAGGTCCGGGGCGGCATCCGCCGGCACCCCCGCCCCGGCGAGAGCCGCGGCGAGGGCCGCACCCGTCGACCCGAAGCAGAAGGCCGCCTCGACGAGCGGGGCGAGGGCGTCGGCCATCGTCCGCGGGTCCTCCCCCTTGCCCGATCCACCCCCGATCCAGAGCACCGGACCCGCCACGGCCCGGGCCGCGGCCACCGCGGCGTGCCCGTTCGTCGCCTTGGAATCGTTGACCACCCGCCAGCCGTGCAGGGTGCCGAGGCTCTCGCAGCGATGGGGCAGGCCCCGGAAATCGCGCGCCGCCGCCGCGAGGGCGGCGGGATCCCGGCCCGTCGCCGACCACCAGGCCGACGCCAGCGCGTACAGCTCGCGGAAGGGGGGCCGCGCGAAGAGGGAGCCCGGCGGGGGGACCTCCCCGGCATCGGCCGCAACCGTTCTCACTCCTTCGGGAAGCACCTCGCCGCGGACCTGCGCGGCCCTCGCCACATCCGCACCGACCCAGGCCCGCCGGGCCCCGGCGACCAGCCGGAGCTTGCTGCGGAAGTAGTGTCCCTCGTCGGGGTGCCAGTCGAGGTGGTCCACCGCGAAATTCGTCCAGAGCGCCGCGTCGGGCGCGGGGGCCGGCCAGTCGTGAATCTGGAAGGAGCTCGCCTCGACGACCGCCCAACGGTCGGGTGCGCCCTCCTCCAGGCAGGCGCGGCTCCAGGCGCGCCCGAGGTTGCCGCAGGCGGTGGCCTTCTCACCCGCCGCCTCGAGGGCGGCGGCGAGGAAGGAGACGAGCGTGCTCTTGCCGTTCGTCCCGGTCACCGCGAGGACCGGCCCCGGCCAGCAGTGGGCCGCGAGCGCACATTCGCCGAGGAGGAGCCCGCCCCACCCCTGCCGCCAGGGATGGTCCGGCGGGAAGCCCGGGCTGATCACCGCCGCGTCCGTGGAGGAGGGATCGGGCGCGCGGCGCGCCTCCGCCCCGGGGGCGGCCTCGTCGCAGGGGAGGGCCGTGTACCCCCGGGCCCGCAGCAGGGCGGCGGCTGCCCGCCCGCTCTCGCCGGCACCGAGCACGGCCACGCGGGCGGGAGGCGGGGGGAAGACGGGAAGCGGTTCCATGGTCGCTCTCAGCGGAGGCGGAGGGAGGCGAGCCCGGCGATCGCGCAGAGCAGGGAGAGAATCCAGAAGCGGATGACGACCTTGTTCTCGTGCCAGCCCTTCAGCTCGAAGTGGTGGTGGATCGGGGCCATGAGGAAGACGCGCCTCCGCCGGGTCTTGTAGGAAAAGACCTGGAGGAGCACGGAGACCGCCTCCACCACGAAGATCCCGCCCACGAGGATGAGGGTGAAGGGCTGGTGGATGAGAAAGGCGATGGTGCCGACGAGCCCGCCGAGGGCCAGCGATCCGGTGTCCCCCATGAAGATCTCCGCCGGGTGGGAGTTGTACCAGAGAAAGGCGAGGCTGGACCCGAGGAGGGCCGCGCAGACCACGGTGAGCTCGCCGGCCCCGGGCAGGTAGCTGATCAGCAGGTAGTCGGAAATGATCGCGTTCCCCGCGAAGTAGGCCATCAGGCCGAAGGCGAAGGCCGAGGTGACCGTGCAGCCGATGGCCAGGCCGTCGATCCCGTCGGTGAGGTTGATGGCGTTGCTCGAGCCGGCGAGGACGAGGAAGAAGAGCAGGAACACCGCCACGAGGGGAAGGCTCTGCACGGCGACATCCTTGTAGAAGGGCACCCACAGCTCGCGGGCGTTGGCCGCCATGCCCGGTTCGAGGAAGAGGAGGCCGAGCGCGAGGAGGGCGATGACGGCCTGGGCGAGGAGCTTGACCCGCCCGGGGAGACCGTCGCTGTTCCGGCGGGAGACCTTTAGGTAGTCGTCGGCGAATCCGACCGCGGTGAGGGCCGCGTACACAAAGAGCGCCGCGGCCACGAAAAGGTTGGGGCGGGCGAAGAGCAGGGAGGAGGAGACTACCCCGAGGAAGAGGAGGAGCCCCCCCATGGTCGGGGTGTCCCGCTTGCCCTCGTGGAGGACGGCGAGCTGGCCGACCACTTCCTCGCCCCGGCCGGCCTCGCGCATCTTCCAACGCTGGAGCGCCCGGATGAGGGGCGGGCCCACGGCGAGCCCGAGGACGAAGGAGAACATCCCCGCGAGCATCGCCCGGAAGGTGATGAAACCGAAGAGGCGGAGCGGCCCCCAGAGGTCCTCCAGGTGTTCGAGAAAGGAGAGCATGCGAAAGCCTCAGCCCTCCCCAGCGAGGGAATCGAGAACCTTTTCCAGCCGGTGGACCCGGGAACCCTTGAGGAAGAGAACGCCCCCCCCGGACGGAAGGTGGGCGGGCACTTCCTCCGCCGCCGCCATCCACCGCACCGCCTGTGGCCCGAGCCGTTCGCGGAGAAGGACCTCCATCGGCCGGGTTTCCTCCCCCACGAGGAGAACCCGGTCTTCCGCGACCACCGGCAGGAATCCGGCGGCCTCGGCGTGCCAACGGGCCGATTCCTCCCCGAGCTCCACCATGGACCCGACCACCCACCAGCGGGGGGCCTCCGGGAAGGAGCGGGCAAAGAAACGGGCGGCCTCGCGGAGGGCCGCCGGATTTGAGTTGTAGCAATCGGCGTACACCGTCCACCCGCCCCGCCGGAGGATCTCGCCGCGGTGCTGGGCGCTCTGCCAGGTGCGCAGGCGCTCGCGGAGGAGACCGTCCGCTACGCCGGCCTCCCGGGCCACGACGACCGCGAGAGCCGCGTTGGCGGCCATCGCCTCGGGCATGGGGGGAAGGTCGCCCTCCCATCCTGCCCCGGCCGGGCCGAGGATCGCCAACCGATCGACCCCCGTGCCGGGCTCCACCCGAAAGGTCCAGGCCGGGCCCGCGGGAGCGAAGGCCGCCTCGCCCCCGGGCTCCGCACCGGCCGGGCGGAGCCAGCGGGTCCGCGGCCCGTCCAGCTCCCGGAAGACCTCGTACCCGGCACAGGCCGGACCGAAATAGCGGGTCCCGCCGGGACCTACGGCCGCCGGGAGGATCGCCTTCTGCTCGGCGACTCCCCCGAGGCTGCCGAGACCCTCCAGATGGACCGCCTCGATGGTCGTGACGAGGGCCGCGTCCGGCTCGAGGAGGGCCGCCAGGCCCGCCATCTCCCCGCGTTGGTTGATCCCCGCCTCGAGGACCGCGTGGGTATGGTGCGCGCGCAGGCCGAGCAACGAAAGGGGGACCCCGATGAGGTTGTTGAAGTTCTCCGGACTGGCGAAGGTGTGCTCGCTCCCGAGCAGGTGGGCGAGGCATTCGCGGGTGGAGGTCTTCCCGCAACTGCCGGTGATCGCGTAGAGGCGGCCCGGCCAACTCCTCCGCCAGGCCAGACCGAGGGCCCGCAGGGCTGCCTGCCGGATCGGGAACGACTCGCTGGGGCAGGGCNAGGTTCTCGTCGGGCTCGGCCACGAGGGCCCCGGCCGCGCCGCGCTCGCCCGCCTCGGCGAGGAAGTCGTGCCCGTCTCCCTGCTCCGTGCGCAAGGCCACGAAGAGCTCGCCCGGCCGCAGCCGCCGGGTGTCCACGCCGGCCCCGCTGGCCCCGGCAAAGGGCGTCCGCCCGGCCCAACGACCCTCGAGAACCGACTCGATCCACTCCCGGCCGAGAACGTGGCCCGGACCCTCCCCGCCCTTCCTCACGGTGCCGACTCCGAGCGCATTCGCTTGACGGACAGGAGCTCCCGAACGACCTGGCGGTCGTCGAAGGGGACCACCGTACTCGCGAATTCCATGAAAGGCTCGTGCCCCTTGCCCGCCACGAGGAGGGTGTCGCCCTTGCCGAGCGCGTCGATCGCCTCGCTGAGGGCCTCCCGCCGGTCCTCCACGAAACGGATGGCCTCCGGCCGGCTCACTCCCCGCTCCATGTCCGCAAGGATCCGGCCGAGGTCCTCGGAGCGCGGGTTGTCGGCGGTGGCCCAGACCTCGTCCGCGTAGGTCTGGGCGACGTGGGTCATGAGGGGCCGCTTGCTGCGGTCGCGGTCCCCCCCGCAGCCAAAGACGAGGAGGAGGCGGCCCGGGGTGATCTCCCGGAGGGTTTCCAGTACATTGCGGAGGGCGTCATCGGTGTGGGCATAGTCGACAAAGATCTCGCCGGCCTCCGGCTCCCCCACCCTCTCGAGCCGCCCGGGCACCCCCGGGAAAGTCCGCAGGAAGCGGGCGCAGGCCGCCAGGTCGAGACCCTCCTCCCCGGCCACGGCGAGCGCGGCGAGGAGATTCCGGACATTGAAACGGCCGGCCAACGGGCTCTGCACGGGGAAGGAGCGGTCGCCGGCCACCAGCCGGAAGCGCAAGCCCTCGCGGCCCACCTCGACCTCCTCCGCCCGGTAGTCGGCGGGCACCTCCACGCCGTAGGTCACGACACCCTCCACCGGGCCAAGGTCCTCGCGGAGACGCCGCCCGTAGGGNTCATCCACCGGCAGGACCATCCGGCCTGGCCGGTGCCCGGTGCTTCCGTCAAAGAGCTTCCGCTTCGCCCGGTAGTAGCTCTCCATGTCCCGGTGATAGTCGAGATGGTCGCGGGTCAGGTTGAGGAAGACGGCGGTGTCGAAGGCGAGACCGTCCACCCGGCCCTGCGCCAGTCCGTGCGAGCTGACCTCCATGACGGCGGAGTCGCAGCCCGCCTCCGCCATCTGGCGGAGGAGACCAACCGTGTCCACCGACTCCGGCGTGGTCCGGTAGGCGGGCACGGTGCGCCCTCCGAGATCGTAGTGGATGGTGCCGATGAGGCCGCTGCGGGCCTTCGGGCGGGCCGCGGCGAGGAATTGGTGGACGAGCCACGCGACGGTGGTCTTGCCGTTCGTCCCGGTGATCCCGACGAGGCGGAGGTCGCGGTCCGGCCAGTTGTAGAAATTGCCCGCGAGCCGGGCGAGGGCCGCCCCGAGGTCGGCCACCTGCAGGAAGGTGACTCCCTTGTGCAGTCCGGGCCGGTCCTCGCTGAGGACGGCGGTCGCCCCCCGGTCGATGGCCTCCTCGACGAAGAGGCGACCGTCCGTGCGCTGGCCGGGCCGGGCCACGAACAGGCTGCCGGGACCGACCCGGCGGCTGTCCGTGATGATGTTGCGGATGGGGACCTGCAGCGATCCCCGCCGGTCGGCGAGGGTCACCCCGGCGACGAGGTCCCGGAGCGGCCGACCCGACCCGGCGGGGGAACCCCCGCCGGCACCGCCACCGCCTTCCACGAAGCGGGGGGAAATGACATCCTGGAGGAAGGAACCGAAGGATTGGCGAAGGGGGCTCATGGGGCGGGGGTCTGGTAGGCGAGGGGAAGATCCGGCGCGGCCGGGGGTGGAGGGGGGTCGATCTGCAGCTGGTGGATCGCGCTCTCCGCGATCGCCCGGAAGACGGGAGCGGCCACGCGGCCACCGGAGCCGACTCCCGGGACCTGCGGATCCTCAATGACCACAGTGATGACGACCTCGGGGTCGTTGGCCGGGAGGAATCCGGTGAAGCTGGCCACGTGATTCTCGCGGGAATAGCTCCCCTCCACGATCATCTGGGTGGTCCCGGTCTTCCCCGCAGCGCGGTATCCGGGCACCTGCGCCCGCCGGGCGGTGCCGTCCGGGCTGGCCACCCGCTCGAGGAGCCGGTTCACCCGGTCGGCCACCTCACCGGAGAGGACGCGCGCGGAGGGCCCGGACTCGAAGCGGACCACCGTTTCCCCCTCCTCGTCGAAGACCCTGCGGACCATGCGCAGCGGGCGCAGCCAGCCGCCGGAGGCAAGCACCATGGTCGCCCGGTGGACCTGGGCGGGAGTCGCCGAGATCGCGTGGCCCATGGGCAGGCGGGAGATGGTGAGCCCGTCCCAGTCCGCGGGCGGGTGCAGGATGCCCCGCGATTCCGGGCCAAGCCGCAGCCCGGTCCGCTCCCCGAAACCGAAGCGCTGGGCGGACTCATGGAGACGCTCCGGCCCGAGCCGCATGCCCAGCCAGGCAGCCCCGCGGTTGCTCGACCGGACGAGGATCTCCTCCACGGAGAGGACCCCGAAGGTCCGGTAGTCGGAGGGGAGGGAGACGAGGCGGCCGTTGTAGCGGACCCGGCCAATCCCGCAGTCGAATTCCGAGGAGGGCTCGACCACCCCGGCCTCGAGGGCGGCAGCGGTCGTGACCATCTTGAAGGTGGAGCCGGGCTCGTAGACATTGCTGAGGGCGCGGTTGGGAATGGCCTCGCCGGCCTCGTTGTAGTGGTTGAGGTCGAAGGTGGGACGGTTGGCGAGGGCGAGGACGTCACCGGTACGGGGATCCGAGACGAGGACGGAGGCGCTCTTCGGCCGATACTCCGCGACGACCCGGTCCAACTCCCGCTCGACCGCCGCCTGCAGGAAGAGGTCGAGGGTGAGCTCCACCCCGAGCCCCCGCCGCGGGGCCACCTCCCTCCAGCGGAACTGGGCCAGCTCCCGGCGCCGGCCGTCGCGTTCACTCTCCCGCCAGCCATCCTGGCCCTGCAGGTAGAAATCCATGGAGCGCTCCACCCCGATGTCGGCCACTCCCTGCGCGTTCACGAACCCGACGACATGGGCCGCAAGGGAGCCGGCCGGGTAGAGGCGGCGGTTCTCGAAATTGCCATAGACCCCGCGGATCCCGAGCGCGCGGACCCGGTCGTAGTCCTCCGGGGCAACGGCGTCCGCCAGCTTGACCCACCGAGTGCCCGGGCGGGCAAAAGCCTCGCGCACTTCCTCCTCGGGCACGCCGAGAAGCGCGGCCAGCTGGGGGATCCGGGCGAAATCCTCCCGGACGAGGGCCTGCGGGTCCACGCCGACCTCCACCACGGTGCGCGTGGTCGCGAGGAGATTGCCGGAGCCATCGACAATGGGACCGCGGGCGCCCGGTAAACGTTCAAACCCCTCGCGGGAGGCCTGCGCCTCGCGCGCGAGAGCATCGTTGTCCACGACCTGGAGCTGCAGGAGCCGGGTGAAGACCGCCGCAAATCCGGCGAGCAGTACCAGCCCGAGAAGACCGTAGCGAAAACCGCCGATGAAGGGAGGTCCCATTCCCGCTGCCTCCTCAATCGCGCGCGCCCGTCCGGGGGGCACCGAAGCTCCGCGGGAACCGGGGTTCCGCGCCTCTGTCCGACCGTCCGGTCATGGCTGTCAGCGCCGCAGGGCCACGCTCCCCTCCTGCTCGAAGGGAATCATGCGCACGGTGTAGGTCCCGTCCCCGGCGTACTCCCGCTCGACCCGGACGACCTGGCGGGTGGACGGTATTTTCAGGGTGGTGCCCGCCCGCCGGAGGAGCACGTCCGGGCGGTGCTCCTCGGCGATGCGGGCGGCGAGGTACTGGTTGCGCCGCTCGAGGTCGCGCAGCTCCCGCTCCTGCGACTCGATGCGGCTGGCGGTCTCCCCGATCTGCTGCTGGATCCAGACCAAGGAGAGCCCGCCGAAGAGGGACACGGCGAGGAGTACTCCGAGGAGGGCGAGGTTGACCGGGGAGAGGGCCGAGGGGCGGGGAGCGCTTCGACTCATGAAAGACCCTCCTCCCTGCGCACGAGCACCCGCAGCCGGGCCGACCGGCTCCGGGGGTTGCGCTCCTCCTCGGCAGATCCGGGGCGCACGGGCTGCCGACCGGGCAGGTCCGCCACCCGCACGCGCTCGTCCTGCGGGCGGCTGTCCTCCGCGGAGACGGGACGCCCCGCCTTTTCCCGGAAGAAACGCTTCACCCGGCGGTCCTCCAACGAGTGGAAACTGATCACGGCGAGGCGGCCGCCCTCCTTGAGGAGGCCAAAGGAAGTCGGCAGGGCCCGCTCGAGAGCCTCCAGTTCCCCGTTCACCGCAAGGCGAATGCCCTGGAAGGTGCGGGTCGCCGGATGGATTCGCAACCGCCGGCGGGCGGCCGCGGGAATCGCTCCCGCGACCAGCTCCGCCAGCGTCCCGGTCCGGCCGAGCTGGCCGGTGCCCCGGGCACCCAACAACGCATCGACCACGCGACGCCAAAAAGGTTCCTCCCCAAGATCGCGGACGGCGCGGACGAGTTCCTCCCGTTCCGCCTCCTCGAGAAACTCCGCCCCGCTCCGGCCGGTGCTCGGGTCCATCCGCATGTCCACCGGAGCGTCCTCCCGGAAGGAAAAACCGCGCTCCCCCTCGTCGAGCTGGTAGGAGGACACGCCGAGGTCGAAGAGGATGCCGTCGAAGCGGGGGGCCTCCCCGAGGACGTCCATCTCCCCGAAATTCATCGCCCGGAAGCGGAAACGGCCGGGCTCCTCCCGCTCCAGCCGGGCCGCCCGGTCGGCCGCGGCGGGATCGCGGTCCAGACCGAGCACCTGGTTGTACGGATGGGCCCGGAGGATCGCCCGGCTGTGGCCGCCCCCGCCGAAGGTCGCGTCGAGGTACTCCCCGGGCTCACCCGCCTGCAAGCCCGCCAGTACCTCCGCCTCCAGCACGGGCTGGTGCCCGCTCCCTGTCGCCGCCTCAGACATGAATCTCCCGCAGGATCCGGTTCACGAGGTCCGGATCGTCACTGCCCTCCTTCTCGTAGCGCTCCTCCGCATAGATGCTGAAGTAGGTGAAGTTGCCCACGAGGACCGCCTTCTTCCCGATCCCGGCGTGGGCGATGAGCTTCTCGTTGAGGTTGATCCGCCCCTGACGGTCGCAGCCGAAGGAATGCGCCATCGCCCCGAGCTGCTTGAGCATCCGCTGCCCCTCGGCGTCCCCGAGGCTGATCTTGGATACCTGCTCCTCGAAGCGCTCCACCATCCGCGGGGGATACACCGTGATGAAACCGGCCGGGTTCGGGAGCGCGAGGTAGACCTCCGCTTCGTCCCCCTGGAAGCGCCACTTGGAGGGCACGGTGAGGCGGCCCTTCGCGTCCACAGTGTGCACGAATTCGCCGACATAGAACGCTCGCAACGCCGACACCATTTTTGCACTTCAATCCACCAACTCCCTCACGTTTGCCCCACATCGCCCCACTTTGCCCCACTTGTCAACCACCATCCCCCCCTCCTGCCCCCTCTCGCCGGGCCTTCCGCCGGGGCGGGAGGGACCGGCCAAACGCTCCCCGCAACGGAGAAACCCATCACGAAACAACGGAACGCGGTTCGGGGGACCCGGGAGTGTTGAACCCCAGGCCGACACCCTGCCAGGGTGGGGGAACGGGTCCGGGGCCATCCGTCGCGAGAGGACCGCGGGGAAGCGGCCCCTCTCCCCGCAGCCGGCCGGCCGGCGGAAAACGGCCCGCGGGCGCAAGCATTCTTGCTCCACCCCCCGAAGGCACCTAGCGTCCCGCCTATGGTCCATCCGCTGGCTGTGGTGCATAAGGAGGCCCGGTTGGGGCCGGAGGTTCGGGTCGAACCCTTCGCAGTGATCGAGGAAGGGGTGGAAGTCGGCCGGGGCAGCACGATCCGCTCGCACGCGGTCCTCCGCCGGGGAACCGTCCTCGGCGAGCGGGTGCTGGTGGACAGCGGC
>P_2C_Liq_1_UnCtyDRAFT_1000853_pt1 | contig 12370 bp, 11 predicted proteins | sample Pon2CUnioCityCA_2_FD_10234 | JGI IMG/M metagenome (IMG submission 10234)
ATGAGTGATCTAGAGAAAAACGACAAACACGAAGAGGAACACTTCGAGTATGACGGTGGTGCTGCCGTAGTCCCTGCCGACAAGATCGAAGATCCAGGTCTCGAGCCTCACAGGCTCAGAATGACCGATAAAGACCCGAAGGCTGCCGCCAGAGCTGAAAAGCAGGTGGCTGCGATGTTTGTTATCTCCATCATTGGAGCAATAGTCGCAGTTTGGGGCTACGTGGCATTCCCTATTGTTGGCGATGATCTAACCAATACACGCAACAATGCACTTTGGGTTGGCGTCGGAATGGCACTGAGCCTGCTAGGACTTGGTTTCGGAGCGATCCACTGGGCAAAGACTCTGATGCCGGATAACGAAATCGTTGAACAAAGGCATCAGTCACGCTCAGAGCCAGAAACCAGGGCCGCAGCAGTTGAAATTTTGAACATGGCTGACGACGAATCAGGTATTTCAAGAAGAAAACTGATTAGAAGGACAATGTTTGGGGCCTTGGCATTCCTGCCAATTCCAGCGATTGTGTTGTTTGGAGATCTAGGTCCAGCCGGTGTTGGCGACAAAATGCGAGTGACTATGTGGGATAGGGGTGTCAGACTGACCCGAGACCCAAGTGGTGTCCCCATCAAGGCCAGCGAGGTAACCGTTGGCTCGACTTTTCACGTTATCCCGGATGGCTTGAACGATCTCTATCACAAGCTAGACGAGAAGGCCAAGGCTGCTGTGTTGCTCGTGAGAGTAAACCCCTCAGCACTAAATGAAGCTGAGGATCGCAAGGATTGGTCCTATGACGGAATCGTTGCCTATTCAAAGATTTGTACTCACGTGGGTTGCCCAGTAGCACTGTATGAGCAACTCACTCACCACCTTCTTTGCCCTTGCCACCAGTCGACGTTTGACTTGGCAAACCACTGTGAGGTCATTTTTGGCCCAGCAGCTCGTCCTCTCCCCCAGTTGCCAATAACTGTGGATGAAGAGGGCTACCTAATCGCACAGAGCGATTTCTTAGAACCAGTCGGACCAACCTATTGGGAGCGCTAATGAGCACTACTGAAACTAACAAGGAACAGAATCAAGGTTTTGCCGCCAATGCTGCAAATTACTTCGACGAGAGAACCAAAATTGGTGGTGGACTGAAGTTCATCGGACGCAAGATCTTCCCAGATCACTGGTCCTTCATGCTTGGTGAGGTTGCGCTATGGTCCCTGGTAATTACCATCATCTCTGGAACCTTCCTTACGTTTTTCTTCAACCCCTCCATGGCACACGTCATTTATGACGGAGCGTATGCCCCTCTAAAGGGAACAGAGATGTCAATCGCTTACGCAAGCGCTTTGGATATATCCTTCGAAATCCGCGGCGGACTCTAATGCGCCAGGTTCACCACTGGGGAGCACTGCTGTTTGTTGCAGCAATGGGTCTTCACATGCTCAGGGTGTTCTTCACCGGTGCGTTCCGCAAGCCTCGTGAACTGAACTGGGTCATTGGATTTTTGTTGTTCATCATGGGAATGGCAGCAGGCTTCACAGGCTACTCATTGCCAGACGACCTACTAAGTGGTAACGGTCTAAGAATTATTGACGGCATGCTGAAAGGTATTCCTTTCGTAGGTACCGCTGTTTCAAGCGGATTCTTTGGAGGAGAGTTCCCAGGAACTGAAGTTATCTCAAGACTTTACTCTCTACACATCATGATTGTTCCTGCAATCATCCTGGTGCTAGTTGCCCTCCACATGGCGCTATTGATTGTGAATAAGCACACCCAGTACCCAGGACCAGGACGCACCGAGGGTAACGTTGTTGGTTACCCTGTATTGCCTGTTTATGCAGCAAAGGCTGCAGGATTCTTCTTCATCGTGTTCGGTGTAATCATGGCCATCTCCGCCACATTCACCATCAACCCGATTTGGAACTATGGACCTTATGACCCATCCCCTGTTTCGGCTGGTACACAGCCTGACTGGTACATCGGATGGCTTGATGGTGCGCTTCGACTGGCCCCTGGTCACTGGGACGTAACCATCTTGGGTGGCGAGTACCCAATGGGTATTTTGGTGCCGATGGTAATTAGCCTCGTGTTCTTGGCTCTGGTTGCTTTGTATCCATTCATCGANCAGTGGATCACCAAGGATCGTCGCGAGCACCACGTATTGGACCGTCCTCGCAACGCCCCCACAAGAACTGCTATCGGTGTTGCCGGAGTTTACTTCTACGGAATCCTTTGGGCAGGAGCCTCAACAGACTTGATTGCCTATCACTTCCAGATGTCTTTGAACCACGTGTTGATATCTATGCAGGTGCTGCTGGTTATTGGGCCATTTATTGCCTACTTCATTACCAAGCGTGCCTGCTTGGCCTTGCAGCGCAAGGACCGCGAACTGGTATTGCATGGACGTGAGACCGGAAGAGTCGTCAGGCTTCCAAACGGTGAGTACATCGAGGTTCACGAGCCATTGGACAAGTATGAGCTTTATAAGCTGGTTGACTACCAAGACTATGAACCAACCATCGCACGTCCTAATAAGAACGGAAAGATCACCGCTATGGAGAAGCTAAGGGCCTCCCTGACAAGCTTCTACTTCGAGGATCGCATCAGCCCTGTTACAAAGACAGAGCTCCGTGACGCTCAGGAACACGCTGACCACGACCTCACACAAAAAGAGGCACAGAAGGCACTTGAGCAGGCGTAACTAGAACTGCAACAGTAAACCCCCGCTTGGTTATTGCCAGGCGGGGGTTTACTAGTTAACTTATTGCCCGTTCTCAGTCACACCATNAAAGACGCTCATCTTTCGTTATAACAGGCCTAAATTTCTCACTCTCAAGGCCCACCTACGATTACACCCTGAGCCGGGAACTGATGCCCGTAAAGCGTCCACAGGTTACTTAGACTTTCAGAGGAACGCATAAAAACTAAACAAAATGAGTGGATTTTGATATGAACAGGACCCAGGAAGCACCTGGGGTACTCGGGTACCAGGAGAAGCGTGTCGGATTAGCTCAAGGTCATTAGAGCGACTGCGCCGGACGGTCAGCAGGGAAAGGCCTGGGTCACTTGGTTGTGATAAAGAACTGCATGTCCGATCAGGCCCTAGCTAAGAGTCGTTGAAAGAATATCCCCATGGATAAGCCCTGGTGCAACTTATTGACCTGTGTAGCGCTTTTGATCCGGTGAGGGAACTAGAAGTTTTTAGTGTGCGAAGCGACCGCGGCTGTGTTCGTAAACCCAACCAATAATTCCAATAATGGAAAGTCCAATCCCGATGAAGAACAGCCACCAGTCAACCGCTAGAGAGACAAACACGACCGCAGCTGCTGCAGACACGTAAATTGGCCACCAACTCCATGGGGCAAAGAATCCGACTTCACCGGCTCCTTCTTCAATTTCACCGTCAAGGTTGTCCTCAGGAAGTGGGCCTGCGTTTTTCAATCCACTCTGTAGATAAAAAGCTATGAAAGAAGTTAGGAAGATCAGAAAGCCGATCACGGCCGTTCCAATCGGCTCTACCAGGCCAAAATACAGCCAAGACCACGCAACATATCCAGCCGTCGCTACCACGAAAAACGCGGTCAGCACCCATAAAAGATTGACGTTGGTCTTCATTAGCTAACTCCGGCTCCCTGCTTCACGGCCTGCTTGGCTTCTGGTGACGCATATTCTGGGTGGTTCATGTCGAAAGCTGGACTCTCGGAACGAATCCTAGGGATGGAGTGGAAGTTGTGCCTTGGGATTGGGCTCTCAGTTGCCCACTCAAGACTTCTTCCGTAACCCCATGGGTCCTTTAACTCAGTCTTCACTCCCCTACGGGCTGTCACCCAAACGTTCCAGAAGAATGGAAGCATGGAGGCAGCCAAAATAATCGAACCGAAGGATGACAGTGTGTTCATCCAGGTGAATCCGTCCTCCGGCAAGTAAGTCGCATACCTTCTAGGCATACCCATTACTCCCAACCAGTGCTGAACTAGGAAGGTTGTGTGGAAACCAATGAATAGAACCCAGAAGTGGATCTTTCCCAATCTCTCGTTCAACATTTTTCCGGTGAATTTTGGCCACCAGAAATAGAATCCTGCAAACATTGCAAACACAACTGTTCCAAACACTACGTAGTGGAAGTGTGCGACAACGAAGTAACTGTCTGAGAGGTGGAAATCAAGTGCTGGGCTTGCCAGGATAACGCCAGTTAGACCACCGAATACGAAGGTGACCAGGAACCCCAAAGACCAAAGCATTGGGGTTTCGAAAGTGATTGACCCCCGCCACATAGTTCCAATCCAGTTAAATATCTTTACCCCAGTGGGCACCGCAATCAGCATCGTGGTGAAGGCGAAGAATGGAAGCAAAACCTGCCCGGTTACATACATGTGGTGAGCCCATACGGTCATGGAGAGAGCCGCAATGGCGATGGTTGCATAAACCAGAGTCTTGTAACCAAAGACTGGCTTACGGCTGAACACTGGGAAAATCTCAGAAACAATTCCGAAGAACGGCAAGGCGATGATGTAAACCTCTGGGTGACCAAAGAACCAGAACAGGTGCTGCCACAATAGCGCTCCACCGTTTTCTGGATCAAAGATATGCGCGCCCAGCCTTCTGTCTGCACCGAGAGCAAACAAAGCCGCTGCCAAAGGAGGGAAGCACATAATCACCAAAATGGAGGTAACCAGAGTGTTCCAGCTGAAAATAGGCATTCTCCACATGGTCATGCCGGGTGCCCTCATGACAATCAAGGTGGTGATGAAGTTCACAGCTCCCAGAATTGTTCCGAATCCACCCATGGCAAGTCCGAAGACCCACAGATCTCCACCTATACCTGGCGAAAATGTTGTATTGGAAAGTGGTGCATAGGCAAACCAACCAAAGCTAGCTGCTCCCTGAGGAGTAAAGAATCCTGCAACTGCGATCAATCCACCAAAAGTGAAAATCCAGTAAGACAGGGCATTCAGCCTTGGGAAAGCGACGTCCGGGGCTCCAATTTGAACCGGCATAATCACGTTTGCAAAACCAGCGAACAACGGGGTTGCAAACAGCAACAGCATGATTGTTCCGTGCATTGTGAACAGCTGGTTGTACTGCTCCTTAGTCTGAACAATCTCTAGGCCGGGCAGAGCCAGCTGAGCCCTGATCACAAGCGCCATCAGTCCACCAATTAGGAACCAGATGAAGGTGGTGATCAAATACAGGTAACCAATTTTTTTGTGGTCGGTGGTTGTAATCCAATCGACAATAATCTGACCCTTGGTTTTCTTGGGTCCACTAGTTGCACCAGAGGTGGAACGGGGTTCGGTTATCGTTGCCATTGCTTATCCTCTTATTCCTGGGTCGCCACCGGGTAGATTTGAATTGCGGTCATATTCGATACCGAGTTTTCCGACTTGACCCTTTGCTGCCAAAGCGGCCATCTGTGCGTCGTACTCGGCTTGCGAAACAACCTCAACGTTGAACAACATCATTGAGTGGAACTCTCCACACAACTCCGCGCACTTTCCTACATATGTTCCCTCTTTTTCAGGTATCACGTACATGTGATTCCAGCGTCCGGGGAACATGTCTTTTTTATACAAAAACTCAACTACCCAGAACGAGTGAATTACGTCTCTGGCTGTAAGGTCAATCTGAACCTTCTGCCCCACTGGAAGATACAGGGTTGGAAGGTCATCAAAATTTCCAGTCTCGGTGGTGCCGTCATATTGAGACTGGATTCCACTCTCGTAAACGTTGGAGTCCACGTAGTTGAAATCCCAGCTCCATTGCTTGCCAATAACCTCGATGGTGACATCTGGATCTTCAAATTCTGCCTCGATGGCTGCCATGTCCCTTGCGGTGAATGCAAAGAAACCCATAACCAAGATGAGAGGGATTACCGTGAACAGGGTTTCAATAGGCATGTTGTAACGCAATTGCTGAGGCATGGCGGTCTCGCCCTTGCGTCGTCTATAAACAATGATTGCCCATGCCATCAATCCCCAGGCGATTGCACCAACAATAAGCAAAACAATCCAACTGGTTGTCCAAAGTCCAGTGATGCGATCAGTCTGATTGGTAATGCCCGGTTCGCCGGGTAGCCAGCCACGCTGCGCCTCGGGACTGCAACCAGTCAATAGCAAAGCCAACGCACTGGCCGAGGCCAGCGCTGTTACAAGGCGTCGATTTCTCAAGAATCGCCCTTTCGGTTAGACAATTTCTCCAATTCTAAAACAAAAACCCCGCCCGCGTGGCCCGCGAGCAGGGTTTTTATAAGATTTCCGAGGGTTTTTAGCTGAACGAGTCACCGCAAGCACATGAATCACTTGCATTGGGGTTGTCAATGGTAAAACCTTGCTTCTGAATTGTGTCTTCAAAATCAATGGTTGCGCCGTCTAGATATGGGACACTCATTGGGTCTACGACCACCTCAACGCCATCAAACTCGACTAGTGCGTCATCTTCGGTGAGTCTTTCATCAAAAAACAGCTGGTAGATCAGACCTGAGCATCCACCCGGTTCCACCGCAATTCTCAATCGAAGATCATCACGGCCTTCAGCCTCCAACAAACCCTTAACCTTTGTCGAAGCACCATCGGTTAGTTTTACACCGTGGGTTGAAACTGCCTGTGTCATTGGACCTCCTGATTTGGTAACCCTATTGTGCATTAATTCTATTGGATTGCAAAAGCATTAACCCGTGAGTTTGCATGGCCTTTTTCAGAGTTGGCAAGTGCTGAGATTCATTCGGGGAGTGTGCCCTCGAATCTGGATCTTCGACACCTGTTACCAAGACTTCTGCGTTGGGGAATTGCTGTGCCAGATCCGAAATAAAAGGAATTGATCCTCCCAGACCCATCTTTACAGCCTGTCTCTGATAACCCTCGGTCATTGCATCCAAGGCCAATTTAGAAGCCCAAGAATCACGCGCAAGATATGGACTACCAAGTTCGGTGTCCCCAAATTCAATATGACTGCCAAATGGAGCGTTTTGAAGCAGGTGCCGCTTGATTGCATCAAGAGCTTCTTGGGGAGTGTCATTCGGAGCAATTCGAGCACTAATTTTGCAAGAAACACTGGCTTGCAAGGTGTTAGAAGATTCAGAAACACCTGGAACATCAATCCCGATTACCGTAACTGCTGGCTGATTCCAACTCCGGTCAGCCAATCCCCCGGTCCCAATAAGGTCAACGCCTTGCAAAACACCGGCCTGCTCCTTGATGAAACTTTCTGGAATCTCTAATGAAGAATCAGGCATGGAACCTAGCCCCTCGATGGCCACCGTTCCCTGCTCGTCATGCAAACTGGCCAAGATTTTTGTAAGCGCCATTGTCGCATCGGCCACCACTCCCCCAAAAACACCTGAGTGTAAGGGGTGGTCCAATGTGCTGACCGTGAACTGGAGGCTGACCAAACCTCTCAAAGATGTGGTCAGCGCAGGTGTTTCTAGGTCAAAATTGCCGCTATCAGCGACGATTATTAGGTCCGCCTCTAGCTTGTCTCGATGCGTGACCAAGAAATCGCTGAAGTTTGGGGAGCCGATTTCCTCCTCACCCTCTATAAAAAGGGTGATTCCGATGTTTAGCTCCTCTTCCATTTCCAAAACCATCTCGCAGGCAGAAATCAAGGTAATGATGCCGGCTTTGTCATCGCTAGCACCCCTGCCAAATAAACGGTCTCCGATAACCGTTGGCTCAAAAGGCTCGGTCTCCCACAAATCCAAATCACCAACGGGTTGAATATCGTGATGGGAGTAGAGAAGTATCTGCGGATAGCCAGGTTTAGCCTGTCTTCGGGCGATTATTGCGGGGGTTCCGTCAGCCGCGGAGGGAATAATCTCCACCTGCTCAAACATTTTTAGTTTTTCAATCTGACCAGCGATGAATTCGGCCGATTCTTGCAAGGGTGTTCTATCCACTCCAGGCCATGCAAGAGAGGGTATTCGGACCATTTGTTTGAGAATTTCCAGCTTTTTGTCGTAGTTATCGACAACCCATTTTTTCGCCGCTGGCGATAGTTCAGGGTCAAGACTCTGATAAATGAAACTCATGAGAGTAATCTAGTTGCAGTTAGCGAGGTTTATTTTGGAACAAGAGAGCAATGCCGGTAAAGGCAGACCAACTCCATCAAGGAAGGACCAGGAGAAGCTGAGAAAGCGTCCTCTGGTNGGNGATAAAAGCAAAGAAGCCAAGCGTATTGAGAAAGAGCGNGTGCGTGAAGAGCGNGGCAAAATTCGCGAAGGCATGATGGCTGGTGATGAGCGCTACCTGACATCTCGTGATCGAGGTCCTCAGCGAAAAATGATCAGGGACATAGTTGATGCCAGGTTCACCGCTGGTGAGCTGGTGCTCCCCGGACTGGTGGTAGTGGTGTTGGCAACATTTGTTGACTCCATCGAGGTCCAGTTCTATTCGCTAGTTGCGATGTGGGCACTTTTCTTGGCGGTTGCCTTCGATGCATTCATTCACGGAATCCGAGTAAAGAAGAAACTCGTCGAGAGATTTGGCGCTGACAAAGTTGAAAAAGGAGTTCGCTGGTATGCGGCTATGAGGTCTATCCAAATGAGGCCCTTGCGCATCCCNAANCCCCAGGTGAAACGCGGAGAGAAGATTTAATGCAATATCGCTACCTTGGGCACAGTGGTTTCAAAGTCACTTCACTGATTTATGGAAACTGGCTAACTCATGCCAGTCAGGTGACCAACGAAGAAGCAACCAAAACGGTTCACGCTGCCCTGGATGGNGGAATAACCACATTTGACACAGCTGATGTTTACGCAAATCAGGCAGCTGAAGAAGTCTTAGGAAACGCACTCAGCGGCCAAAGACGTGAAGGACTAGAGATTCTTACNAAGGTCTACTGGCCAGTCGCAGAAAGAAAGCCGAACGACCACGGGCTTTCTCGCAAACACATCATGGAATCCATCAANGGATCTCTGAAAAGACTNCGAACTGANTATGTCGACCTCTATCAAGCTCACCGNTATGACTATGAGACNCCGCTGGAAGANACCATGCANGCCTTTGCNGACATCGTGCGCTCTGGTAAGGCTCTCTANATCGGCGTNAGCGAATGGACNGCAGAGCAAATAGAGGCNGGCGCAAAACTCGCCAAGGAGATGAACTTCCAGTTGATCAGCTCCCAGCCCCAGTATTCGATGCTGTGGCGAGTGATTGAGAAGAAAGTAATTCCTGCTTCTGAAAAAAATGGAATTAGCCAGATCGTTTGGTCGCCAATGGCTGGTGGTGTGCTGACTGGGAAGTATCTGCCAGGGGTGCAACCCGCTGAGGGAACTCGCGCCAGTGATCCTGAAACTTCCTCATTCTTAGAAAAATTCATGAGCGAAAAAACTCTTTCTAGGATTCAGAAGTTGAAGCCAATTGCGGAAGAGTTGGAATTGACAATGGCTCAGTTATCTCTAGCCTGGACGCTTCAAAACCCCAACGTCACATCAGCAATTGTTGGAGCTAGAACGCCTGAACAAATCCAGTCAAACCTGGCCGCAAACGACGTGGAAATACCAAAACCTCTCATGAAGAAAATTGATGAAATTTTGGATGATTCGATTGTTCGCGATCCAAATTTGACTACCTCTCCCCCAGAGAGGCTGGTTTAGAGGTTTTTCTGAATGCGTTTGGGCCAAAAAGGCCCTGCATAAACAAACCCGGTGTATACCTGAACCAAATCAGCGCCACTTTCCAATCTGGACCGAATTTCCGCTTCGGTTTCGATTCCGCCAACTGAAATTATTGTCTTGTCGCCATCAAGTTCTTTCCTGAGAACTGGGATTAATTCGCTGGCCCTGTTTTTCAATGGTGCTCCGGATAAACCACCGGCTTCGGTTATCTTGCTGGGTTTTGATTTCAAATTCGATCTTGAAATTGTGGTGTTGGCAGCAATCATCCCGCTCAGGCCGAGCTGATTCACAAGCTTTGCAACCTCCAGAGCTGCCTCGTTGGTTAGATCGGGCGCAATCTTTACAAGCAATGGGGTGTCNTCGCCAATTTCTTTCTGCACGGCCAAAATTATCGATCTCAGCGCTTCTGTTTCCTGCAATTCCCTTAGCCCGGGCGTGTTAGGGCTGGATACGTTGATGACGTAATAATCCCCCAGGCCTTTGAGCTGATTGGCGCTAAAGGCATAATCCTCTGCCGCTCTGTCAAGCTCAACAATTTTGGACTTACCGAGNTTGATTCCAATCACCGGAAGCTGGTTTGAACCCTGCCTTAGCTTTCTCAGTCTTGCTGCCAGTGCCTTGGCGCCGTGGTTATTAAATCCCATGCGATTTATGAGGGCTCGATCTTTAGGTAATCGAAACATTCTTGGCTTGGGGTTTCCAGGCTGTGCCAGGGCAGTGACGGTTCCGACCTCAACATGTCCAAACCCAAGTGCATAAAGCTCAGGTATTAATTCACCATCCTTATCAAAACCAGCCGCCATTCCCAAGGGTCCATTGAAGCTGAGACCCATCGCAGTGAAGTCTCTGAAATTAGCCGGCCGAATGAGGCGCAGTTTGAACAACACCTTGATGGTAATCACTCCAAGGTGATGAGCAGACTCGGGGTTGGTTCTTTTCAAAACCAAGTTAAACAGAATCCTATAAATCACTGATCTCTCAGATCCGCTATTGCTTGTTCGAAATCTTCAAGTGAGTCCCATGCCTGATAAACACTTGCAAAGCGCATAAACGCCACCTCGTCCAACTTTTTCAGAGGCTCTAAAATTGCCAAGCCAATTTCATGTGCCTCTATGCTTGCAGATCCCGTTTGCCTCAGGTTTTCTTCAACAGTTTGTGCCAGTTTGGCTAAATCAGCGTCGGTTACCGGTCTCCCCTGGCAGGCTTTTCTGACACCTGAGACAATTTTGTCCCTGCTGAATGCCTCACTGACACCTGATCGCTTAGTTACCATCAGGCTGGCTGTTTCTATGGTTGTGAATCTTTTGCCACATTCCGGACACTGCCTCCGCCGACGAATCGAACTTCCGTCATCACTAGTTCTTGAATCGGTGACTTTGGAATCTTGATGTCTACAAAAAGGGCAGTGCATCAGTGACTCCTTCTTGCGCTAATTGCTTCTCCGTGTGCCGGCAGACGTTCTGCGCCAGTGAAGGATATCAACTTGGGCTCTAGCTCCAAAAGCTCCTGTTTGGTGTAATCAATCACCTGTTGCGCTCTCAAGAAAGTAAGAACCGACAATCCGGAACTGTGTTTTCCCTGGCCGCCAGTTGGTAGAACGTGATTCGACCCAGCCATGTAATCTCCAAGGCTCACTGGTGAATATGGCCCAATAAACAAAGCTCCCGCATTCGTGATTTGCGTGGCTGCTTCATCATTTTCGGCCAATTGCAGGCTGAGGTGTTCAGCTGCATATTCATTTGCCGCGGTAACCATGGATTGCAGTGATTCCACCACCAAAATAATTGATTGCGGGCCTTCCAAGCTTGTCCTTGCTCTTGACTGATTGGCTGTAGTTTCCAACCTGGATAGCAGGTTCGAATTCACTCTCTCGGCTAGCTGCATTGAGGTGGTGACCAGTACGCAAGCTGCATTCTCATCATGCTCAGCTTGACTCAACAGATCAGAGGCAACATAGTCAACATTGCTCTGCTCATCTGCCAGAACCATAATCTCCGTTGGTCCAGCCTCGCTGTCAATACCGATTAGCCCTCTAAGTGCACGTTTGGCGGCTGCCAGATAAATGTTTCCGGGACCGGTGAACATTCGAAACGGCTCTAAGCCAATGCTTTCAATTCCGAAGGCTGCGGAAGCAACTGCTCCAACTCCGCCAATTGAATAAACCTCATCAATTTCCAATACAGAGGCTGCTGCCAAGACCTCAGCCGCGGGCAATCCATTTTCCTGAGCTGGGCTAAAAAGCCCAATCCTGCCCACTCCGGCAACCTGAGCGGGAACTACATTCATAATTACGCTTGATGGGTATACGGCTTTTCCACCTGGTGCATAAACAGCCACAGAATCAACTGGGGAATACCGTTGGGTCACCTTTGCTGAATTCCCATACTCTGTGGTGACCTGTTTTGGGAGTGAATCTTGACTTGATTTTCTCAGTCTCGCAATTGATTCACGCATTGCTTCAATCAATGAGTCATCAACCTGTTCTAAAGCTTCTATCAGTTGTTGTTTTTCAACTTTCAAAACTGGGTGTTGCACTTGATCAAATCTAGAAATCTGCTCCCGAATGGCCTTCTCGCCGTGAGCTTCGACCTCGGCAATTAATGCCTGAACATCGAACATTACCGAGTCAATGCTTTGCTCTGCTCGGGGAAGCAGCAAATTAACATCTTTCGGATTCAGCTGCTCGCTGATTTCTACAATGCGCAATATCTACCTTTCTAACGCTTCCCCTGGTCTAATCCCTTAACCTTATACGGATGGATTACAAAACTC
>P_2C_Liq_1_UnCtyDRAFT_1000855_pt1 | contig 12368 bp, 23 predicted proteins | sample Pon2CUnioCityCA_2_FD_10234 | JGI IMG/M metagenome (IMG submission 10234)
CACTAGCATTATCTAAGTCCTTCATAGATTGATCGGGCAGGTTCTTGGAGAATACACCAGATATAACCACCCTCATCTGCCACGGTCTCAACAAAGCCTTTCTTTTTCAAATCAGCAAGATTACCACGCTCTTGCGAAGTAAACTTCATTAAGGCATCATTCATCCCAGTATCATCGTTCTCATATTCTGCTTCTGAAATGATTTTTACAAGAAGTGCTGCGCTCATTGATGTAAGTTGCATGTTGTATCTCTGTGTTGCTTATATTATTAATATACACGAAATTTGTAGATGGTCAACTCTTTATTTCAAAAAAATCTTCAATGTTTTGTTATCATCCTGAAGCATGAGTGCTGCTTCAGTCACTTTCATATTGGTATATGATCTGCCTTCTTTGTCAATTACTTCAACACGATTAACATCGGAAAATACAATATCATACATTTTTCCCAGGTCTCCTACTGGAATACCCTTAGTCATTACGTTCTCCAAATCCCCAGTCAGTTACAACAGGAAAGCGAGGAATGCCATCCGGTGTTGGTGTGAAGTAGCGGCACGTTGCCCAATTCGGTGTCGTTCCACTTTCGAACATCTCTTTCAATGTCTTCTGATCACCTCGAACACCAGCACCAAATGTGCGTCCGTCAGGAAGCTTCAGAACCAATCGTTTGATGTGACCAGCCCAATTACCTTTGCCTTCTTCAACTGCAATAATTTTAAACTCAGCATCAAGGAATTCTTTACGTTTCATAAGAAACTTAGAGCGCTTGTTCTGTTGATAAACATTGTCTTCACGGACCATCTGACCTTCATAGCCAAGTTCTAGCCATTCTTCATATAGCTCATCAATGCGTTCTACACTTGCAACCATATATGATTTTACGGTTCGAATACAATGCGGCGATCCAAACCCTTCGTTGTGAAACCAATCAATACGATCACCAAAGAACGGTTCATCTCCGTAAATTGATTTTGCTTCATCTGGCATATTGATTACATCATATACGTGATATTGAACAAGACCTTTTGCCTCTGCAATATCTTCTTGTGTTGGTTTTGTCTTACGAACCATTGAAACAATTTGATTGAAGTCATCTTTTAGTTCATGGTTATACAATTCGCCATCAAGAATAGCATCTGGATAATGCTCAAAGAATACACTGAGTTGTTCCATAATATGTGGCACTGCAACAATCTCTTTACCCGAACGTGTCCACAATCCGTTAGCACGAGCAATACAGCGAATACCATCTAGTTTTGGTTGTGCGTAATACCGTTTAGTTTTAAAGTCAAACTTAGCATCTTCATACTTAGAAGCCAGCATAGGTTTGATCTTGTTAAAGGTATCAATTTCATTGATAGAGTTAAAGTAACCTTTATCACTCTTCTTTTTGTGTTCAGCCCATCCCTCAGCGGCAGCTTGTTCACCTAAAGAAGTTTCATTGGCCTTGCCGATATTCTTCTGTTCGACTTTCTTCCAACTAGATGTAACAATCTTGCCTTGAAAGATGCCAGAGTTTGTGCGCCAATACCAGTTAGCGTCATCACACCCAGTTTCAAAGTTCCACATACGAATTTGGCCTTTGCTATCTCGTTTAAAGAGAGCCGAGGACATTTCTGATACTTTGATTTCCATTAGTTACATTCCCTTGTTCAATGAGTAGCTTACAACAATTATACTACACAATTATTGCAATTCTGTCAACAAAAAAGGCACCCAAAGATGCCTTTTTTCTTAATATGTGATCTAGTTTACTTTACGCTAACAAAAGGTACTGCTGCGTTTGGAACCATTGTTGTAGGCAGTTTACCGTCCCAGCGTTCTGCACTTACAAGATCAATCAAGCTTGGGTTATCCTTGAGTGCTTTACCTCGTGCATTGATTGCTTCTGCTTCGGCGTTACCTTTCAAAGTAATAGCTTCTGCTTCAGCTTTCGCTTGTGCAACACGTGCCTTGGCTGTAGCTTCTGCTTGGATCACTTTAATCTCAGCTTGAACTTTTTCACGTTCCGCATTCTGACGAACCTTCTGAACTTCTACTTCGGCAAGCATACGTTGTTCAATAGAGTCTTCATATGCATCAGAGAAGTCGATGTTTTCAATTTGAACACTTTCAATGATAATAGGTCCAATCACTGCTTCTTGGATACGCATTTGAACTTCTGCTACGAGTCGTGAACGGTCTTGAATAGCTGTAACGGCATTGAATTGTCCAAAGATGTTCTTTGTTTCGTCCATCACTTTACGGTCAAGGAGTCGTGCAGCAAGACTATCAACGCTGCCATATTCTTCATATACTGTTGTTACAGCATCCGCTGGTACACGGAAGTTTACTGATACAGTAAGACCAGCGGTTTGTTGGTCACGTGAATATGCAAGAATATTCTCATATAGTTTAGCACGTGTGCGAACATCAATGTCTACAACTTTTTCAATGATAGGCATCTTAAAGCCAAGTCCAGGTTCAGCCGTGCCTGTAATAGCACCGTTGCGTAGCATTACACCACGTTCACCTTGGTCTACTGTGTACCAAGAACCGAGTAGGGCCGTGATACCAAAGATAGCAAATACAATTGCCAAAAATCCTGCGAAAGGGTTCATTATTTAGTTTCCTTTTTCAATACGTCTGTGTTGTCGTTTACTTTGTCACCTTTGTAGGTGTATTGTTCTGGCACTTGTTTAAATGTAATATTGGTCAATAGCCAATAGATACCAAAGCCAAGAATGCTTCCCATTACGAGAAGACCAATTAGTGCTAGTCCCATCATTTCATTTTACCTTCTGTCTTTTCGCCTTTTTCAAAGCACTGCATACCCATATAAGGTGCTGATGTGCTACTACCGATAGCTACTGAGCATACGACATTTGGATTTGTCTCTGATACCCATTCGTATACACGGAAGTCATAACCATATGCTTCTACTTTAAAAGCATTACTTTCTTTCACTGGCCAATCGGATGTTGCTACCATATCGAACAAACCAGCTGATGCTGTGGTTGCGGTAAGTGCAAGTGCCAGAGCGGCAGTTGTTAGTGTCTTAATCATTCATAATCTCCATACATTCAATTTTCGCTTGATCTGTTTCCATTCTACTGCAAACTTCCCAGTCTGTCAACCCAAAAAATATACTCCATACAACGTAAATTGCGAGAAGGACTGCCGAGCCTACTGCAATAACAAAAGCCCAGAATAGACCAGTAAGAGCACCCCAGGGATCACCGCTCAACATTACTCATTCCATATTCTCCAAAACTAAACATTGATTGTATTCAATCACGTATCCACAAGCCCGAAGGAAGTTTTGAAACTCTTCAAGAACAGCATCCATTGACGCATGTTCTGACATTTCTATTTCAATCTTTGTGCCATCACTGTGTTGGTGTGTAAACTTCATTTTATAATCCAATCCATTTTTGCCCAGTCAGTGTCTTCTGGCATCATTTCAACTTTATCGCCATGTAGCTTTTGTAGTTGATCCCAAATGTGTGCATTATTCATTCTCAGCATGTAAGATTCTTTGCCACAACTATAGCAAGAGCCAGTTGATCCGTAAAACAGATAGTGCTCATCACCTTCAAAGAAAGAAGTAATGCCGCTGTTCATTCTCCAAGAGTTACCAGTAGTGTATCCTCCAGACCAACCAGCTAGTACACGGTAATGCGGATCTTCACCTTTGAATTTAATAACGACCCAATTGTCAGGATGATAGTTGCTCATTGTTGTAATCCTTCAAAAAGTTTTCCATATAAGCACGAATATTTTCTGCTCCTACTGGATTTGCACTATGCACATTATAACCGAAGTCTTCAGGAATGTCAAGCTCATTGTCCATGATATAATTACAAAACCATTTAGCGAATCCATAGCCGTGATGATTGCTACCTGGAATCTCTCCAAGGTCGTGGTCAAATGCAATAAACTTCGGCAATCCATATTGCTCTACTGCCCACACTGCATCATGATAACTACGGCATATGATCAGATCATTGTATGGGCCATAGTCATAGCGCACATCTGCTGGAAAGCGTATGTCATCTAAAAATAGTGTATAGTTATTCATTGCAACTCTCTGTGGCTGATAATTTTGTTGGTCTTTTCATAAAAACAGTGTTACTTTAACTTATATTTGATTTATTTTAAGGTATGAACTTTCTATTAGAAATTCATTTCCCATCCAGCTTTAACCATTGCGTCACCGGTGGTGCTCATAAGACCTGCAAAATTATAGTTTGTTTTTTTAGATAGTTGTTCGTTCCAATTAGCTCGAAGATATCCAACAGTTGGGCTAGATACATCTGCACTAACACTAGTGTAGTTTGTGTTATTGCTAGAAGTATACAACGTTGGAAGATTTGCTGTTACAGAACCACTAATAACTTTAGGAAACATACCAGCTCCGACTGTTAAACGTTTGTCTACGGCGTATTCGGTATCAATCCACATTGCAGTAATCGGAGAAATATCTGTAACAAGCCCTTTATCAAATTTAGTAGTTGCTCGCATTATACCGCCACGGGCAGTAAATTGATCTTTGCTATACACTCCGCTAATTTCTGCCATCGACACTTTGGTAACTTTTCCCCACGATCCCGACATGTTAAGCCACGGGTTAGAATTTAACGTCGAAGAGCCAAACTGCATTGCAAAGTTTTTAGTTACTTGTGCTCCAGAATATGCAAACCCAAACGTGTTACTTGACAAATCGTTGCTAAACTTAAAGTTACCAACCGAAATAACATTGTCTATTAGGCTAAGTGCTGCACTATTATTTTCGACTGGTGTAAGATTGCGTTGTGCCCAAAAAGAATTAGCATTACCAATTGCTGCAGTTATATTCATATTATAGTTACGATCAAACATATCAGCAGCAACTAATGTATCAAAACTTCCAAACGAAACACCAGAAATAGATCCACTTAGTGGAACAATTCCGTTGTCTTTGGTTGCAACCATCATTTGGCCGATTGGAGCAAATGCTTGCTGCAACTCAATTAGTGTTCCATTGGCAAAATTTGTTCCAGTGATAGATAAAATTTCTTCAGCATCGGTGGTATTTAATTGAGGCCACATTTGTTGAAGTGATGCAATGCTAGATTCTAGTGTAACAACACCAGTGCTGGTAATTTCACTGTAGTAAACATTTAGTTGTTGGTTTCCAATTTTTGTTTTTGAAGTACCAACTAGGTAGCTCTTGCCATTTGGTCCTTTGGCAATGTTAACACTCCCAATAGCTCCTTCCCATGCGCTTGGGTCACCGATGTCGTCTTCGAAATCCGAAATCATGCTGGTCCCTGCTTCTGCATAAACAATATCAGAGTTGTTTGCATTACCTAGCAATACTGTACTTCCGTCGCCTGTAGCACCGAGAAAAACATCATCAACTCCGTCGTTGTTGATGTCTTTTACTTCGATATTGTAAAAAACTGCTTGATCTTTTTCAAACATTGCAACTTTTTCAAATTGCCCATTGCCAAGGTTCTTAAAGAATTCTACGTAGCTTTTGTTTGTACTACCATCCCAGCCCCCTGCTCCGGCGTCAGGGCGACTAATCATTACAAAATCTTGCAAACCGTCATTGTTGACAGATAGGGCTTGTATACGAATTGAGTGTCTTCCGTTGTCAAACGAAATAGGGTTGTTGTCAATAACCGANATAGGTTCGTCTACCCATTGGTTACTAACCGAGTCAAACCTTTGAAACCAAGGTTGTACTGTGCTATTTGTAGTTAGAACATAAGAACCGTTGCCTGCTCCTAGAAATTCTCCGATTGTTGTTGAATCTCCGCTGTTAAGACCAGTTGAGGTTAGTACAGTAGGAGTAGTTCCACCAAGAACAGTCATTGCTGTTGTAGTAGTAGGCGAGTCAACGTAGCCCACTGCTACCATATCATCAATGCCGTCGCCATTGATGTCGCCTACATCACTACCGTGTGCCCAGCCAGTGCTTCCTGCTAGTTCAATGCGAGTAAATGTATTATCACCATTGTTTTTAAAAATAATACTAGGAGCAAGCACACCGGGACTGTCAGTGCCACCAGCTACAAACATATCAAGTTGTCCGTCTGTGCGTCCTGTAAAGTTTCCAAATTTAATACTTGGTTCTGTGCCTACAATGACATTGTCTCCTGAGCGGAACCAAGTATTAGTTTCATTTGATAGCTTAGACGGATTGTTGTTCCATCCAAAAATAGACATTACACTATTTTCATGATTGCTATCAACAAAGTTCATAGTCTCTCGGCCACCAATAACTACTTCGTCGACTCCGTCAGAGTTGATGTCTCGTGCACGTATAACTGAAATGTAACCGTTTGTTCCAATTCCAACCAATGGATCATATGTTCCTACTAACACTGGAACATAATATGATGATGTTGGTGCAACTGGGTTTGTTGTTGGCGGCGCCACATAAACAGGCGTACTGCCAGTACCACCGCCCCCGCCGCATGCACTAATAGTACACACAAGAGCAAATGACGTTAACATTTTTGTTGTAGATAAAAGTTGTCTTTTAATTTTCATTACGATCCCTCATAGCTAATAGTTCGACCAGTATCTTCATAAATCATTGACCAACCGCATCCGTATGCAGGGACAACTTCTACAAACTGCGGCATCTGATTATCATCTAGAGGTCCATGTCCACCGGTCAAGAAATATGCACCACTCATTTCTGGTGTTGCGTGTTTGTAGCGATTACGCTCACGCTCATAGATTTCAAGACCTTTGCGCAGCGTTTCGTTCTCTGCTTCCAGTTCCTCTATACGCTTCACTAGATCATCACTCATGTCTTATCCATTTCTCGCGCTTCTGCTTCTAGAGTTTTAATATACCGCAAAGCTTCGTCTTTGTCAACAAAATAATGTTTTTCTGTCATCAAATATTCCGCAAAATCCATCACGTATCGGCTTACTCGATTTTCGACTTTATATTGGACATAATATTCTGTTACTTCGGGAAATTCATCGTCCCATTTACCTTCTAACTCTTTACGGAGAATACCCAAAACCTTGTAAGTTTCAAGTTCATATGTGCGAAGAGGTTTTTCATATCGAAACCAATCTACACCATCAAGTTCCATTTGGATTTTAGCACGATTGAATGCCTCATTCTTTTCCTTGATGCCATAGAACACATCGGCAACTTTAAGTTTTTTGGGATCAAACATCTTTTACTCCATATCCAATTATCTCTTTTTCACGACGATACCAAGACCGTTTAATAGCACGAGCATCTTCAAGAGCATTATGAAGAATAGCGCTCGACGAAGTATCAAGTTCACGGTCAATCTGCATGGTGAGTTTCAAAGGCGTATGCATTGACATACCGGGTCCGGTAATAAGTGACATACAGAAGTATTTAATATCATCTGGCCAGTCTGCAACAATATGAACCTCGTCCCATTGATTAACAAATTGCCATAGTTTTTGCTGGAACATTTGCTTATCAATTGGGTCTTTATTCAACCACGGAACCACATTAGTGTATACCCAAGAGCCATACTTTTCATCGTTCTCAAGTGGAATAACCTCATAGAATTCTTGTCCATCATCGGCCACGAGTGCCATTGAAATAAGGTCGCCACCAAACTCGTTGAATTCACAATCAATCCAAAAAATCATTAACGAACTCTTTAGCTAAGTCTTGTCCTTCTTTAGAACAAATAAACCACACTCCCATAAAGCCCCCAATTGCGATACAAACTCTTAGAGCAATTAGCCAATCGACGTGGCTGCCTGGAAGTGACCACGTCACAAAAGAGATAGCGCCTATCACAAATGCAAAAAGCCCATAAAGAAATGCTGTTCCAATAATTGTCATCAACAGAAATGCTGCGATGTATCCTAATACTAATTTCATTCTTTCACCTCATAGAATTTGTCGAGTGTTCCTTCGTGGACCATATGCGCTTTCTTACCACCTATCTTACGAGTGTTCCAGTGCTTATTACCACCCTTACGATTAATTAACTCTATTCTAACACTTGAAGTCTTAGAAGTCAATATCATGCCTGGTTTATATTTCATCTACAGTCATTCCATTTCCTCCACTAGCTTCACGACACGCCCGCCTTTGCCGCCAAAGCCTGCAGCATGTTTTGCGCCCTCCTCTCTGTGATAGCAACAGCCATTATAAGGCCCGCCAAGCACCAACCACCGCACAAGAGGCTCCTGTGGGACGCTGTGGATGAGGTAAGCAGTGATGTAAACGTTGCAATTTCCCCAATTAAATGAAGAAGCTGTGTCTCTTTCAAGAGCCAGATCACTAAGCCACAAAGTCACATCAGACCCCTTGGGCACAGGGCACTCACCTTTGGCACGGTCTTCGTCTGTCCATTCGATGAGGGTGTTGAGTTTGTATTCAGTGGTCATTTGGTTTCTCCTCAAATTTGCCATCAACAACGGCCATCATTTTCACTGGTACACTCAAGTCACCAACACGTTTAAAGTATGCACGACCACCATCAATAGCACAACGAGAACCTTCGACATTGCGATAGTCGTGTCGGTGCTGGCTGTATTCCCAACCGTGTATTCCTTTAATCATACCAAACTCAAGGTCTTCAATCGGGTCGGCGTTGGTAATCATTATCATACCGTCGGACGTGATATGCGGGTTGCGATACAAACCAAAGTAACGATTACCGAACTCTGGGTGTGGTGTTTCGCGATAAAATATATCGGCTGCATATGTTGCATTTAGATTAGGCGCAGATGTGCAAACGTATGTTACAGGAACACCATCCCTTTCAGAATAAAGTTCGCATACTCGCTTTGTGTCAAGGATCGGACGATGCTTAATGTTTATTAGATCTTGCATTTGGTTGTCCATTGCTTGAACTCCTGTGTAAATGTGTCTGCAGCTTGTTCGTTTTCAAAATGGAATGTATGTTCGTATACGTCAGTCCAAATCGACACACTCCATTGATGCTGCTCGAGATGTCGTTTACACCAACTCTTGCCACGATCTACTATATCGCTGTGTAGTTGTACAGTGTATCCAGGTTTCCACCTATTTTTATATTCAAATATTTCTTGTGGTGTCATCCTGACCTTGCTCCTAGCAGCTTTTCTCTTAGTGTGCTTTTAGCATACAATGGAATATTGCTACTGTCAACCAGAGATAGCAGTAGATCAAACTCTTCTCGTTGAAACGATTCGACTCCGTCGTTGAGTTGACTTACAAACCACCCACGTTCGCGCATTTCTTCGGCAAGTTCGTTGTCGTCCCACTCATCTAGGTCAACCTCTATCTCAACATACGATTGTACAGCTTTATAAGTCATTGCAGTCTTCCTTCACTTTCTTTGATATAACCTTAAAGATACCTGGATTTACTTGTAACACATGTGGCATCATCTTGTATCTAATGTAATTGCGAGTATAACATGTATCTTTATTGCTGTCATCCTCAATCCATGGCACATTGTTAAACACACACCAATATTTAAAATCGTCTTTTTTTGTTAGTCTAAACGGTCTAATTACATTTTTTCTTGTATACGGAATCCATTTGCCAGTGCCATGCATACTGCTCCAAATCCAAGTTTCTACACAATCGTCAAGATGGTGACCGGTGACTACAGGTGCATCTGTGTACTGGTCAAAAAACGCATAACGTTGATTTCGCCACCATTCTTCGTTGCTACAGCGTTTAGGTTTGCAATTGCTAATTTCGCCAATTCTAAGCTGTATATTATTTGTTGTACAGTAGTCTTCTAAAAAAATGCGTGCATTTGATGCGTGCTCTGTACCGTGGTCAAAATGCAGCACTGTGACGTCATGTTTGCGCTGCAAGAAGTTTAGCGCACCCATGCTATCAACTCCACCAGAGCAAGCAACATACAATTTCTTAGGAAGTTTTCCTTGTAAGTGTATCATTGCTAGCCCTAGTGATTTATGTTAACTGCTCAAAATTAGTTGTAGTATGCATATGAGCCAAATGGCGGCACGATTTCTTTGTTGTAATTGTTGTTGATAATAAACAATGTATCGCAATAGTTTTCGTCGCCCCAGCTGCTCCAAGGTTCGCCGTCTGTGAACATAATAAACATTTGGGGCTCAATGCCTTCTTCTTTCATAAATGTCCAGTTAGCATCAAAATCAGTGCCACCACCGCCTTTGACTTCGTACTCAAGAATATCACCAGCAGTGTCTTTGGTGAATTCAGCATACCCGTAAATGCCTGTGTCAAACTGCCAAATGCGAATAGTAAACTCCTCGTACATATCCATGATACCAACGACTTCGCTGAGTTGTTCTTCTAGTACTTGTTGAGAAATACTGCCAGATGTGTCAATAGCAACACACACATCAATAAACTCTTGCCGGTTTAGACCAGGAACAATAATGCCGCTTTGCATATACTTCTTGTTGAACTGTTGGTAGCTGTAGTCGTTTTTAGCCAAGCTAGGAAGTTTCATATTAATCAAGCTACGCCAGTCCATTTTAGGATTGGTTAGGTTGTTGACAATTCGGTTAATACCGCCTGGCAAATTGCCAGCTTGAGTGCCTTGTGCAGCCTGCAATACTGCTTCGCGGATCTCGTCTTTGATAGCTTCTTTTTGTTCTTGGGTAAACACAGGGCGTTTCTTGCTTACATCACCGTTGCTGCCATCGCCATTGCCATCGCCATCATTGTCGCCTTCGCCTGGTTCCAAGTGGTCGTCGAGTAACTGCCCGAAAAGCTCGTCAATATTAATTTTGTCTGCCTTCTCGTACAGTTCGTCATAAACTGCTTCAAAACTCCAGTTAAAGTATTTTTTATCGTAGATGATGTCTACTTCGTCAATTGCTTTGCCAACACCATAGTGTACTAAGTCTGCATTAATCACATAGTCTTGTGCAATGTTGCTGAGTTTACGATCACGATCACCTGTGCGTGGAATGTGGTCGTAAATGCAGTGCAATACTTCGTGTGCAAAGCCAAAAATAACTTTATCGATACTGCCCAACGACAATACAAACTGGCTGTTATAGTAGAAATTCTTTCCGTCTGTAGCTAGTGTACTGCACCAAGCATCGGCATTGATCAAGCGCATACGAGTTGCCATTTTGCCCCAAAAATCGTGCTTGATGAGCATAGCAACCCGTGCTTGTATTAGCCGATCTCGTGCTTGGGCGTCACGTGCTGCATCGTACTCGCAAGTTCCAAATTTAATATCTTTTTGTGCAGTCGACATTTGTATCTCCTTATTACATTATTAGTATAGCAGCTAAGATAGCACAGTCAACCGTTACTTTGATGAATGCGTAAATTTAGAATAAAATTTTCTACCAGCAACTTGACCATGACACTCATCATAGTTATTTCTCTATCAGCACTGTTGTGCTCTTCAAACAAATCAATAACGTGAGCAGCCATCATTCCGTATGCTGTCTCAGGAGTTACACTAACTTGGCTCCAGTTGATTGGATCTTTTTTTTCAACTGCTTGAGCAAGCTCAATGAGTTGTTCGAGTGTTGCAACTTTTTTATTTGCGTCATTCATCTATTTTATTTAACCGTCTCTGACTTGAAATATAGATGTGCAAGGCATTTAATGCCTTGCACGGTATTAATGTTAGCTGGCAGCAGCTACAATGTATTTGCCATACTTCTCGTGGAACTCTTTCCAGTTAGCACATTGAGTAGCCACAATAGGCAGTCGGTAAGTCATAACTGCAGTTCGCATACCCATAATAACCAGCTCTGTTCCTAGGTTATCCATAATATAACGCAACATGTTATCTACATCTACGTGCCACTCTTTGCTGTTATTGCGGCCTTCATTTTCCCAACGTTCTTTGAGCTCGTAGCACAAGTTCACCATCAATGTGTATTGTGCCGAAATCTCTTTGACTTTGAGTTCGCTGGCTTTGCCATCTAGCACATCAGCAGCACTTGGTAGTTTGCCACTCCACTTACGGTGACCAATAAACTTATGCGCAATACCTTCGCCAACAGTACCAGCAATTACATCAGTGACCAACTTATCGTCGAGTTCGTCACTGAGAATCTCGCTAACAAACGTCCAGCTACGTGGTGTAGCAAAACTACGGCTACTGCTAGATGGATCAAAATCAAACAGGTCCGTTTTGTGCTGAGACAAGTAACCAATCACATCCGAATTAATGTCATTAACTACTGCCCAGTCTAGCCAACTGTCAAAGTCTACACGCATCTCAAAGTGCACAAAGCGGTTAGCAAGCGGAGCAGGCATACGATATGTAACACCTTTGTCAGTTTCGCGGTTACCAGCAGCAATAATGCTGACGTTATCTGGCAGTTTGTATTGCCCTACACGACGGTTAAGAATCAACTGGTATGCTGCGGCTTGTACAGCAGGCGGCGCACTGTTCATTTCGTCTAGGAACAAAATAACATTAT
>P_2C_Liq_1_UnCtyDRAFT_1000856_pt1 | contig 12358 bp, 7 predicted proteins | sample Pon2CUnioCityCA_2_FD_10234 | JGI IMG/M metagenome (IMG submission 10234)
CCCCCTTTTCCCCCGCCGCCATGCCGGACCCCGGCCCCCCGGCCCCCGCCTCCCTGATCCGGAGGATCAACCGCGCCGTCGGCACGGTCATCAGTGCCCTCGAGGTCAGCGTCCTCGTAATCTGCGTGGGCCTGCTCGCGGTCCTCCTGATCGCCAACGTGATCTTCCGGACTTTCTTCGAGAGTCTCTACTTCGCCGAGGAACTCTCCATGTTCCTCGTGCTTCTCATCACCTTCATGGGCGTCTCCTACGGCGTCCGCAAGGCGCGCCACATCCGCATGGGCGCCTTCCTCGATGCGATGTCCCCGACGGTGGAGCGCATCTTCCTGATTTTCATCTGCTCGGTCAGCGCGATCGTCATGGGATTGATGGCCTGGTACTCCCTCCAGTACCTCGAGAATGCCATGTCCCGCGGGCACACCAGCCCGGCCCTCCGCCTGCCGAAGTGGACCTTCTACATCGTGGTGCCCATCGGCTTCGCCCTCTCCGCGATCCAGTACCTGCGCACGGTGGTCAAGAACCTCACGGAGAAGGAGCCCTGGCAGTCGCCGGACCAGCAGAGCGAATACGAGGACGAAATCCTCCCGGGCGCCCCCCCCGAATGATCCTCTTCGGCTTCACCCTGGCCGTCTTTCTCCTGCTCGGCTTCCCCTTCATGGTGACCCTCCTCGGGTCGCTCTTCCTCTACCTGTTCGTCTACATGCCGGACTTCGCGCCGAAGCTGTCGGTGACGATGGTCCAGCAGGTGATCACGGGGATCTCCCCGCCGGCCCTCGTCTGCGTGCCCATGTTCATCCTCGCCGCCAAGCTGATCACCTCCGGCGAGTCGGCCCAGCTGGTCGTCCGCATGGTGAAGAGCTTCGTGGGCCACCTGCCGGGCGGCCTGCCCATTACTACCAATGCCAGCTGCACCCTCTTCGGGGCGGTCTCCGGATCGACCCAGGCCACGGTCGCCGCGATCGGGGGCACCACCCGGCCGATGCTCCTCGATGCCGGCTACAAGAGCCCCTTCACGCTGGGGCTGATCATCAACTCGAGCGACATCGCCTTCCTGATTCCCCCGAGCATCGGCTTCATCGTCTACGGGGTCGCCACGAGCACTTCCATCGGGAGCCTCTTCCTCGCCGGAATCCTCCCGGGCCTTATGATCTTCCTGATGTTCTCGGTCTACTGCGTCTTCTACTCGAAGATCAAGAAGGTCGGGCAGCTGGAGCGGGAGAGCTGGGCGGAGCGCTGGCAGGCCTCGAAAAAGGCCCTCCCGGTCCTCGGCTTCCCGCTCATCATCGTCGGGGGCATCTACGCGGGAATCTTCAGCCCCACCGAGGCCTCCGCCGTGGCCGTCCTCTACGCCCTCCTCCTCGAGACGGTCTACTACCGCTCACTCACCCGGGAACGGCTGGTCGACTCCTTCCTGCAGACGGGCGTGATCACCGGGGTGGTCTTCATCCTGGTGGGGGCCGGGCAGGCCTTTTCCTGGATGATCGGCTTCCTCCAGATCCCCGGCGAAATCCTCCCCCCCCTCTTCGGCGAGGATCCCTCCATGCTCCGGGTGGTCGCCATCGTGGTGGTGGTCTACTTCGTCGCCTGCATGTTCGTCGACCCGATCGTGGCAATCTTCACCCTCAGCCCGATCTTCCAGCCCTATGTGATCGCCGCCGGGGTCGACCCGATCCTGCTCGGCACGCTGGTCGTCCTGCAGGCGGCCATCGGCTCGGCCACCCCGCCCTTCGGGTGCGACATCTTCACCGCCCAGTTGATCTTCCGGCGCCCCTACCTCGAGGTGATCGGGCACTCCCTGCCCTTCATCCTCATGCTGATCCTCGCCACGATCCTGCTGGTGATGTTTCCCCAGATCGCCACCTTCCTCCCGAACACCGCCCTCGGGAACTGAGCGGAAGCGGCCGAGGCAAGGGGCCGGAATGCCCGGACGAACTTGCGGTTCCATGGGGAGATTCCTAGGTTGGCAACCTCACCCTAATTGGACCCCAACCCTTCCCTCACTCGCTATGAAGACACGCACGACCCTCGCTACCTTCGCCGCCACCGCTCTCGCGGTGACCGCCCTGCCCACCGCCGCTGACGCCCAGTCCTCCGAGGAACAGTTCATCGCCATCGGGACGGGCGGGCTCACCGGGGTCTACTACCCGGCCGGCGGGGCCATCTGTCGCCTCATGAACCGCGACCGCGCCGAGCACGGCATCCGGTGCGCGGTCGAGTCGACGGGAGGCTCCATCTACAACATCAACACGATCCAGGCCGGCGAGCTCGACTTCGGGGTCGCCCAGTCCGACTGGCAGTACCACGCCTACAACGGGTCCTCGAAATTCGCGGAGAATCCGGTGCCCGAGCTGCGCTCGGTCTTCTCCCTGCATCCGGAGCCCTTTACCGTGGTCGCCGCCGCGGACAGCGGGATTGAGAGCTTTGAGGACTTGAAGGGCAAGCGGGTGAACATTGGCAACCCGGGCTCAGGCCAGCGGGCCACGATGGAGGTGCTCATGGACGAGTACGGCTGGACCGAGGACGACTTCGCATTGGCCACCGAGTACAAGGCGGCGGAAAGTCCCCAGCAGCTCTGCGACGGCAACATCGACGCCTACCTCTACGTGGTCGGCCACCCCTCCGCGAACATCGAGGAGGCCGCCTCCACCTGCGGGGCCCAGTTGGTCGATGTGGAAGGACCGGTCATCGACGAGCTCATCGAGGAAAATCCCTTCTACCGCACGGCGACCATCCCCGCGGGCACCTACCCGGGCATCGACGAGGACACCACCACTTTCGGGGTGGGCGCGACCCTGGTGACCTCGGAAGAGGTCCCCGAGGATGTGGTCTACGAACTGGCCATGGCCGTGATGATGAATCTCGAGGACTTCCGGAACCTCCACCCGGCCTTCGCCAACCTGCAGGCCACCGAGATGATCTACGACGCGAACTCGGCCCCGCTCCACCGCGGCGCGGTGAAGGCCTACGGCCAGCTCGGCCTGCTCGAGGACTGAGAACCGGGCGGCCAGATCTCCCCTCGCGCGCGGCCGGGTGGCGGAATCTCCCGCCCCCGGCCGCTTTTCTGGGACCATGAGGAAGGACCTCCACGGCCCGGACGATCCGCCCGAGGCCCGGGAAGGCCCGCTTGCCCCGCGCGGCGCGGATCTCCCGCACGACCCCGCCCGCCCGCACGACCGGCGAGCCCACCGGGCCTCCGAACTGGTGGCGGGCTCGGAGACGGGAGCGCGCGCGCCGCGGGGATGGACCCGCCACGCGATCACCGGACTCTGCCTCGCCTGGGCGCTCTTTCAGCTCTACATCGCCTCCCAGTTGCCGGTCCGCCTCGCCCAGTGGACCGAGGTCAGTCTGTTCGCGAACATCGTCCCGCAGGCGCGCTACCTGCACCTCGCCTTCGCCCTCGCCCTCGCCTCGCTGGTCTTCCCGCTCACCCGGTGGAGCCCGCGGGATCGTATACCGGTCTCCGATGGAATCCTCCTCCTGCTCGGGGCGGGGGCCTGCCTCTACCTGGTGGTCTTCCGGGACGCCATCGCCGACCGGCCGGGACTCTGGACAACGGCCGACCTGGGGGTCGCGGCCACGGGCATCGTGGTATTGCTGGTCTCGGTCTACCGCGCCCTCGGGCTGGCCCTGGTGATCGTGGCATGCGTTTTCCTCGCCTTCACGCTCTTCGGGGGCGAATTCGCCTGGGTCCGCAACCTCACCAACTACGGGGGCGCCTCCCTGCCAAAGGCGCTTGGCCACTACTGGATGCAGATGGAGGGGGTCTTCGGGGTGGCCCTGGGGGTCTCCACGAGGATGATCTTCCTGTTCGTCCTCTTCGGCGCCCTGCTGGAGCGGGCCGGCGGGGGGAACTGGTTCATCCAGGTGGCCATCGCGGTGCTGGGCGCCCTCCGCGGGGGACCGGCCAAGGCCTCGGTGCTGGCCTCGGGGATGACGGGGATCATCTCGGGGAGCTCCATCGCCAACACGGTGACCACGGGCACCTTCACCATCCCGTTGATGAAGCGGATCGGGTTCTCCCGGGAGAAGGCGGGCGCGGTGGAGGTCGCCGCCTCCACGAACGGCCAGCTGACCCCGCCGGTCATGGGGGCGGCTGCCTTCCTCATGGTGGAATACGTGGGGATCTCCTACCTGGAGGTGCTCAAGCACGCCTTCCTCCCGGCGGTGGTCTCCTACCTCGCCCTGCTCTACATCGTCCACCTGGAGAGCCTGAAGCTGGGCCTGCGCGGGCTGGAAAAGGACGGACGACGGATCGGGATCCTGCTGATCCTCCTGCTCTTCCTGAGCGGCTTCCTCGGGGTCGGCACGATCGCCCTGGGGCTGGTCCTCCTCCGGGAGGCCCTCGAGCCGGTCCTGCCGGGGCGGACGGTCTACCTCACGGTCGGCTTCCTCGGGGTGGCCTACCTCGGCCTGCTGGCGCTCGCCGCCCGCTTCCCGGACCCGCGGGTCGACCCGATCGACGAGGAGGATCCGCGGGCGCCCCGGCTGACCCCCACCTTCCTCGGCGGGGCCTACTTCCTCCTGCCGATCGCCGTGCTCATCTGGAACCTGATGGTGGACACGGACACCATGAACCGGCTCTCGCCGGGGCTCTCCGCCTTCTGGGCCACCCTCGCCATGATGGGGGTCGCGCTCACCCACCGACCGCTGAAGGCCCTCTTCCGCCGCCAGAGCCTGCAGGCCCCCCTCCGCCGGGGGGCCACCGAGCTGTTCCAGGGCCTCATCCTCGGCTCCCGCAACATGATCGCGATCGGGGTGGCCACGGGGGCCGCCGGGCTGATCGTCGGCACGATCTCCCTGACGGGGGCCCACCAGGTCATCGGACAGGTCATCGAGACGCTCTCCGGGGGCAACCTGCTGCTGCTCCTCCTCCTGGTCGCCGGACTCAGCCTGCTGCTGGGCCTGGGCCTGCCGACCACCGCCAACTACATCGTGGTCTCCTCCCTGATGGCCCCGGTCATCGTTACGGTGGGTGCCTCCGCCGGGCTGGTCGTCCCGCTGATCGCGGTCCACCTGTTCGTCTTCTACTTCGGGATCCTCGCCGACGATACCCCGCCGGTCGGGCTGGCCGCCTACGCGGCCGCCGCCATCAGTCGGGGCGACCCGATCCGCACGGGGGTCCAGGGCTTCGCCTACGACATCCGCACGGCCATCCTCCCCTTTCTCTTCCTCTTCAACACCGACCTGCTCCTCATCGATGTCGGTCCGCTCCAGGCGGTGCTGGTCTTCGCGGTCGCCCTGGTCGCCATGTTCCTCTTTGCCGCCGCCGTCCAGGGCTACTTTCTCGCCCCCTGCCGCTGGTGGGAACGAGTCCTCCTGCTCGTCCTCGCGCTGATGCTCTTCCGGCCGGGACTCTTCATGGACCCGATCGCCCCGCCCTTCGAGGAACGACGGGGGGAAGCCCTCCTCGCCGCCTTCGAGGCCACCCCGCCGGGCGAGGAGATCCGGCTGGAGCTGGAGGGACCGGACTTCGACACGGGGCAGCCGCGCACCCTCGTCTACGGGGTGCCGGCCACCGCGGGCGGACCCGAGGCCAGCCTCCGCGCCGAGGGGCTCACCGCCGAAGGGACCCCCGACGGTTTCCTCCGGCTCGACGAACCGGCCTTCGGGAGCCCCGCCGACCGGTCCCTCAGCACCACCTTCGACTTCTACGCCCCCGAACCGGTCCGGATTCTCTCCGGGCGGGTTCCGGCGGATCGACCCCCGAAGGAACTCGTCTTTCTCCCCGCCCTCGGGGTCCTCGCCCTCCTCGCCTTCACCCAATACCGCCGCGCCCCGGTCCCCCCGTTCTGAGCCCCTCCCACAACGGGGGCCGACCCGGCACCCTCAGGGCCCCGTGGTCCCGTTGTCCACGCGGGCACAGGCCCGAGGCAAAGGGGGATGTGGAATCACGGGAATTCCCCGAACGGCTGCCCGTACGGCGAGCGAATCCTCGCCCTCCCTCTTTACCAACGGCACAGCTCCTCCCCGCCCGCGGTGCCGCATCCCCCTCCGGCGATGTCGTTCCTCTCTCCGGGTGCGGCGGGCGGGCCCGCGAACCCAAGCGTCGGGCGGCGGGCCCGCTCCACTCCCGCGCGCCCTACCCTGGCGGACGGCCCCCGACCGAAGGGACTCCCTCCCCGGATTTTCTCATCCGGCCAGCCGCGCGAGAGCGGCGGTGAGCAGGTTCGCGCCCCGCTCGATGTCCGCCCACTCGGTCCATTCCTCCGGGGCGTGGCTGACTCCGCCGACCGAGGGAACGAAGATCAGGCCGGACCTTGTAACCGAAGCAAAGGTCTGCGCGTCGTGCCCGCCTCCCGACGGAAGCGTGCGGAAGGAAAGGCCCAACCGCCCCGCCTCCTCGCGGAGGAGCTCGGCCAGACCGGCGTCGAGAAAAACCGGAGCCAGCCAACTCAGCTCGCGGAGGGACACCTCCAACCGGTGCTCCCGCGCAACGCGATCGAGCCGCGAACGACAAGCCTCCGCCAGCCGGAGCATGCCGGCTTCCTCGACATCCCGGCCAATGAGGGAAAATACCGCAGTCCCGGCAATCGTGTGCGGGAAATTCGGCTCCAGCCGAACCTTTCCCACGGTCAGCTTGGCCTCCGCGGTCCCGGCCGAGGCAAGGATTGCGTCGATCCCTTCCCCGAAGGAAGCAAGACCGCGGAAGGCGTCACGACGCAGGTCCATGGGGGTGGAGCCCGAGTGGTTGGCCTCCCCGGAAAGGGTGACCTGCCAGTGAAAACAACCGGAAACCACATCGACAATCCCCACGCTCGCGCCCGCCCGCTCCAGGACTGGCCCCTGTTCGACATGGATCTCGAGAAAGGCGGAAAACTCCGACGGGTCGCGGGCCGCCGCCCTTAGGTGGTCCGGATCGAGTCCTTGCTCCCGCAGGGCGGCCGTCAGCGGAATCCCGTTCTCGTCCCGGGCCGCCTGCACCCACGCGGGCTCCAACGCTCCGGTAATGGCCTCCGAGCCGAGCATTCCCCCGAAGCGGCCCTCCTCATCCGCGGTACAGACCACCTCGATCGGACGTGACGGCCGCCACCCCGCCTCCCGGAGGGTGCGCACGCTCTCCAGGGCCGCCAGCACTCCCAGGGATCCATCGAGCGGACCTCCGTTCGGCACCGTGTCGAGATGGGAACCGGCCAATACCGCCGGCCCCTCGCCCTCCTCCCACCGCCCGAAGACGTTGCCCGCTTCATCCATCCTCGAGGAAAGGCCCGCCTCCTCCATGCGTCGCCGCAACCAACCCCGAGCCGCCATGTCCGCGTCGGAGAAACTGACCCGGTTGATGCCGGGTTGTCCCTCCAGCGTCCCGATGAGATTCACCGCGGCGAGGTCGGCTCGCAAGCGCTCGAGATCGATGGCCGGGATCGCCCCGCCCGGAGGGCCCTCTCCCCTCATGCGTCAAAAGAGGAGGCCGCCCCTACACTTCGGCAAACGGTCCTCCCCAAAGCAGGCTTGCAATAGGCCATAAGTCTTTCGAATATCCTCGAGAAGCTTAGCCTTCGCAACCCCAAACCACCTCAGCCGAAAGGAACCGAAAATGCTGCAACCCCTCCCCCCCGCCATGGGCCGCCTCGCCACGGCACTGGGCCTCGCCCTGGTCTTCCTCATGGTCCCACCCACACCATCGGAGGCCCGGACGCCTCCCAATGTGCTCGTCGTCGCCCAGATCGCCGAACCGAAGTCGCTCGATCCGCAGACGGTGACCGCGGTGAACGATTTTCGGATTCTCATGAATCTCTACGATGGGCTCGTTCGCTATCGACCCGGATCCCTCGAGGTCGAGCCCGCCCTCGCCGAGAGCTGGGAAATCTCTGACGATGGCACCGAGTACACCTTCCATCTCCGGGAGGGGATCACCTTCCACGATGGCACGCCCTTCGACGCGGACGCGGTCGTCTTCACCTTCGACCGGATGCTCGACGAGGAGCACCCCTACCACGACACCGGACCCTTCCCGCTGAGTTTCTTCTTCGGCTCGGTTGTCAATGTCGAGGCACTCGACCCGAACACGGTCCGCTTCACCCTTGCCGAGCCGTATGCACCCTTTCTTTCCAACCTCGCCTACCCGACTGGCCTGATCGTCTCCCCGGCGGCGGTCCGCGAGCACGGCAAGGAATTCGGCCGCAACCCGTCGGGAACGGGTGCGTTCCAATTCGGCGAATGGAGGGCGAATGAGCGCGTCGTGGTGGAACGCAACCCCGACTACTGGCAGGGAGCACCGCCACTCGAGGCGGTCGTCTTCCGCCCGATCACCGACGCTAACACGCGTGTGGCGGAGATGCTTTCCGGCGGAATCGACCTCATGGTGGAAGTACCGCCGGACGCGCTGGGCCGATTCAGCGGTAGTCCCGACTACTCGGTCCACGAACAGGTCGGCCCGCATGTGTGGTTCCTCATCCTCAACATGAAGGAAGGCCCGACCTCGGACCAACGGGTACGGCAGGCGATCAACTACGCGATCGACAAGCAGGCCCTCGTCGAGAACGTCCTCCAGGGGACGGCCGAGGTGGCCGCCGGACCGGTCGCTCCCGCCTTTTCCTGGGCGTACAACGAGGATCTCGAACCTTATCCCTATGACCCCGAGTTGGCCCGCGACCTCATCAAAGAGGCCGGGTATGAGGGAGCGTCGCTGACGTTCTACGTCACGGAAGGCGGATCCGGAATGCTCGACCCCATCGCCATGGGGACGGCGATCCAGGCGGACCTTGAGGCCGTGGGGCTGGAGGTCGAGATCGAGACCTACGAGTGGAATACTTTCCTGGGGAAGGTGAATCCGGGTCTCGAGGGCAAGGCGGACATGGCGGAGATGGCCTGGATGACCAATGACCCCGATACCCTCCCCTTTCTCACCCTGCGCACGGGAGCCTTCCCCGCGGAGGGAGGATTCAATTCCGGCTACTACTCGAATCCCGAGGTGGACCGGCCTGCTCGAGCAAGCGCGGCGCTCGACCGACCGTGACGAGAGGGCGCGGCTCTACTACGAGATGCAGGAAATCGTCCACGAGGACGCTCCGTGGGCCTTTGTTGCCAACTGGAAACAGAATGCGGTGACCTCCGAGCGAGTGGAAGGATTTGGCCTCGAGCCCTCCTTCTTCCTGCTGCTCGACGACGTCGCCAAGCCCTAACCCGCACAGGGGGAGCGGCCGCCTCGGCCGCTCCCCGGTGCCCCTCCATGTGGTTGTTCCTCGGCAAGCGGCTGTTTGCCATCGTCCCCATCTTATTGGGGCTCTCCATCCTCGTCTTTGCGATGATGGCGCTGATCCCGGGTGACCCCGCCACCGCCATCCTCGGCTCGTACGCCACTCCCGAGAATGTTGCCCGCCTGAACGAGCAGCTCGGCCTCGACCGACCCCTGCCGCAGCAATACCTCATCTGGGCGGGCAATCTCCTCCAGGGCGACCTCGGACGCAGCTACGCCCTGAACCGACCGGTGGCCCACGAGGTGTTCGAACGGTTCGGTGCCACCCTGATCCTCGCCGGGTCCGCCCTTCTCCTCTGCGCTTTCTTCGGACTGCTCGCCGGAGTGGTCGCCGCGGTCCGCCAATTTCGTTGGACCGATCGGATCGTCACCCTGGTCGTCCTGGTGGGAATCTCCACGCCCTCCTTCTGGTTGGGGCTGCTCATGATCATGCTCTTCGCGGTGCACCTCCAGTGGTTGCCCGCCTCCGGCATGTATGCGGCGTACGGCGGTGGCGACCTCCCGGACCTGCTGCGCCATCTCGCCATGCCCGCGGTGACCCTCGCCGTCGTGGCGACCGGCGTCATCGCCCGACTCACGCGCACGGCCATGCTCGAGGTGCTCCGCCAGGACTACATCCGCACGGCCCGGGCCAAGGGGGTACCAGAACGCCGGGTGATCTACCGCCATGCCTTCAAGGCCGCCCTGGTCACGGTGATTCCGGTGCTCGGAATCCAGGCGGGCTTTGTCATCGGTGGTGCCGTCTACATCGAGACGGTTTTCCAATGGCCCGGCATCGGCCGGATGCTCGTCAACGCGATTTCCACCCGCGACCTCCTGCTGGTCCAGGGTGGGGTCCTCGTCGTCGCCGTCAGCTACGTGCTCTTCAACCTCGCCGCTGATATCCTCCAAGCCCTGCTGGATCCCCGGCTGCGGTGATGGACGCCGTTTCCACCCCAACGGTCCGCCCCAAACCCGGCGGCCGCTCCGGCCTTCGCCTGCTGGTGCGCAATCGGCTGGCCGCTTTTGGCCTCGTCCTGTTGGCGGTCCTCCTGCTCGTCGCCCTGCTGACCCCGCTGCTGCCGCTGCCCGACCCGGATGCCACCGCCCCCGCCGACCGTCTCCTGCCGCCGGGTACGCCGGGACATTGGCTCGGCACGGACCATCTTGGCCGCGACTTGCTCTCCCGGCTCCTCTGGGGCTCCCGCGTATCCATCGCGGTCGGAGTGAGTGCCACCCTCGTCGCGGCCTTCTTCGGGTCGCTCATCGGCCTCGTGGCCGGGTACGCCGGAGGTCGCGTCGATAACCTCCTGATGCGGAGTATCGACCTGGTCATGGCCTTTCCCTACATCCTCCTCGCGCTCACGATTGTGGCGGTTCTCGGGCCGGGCCTCCTCAATGCCCTCTACGCCATCGCCGTCGTCAATATCCCGTTCTTTGCCCGCAATATCCGCGGGGTCACCCTCGGCCTCGCCCGCCGGGAATTCGTGGCCGCGGCCCGGCTCTCCGGCGCGCGGCCCGCCACCCTCCTGTTCGGGGAAATCCTGCCGAGCGTCTGGCCCACCATCGTGGTCACCATGAGCACGACGCTCGGATGGATGATCCTGGAAACGGCCGGACTCAGCTTCCTTGGCCTCGGCGCCCAGCCGCCCCAAGCCGATCTCGGTTCGATGCTCGGCGAGGGACGCAAGCTCCTCTTCACGGCACCTCATGTCTCCATCATTCCGGGCGTGATGATCTTCCTCCTGGTCATCAGCGTGAACCTCCTGGGCGACGGGGTTCGCGATTATCTGGATCCGCGATTGAAAGCCGGCGCCCTCACCGCGCCGGTTGCCGCCACCGCCGTGCAGCGGGATCGCCCGGCGGACCGCGCGGACGGGAGCGAGGGCCCGGATCCCCTGCTGTCGGTGGCCGGTCTGCAAACCGAATTCCATCAGGGCGACCGGATTCACCGGGCGGTCGGAGGGGTCGACCTCGTGCTTCACCCGGGTGAGCGACTGGGCCTCGTCGGAGAGTCGGGCTCCGGGAAGTCCGTGACGGCCCTTTCGCTTCTCCGCCTGGTCCCCACCCCACCGGGAATCATTGTGGGCGGGGAGATCCGTTTTGCAGGACGGGACACTCTCGGTTTATCCGCTCGGGAACTCCGCCAGCTGCGTGGAGGACGGGTCTCCTACATCTTCCAGGATCCGCTCAGTACCTTGCATCCGCTCTTCCCGGTGGGCGACCAGCTCGTGGAGGCCTTGCACACCCACCAGGACCTCTCCAGCGGAAAGGCCCGACAACGCGCGGTGGAGTTGCTGGAAAAAGTGCAGATTCCCGGCGCCCAGCAACGGATGCGGGCCTATCCCCACGAGCTCTCGGGGGGAATGCGCCAGAGAGTCTGCATCGCCATGGCTCTCGCCAATCGCCCGGATTTGGTGGTCGCCGATGAGCCGACCACCGCGCTCGATGTGACCGTCCAGGCACAGATTCTCGAACTGCTGCGGAGCCTCGCCGCGGAACAAAACTCCGCGGTCCTCTTCATCACCCACGATTTTGGCGTGGTCTCCGAACTGTGCGACCGGGTGGCCGTCATGTACGCGGGCCGGATTGTCGAGCAGGGTCCGACCGAGGAGGTACTGAGCGCTCCGGCCCACCCCTACACGGCAAAGCTGATCGAATGCGTCCCGGTCCTCGGGGAGTCCGACCGGAAAGTCGAGGCAATCCCGGGCCTGCCACCAGCGGTCGACGAGCTGCCCGCGGGTTGTCACTTCGCCGACCGCTGCCCCTTCGCCGAGGACCAGTGCCGTCGGGGGGAACTCGCCCTGGAGAACATCGGCAGGGATCGAGCCGCGCGCTGCCGGAAACCGCTCTGGAGCGAAGCATGACCGCGATCTCCACGACAAAGCTCACGAGGATCTTTGGAGGCGGCACGACCTTCACGGGCCGACACCGCCCGGCGGTGCAGGCGCTCCTCGATGTATCTCTCGACGTGGCCGAGGGAGACACTCTTGGGATTGTCGGCGAAACGGGTTGTGGAAAATCCACGCTCGCCCGCCTGCTGGTGGGTCTGGACGAGCCGACCTCTGGCAAGATTCGCCTCGGTGGGAAGGAGGTGAGGACTCGTGGCCGTTGGGACCGACGCGAGCGCGCCCGGCAAATCCAGTATGTTTTCCAGGATCCCGGTTCCTCCCTGAACCCCCGTAA
>P_2C_Liq_1_UnCtyDRAFT_1000857_pt1 | contig 12357 bp, 13 predicted proteins | sample Pon2CUnioCityCA_2_FD_10234 | JGI IMG/M metagenome (IMG submission 10234)
GGAGGCTCTTGGGAAGCCGCTGAAAAAAAATGGCGAGATTTTGTTAAAAACAGAAATATGAGTGGTGTTCAACTATGGTCTGGTCAAGATTATTCTTTTCAGCAAGCGTATCAAATTACTGGTATTCCAAGATTTATTTTAATAGATACAGAGGGTAAAATTGTTGATGCAAACGCACCTAGACCCTCTGATCCTAGATTAAAATCGTTGTTTACCTCTTTAGGGTTGTAACTTGTTTTAAGGGGTGATTTAAAATCTTAGCAAGTCTATAAATTTGCTAGACAATCTTATAAAGCTATTCAGAAAAAAAACAAAGGTTACGAAAAAAAGTACGATGATACCAAAGTCTGCAAAAGATTTTATGTCATCTATAGCAATTAAACGTTTACCACTTTGAACGATTATAATTGAGGTAATTATAAAAAGAATGATCTGTTGAAATGTGCTCTTGTACATAATAAAAATTTTAAGGGGTTATAAAAATTATTGTTGAACTGCTTGTTCTCCAACATTGTTGTACAAATATCACTTTTTTTTAAAACTTCAAAGATCATCTGCAGTTAAAGCACCATTTTCTGTAGATGAATATATAATAATATTAAGATAACCCTTTTTACAATTCCCCAGATTTCTGAAATTATCCGAAAGCAAAAAGCCATTTGAACAATAGCAAAATCGATACTGATTTTGTTAACCGTTTATAAGAAAAAGTTTACGATTGCGAATGGCACCCCTAAAAAGAATAGATAACTTAAAAATACAACGAGAATGGAGATTACTCCTGTACCAAAAGCATCCATCGGATTTTTAAATACTTTATAGAGTAGTATTGAAATATAAGCGAATACGAGTACATTAAAAATAATGAGCTCTTTTCTGTACACTAAGCGAACAAGTATAGCTAGAATGGTAGCGTGACCTAAAATAAAGGCATTGACAGCCAAATGTTCGAAAAAATTATATTTCTTGAAAAATAATTTTGTGAAAAAAGCGGCATAAATGGCGTAAGTCAGCCATAAAAATTTCATTTTACTTCTTATAAAATACCCCAATTTCACACCCATTTCTTGGGCTCCATATAAATCTACTTTAGCTAATTCTGCCCTTTCACCTCTAGGCAAAATAGAATCCATAAAAAGGTAAACACTAATGGTAATGATCGCATAACTTATAGGATTCAAGACTTGTCGTCTTTTCCCGTTAATATAATCTAAAATTGTTTTTTTAGGATAAAGTGTTAGATTTTTAAGATTGAATAGCAAGCCTTTGTCCATATCTAAAAATCCCGAAAAAACAGAAGTAGTAATAGACTGTAGGGTAATTCTATCTATATGCTTCTTTTCTCCACAAGTAGGACAAAATTCGCCCTCAAATTCGATATTACAATTTATACAAGGCAAATTTACTCTTTGTAAACGCCCATATTTGCATACTTGTCCATTCGCTGCATGACCAAATCGATATCATTTAAATCTTTCAATTCATCAAAAGCAGTAAGAATTTGATGTTGAACAGATTCGAAAGCATCTTTTCTATTTGTATGCGCCCCACCAACTGGTTCTTTAATAATCCCATCAATTAACTTTAGCCTTTTCATATCTGCTCCAGTTAATTTTAAGGCTGCAGCTGCTTGCTCTTTAAACTCCCAGCTACGCCATAAGATAGACGAACAAGATTCTGGAGAAATAACAGTATACCAAGTATTTTCCATCATGTACACTCTATCTCCTACTCCAATTCCCAAAGCTCCTCCAGAGGCACCTTCACCAATAACAACAGTTATAATAGGTGTTTTTAAACGTGTCATTTCTAGAATATTCCTTGCAATAGCTTCTCCCTGGCCACGTTCTTCTGCTTCTAAACCAGGATATGCTCCTGGTGTGTCTAATAAAGTAACTACAGGAATTCTAAATTTCTCTGCCATCTTCATTAATCGCAAAGCTTTTCTATATCCTTCTGGATTTGCCATACCGAAGTTTCTTAACTGTCGCGTTTTGGTATTGTATCCTTTTTGTTGCCCAATAAACATAAAAGATTGGTCGCCTATTTTACCCAAACCACCAATCATAGCTTTATCGTCTTTTACATTTCTATCGCCATGTAATTCCATAAAAGTATCACCGCAAATGGCATTGATATAATCTAAAGTGTAAGGTCTGTTTGGGTGTCTTGACAATTGTACTCTTTGCCAAGGTGTTAAATTTTTATAGATATCTTTTCTAGCTGTTGCCAGTTTCTTTTCAATTTTTTTACATGTAGCAGTAACATCTACTTCACTTTCTTCACCAATAATTTGACACTTTTGTAACTGATCTTCAAGCTCTTTAATTGGCATTTCAAAATCTAAATACTCCATAATATAGTTATTTTGATGTAGTTGTTTGGATTAACAAACATACTATAAAAATTGTTTTTTACAGCAAATTCAATTTACTTTTTTGCGCTTAACTCTTTGTTGAAAGCTTTGTTTCATTGCCGATTTATTTTTTATAATTCCATTAATTAAAACGACACCTAAAACAATACAGGCCCCTATATAAAACTGTGGATTCATTTTTTCTTTATCTCCAAAAATTAATAAGGCTAAGAGAATAGCATAAACAGGCTCTAAATTTACGGTTAACATTACTGTATATGGAGACAAATATTTCATCAATTTAACCGAAGCTATAAAGGCATAAGCCGTACAAATACTGCTTAAAATAAATAAATATACCCAATCTAATTTTTGTAAATTAAAAAACGAAAAAGAAAACCCGTTGCTAAAGAATATATAAGCAGTAACAAATAAAGTACCAAATAAAAGTTGATAAAAGGAAATGCTATTGGCATCGTATTTTTTTATATAAACACCATTTAATACCGCAAATAGTGCTCCTAAAAAAGAAGAGAGTAATGCGTATAGAATACCTAATGTATACTGACTTTCAAAATTAAAGATGATGTATAAACCTACAATTACAATTAAGCCAAGAATAATTTCTAAAGATTTAATTTTTCTCTTAAAAAAAACAGGTTCTATAAATGAGGTGAAAAAAGCCCCTGTACTCATTGTTACTAAAGCCACAGAAACGTTGGCTACTTTTATCGCTTTAAAAAAGAATATCCAGTGCAGGGCAACAATAATTCCTGAAAACAAAAACTTTAAAAGTCCTTTTTTATCGACATAAAATGTTTTTTTCTTAACAACGAAATACATGGCAATAAAAAAAACCGCCAAACCCATTCTAAAAAAAACCAAAGGAATGGCTTCAATGGTAATTAGAGCGCCAAGAATAGCCGTAAAACCCCAAATAAAAACGATAAAATGAAGGAGTAGATAATTTTTTACGTTACTTTCTTGCATCGAAATACAGATAAATGGCTACACAACCAAAAAACAGATTGGGCATCCAAACATATAAAAGTGAGTTTACACCTGCAACTCCGCCTAAAACCTCTGAAATTTTTAATAAAAAAACATACATAAACATCATACCAACACCAATCGCTAAATTTACGCCTGTACCTCCTCTTCTCTTTCTAAACGCTAAGGCAACTGCTATAATGGTTAAAATATAAGAGGCTATTGGAAGACTTGTTCTTTTATGGTACTCTACCAAATAGGCATTTAAATTTTTTACCCCTCTTTTTTTAGAAACTTCTATAAAGCGATACAATTCGTCTGATGGCATTTCTTGCGATAATGCCGATTTGTAAATTAAATCTCTAGGTGTAAAATTAAAAACAGTATCTATTTTTGTACCAGAAAATATGCTATCTCTGTCTTTGTAATATTTGCGTAAACGCCAGTTTTGTAAAACAAAAGAAGAATCATTATACCTAATATTATTTGCAAATAACTTCGATTTTAGCTGTAAACCATCATATAATTCAGATGTAAAATCGTATCCTCTATTATTTTCGGTATTAAAATTTCGTATAAAAATATACGTACTATCTGTGAGCTGTAAACTAAAATCAGTCACATATTTGAATTCATATTTTTGTCGGTTATTATTGATGTATTCTTTTTCGAATTTTTTTCTGGTTTTACTACTTTCAGGCACCACAAAATGATTCATAATTAATGAAAGTATTGTGATTAAACTTGCCCCTATAAAATAAGGATATAAAAACCGTGTAAAAGAAACTTTGGCATTGGTAATGGCAATAATTTCTGTATTATTCGATAGTTTTGAAGTGAATAAAATAACCGCAATAAATAATGCCAAAGGCATAAAAGTATTGGTATAATAGATGATAAAATTCTTGTAATATTCATCTACAATTTGATAAAAACCCAAATCTGCGTGTTCTAGAAAATTATCAATTTTTTCAGAAATATCTATAGCAATCGCAATAGGAATCAAGATTAATAAGGTAAATAAAAAGGTTACCAAAAATCGTTTTAATATGTACCAATCAATTATTTTCATTCCTCTTCCAACCTCTCCAAAGGAGAGTAGTAAATTAGTAATTATTTTAAATTTCTTATACTATTTTCCATTCTAAATACCGTTTAACTAGCTATTTTCTCCTTTGGGGAAATGGCCAAAGAACAAAGAAGACATTACAATCTCTTATCCATTTGCTTTACCATTTTATCTTTCCATTCTCTAAAATCTCCAGCTAAAATATGTTTTCTTGCTTCTCTAGTTAACCAAACATAAAACCCTAAATTATGAATAGAAGCGATTTGTTTACCCAACATTTCTTTCGCAACAAATAAATGACGCAAATAGGCTTTAGAGTAATAGGTATCTACTGCTGTAATGCCCATTTCATCAATAGGAGAAAAATCGGTTTCCCACTTTTTGTTTTTAATATTGATCGTTCCATGTGCCGTAAACAACATTCCGTTTCTGGCATTTCTAGTTGGCATAACGCAATCAAACATGTCAATACCTAAGGCAATATTTTCTAAAATATTTATTGGAGTACCAACCCCCATTAAATAACGTGGTTTATCTTCTGGTAAAATTTCAGTAACGACCTCTGTCATTGCATACATTTCTTCTGCAGGTTCACCTACTGAAAGTCCGCCAATTGCATTAGCTTGTTGATTTGAGTTTGCAATGTATTCTGCAGATTCCCTTCGTAAATCTTTATAGGTACTTCCTTGAACTATTGGAAAAAAAGTTTGCTCAAAACCATATTTAAAAGGTAATTTTTCCAAATGATTTATGCATCGATCTAACCATCTATGCGTCATGTGCATAGAACGTTTTGCATAATTGTAATCGCATGGATAAGGAGTACATTCATCAAAAGCCATGATAATATCCGCACCAATTGTACGCTGGGTTTCCATTACGTTTTCTGGAGTAAAAAAGTGCGTAGAACCATCGATATGACTTTTAAATTTTACCCCTTCCTCGTTAATTTTTCTTCTTCCCGACAAAGAATATACTTGATAACCTCCAGAATCCGTCAGGATATTTCTATCCCAATTCATAAATTGATGCAAACCGCCTGCTTTTTCTAAAATATCTAAGGTAGGACGCAAGTATAAATGATAGGTGTTTGCTAAAATAATATCAGGATTTACTTGATTTTTTAATTCTGTTTGATGAACTCCTTTTACAGTTCCAACAGTTCCAACAGGCATAAAAATAGGCGTTTCAATTACACCATGATCTGTGGTAATTGATCCTGCTCTAGCTTTGCTTTTGGGGTCAGTAATTTTTAGGTCGAATTTCATTGTTGGCAAATATAGTAAAAAGCATATCCTAACCTTACTAAAGAGAAGGAATTTGGAAACTTTTAAGAAAAAATTCTATTTTTATTTTCTTCTAAAACTTGATTTAAAATTTTTTGATTTCTTATTCTTTGGAGACGATTTTCGAAACGAAGCACTTTTTTTATTAAAATCGTTTTTAGCGGGTGCCAACTTTCTATTGGATTTCTTTTTATTAGTCTTAACTGACTTGCTTCCTTTGGAGGGATTGAGGGAGGCTTCCTCTGTTTTAGATGATGAAGAAATCATGGTATTGATTTCTTTCATTTCTTCTGCTGTTAATTCGCGCCAATCTCCAGTTTGTAGATACCCCAATTCTACATTCATAATTCGGGTGCGTTTTAGTTTGGTTACTTCGTAATCTAAATATTCACACATGCGTCTAATTTGACGATTTAAACCTTGCGTTAAGACAATTTTAAAAATTTTATCCGCTACTTTTTCTACCAAACACTTCTGAGTTATCGTACCTAAAATCGGAATTCCGTTACTCATTTTTTCTATAAAATCGTCATCTATTGTTTTATCAACCGTTACAATATATTCTTTTTCGTGATTGTTACCTGCACGCAAAATTTTATTAACAATATCGCCATCATTGGTTAGAAATATTAAACCTTCAGAGGGTTTATCTAAACGACCAATTGGAAACAATCGCTCAGGATAATTAATGTGTTTTACAATATTATTTGGCTCTCTATCATCGGTTGTAGAAACAATACCTACAGGCTTATTTAGCGCAATATATAAGGTAACGTCTTTGGGTTGTACCAATCGTCCGTCTAACTTTACAACATCATTTTTAGTAACTCTATTGCCAAGTTGTGTTGGTTTTCCATTGATAGAAACCCTGCCTTCTTTTATAAATTTCTCAGCTTCTCTACGAGAACAAATGCCTGAAGAACTAATGTATTTATTAAGGTTAATAGATTGTTGATTGTTCGTATCCAAAGCATAATAGTTTAGCGCAAAAATACAATTTTCATTTCAACAAGGAGTTTAATCTCCTTGCAAAAGTATCGTTCTAAATGTCAAATTAATTCTTGGTGTGTTTACTTTTTTTGTAGGTGGTAACCTGTGTAACCAATGGGTTTGGGTGTCTTCTTTCATCACCAGTAAACTTCCTCTTTCTAAAAAAACATCTACCCTTTGTTTATGCGCTTTGTGTTTGAAAGAAAATTTACGCTCAGCGCCTAAAGACAAAGAAGCAATTGCGCCATTTTTCTTTAACATTTTTTCTGCGTCAGTATGATATGCCATGCCTTCATCACCTGAATGATACAAATTTAACAAACAAGAATTGTATGTTTCGCCACTTTCTTTTTCAACAATTCTTTTCAATGCTAACAATTCTGTTGTCCAAAGATTTGCAGTTTTAGTCACTTTAGAATAAGTATACGAATATTCGGAATCTCCATACCAGGCTACTTTTCTTTTGGTGATAATTTTTTTGCCGAAAATAATCGCTTCGTCATTTTTCCAATTGATGGTGTTTAACAATTGCTGATAATAAAAATCGCATTGACTTTTATCTAAGATAATTCCGTGATAATAGGTAACCCCATCATATGGTAAAATATTTGTAATCTTATCCGAAGAAAATAAATTCATAGTATAAAATTAAGTAAAATTTAAAGAAGGTCAGTTTAAGTGATTTTGATATTTATCGAAATTGTGTAAAGAACTAATTTAAAAAGAGCGTTCTTATTTATACAATTAAAAGTATATATCAAAAAGCAATATTTTATTACCTACTAAAGGTTCTATTATTCTGGCTTTATTTTTATGATATTATCTCCTTTCATAATAACTATTTCAGTGTTTTTTTCTTTTTTAAATTCAACCATTTTTTCATAAACTTTTTCAAGTCCCTTCAAAACTTTTTCTTTAAATTCTATTTGCTTATCTTTTGTTGTCATAAAATTGTTTTAATTTACGAAACTTAACGTTATCAATAATCGTTAAACTTTCTTCACTTAATTTTTGAGCAATTAATTTATGTTTACCAAAGGAATTATCGAATATAAAGGCTCCATCAAGAATTGGTAAATATATATCAAATAAGTTATAAATTCCTTTTAGATATCTTCTTTCAATTACATCTTTTGGAATATTATGTCCTCCTTCAAGTACTCTTGTTTTTACACGTTCTTTTGCTAATTCAATATTGTTTAACCAAAAAAACAATAATGTTACTGTGTAACCTTGACTCTTTGCTTTTAGTATTTTGTTTTTGTAACTCCGTGTAGATAATGTTGTTTCAAAAGCAAAACTTTCGTTTTCTTTCAATAGTTCATTAATTCTATTGATCATTATTCTACCCGATTCAAATGATACTTTTTCTGGTTGAAAAGGAGATAGACCTTTTGCAATTTCATCTGCATTTACAAATTCTTTACATTCTATAATTTCTGGTAAAATAGTAAAAGAAGCGGTTGTTTTACCTGCTCCATTACAACCTGCAATTATGTAAAGATTTCTTTCTTCCATATTAACAAATTTAATGGTTTTTTAAATAAAAAAAACGAATCACTATTTTTTTAAATTTTTGTCAAAACGATTATCCATAAATTTTACTTATTAAATTCTTAAAATTCATACAAATTGACAAAATTATTCAATAGGTTGCGTATTTTTACACAATGGAATTTAAATTGGTATCCGAATTCTCTCCTACTGGAGATCAGCCAGAAGCAATCAAACAACTTTGTGAAGGGGTTGTAACTGGCGAAAATTTTCAGACGTTATTGGGCGTTACTGGCTCTGGTAAAACATTTACCATTGCCAATGTAGTAAAAGAAGTCAAAAGACCTACCTTGGTGTTGGCGCATAACAAAACCTTGGCAGCCCAATTGTACTCTGAATTCAAGCAGTTTTTTCCAGAAAATGCGGTTGAATATTTTGTTTCGTACTACGATTATTATCAACCAGAAGCTTACATTCCTGTTACTGGCACCTATATCGAAAAAGATTTGTCTATTAATGAAGATATTGAGCGTTTGCGTTTAAGCACCACCTCTTCCCTACTTTCTGGCAGGCGAGATGTGTTGGTTGTGGCTTCTGTATCGTGTTTGTATGGTATTGGAAATCCGACTGAATTTAAGAAAAACGTAATTCCGATTTATAAAGATCAGCTCATATCTAGAACAAAGTTTTTACATCAATTGGTGCAAAGTTTATACTCAAGAACCGAAGTAGAAATTAAAAGCGGAACGTTTAAAGTAAAAGGTGATGTGGTTACGATTTATCCTTCTTATGGAGATAATGGGTATCGTGTGCACTTTTTTGGTGATGAAATAGAAGAAATTGAAGCCTTTGATTTAGAAACCAATGCAATTATAGAACAATTTGACAGTCTTACCATTTATCCTGCAAACTTGTTTGTAACCTCTCCTGATGTGTTGCAAAATGCCATTCATCAAATTCAAGAAGACATGGTAAAACAAGTCGATTATTTTAAAGAAATTGGCAAACATTTAGAAGCAAAACGCTTACAAGAACGCACTGAATTCGATTTAGAAATGATTCGCGAGTTGGGTTATTGTTCTGGTATTGAGAATTATTCAAGATATTTAGATGGTCGTGAACCTGGCACAAGACCTTTCTGCTTGCTCGACTATTTTCCTGATGATTACTTAATGGTGATTGATGAGAGCCACGTAACTGTGCCACAAACGCACGCCATGTATGGAGGTGATAGAAGCCGAAAAGAAAACTTGGTAGAATATGGTTTTCGATTGCCAGCTGCTATGGACAATCGTCCTTTAAAATTTGATGAGTTTGAGGCGATACAAAACCAAACCATTTTTGTTTCTGCAACTCCTGCAGATTACGAATTGCAAAAAACCGAAGGTGTTTTTGTAGAGCAAATTATTAGACCTACAGGTTTATTAGATCCGCCTATTGAAGTGCGCCCAAGTTTGAATCAAATTGATGATTTGATTGAAGAAATTCAGATTCGTGTTGAAAAAGACGAGCGAACGTTAGTCACAACATTAACCAAAAGAATGGCAGAAGAATTGACGAAATATTTAACACGAGTTGATATTCGTTGTCGATACATACATTCTGATGTAGATACTTTAGAACGTGTGGAAATTATGCAAGATTTGCGTAAAGGTTTGTTTGATGTTTTGATTGGTGTAAATCTTTTGCGAGAAGGATTAGACTTACCAGAAGTTTCTTTAGTCGCCATTTTAGATGCTGATAAAGAAGGTTTTTTACGTAACAACAAATCTTTAACCCAAACTGTGGGAAGGGCTGCGCGTAATGTAAATGGTTTGGCAATTATGTATGCTGATAAAATTACAAACAGTATGCAAAGCACAATTGACGAAACCGATAGAAGACGAGAAATTCAAATTGCCTATAATACCAAACATAATAAAGTACCTACGCAAATCAATAAAAAGATTGAAGATACCTTAACCAAATCTGCAGTTTCTAGTTATCATTATGACAATGCCAAACAAGTTGCGGCTGAGCAAGAGTTGCAATATTTACCTAAAGAAGAAATCGAAAAACGCATCCGTAAAAAACGAAAAGAAATGGAAGCTGCTGCTAAAAATCTCGACTTTATTGTTGCTGCTAAATTACGTGATGAAATTGCTGTTTTGAAAGAACAAGTATAAATAAAACTGAATTCGATTAAAACAATTTAAGTTCGTTACAATTTTAAAGATTTGAAAAGGTTCGAAATAAAAAAAGTGCTATACACTTCTACTCCCCTCTTTAAACGTAGTAATACCTGCTTTTAATCTGTGTTTTAGTTTTAACGAAGGTTGGTAGTTGATATGAAATTTTTTAATACTACGCTTGGGCGACAATAGGCTTGCATCGTCTTCAGCTTTGCATTGAAAGCCCATTTTAAATTTACCAACATCTAACAAATCTACAATTTTACCCGCTGTTAAATACTCTTCTAATTTTATGCCCAAAGCCATAAGTACGGCTTTCACATCTACAGTGTGTAAACTACAAGAATCACTAATGGCTTTGCTTAAAACATCTATATCTATAGTACCCGTATTTACAGCCTGCATAATAAACTGCTCTTGCTTTTCTTGTATACTGTTGGTTCTTTTGGTAATTCTGTAACGTAATGCCATTTTTATTTTAATTTAATTTTGTATATTTACCCTATACTTTCTTGTTTATAATTATGGCGTGTTTTACCATAAGATTATAAATATACTACAATTTTTATAGATTTATACTACACTATTTACAAATTATTACTACTATTTTTACAGGTTTATACTAGTAGTTTTATAAAATAGAAACGTATGCGATACAAAAAAGTATCTAGCAAAAGATAAAAAAGTAACGTTTGGTTTACAAAAAAGTATTGCATGCAAGTGCCATAGCTTCTTTATGAATAGTTTAGTTAAAAAAATAATTTTTAATGTCTTAAAATAATAGAACTAACCTAAATCTAAACTGAATTATTATTTTAATACTCATTTAGTGAGACATTTAATAATTCTTCTTACTTTAGTAAACTGAATTAAATAATTCAATTATGAACCGAATTAAAGAGGTTTTAGACGAAAAAGGAATTAAGCAAAAATGGCTAGCTGAAAAACTAGAAAAAAGTTACAATATGGTTAACTCTTATGCACAAAACAGGAGACAACCAAGTTTAGAGGACTTATACAAAATTGCTGAAATCTTAAATGTTGAAGCAAAAGAATTACTAGTGTCAATAAAAGAGCTGAATTGAGGACGGAAATAGACATATTAGAAAATGAAATCTTAGAAAAATATCCAGAAGTTTTGGATATTCTTTTACGAGACCAAACAACTCAAAAAAACATTATTTGGGCAACAAGTAATTATGAGCATTTGGGAGAACCATATTTAGAAAGTAATCAGATTCAATCTGAGCACATTACTGGCATAAATGGTAATGTAATAATGCCAAGGGTTCAAAAAGACCAAATATTACAACATTCCAGAGTAAAAAAAATGGCTGAAGTTTTTACACCATCTTGGATTTGTAATGCTCAAAATAACTTAATAGATAATGCTTGGTTCGAACGAAAAAATGTTTTCAATAAAGAAATTCCAGATGAAAAAAAATGGAAAACTAAACAAACAAAAATTGAATTTCCCAAAAATAAGACTTGGAAAGATTATATAAATGATACTCGACTTGAAATTTCTTGTGGAGAAGCACCATACATAACAAGCAGATACGATACTACAACAGGTAAATTCATTGATATTGAAAACAGGATTGGTTTATTAGATAGAAAACTAAGAGTTATAAACGAAAATGTTGATGATTCAAGTGAATGGCTTAAAGCGATGAAGTTAGCTTATAAAAACACTTATGCTTATGAATGGCAAGGTGACAGTTTGTTATTAGCAAGAGAGTCAATGCTATTTACTTTCATTGAAAACTACAAACATAAATTCAAAAAAGAACCTTTACTTAAATCAATTCAAGAGATAGCGTATATAATTTCTTGGAATGTTTGGCAAATGGATGGTTTAAAAGGTGTTGTTCCATTCTCTTGTGGTGAAATAAAAACAAAATTAGTTAACCTATTTGGAGAAGAAGAAACAGACAATTCATTTTGCAAAGGCTGTCTTAACAACAATATGTTTGAACATAATGGAATTTACTGTTTAGT
>P_2C_Liq_1_UnCtyDRAFT_1000858_pt1 | contig 12356 bp, 8 predicted proteins | sample Pon2CUnioCityCA_2_FD_10234 | JGI IMG/M metagenome (IMG submission 10234)
AGAACAAGTCCGAACGGGACAACCGGGCGGGCAATCAATGAGGTTAGAGACTAATTTAGTTTAATGCATGTATCTATAACTTCTCTAAAGAATGTATCTTGACTAGCATTAAAAAAACGAGCAACTTGAAAATCAAACGACTGATAATTTTCTTTTTAGTCCTTCTACAAATTAGTGGATTTGGACAATCAATTGACGATTCTTTTTCGCAGAAGAAAATGAAGAAAGATTTAGCCGTTTTTAAAGAAATAAGGCAGAAAGTAAATTCCGGACTTTATAAATACAGAACCAAAGAACAAATAGACAGCACTTACAATTGGGCGGAAGAAAAAATCAATAGCCTCTCGACTTATCGGGACTTCTTCAATTTAATTGCTAAACTAACTGACTACGAAGGCAGCTTGCATAATGAAACCAATATGCCACATAAAAGATGGCAAAAAGTTCGGAAGGAAGAGAATGGCTATTTCCCTTTGCCGGTTAAATGCATTCAAGACAAATGGATTATTAATTATGCGGATGGGCCAATCCCTTTAGGAACTGAATTAGTCGAAATAAATGACACTCCAATAGCTGAATTGGTGGCTAAATTAGACATGTATTATACTACAGATGGCAACAACCTAAGCGGTAAAAAACTAGGTGTAAGCACCCATTTTGCGCGTTACTATAGATTGGCATTTGGTCTTCAAGACAGTTTTAGGATTCGGTTGAAACGAAAAGGGCAAAAAGCAAGTGAAGAAGTAGTATTGAAAAGCGTGAGTTATGCGAAATACTATGAACGATTCAACCAAAGGCATTCCCGACCCTTTGACCAAATCAACTATGCAAAGCTTGATGATGATCAAAAGTATTCATTTAAAAGAATTGACTCTGTAAGTGGACTACTTAGCATTCATTCCTTTGGTATGGGAAATGAATCAACCAAAGAACATAAGGCATACGCAAAGTTCTTAGACAGTATTTTTACTAGCATCCAAAGCAATCAGCTAAAAAACTTGATTGTAGATGTGCGCTATAATGGCGGAGGCGATGACCCCAATGATCTCATTACTTATTCCTATTTAAGCCAGAGGGAATTTCAAGAAAATAAGCAGGCGTGGATCGCTTTTAAAAAGATTCCTTTAATAAGGTATTATAACATTAATATCCCAAAATTCATTAGGCCGCTAGTCGTGGGAAAATACAATCGAAAACTTCAAGAAATTTTTCCTTTAGAAAAAAATGGCAAGTATTTTCAAGATAGTAACAGTAAAGACCACACCATAAGGTATCCTAGTGATAAAGCCTTTAATGGAAAAGTCTACTTACTTATTGGACCTGCGGTTGCCTCAGCTGGCAGCTTATTTGCAGCTATGTTAGCAGGAAATGAAAACACCACAGTAATTGGAGAGGAGTCTGCAGGTGGCTACTATGGACATAATGGACATACGAGTATGGAGTACAAATTACCTGAATCGAAGCTAGTAACTCAATTTTCAATTGTTAACCTAACTCAGGATGTAGCTGAAAGACCAAACCAAATTGACGCAAGAGGTATTATTCCTGATATTGAAGTTGAGCAAAGCTATCAGGACTTTTTAAGCAATCAAGACACACAATTGAACTTTACCTTAGATTTGATTAGGAAGGAATAAAATAGTTTTGAATTGAATTAGTTCTAGCACTTACAAATGCTTTCGAAGTTTAATAAGCTTATGATACTTTTAATTTTTTCCTGTCTTAACTGCAGGAACGATAAAACCATCAGAGCACGAAACGCCAAATCAATTTAGCGAGTAAAGTACTACGTTGGTTATCAAATTGGCCTGATTGAGTATCTACAATTTGGTTGTAGATGAGAAAAAAATCTGTTCCAATCTTAGGAATTAACTGCAATCTAAAATTTACATTTAGTTCTTGTTGAGCCGAATTCCATTGACCTAGCAAAGAACCAAAAGCTTGGGGATGGAAAGCATACTCAATGCGAGATCCAAATAAGTCAGTATCAAAGCTCCCCTGCGGTAGGTCAACTATGTTCTTCTCATAGTTGGCATTGATGTTGAAATTTTTAGTGGCACGCCAGAGTAGAGTACCTTGGGCCGAAAAACTACTTCCTCCAAAAAACTCACCGAAATTCCCTTGAGTATTAAAAGAAAACGCTCGGGCTTCAAAGGTTTCAAAGAAGAAAGTATACCGATTCCACCAATATTCCCCTTTCGGAATCACGATTCCAGGAAAGATTTCAAAATCTTCTCGCAAGCCTTCCGCTACGCGCTCAACATCAAAGTAAAAGCCTTCCCCTGATCGAGTTTCAAAGCCCAAAGGGCGGATGCGGTAAGAAAAAGACTGCAAATCTCTCGTATCTTCAAATTGCACGTAAGTAAGTGCAACAGGCGAAAAATAAAATTGCCGGATCCACTTGAAATTATTCTTAGGCCTTGGTTGAAAAAAGACCTGACCAAAACTCTCTTGAAAGTTTCTTCGGCGCATTAAACCAACCTCTGGATCAAAGGATGCGGGGGCTCTTTGGGTTGAGGCAAATACCCTTAAAAAGTCATTTGGGAGACTTATAAAAGCACGGTAAGCGTTGGCGTCTGAAGCATAGCCATCATCGGTATTGTATGTTTGAATAAAAGCCCCTCCAACATCAAGGTTACTTTTTCCTAAGAAGTTTGCTGTGCTGTAGCGTCCGTTGGCTCCTGTGGTAGTGTGCCAACGACCATTGGTGATCTTATTGGTCGTCATAGCACCAATCACACTCTGTTTGCCCACATCCTGCCTCCAACTCAAGGTTGAGAAATTAGTAGATGGATCTCCCTCTGCCTCGGCTGTTTGTATACTCATGGCGCCAAGGGTGGTTTTCTCTTCTTTGCCTAATATTCGAGCACCAGCAATAATTGGAACAGTCTCTCGAGATTCACTCAATCCAATTCTCCTTGAATAAAAAGGTATGATTCGATTTCCACCTAGTCCAAAGTCAAAAAAGTCTTCTCCTTCAAGAAAGAACTCTCTCAATTCAGGAAAAAAGAGTGGAAAGCGCGTCAGGTTGATCTGCTGCCGATCTGCTTCCACCTGAGCGAAATCAGTATTGAAAGTGAGATTCAAGCGGTAAGTAGGTCCCAACAAAGCATTGATGTCTCCACCAACATTTCCAACTCCTTCTGTGTCTCCATTGATATTCTCTCCCCCACCCAAAGCATAGGGCTTTACCTCAATAAATCGTTTGTCTCTTAGATCTTTTAAACCCTTTAGTAAACCAGCTTGACTAACATCCGAGATGTCGTAATTCCGCTGCCAACCTTTCCATCGCGCTTGCTGTCGATTTCTTCTAATGTTTCGCTCAAAATTTATTCCCCATATTTGCTCCTCTTCACCCGGTCGATACTTTAGGGTGTAGAATGGAATTCGAATTTCAGCAAACCAACCTTCTTTCGTGATTTGTGTCCTTACATCCCACACCCCATTCCAAAACTGATTAGAAGACCCTCCATTATTAAAGGTTTGCAGGTCGGCCCGAGCTCCATTGGGATTGATCACGAATTGAAAACCATTACGACGGTCTAAATAGGTGTCGATGATTACCATGAAATTATCTTCAAGGTTAAAACTAAAATCTCGACGCATCTCTTTAGCAATGATTTTCTCTGGCTCTCGGTCATAGCACCACACCCCAATGTACATGAATTCATCATCGATCAAAATGGCTACTTCGGTCTTTTCAGTGATGGGTTCTCCGAGATCAAGCTCCCTTTGCGTAAAGTCAGAAATTCTTTGTGCTGTCTGCCATTCTGCTTCATTCAATATTCCATCAAAAACAAAATTGCTTTCTAAGGGTGAAGCCTCAATAGATTCTACGGGTAAAACTCCTAAGTTAGGATCAAGCGCTTGTCCATAAGCTCTTGAATAAACAAGCAACAATAGCAAGAAAGGCCATATTAGAAAAAGCTTTTTCACGGGGGCGAAATTACCAAAAGCCCTTTCTTACTTGACTGCCTTTTACAAGTTGAATTGAACGCTTAAAATAGCGTAAAATCTCAAAATGTCTTAAGGTAATCAAGCTCTACTGCTTTACAACAATCAATTACCGCAGTCTTGTACGAATAAATCTACTTATGCTAGAAAGTTACCGTAATGGCATGCCTTTAACATAAGGAGCCTTTGCCTCGATCAAACGCTCTTCCAATGCAGGTATCTCCTCTTCAACTATGTTCTTTAATTCAATTCGTAATTGCTGAAGCTGCCGATTGGCAATACTAAGCGTCTTTTGGTGATTAGGAGTTGGTCCATAAGTGCTGTAGGCTGTCCCTGTTGTTGCCGCTGACAAGCGACTCCCAATGGTGGGCTTCGACTTCTCCCCTACTTCGTTCCTGAGCGGATCGCCACTAAATTGTTTTTTCATGAGCTCTAATTTGATACCCATCGCGTGTAAATCATCATCTAATTTACCTGGCTCACTCTGACTGCGGCTCAAAGCTACCATCATGCGTTTAAGCTTCTCGAGCTGATCATTCAAGGCTTGTTGGGTAGCACTTAAAAGTAAATTGGTTTCCTCCAATTCTCTCCAAAATGAAGCAGTTGCCGCATCTTCACTTCTTTTTAAAGCTCCGTTGCGCAGCCTTTTAACCTCAAAGCTTTGTGCTTCAGATAAAGTGACTGCTTTGCCTTCTTCCATTTTCATTAAAGTGGCTGAATACTTTCCCGGAGCAACCATAAATCCCTTAGGCTCCTGATCTGCATTCTTNGGCAGTTTTCCACTTTTTACGAGATTGGTGGAAGGATAGCGGAGATCCCAAGCCAAACGATGAACTCCTTTTTTTGTAGCGGCTCTAAGACGGCGAATCACTTTTCCTGATTCATCTTTAATTAAAAGGTAAACTTTCGGCATCGCTTCAAGGCGTTCCTTTTCTAATGCTTCCCAGCCGGGGAAGGGTATTCCATTCTCTTTTTGCTTTTTCTCTGCTGCTTTTCGTTCTTGCTTTAATGTTTGATAGTCTTCTTTTAAATAATAAGTCATGATGGCCCCAAAGTCAGGATTAGGTGCCACATAATGTGCTGCTCCTTGTGAGCCCTTGCCTCCAAAACCTAGCTTTGGACGAGGAATGAACCACCATGCATCTTTAATGGGAAATAAATGCCCCTCTTTCTTTAAGTTTTCGTCTGTCATTTCACGAAGTGGACTATAATCATCTAATACGTAAAACCCTCTACCAAAAGAGGCAGCAACCAGATCGTTTTCTCTTTTTTGAATGGCCAAATCGCGGAAAGAAATGGTTGGCAAGCCACCTTTCATTTGATGCCATTTTTGCCCTCCATTAAAAGAGGCATAGATGCCGAATTCAGTTGCTAAAAAAAGCAACTTATCTTGTTTATGGTCTTGCACCATGCGCCAAACTAAAGTCTTTTCAGGAAGTCCTTCTGTCAACTTTTTCCAACTCTTGCCCTGATCAGTGCTCTTGTAGAAGTAAGGTTTATAATCTCCAAACTTATGGTTGTCTAAGCTTACATAAACGGTATTGGCGTCATACAAATCAGCTTTGATATCGTTTACAAAAGCTGTGGCAGGAGCTCCGAGTTTTGCTACCGGTATTTCACGCCAATTTGCTCCATCGTCGGCAGAGACTTGGATCAAACCATCATCTGTACCAGCATAAACCAAGCCCTCTTGAATTGGAGATTCCGCCAAAGAAGTAATGGTACTGTAGTTTGACATAGCATAAATATCCCATGGATTGTCCCAACTTTGTTGTTTACCCATAATGGGAAGTTCAATGCGTTCAAGGTCTTTGGTTAAGTCTCCCGAAATTTCTTTCCAACTGTCTCCGCGATCAGTAGACTTCCAAACTCTTTGTGAGGCAAAATACAAGGTTTTAGGATCGTGAGCGCTTACCAAGATTGGAGCATCCCAATTGAAGCGCTCAACCGGATCTCCCTCTTCTGGCTGCGGCTGAATGTAAACTAACTCCCCGGTAGTTTTATCTACTCGAGCTAAATTACCTTGCTGCCATTCAGCATAAACAATATCAGGGTTGCCAGGCTCGGTAGCTGGTTGATGTCCATCTCCAAACAACACCACGTACCAATCAGAATTCATAATACCGTGGACATTATCCGTGCGAGAAGGGCCTCCCTGAGTATTATTATCCTGAGTTCCGCCATAAATGTTGTAGAAAGGTTCAGCATCATCTACCGCTACTTTGTAGTATTGTGTTAGCGGCAAATTTGCAATAAAGCGCCAGTTTTCTGCTAGATCAAAAGACTCGTACAAGCCACCATCGGTTCCGAATAAAAGGTAATTGGGATCATCTTTGCGAAAAGCCATTGCATGATTATCACTGTGTTTGTGTTTTTCAGGCATTCGCTTAAATGTCTTACCACCATCTTCACTGACTTGAGCCCTTACATCCATTAAATAAAGTCGGTCAAATTGATGAGGAGAAGCATACAACTCTTGATAGTAATGTGGCCCTGTTGCTCCGGAAACGGTATTGGACATTTTTTTCCAGCTGGCACCATGGTCTTCACTGCGGTAAACTGCCCCGCTTCTTCGATCCAATTCAATGGCTGCATAAACCACATTTGGTTTTTGCGGACTAACTGCTAAACCTATTTTTCCAAGGTTTCCTTTAGGTAATCCTTGCTTGAGTTTTCTCCATGTTTTGCCACCATCAGTGCTTTTGTGCAGTGCAGTCCCGGGGCCTCCACCCATATAGGCTGCAACCGTGCGGTGCCTGTCCCAAGTGGCAGCATAAATTACTTCAGGATTTGTCGGATCAATTTCAATATCAGTAACTCCTGTCCATTCATCATTGCCTAAAGTTTTCTCCCAGCTTTTACCTCCATCACTGCTGCGGTAGAAACCTCGCTCTCCTCCTTTGCTCCATAGTGGGCCTTGAGCAGCAACGTAAATGATGGCTGAATTTTCAGGGTGAACAATAATTTTTGAAATGTGTTCAGTTTTTTTCAACCCCATGTTTTTCCAACTATTACCTCCATCTAAACTGCGGTAGATCCCATCGCCAAAACTAACATGTCGTCCTCCAACATTTTCTCCCGTTCCTACCCAAATGGTAGAGGGTTGTTGTGGATCAATTGTCAAGCATCCTGTACTGTAAACTTTCTGCTTGTCAAAAAGTGGTTTCCAGCTTACTCCACTATTCTCGGTACGCCAAACTCCACCTGATCCTACAGCAATGTACCAGATATTATCATTCTTCGGATGTATGGCAATGTCGGCGATTCTGCCTGACATAAAAGCAGGCCCGATGCTGCGAAACTTCATTCCGCTTAGAGTGGAGTCTGCCACTCGATTATATTGACTGTATGCTCCAAATGATAGGAGTAGTAGAAAAAGACCTAAAAAACGTTTTAGCATGAGGTTTAATTTAATTGTTCAATACAAGAATAAGGAAAAGCCAATAATAGTTCATTTTAAAATATAGGAGCGGTAGTAGTTTGTGGAAATTGAAGAAGACCTAGGCAAAATTAAAAGATTCAATTTCCCTTTGATCAAAAGTTAGCAAACAGCTTACTTCCATTTCTATCTTTTAAATAATCGTATTAGGCTAAAAAGGATTGAACGCCTCAATTATTTTTATAGGATTGCCAGATTTTGTAAAACACCATTAGTTTAGAGTCCTTATCTTTAGCAGATGAGACTAGGTGCCCTATTGACGATTGTAGTTTGTGAAATCTTAATTACGGCTGTCTTGATTTTAAAAATGAGTGCCGATACTCTCATCTTGATTAGCACCTTAGTTGTCGCACTCTCTGCAATTTTTAGCGCTTCTGCCCTGTTGGGAAATTTTAAGTCCCTTAGACTCAGAAGGAATTATCTAATCAGTGGAATTGTAGGAGTTATTCTTGCTCTTTTATATTATCTATGGGCTAGTGAAAACTTAGATGCCGTAATTGATTGGCTTCAAAACTCAGGCATCTACCTTCTCATGGCACTGATCTTTTTGTTAGCACTCCTTTTATATTTCACCCCTCCGAAATCAAAAAAGGCTAAAAATCAATCTGGAATAAAATCAAAAGAAACTGAAACATGAGTCCCATTTTTAACTTAAAACGCAATGAGCTTATGAAAAGCGGGAATATTGGGTCGTATTTAAGGTATGCGCTTGGAGAAATCATCTTGGTGGTGATCGGCATTTTAATAGCACTTTTCATAAAGGGAGCATACACAGAAAAGCAAGAATTAAAGCACATTCAACGAACAGGATTACAAGTATTACAAGATCTAAAAAAAGACACACTACATAGCTCCGCAATCATTCGAGCAGAAAACGAAAGAAAGTCTATGTTTCTTGCGATCATGAGTGATACTGTTGAACAAAACTTTTACGATACCTGCAGTCTTTGCCCTTACTTAATCTCTCGATTTCAGACTTTTGAACCAAGCGTTAATGGATTTTCCATATTGAAAAATCAGGATACCGATCTAAAGACTAATTTGGACAGTTTGATTCATGATACAAAGCAATTCTACACTAAACATGTCCCACTTTTTGAAATTGTAACAGGTCTTTTAGAAAATGAGGTAATTGACGGCCTGCATCATTGGAAAAATAATTACCCATGGTTTGCCGATTGGGTGGTAGGTGAAATTCCTAGAGAATTTGATTTATACATGTATCAGAACCCAGATTTTCGAAACAGAGTTGCCGCTTTTTGGCTGGTTAATTATGGAAATTTTATTCCTACTCTAGATGCTTACAATAAAGAAGCGAGCGATCTTGCAAAAAGATGGGAAGCTGCTTTGAAGGCTGAATCTCCATAGATTCAAAATCTTTTCCTCATAGCTTTAGGTTCAATCTGCCTTTCAACATTGAGTTCAAAAAAAAGCCCCACTAAAAGTGAGGCCTCTCAATTGAATTAAGGTCTAATCTTGAATTGTTACACTCAACTGTTTCACGGTTTCGGTCAAGAAATAAACCTTTTTGGAGTTAATGGTTTTATTATCTATGTCAAAAGCAGCTACTTGCGCAATGCTAGTGCCATTAGCTAAACTCCCTAGTTCTGCGCTGCTAAAAGTGTATGAGGTAGTGCTACCACCCAATGTTTTACTAACATCTCCCACAAAAAACATTACTGAGTCTGCTCCTGAAACGTTTGGAACACTTAAAGTATAGCCATCGCTTTTATCAACCGTAGCAGCAGAGTTCACATCGCCCACAGTGGGGAAAGTCTGTGTTCTGTTTTCTGAAAAAGCTGTTACATCAGATGAACCAGAGATACTCCATGCAATAGGTTGGCTAAAACTAATGCCCTGAGGAGCAGTTTGACTAGCGGTGTAAGTATAACTGTTATTTGAGTTTTTCGTCATGGTCTCTCCCTCTACCATTACAGTTCCTGCATCAACTAAAGTGCCACTGCCGTCGTTAAAGGTGGCAACAGCAGTTCCAATCGTGATAGATAACCCCACGGTTTTTGTTACTGATTCAACAGCTATTAATGCAGCATCTGCATCACTAAATTGTGGACTGCTTGCACTTGAATTATTATTGGAACCACCTCCTCCATTGTTGTTGGTTGTTGTAGGGGTTGGGTCTTCATCTTCATCCTCCTCACTGCAGCTAAATAAGCCTATGCTAAGTGGGATCATCAAGAGCGCTAAAAAACGTGATTTTTTCATTGGTATGATTTTTAAAATTCAAGTCAAATGAAAGCACTCTCTAGACTAATTAAAATAAGGTAATCAACGTATTAGCATCCGCAAATGACCCTAATTTTAACTAAAGGTTCCCGTAAATGGCAGATGCAGTAGTTTTCCTACATTTAAAGCATAAAATTTAATCTATGCATGGAACCCATAATGCTCAAGAAGATCCAAGAAATGAAAAAGTAAAAATCTTTATCAATGGAGATTTCTATGACCGTCATGAAGCAAAAATATCGGTATTTGACAGTGCTTACTTGGTAGGAGACGGGGTTTGGGAAGGCATTCGTTTACACCATGGGAAGTTGGTTTTCTGGAAAGATCATAGTAGCAGACTGTGGCAGAGTGCCAAGGTGGTGGGCATTAACCTACCGTTTAGTAAAGCTGAATTAAAAGAATGGGTAATGCAAACGGTAGAGGCGAATAAGATGCATGATCAGGTTCACATTCGAATTATGGTCAGCAGGGGAATTAAGAAAACCCCTTCTCAAGATCCGCGCCTTACAATTGGGAAAGCCAATGTAGTGATTATTGCAGAGCATAAAGCTGCCTCTTTAGAAACCAAAGAAAAAGGCATTAGCTTATTTACTTCAACTTTTAGAAGAGGGCGTCCTGACTACCTAGATCCGCGATTGAACTGCCACAGTAAACTCCACGAAGTACAAGCCCTTATGCAAGCTCTAGAAGCAGGAGCAGATGAAGCATTAATGCTCGACCCCCACGGCTTTGTCTCAACTTGTAACGCGACCAACTTTTTTATTGTTGTAGAGGATGAGGTATGGACTTCTACCGGGCAGTATTGCATGAATGGTATTACAAGGGGCAAAGTGATCGAATTGTGTAAGGAAAAGGGTGTTAGCTGTCATGAAAAAAACTTTTCGCTATTTGATGTTTATGGAGCGGAAGAAGCTTTTGTGACAGGATCATTTGGAGGATTAACTCCTGTGCATACCATTGATGGTAAATCAATTGGGGATGGCAGCTTTAAGCAGACTAAAAAACTTAGCGAATGGTACAAAGAAAAGATCCAGCATGAAATCGACTAAACGCATTTGCCTCTGGTCGGGGCCAAGAAATATCAGTACTGCTCTAATGTACTCCTTTGGAAACAGAGCAGATACTGCTGTGATTGATGAACCATTTTACGGTTATTATTTAAAAAATTCTGATGCAGCAAGCTATCATCCTTCAGCTGAAGAAATAATGGAAAGCATGGAATGTGATGCCGAGGTAATAATAGATAAACTGCTTGCCTTTGATAAGAAGCCAATCTATTTCATAAAGAATATGCCTCATCATATTCCCAAAGCGCCTGTGAGTTTTTTGAAGTCATTTGAACACATTATTCTACTGCGCAGGCCTGAGGCTATGGTTCGCTCGTTTAGTAAGGTAATACAGAAGCCAAACATTCGTGACTTTGGCTACCTAGATCAGTTAAAATTGGTCGAAGAATTACACCTAAACAAAATACCCTTTGTTCTCTTGGAGTCCGAATCAGTGATTCATGAACCTAAGGAGCGGTTAAACTTACTGTGTTCAGACTTAAACATTCCCTTTTCTGAAAAGATGCTTTCTTGGCCTAAAGGAGCGAGAGAGGAAGATGGTATATGGGCCAAACATTGGTATACCAACGTTCATCAATCAACTGGTTTTAAACCCTCAACAAAAAATACACAAGGTAAACTTGAGCAAGAAAAAAGAAAATTGGTTGATGAACTCAACAAAATCTATGGGAAGATAAAAGCCCTCAGCTGCTAAATAATTTTTACCTTAGGGAAACTCTTAGTTTGCGCAACCATTGTATAAAATTAATTTTGCTTTTTGAAGTTTAGTAAACCACTTAATCACCTAAAGAATGCTTTCTCCTCTCAATACACTTAACGAATTAGACCGTTTAAAAGATCTTGAATCTTACCGGATCATGGACACCGAAGAGGAGGAAGATTTTGATCGACTTACCGAATTGGCCTCCGAGATCTGTGGGACCAAGATTTCATTGGTAAGCCTTTTAGATGACAAAAGACAGTGGTTTAAATCGCGTAAAGGTTTGGCGGCAACCGAAACACCCAAAGAAATCTCATTTTGTGGACATGCGATTCACCGCGCAGATAGACCTTTTATCGTAGAAAATGCAAAAGAAGACGAACGATTTCACGACAATCCTTTAGTAACTGATGATCCAAACATAGCCTTTTATGCAGGCATGCCTTTGGTATCAGAATCAGGTAATCCACTTGGCACCCTATGTGTGATTCATGATCAGCCTAAGAAATTATCAGACAAGCAAATAAGGTCGCTTGAAACACTAGCAAAGCAGACCATGAAATTGATTGAGCTACGCAAAAAGTCTCGTGAACTTGAAAGAACCAATGAGCTATTACTTGAACAAAATGAAAAGGTAGCATTATTCTCTACTATGGCAGCTCATGACTTAAAATCACCTTTAGGCAATATTGCATCCTTAGTTGAATTGGTGCTAGAAGATAAATCCCTTGATGAAGAAACCTTAGAGTACATTGAGTTGATTCAAGAATCAAGTAATCAAATGCTCAAATTGATCAAAGACCTGCTAGCTTACAGTCAAGCTGAAAAAGTTGACCCTACGCAGCAAGAAAATTTTTTATTGGAGGAGCTGACCACAGAATTAAATAGTTTACTACCAAACCATCATCCCTACGATCTCCAGATTGAAGGAGAATTAAATGATCTAGAAACA
>P_2C_Liq_1_UnCtyDRAFT_1000860_pt1 | contig 12333 bp, 13 predicted proteins | sample Pon2CUnioCityCA_2_FD_10234 | JGI IMG/M metagenome (IMG submission 10234)
ATTGAAGCTGCTTCCCAGATTGGGTAGAAGTGCATACCGATAGCGTTTGAACTAGGGATAACTGCACCTGAGATGATGTTGTTACCGTATAATAAAGAACCAGCTACTGGTTCACGGATACCATCGATATCAACTGGTGGAGCTGCGATGAATGCGATGATGTAGCAAGATGTAGCTGTTAATAATGTAGGGAACATTAAACAACCAAACCAACCGATGTATAAACGGTTTTCAGTACTTGTAATCCAACCACAGAAACGTTCCCATAAAGAAACGCTTTGACGTCTTTCTAAAGTTGCTGTCATAAAAAAATTTTTGTAATTATAATTCTTCCCAAGCAGGTAGCTTGTTACACATAATTATAAAACAGAACTTTAAATATGATCAGTCTTTATTTAATAAATTTAAAAAATTCTAGTTCGAAATCAAAAAGTGCTCTATTTGTTGTACCGCCAATAAATAGTTGTTTTTGTTTTTGAACAATCCAAATCTGTGAGTAAGTAATATAACTTACTAATGTACTAACCATTAGTAAAAAGAAGCCACTATAAATAATGGGAATACCACGATCTATTTTAATTTGTAAACCTGTTGAACTAATAATTTCTAATAAAGTTAATGATTCATTAAAGTTAAAACTTTCATTTATTTCTAGATTCCCTACAAACTCACCAGTTTCTTTATAAATAGAACAATATCCTTCAAGATTATCAATAATTGCGATAATACCTTGATCTAAGCTTGAATTTTGCGAAATCCATGTTAGCCAAATTTTATTTTGATTATTTAAAGCATTAATTAAAGGATATTCTAAAATTTCATTAGTTTCATTTTGAAATCTTAATCCTATTAGACTCCAATCTGTTTGATAATAATAAATGTTTTTATATACTAACGGGTAATTTACCGAAATCGTTGAATGTTGAACTTCATTGCCTTCTTCATCTAAAACGGATATATTTGAGTAAAATTGAGATATAGTTTTATTCTTTGTATAACTAATCCAAAAATCATTAATTCTTGCTGAAGTTTCCGGAATAACAGTAAATGGACCACTACTTAAAATATTTTGAATATGAAAATGTTCTGTCTTTGGAACAATTTCTTGTGCTTTAAAACCAAATAAAGATCCAATAATAGTACCAAGTAAAATTAAAATCATACTTAAATGAACTATAATCGGGGCAATTCGACCAATTAAACCTTTATAACAATAAACTATATTTTTTTGATGAAAAATTGAATAATGATTTTGTTTTATTTGAAACAAAATTTTATTTAAAAAAATTTCATTTAATACAGTAGAAATTTTTAATCTATAAAATTGATTTGTTGTTCTAAAAAATTGACAGCGTCGCGCAATTTTAAGTGAAGGTAATTGTTGAAGAAACGTACAGGAAATTAAACTTAAACCAAATAAAAAAATTAATAAAAAAAACCACCATGTTGTATAGACATGGTCTAATCCTAATTTTAAAATCCGGTCCCAAGTTAAAAAACCAAAAACAGGGTTAGTTAATGGGTAGTTTATTTTATATATGTTCACTGATTGGTCCTGCTCGATAACTGTTCCTGCTATACTACAGAAACTAATTAGTAATAAAATAAAAATGGAGAAACGCAAATCAGCGATTCTTCGAAAAATTTGTTGTTTCATTTACAGGTTATTCTTATGTTAAATATATTTCTTTAGAAGAAGCTGAACGAATTCGCCCAGATGATGCCCATTTTTGCAAACTTATCATTTGGTCACTTTCTAAATGTGCTAATGGAATTAATTCATTTAAAGCTCGACAAATATCATTTGTCGTAAATTCACGTTTTTCATAAAAGGCATGGTACATTGCTTCAATTATACTTTGACGAATTTCAGCGCCTGAAAAAGCTTCTGAAGCTTGAGCTAATTTTGTGTAATCAAAAGATTCCCAATTATTTGGTCTAAATTCTTGAAGATGGATTTTAAAAATTTCTTGTCGTTCTTCGTCGCGTGGTAAATCTAAGAAAAAAATTTCATCAAATCGGCCTTTTCGAATAATTTCTAATGGTAAAAGGTCAATATTATTTGCAGTAGCAATTACAAAAACTGGTCTCGTTTTTTCTGATAACCAACTAATAAATGTTGCTAAGACGCGATTGCTTGTACCACTATCCCCCTTACTTTCAGTATTACTAAATGCTTTATCGATTTCATCGATCCAAAGAATGCATGGAGATATTGTTTCAGCAACATTAATCATTTGACGAAGTCTTGATTCCGATTCACCTACAATTCCTCCAAATAATTTGCCTACATCAAGTTTTAATAAAGGTAATTGCCAGTCATTTGCAATTGCTTTTGCAGTCAACGATTTCCCTGTCCCTTGAATCCCAATTAATAATAATCCACGAGGTGTAGGAAGACCATAATTAAGGGCTTGAAGACTAAAGGCAGTTTTTCTTTTTTTTAACCAATCTTTTAAATTTTCTAAACCACCTAAATTTGCAATTTGTTCATTCACTGATGAATATTCTAAAATTTCAGTTTGACTTATGATTTGTTTTTTTTCGCTGAGCAATACTGCAATACTATTATCATCAATTGTTTTATATGTAGCAATAATTTTTGACAATACTCGTCGGATTCGTTCTAATGATAAACCTTGGCATGCTCGAGTTAAATTCTCAAATAATTGTGGATCAATCTTAATATTTAAAGAATTTACAAGACGATTTAATTCTTGATTAATTTCTTCTTCAAGAGGTAATTGAAATTGAATCACTGTAATTAAATCTTGTAATTCTTTTGGAATAGTTAAATCGGAACCAATGATAATAATTGTTTTTGGTTGTAATTTTAAAGTTTTGCTGATGTTTCTTAATTTTCTTGAGATTGAAAGATCGCTTAAAAATCTGTTAAAATCTTTTAGTAGAAATAATGCAGGCGTTTCTGCATTTAATCTTTCTACAAGCTCTAATGCTTGTAACGGATTTCTTTTTGCAAATCCTTCATTATTTGGATTATTTGTATAACCATCTACAAAATCCCAACTATAAATACTACGATTTAAGTTGGCTTTAATATTTTTTCGAATAACATATTCAACCCGATCTTCTTCAATGGTATTAATATAAATTATTGGGTAACGCGCCTTTAAAAAAAGAGCTAATTCATCATTAAATTTCATAAAATGTTGATTCAAATATTTAATATATACTACAACTAGTATATATTAAATATTTAAAAAATCTAGGATGGTGAAACTAAAAAAAAGTACATACTATTAGAAAGCTTATTAAATGTGTTTAAGTTGAGTTCAAACTCAATATTTTTAAACAAAAGATAAAATGTTAGACCATTTTCTCGTATTTTAATATTTATTTTTTAGAGTTTTTGTAAATTATAATTTTAAAAAAATTTATATAACAGGATCGACCCTTAGATCATGCCTTTTCTAAAATTGCACACCTAATTAATTCTACACTAGAAAGATTAAATTTTCACGCTGTCTTTATAAAAAGTATAAATTTTTAAGTGTCAATTTAGTAGTATTTAATAATGGCAAAGTTTTGTTCGTCAAAAAAATGGGGTTAAAATCAACAATTGTTCAGTTATATAAATAAATTCAAATAAACAAAAATAAATATTCAATTAAAGCTGTTAGTGTTAAATTCAAAGTTAAACTAATCTTTAGAATCACTTTATAGATACAAATATTAACTTCAAAACCGAAATGAAGTTAATATTAGTGTCTATTGATTGTTAATTTTTAAAGATTAACGACGAATTGCAAGAACTTTACGACCTTTTTTTCGTCTATTACGAATTGTTTTTCTACCTTGTGGTGTAGACATTCTTGCTCTAAAACCTGAAACTTTTAATACGGAATAGCGACCTTTATTGGAAAGTGTTCGTTTTGACATAAAATTTTTCTAATTAAAGTGTTTATAAAATCGATGCTCGTAGTATATCATAAAGAATTAGTTCTCGTAAAAACGCTTCACGAGTTTCAAACATAGAAAATCCCTCTTGTTTATACTCATATAATGGATTTCGTTGTCCATAACCTCTCCATCCAACTGCTTCACGAAGAAGGGTCATTTTTTGTAAATGCTCACGCCAAATTCGGTCTGTGTTCGTTAAAATAATTGCACGTTCAAAATTTTCATAAAACCCTTCGCCGTAAATAGATAATTCTAAAATCTTAGACTCATAACTTAGCCAAAATTCATCATATAAATATAATTTTAATTCATACGAATCAAAATCATTAATAACTGATTCAGAATCTTGAATTTGAGTAAGTGTTAAAGTTCTTCCAAAAAGATTTTCAAGTAGGCTTAAAATTTTTTTAGCTGACTCACTTACTTCTTTTAACTCTAAAACTAAGTCTGTTAAAATTTGTTCTCCATATGCAAATATACTTTTTTGAAGTGTGACCTTTTCGCTCTCTAGAATTTGACGTCTTTCATGATAAAAAATATTTCTTTGTTTATTTAAAACATCGTCATAATCAAAAAGATTTTTTCGCTGTTGATAAGCACGTTCTTCGACTCGTTCTTGAGCTGTATCCAAACTTTGAGTTAATAAATTTGATTCAAGTGGAGAATCATCAGAAAGTTGAGTTTGCATAAAATTTTGAATATTTTGTCCTCCAAATAAACGAAGTAAATTATCATCTAAACTTAAAAAGAATCTTGAAGTTCCAGGGTCCCCTTGTCGACCACATCGACCGCGTAGTTGATTGTCTACTCGACGTGAGTCATTTCGTTCTGTTCCTAATATATATAAACCTCCTAGATTCCTAACAATTTTATTATCCTGATTCTGATCTTTTTTAATAGAAAAAATTAATTCATTAATTAAAAATTGAATTGAAGATTGATATGAGGTAACTGGAATAGAAATTCGATCATTTTCTCGTAATAATTTTAATATATCAAGATCAGAAAATTTTAAAAAATTTGAATCTGTTAATAAAGAAAGAAGAACACTTAAAAACCGCTGAGAACTTCCTTGGAGTTGATCCAAAAATGTTGATTCAAAAAGGCTTGTTTTCTTTGAGTATTGATAATTTTTGGTTAGTGTAAGAATATCGTACAATTTTTTTTGAACAGTAAAGTTGACATTCCCGCCTAGAATAATATCAGTTCCACGTCCAGCCATATTAGTAGCAATTGTGATGCTACTTTTCTTCCCAGCTTGAGCAACAATTTCAGACTCACGTCGAACATTTTCCGGCTTAGCGTTTAAAATTTGGTATGATAACTTATATTCATTTAATAGTAAAGCTAACATCTCTGATTTTTCTACAGTTGTAGTTCCAATTAATATTGGTTGACCTTTGGTTGAAATCTGACTACAAGTTTGAGCAATTGCGTTCCATTTTGAAAATTGATCTTTGTAAATTAGATCAGGAAGATCTACGCGTTTATTAGGTCGGAATGTCGGAATTTCTTCAACAGATAAATTATAAATTTTTTCAAATTCAATTTCTGCGGTTTTTCCTGTTCCAGTCATTCCAGCAAGTTTTGGGTATAATAAAAAGAAATTTTGATATGTAATTGTAGCTACTGTTTCTGTCTTTTGGCGAATGGGTAAACTTTCTTTTGCTTCAATCGCTTGATGTAATCCATCACCCCAACGTCGATCAGGCATAATTCGTCCAGTAAATTCATCAACAATAACTATGCGGTCATTTTGAACAATATAATGAACATTATTGAAGTACAATGTATTTGCTTTCAAAGCATTAATTACATACGGTATCCATGGATCTTCTGGATCATATAAATCTCGAATACTTAAAATTTCTTCAATCTGTTTACTTCCATTTTCAGTTAAAATCACATTCTTATTCTTTTCATCAATTTTATAATGTTGATTCAAAGTTAAATAATTCGTAATTTCTGCAGCTAAAATATATTTTTCAATAGGAGTTTGAAGATTATTTGATATAATCAACGGAGTTTGCGCCTCATCAATTAAAATCGAATCAACCTCATCAATAATACAATAATTGAATGGTCGTAAAACTAAATCTGTATGGTTTAATACCATATTATCTCTCAGAAAATCAAAAGCAACTTCGTAGTTTGTTAAATAAGTTATATCAGCATTATAATTTTCTCGTCGGTCAAGTGTAGACATGCCTTCTTGAATTAGACCAGTGCTTAACCCTAAAAAACGATAAATTTGGCCCATTGAGACTTGATCTCGATTTGCTAAATAATCATTGACCGTTACAATATGAACACCTTCGTTTGTTAACGCATTTAGCGAAGCTGGTAAAGTTGCTACTAGAGTTTTTCCTTCACCCGTTTTCATTTCAGCAATTTTTTGATCGTTTAAAACCAGTCCACCAATAAGTTGTACATCAAAATGGCGTAAACTTAAAGTACGCTTGCTTGCCTCACGCGTCAGTGCAAATGATTGGGCAATTAGCTTATCCAATTTTTTTTCACTTGCGTATTGTTTTTTTAATTGAATACTTTTTACCCTTAATTCACTATCCGTTAAAATTTCTAAACCCTTCTCTAATGTATTAATTTGATCGACTAAATTTTGATATTTATTTATCAGCGAATTTTTTTGAAAAGGAGTTTTTAACATTTTTTATCTATTACTATATTTATTATGAAATCACAATATTTATACGTTTTTTATCTTTATAGTCAAATTTAACTGTTCCATCAGTTAATGCAAACAATGTAAAATCTTTACCACACCCAACATTCACACCAGGTTTAAATTTCATACCTCTTTGGCGAATTAGAATATTACCTGCTCTAACTGTTTCACCACCAAATCGTTTTACACCTAATCGTTTTGCATTTGAATCACGACCGTTTTTTGTACTACCTGCACCTTTTTTATGTGCCATAATTTTTTACTCCTAATTTAATTTTAATTTGCAATAATCTCTTCAATTAGAACACGTGTAAGGTCTTGTCTATGACCTTGTTTTCTTCGCGTTTTCTTTTTTGGTCGCATTTTATAGACAATTGTTTTCTTACCTCTTAAATGTTCTAAAATCTTACCTTTAATTTGTACGCTTTCTAAATAAGGCTTACCAATTAAAAGGTCTCCATTATCATTTAATAATAAAACACGATTTAATGTAATTTGTTTTCCTAATTCCGTTGGAATTCGATTAAAATCATAGTATTTTCCCGTTTCAATCCAAAACTGTCTTCCACTTATTTCGACAATGGCATATTTCATAAGTTATAATAATTTATTTTTATTTAAACATATCATACAAAATCTTTTTTTTAATCGTCAACTTTTTTAGAATTATCTTTTAATTTTAGCAGTTCTTGATAAAAAAATTCAAAAGCCTTTGATTTGTAACAAGCGGGGTTAGTAATAATAGATAATCTTCTACTAATTTGAATATTTTTAATTTTTAAAATTTGAACAGTTTTTAATTTTATTTCTTTTTCAATAGCTGATGAAGAAATAAATGCTGCACCGAGACCTAAACCTACGGCGGTTTTTATACCTTCAATAGAATTTAATTGCATGATAATTTTTAATTGTTTGGTTTGAATTCGGTTTTGAGTTAGGATATTATCGATGAATTTTCTTATTGTGGAATGTGAATTTAATGTAATAAATTTTAGATGGTACAAATCTTCTTTTGTAATGATTTTCTTTTTAGCAAAGGGATGGTCTTTTGAAACAATCAAACTAAACTCATCTTCGACAAAATCTTCAATTTTTAATTTTTTTCTCATTTTATTGGGAATATCACCTCCAACAATTGCAATATTTATCTCTCTATTAATGACGCTTTTAGCAATTAATCTAGTAGAATTTACTTGAACATTTAAATTTATTTGAGGGTAACGCTGAGCAAATAGAGCAAGAACTTGTGGTAATAAATACATTCCAATCGTTTGGCTTGCTCCAACTATCAAATTTCCTCTTTCACCATTTTTTAAATCAACTAAAGCTCGACAACTTTCTTCGCCGAGTGCCAAAATTCGCTCAGCATATTGAAGAAAAACTTCCCCATTTCTAGTTAAGGATATTCGATTATGTTCCCGATTAATAAGAACCATATTTAAGTTTTCTTCTAATCTTCTAATTTGTTTACTAAGTGAAGGTTGAGAAAGATAAATTGATTCACTTGCTTTAGTGAAGTTTTGCTCAGTTGCAATTGCTTTTAAAATGCGTAATTGTTGAAGAGTAAAAGGAAGCATATATTTGATGGTACTTTTTAGAAAATTTTTCATAACGATAAATTACGGATGGAGAGACTCGAACTCTCAAAACAAAAGTTACTAGAACCTAAACCTAGCGCGTTTACCAATTTCGCCACATCCGTTAAAACTTAAAATTGTTAATTAAAAGTGCATTATTTCGAAGAATAAATTCTTAAATTTTTTCAGAAATTTATTCTTCGTCAGTTTCGATACTATAAATAAAACTTGTTGTTTTTCCTTTTAGCATAGATTTAGCCAATGAAAATGATTTTTGCGCGGCATAATAGCTTTTACGTTTCCAGTTTGCCTTTCTGGCATCTCTTTTCGCTTTTGATGTTCGTTTTTTCGGTACTGCCATATTATATGTATATTAATCCATTTTTATTATAATTTCATTTAATATACTTTAAATTATTTGAAAAGTCAACGCCCAAAATTGAAATTTTTTCTAAACTATAAAATTTTTTTAGGAATTTTATAAAAAATTAAGTAATCTATTTGCAATATGGTTTAATATGCTTCTACTTATAAATTTAATTTATAAGTAAAATTACAAAGATATTTTTTTAAATTAAATTTTAACGAATGAAAATTTAAAAAATTATATATAATACAAATTGTATTTAATTGAAATATTTAAAAAGGATTATTACTTATGGATACTCGTTTAGTAGTAATTGCTGCACCGTTACTAGTAGCAGCATCATGGGCTTTATTCAACATTGGTCGTTTAGCTCTTCAACAAATTCAACGTTTAACACGATAATTTTTAAAAATCAACTATCAATAATAAAATTATAAAAAATTATGTCTCATACGGTTAAAATTTACGACACATGTATTGGCTGTACACAATGTGTGCGTGCATGTCCAACAGATGTATTAGAAATGGTGCCTTGGGATGGTTGCAAATCAGGTCAAATTGCTTCATCTCCGCGTGTAGAAGATTGTGTAGGATGTAAACGCTGTGAAACAGCTTGTCCGACAGATTTTTTAAGTGTTCGTGTATATTTAGGTGCAGAAACAACAAGAAGTTTAGGTTTAGCATACTAAATATTAAAATCCAAACAAATTTGTTCACTTCTATTGGAAAAATTTATTAAATTCTTCCAATAGAGTAATTTAGTAATTTCGAGTGTTTTTTTGTTATAGTTTTATAAGATATTATTTAAATTAGTCGACTAATTTGTTCTAAAGGAGAACTTGCATTAGCATACTGTTTTTTTTCCATTCTCCCTGAAAGATAACCTAAACGACCAGCTTGTACAGCTAATTTCATAGCTTCAGCCATTTGAGGTGGATTTGTTGATTGGGCAACTGCTGTGTTCAATAATACCGCATCAGCGCCTAATTCTAACGATTGTGCTGCTTCACTAGGTGTTCCAATACCTGCATCAACAATTACGGGAACGTTAGCATTCTCGATAATAATTTGAATATTAGTTAAATTAGCTAACCCCTGACCAGAGCCAATAGGAGATCCTAAAGGCATTACTGTTGCACAACCTAAATCTTCTAAATGCAAAGCTAACATTGGGTCGGCATTAATATAAGGCAAAACTGTAAATCCTTTTTTAACTAAAAATTCAGCTGCTTTTAAAGTTCCAATCGGATCTGGAAGTAAATATTTTGGATCAGAGATAACTTCTAACTTTACAAAGAAATTATCTTCTTGACCAATTTGATAAGCTAATTCATGCCCTAAAAAAGCCATTCGGATTGCTTCTTCGGCGGTTTGTGCACCTGCCGTATTAGGTAGTAGCCAAAGTTTGTTCCAATCTAATTGATTTAAAAAGTTTGTTGTATCATTCTTTAAATTAGGTGGTAACCTTCTAATAGCTACTGTTACAATTTCACATTCACTGTTAGTAATGCTTGCTTTTGCATCTTGTGCTGTTCTATATTTTCCTGTTCCTAAAAGTAAGCGTGAATTAAAAAATTTATCCCCGATTCTAAGCTGATTAAAGTTTTGTTTCATTATTAATTTATTAAATATTTAATAATTATTATATGATGACTCCCCAGGTAGGACTTGAACCTACGGCCAATCGGTTAACAGCCGATTGCTCTACCACTGAGCTACTGAGGATATACTAGTCACTCTCTATACTAGCATAGTATGTTTTAATAAACAAGCATAATTTTATTAAAATATTTTAATAAAATTATGCTTGTTTATTAAAGACTGAAAACCGTAGTACATGTGAGTCCATTTTTAAAATATGAGAGAGATTACTTATATATTTTGGTACACTTGAAAAATTTAGTTGAATATAATTACCTTTAACTTTATTATCGATTGTATAAGCTAAATTATGTTTACCTCGTGAAATTACAGAAATATCACAACCACTAAATTTTCTTAAATTTTTTGCATAATTAAAAACCCATGTTTTTAATTCAGCATCATTAAATTCTTCTGTTAAAAGGATCATTATTTCATATTTTCTTTGAAATGACATAGTATTTTCTCGATATGGAATTAAGTTTGATAACTTTTATATTACTGTGAAAAATAAACGAGTGTCAATTATTAATTTTATTTAATAATCAAAATATTTCTCATTTCTTTCTTTAAACTATTCAACTAAATTAAAATTTATAAATATTTACTATGGTGAGTTCTTAGAGAATTGAAAAAGCGTTTTTCATGAATGGTAAAAAATTTTTCTAAAAATACCGTGTTAACACCTGAAAACTTTATATTTAAATATAGATTTTTTGCTGCAAAGATTATTTCGTAAGCACAAAAAAACTTATTAGCATATAAAATATCCATACCAAATTTGTTTAATTATCTAAAATTTCTCAAAACTTAGATGTGACATTTTGTATTTTTTAATTTTCTTTAAAATTAGAACTATCTAATTCATATTTAATAATAGTTTAAAGTTAAACACGTAATATTTAATATTAATAAGTCTTAAAATGGGAACGGAGGGACTTGAACCCTCACGCCTATCACTAGGCAACGGATTTTAAGTCCGTCGTGTCTACCAATTTCACCACATTCCCGAATGAATCACCCACACTATAGACTAGCTTCTTTTCAAAGGAAAAACAATAGTATAGTTGTAATATAATTAGGCGGCACCCAGATTCGAACTGGGGATAGAGGATTTGCAATCCACTGCCTTACCACTTGGCCATACCGCCGCCATTAGACCCTAACAAAATTATACTATACTAACAGAAAATTACTAACTTTTTTCTAAAAAATAGTTATAAATTAGTATATAATTATGTCTAGAGTGAATAGAATCAGAATACTAATTATTCTAACTAGAATAAAAACTTATGTTTGAAAAGTTTACGGAAGGTGCCATTAAAGTCATTATGCTTTCGCAAGAAGAAGCTAGACGTATGGGACATAATTTTGTCGGGACTGAGCAACTTTTATTAGGTGTCATTGGTCAGCGACATGGAATTGGAGCAAGAGCTCTGAAAAAACTAAAAGTCACGCTAAAAAAAGCACGGAAGGAAATTGAATTATATATAGGGAGAGGAACTGGCTTTGTCGCGTCAGAAATTCCGTTTACTCCGCGTGCAAAACGTGTATTAGAAATGGCTGTTCACGAAAGTAAAGATTTAGGTCAAAACTTTGTAGGAACAGAGCATATTTTATTAGCATTAATTGCTGAATCTGATGGTGTTGCAATGAGAACATTAGATAAGTTAAACGTTGATATTCATAAATTACGCAAATTAATTTTAACTTATATTGATGAAACTCAAGAAGAAATTTTACGCCCTTTAACACAGGCAGAAAAATTTTTATTAGAGCGCGATAAAAAAGGGAGCCCAACACCAACTTTAGATGAATACGCTGAAAATATTACTAAAGAAGCTATTGATGGCAATTTAGATCCGGTTATTGGGCGTGAAAAAGAAATTGATGATGTAATTGCAGTTTTGGCACGCCGAACTAAAAATAATCCAGTTCTAATCGGTGAGCCGGGTGTGGGAAAAACCGCTGTAGCTGAGGGTTTGGCTCAACTAATTTTAACTGAGAAAGTGCCTGATTTTTTAGATGGTAGTTTAATTATGGCGTTAGATTTAGGCTCTATTCTAGCGGGTACAAAATATCGTGGCGAATTTGAAGAAAGACTTAAACGAATCGTTGAAGAAGCTCAAAATGACTCAGCT
>P_2C_Liq_1_UnCtyDRAFT_1000861_pt1 | contig 12306 bp, 15 predicted proteins | sample Pon2CUnioCityCA_2_FD_10234 | JGI IMG/M metagenome (IMG submission 10234)
GTCATCTTTGCCCGTCATCCTGTTGTNTTGGCATAAAGCAAGAAACGTGCGGGTTTGGGGTCAACCACTCTAAGGAACAGGCTGAAAAACTTAAGATGGCCCGCGACTTGACGCTGCGTCGGTATCTTGTCCTCCGAACGGTAACAGGATTCTCGACGACATGTTTCAGGTCTCGATGCAGGCGCAACTGGCGCAACGGCAGTCATTGGTTTTCACGCCGCAACTTCAGCAGGCAATCAAACTGCTGTTGCTGAACAATGTGGACCTGACAAGCTACGTAGAAAAAGCGGCCGAAGAGAACCCTTTCCTCGAAGTCAAACTGCCAGAGGTGCCTCGCGGCATTCCAACGGTGCCGATTTCATCGGGCAGCGCGGCGGATCAGTCCGGTTATGACCCCATCGCCATGCTTGTGGACAGGTCTGGTGACACGTTCGGGGCGCAGGTATTCGCGCAAGTCGATGACTTGCTGAGCGACCAGGCTGAACGTGCAATCGGGTATGCGCTTGCCTCGCATCTTGAGCCCACGGGCTGGTTGCTGGTGCCGCTGGAGGATCTGGCGGCCAATCTGGGCGCTGATCTTTCTTTGGTCGATCAGGTCTTGCGCAAACTGCAACAGGCCGAACCTGCGGGGCTGTTCGCTCGAAATCTGAGAGAGTGCCTAAGGCTGCAACTGCCGGCCGTTGGAGAAGACCGCGCCAGGATGCATATGCTGATTGATCATCTGGGACTGGTGCAGCAGGGGGCGTTGCCCGAACTGCGCAGAAAACTTGATTGCAGCAAGGAACAGCTGGCTGGATATCTGCGCCAGTTGCGCCGTCTCAATCCCAAGCCGGGGCTTGAACTTGGGGGTGGCCATGCCGCCCCCCTTAGAGAGCCGGACCTGTGCGCTTTCAAGGAGGCCGAGGGCGAATGGGCTGTAGAGCTGAATAATTCGACCCTGCCTGTCATCAAGGTTAACGAGGAAATGGGCCGAAAGGTTCGCAAGCTGATCGGCAAGGACGCTGACCGTGAATTCGTACGGGGATCTCTAGGTACCGCCAGATGGCTGACCCGAGCGATCCTGCAACGTAACGAGACCAGCATCAAGGTTGCCGCAGAAATCGTGCGCTACCAAGAGCCGTTTCTGAATGAGGGTATGCAGAAGATGCGCCCCCTCAAGCTGAAGATGATCGCCGACGCCGTAGGAGTGCATGAAAGCACGATCAGCCGCGTGACATCATCCTTGACGATGCAAACGCCTCATGGGTGCTTTCCGCTGAAGGCCTTCTTCAGTGCCGCGATTGAGAGTGATGGGTCCGACGAGGGCGCGTCGGCTTGGGCGATCCGTAACAAAATTCGCAATATGGTCGGTGCCGAGCCGCGCAACCGTCCGTTCAGCGATGAAAAAATCACCAGTGAACTGAACAATCAAGGCTTTCAGATCGCCCGGCGGACGGTGGCGAAATACCGCAAACTTGACCGTATTCCGTCCTCGTCTCAACGGCGCCGCAGCTATGAGATGTTGGCACCCAGTATGCGGGGTTAAAGCGCGTCGGCGAACGTCGCGGGCGCGTTTAAAATATTGGTCAGGGTCTTGATCTCGGCGATCTCGTCAAGCCGCCACCCTCTTGGTTGGCCCAGAGACGGATCATTGCGCATGCGGAACACGAATGCCTTGAACGACGTAACGACAGTCTGACTTTTGGTCAGTTCGCGGGCTGGTGCGAGTGGGTCGAAGAAGACGCCGCGCATCTTTCGTGGCCTGCCTGATTTCTCGAAACAGATCGAGTTGTAAAGAAAACCGCTGCAATAGGGTAGCGTGTCCTCTTCTTCTAGTTCAGCGAGAAAGAACAGCATGGCTTCGGAAATACCGTACAGTTTTTCAGGTTTGCAATCCGCGTAGGATTTCAACAATGATTTTGACATCCGGTTGGCAAATGCTTCAATCGGAAGATTGCCCTCTACAAAACGTGTGGCGACAGTGCTGCAGACGGCGTGAAGAACCCAATCGGGCGCATATGACATATCTGCGTTGCCTTTCCCAAAGCGTGAAATAACTCTGATACCAAAGTTTCAGCGAGTGTTCGCTCCGGACACACGATGCGACGCCCTCAAGAGTTCATCGTGCGTGATGAAACCAAAGTTCTTTCCATCCGCGCGCACAACGATACACCCCACCTCACCCGTCGTGAACATAGCCTTTATCGCGGTGGATTCTACATTCGGTCCAACGGTAATTTCAGTGTTATTCAGCAGTGCGAGAAGATCCATTAGTTTGCGGTTTGACTCTGTAAGTTCAGCCAGCTTCGCATGTGCGACTTGAAGGGTCTCGACGCAGGCGACAAGCTTTCCGTCCGCACTGCAAACAGGCATGTTGCGGAATCTTTTGTCGATCATTTCCATCAAGGTGGCCTGGCAGCTTGTGTCTTCGTCTGCCGTGTACACAGAACTTGTCATGATGCGATCGACAGTCCAGTCCAGAACATCGGCCCCGGTCGAAGAAATATTTCTGACGATATCGCGCTCGGATACGATGCCAATAACGGCACGGGCATCATCCAGAACGATAACGCCCCCCCGGTTTTCGTTCGAGATGATCCGCATGGCATCCCGCACACTACTGTGTTTGGTCAAGGTTGCCTGCGGCAAATCCACATCCACATCAATCAGGTCGCGCAGGCGCGAGCGCTTACCTTCGATGATGTCATGGGCGGTCAGGGTCATTTGCGGATCTCCGGTGATGTGGAAAACGATCAGTACTTTTTGTAAACTTGGAGGGCCGCCTGGCTTTTGCGCCGCGCCGACCTTGCATTTTCCATCAATCGGTAAACCTGTCTGGCGCTGTTCGTATTGCGCCGGACCAGATCGCCAAGACGAAGCCGGTCCTCTGCGGTTATGCTGGCAGAAGGCAGTTCAGTATGCTGTATCGCGCTGCCCAGGTGATCGCTGATCGCAAGGGCTTGATCGAACTCTCCGGCCTCCAGACACTGCTCTATTCTTGCCTGGGAATGCTCAAATTCAGCAAGAATGTCCTTGGCGTGGATCACGCGATTTGTTGCCATGCGTCAAGTATCTCGCTCATGGCCCTGCGCGCCTGTGGGACGTTCGCGGTCTCGTCACGGCGCATATGTTTCAGCAGTTGCTGACGGGAATATTCATAGAGTTGAAAAAGGTTTGTCGCGATATCGCCGCCACGCTCGAAATCCAGGCTGCTTTGTAGCACGTAGATCGCCGTCAGGGCGCGTGACGAATGATGTCGGTACGCTTCGGTTGTGTGGTCCTGTGTCATTTCGACGACCGTCATGCTGCGCTTCAAACACTCCAATGTCGCTTTGACCAACGCCTGTTTGCTCTCGACGTCGAAATCCGGTGTGCTTTGCTGGCGTTTGTACTCGCTCGCAGGACTTAACATGGACATGAATGCACCTGTTTATGATTGTGTTCCTGTACAGTAACGACAGCAAGGCGGATCTGTTTAGGCCACCTTGGTCAAAGTCCGGAACCAAGTTCTGTATCGGCATACGTGAACGTATCCAGCAGAAACTGTTCGATTGATGGTTGATCAACTGGCGCAAGGCCGTCGGTGATCAGTTGGGTTTCACTGGCCGCCACCAAACGAGCATTCGCACCGGCAAGGGCCGATAGCCCGCCAATCCCGATGCCGCCGATATTCATATGCGTTAGGATGGTGGCAGGGGACAGGTTTTTGAATGCTTCGCAGTAGTGCTTGACTGCCAAAACCGACCAAGTTCCCGGAACGATCATTACCGGGGTGATGTCCGTCCCCTGATTGTTCAAACAGATCAGGTCATAGGCTTCTTGTACCTGTTCCGGGTCCGAGAGATCACAATCGAGGATATCGCTGGTACTACAGACCCGATTTTGGTGCCAAGGCGCTTCTGTGTAAACAGTATTGAGCAGCAATCCGTGATGCTCCAACCGTCCGTCATCGACAAAACTCTCGCGGGACAGCTTTATCAGTAAAGGGCGAACGCCGTAGGTCTGGATGCGCTCAAAGGCGATCTGGGCGGCAACCGTGGTCTTTCCGGCGCCCGGAGGACCAAAGATGAACAGCGCGCCGCCCTCGTGTAATGGCGACGCTTCTTCAGGCCACGCCAATCGTTTTGCCAGCAGCTTGCAGGCGTGATCCAGTTGCGCCTTGGGAGAATGCAGTTCAGGCGCAATAGCACAGCTACGCGCGATATCCTCGGGAAATCCATGACGCGCGATGCGCTCTGACGTGCCACCCGTCGGGGGGATGGCCGTGGGGGGCGCTCTGAATTGTTCGGGTCCACTTATGCCGGGCGTGTAGCCCGAAGCCTGCGCCGATAATGGATCAGGCCGTGTTGTGCCCAACGGTTGATANGGGGTATTTTCCCATGCGCGTGCGCTTTCGGTGATCCGATAGGACGGCTCTGGTTCGGCCGGTGCCCAAGGCTCGAGGATTGGGCGCAGCTCTGTATCCGGGCGAGCCCCGAACCGGTCATCTTCCCTTATAGCGTCCTCCGAGAGGGCTGGCATATCGTTGTCAGGCCGGTCGGATCTCTGGAACATCTGCTCGGCAGACCAACGCGGCGAAGGCGGCTCGCCCGTCTCCCGGCGCATGAGGTGGGCATTGGTCGTTTCCTCTGCTGACGCCCGGGTATTCAGCATCTGCTCCAGTTCGGCGATGTCGGGCAGATCCATGGCAGGCGCCGATGTCCGCGGGGGGCGGTCTGCCTCCTGATACGGCCGCCGAACCTCGGCGTTGTGGTCGGGCTGTTGGCGCATGTCGTCGATGTCGTCGTCATGATCGCGACGGTTCCGAACGGTTCGGAGCGCCTCTTCAAGATCCAGCGGCTCTGCCGATAGGCCTTTTGCGAAAGGTTCTTCAAAGCGTCGGCGTGGTTTCGGTTCGGGCGTACGTGCGGCGACCTCGGCGACGGTCTGTTTAATGGCCCGGACTTCGGTCAGGTTGCCCACGCGCCGGATCGACAGGATCATTGCGTCATCGCCCAGTTCCCGGACGGCCTTGTCCATGGCGCTTTCTGAATCTGCGGCTTTGAAGACGTATTCAGTCACGGAATGGTCCCTTTCGAGGAGGCGCGGCGGTGCTTAGATCAAGGATCGGCTCATTGTGTAGGCGTCACGGTTTCTTCGCCTGAAACGGTGGCGATCACGTCCACTTTGCGGCCATCAGGCAGCTCGGTGAAGGACAGAACCGGGAAATCGGCAATATACTGTCGCAGGAACGTCGAGAACTTTCGCCGGATTTGTGGAGAGACGACAAGGAAAGCCTTTTTGCCGGTTTCCGCCTGCTCCTCGTTAAGCCTGACCAGCGATTGCACAAGCCGTTCCGCGAGTGTGCCATCCAGCATCAATTGCTCGCCTTCGGATTGTTTGGCGGAATTGATAAGCAGGTGCTCGAAATCGCTGTCCAATGTCACGACTGGCAATGGCTGATTGAGCGGCGTGGTCTGCTGGATCAGAAGCCCCACCAGATGCGGTCGAAGAGCTTCGGCTGTTTCGGCGATTCCCAGGTTGCGACTGGCCATTTCAGACAGAAGTTCCAAAATGAGCCGCAGGTCGCTTATGGGTATCCGTTCGCGCAGGATGTGGCGCAGCACGGCTGTCAGATTATGCAGCGGCATCAGTTTTGGCACGACGGATTGCACGAGTTGCGGCACCACGCTGGACAGATTGTCGAGCAGTTCCTGCACGTCATCCTGACCAATCAACTCGGAGGCATGTTTGTGCAGGATCTGGTTTAGATGCGTGGCCAGAACTGTCTCGGGCTCGATGATGACATAATCGTTGGCCTCGGCTTCGACCTCGCGTTCAGGCAGGATCCATGTCGCATCAATGCCGAAAGAGGGTTCCTTGACATCTATCCCCTGTAGCTTGATGCGGGAGGTGCCGCTTGGCAGGGCCAGTTTGTGATCCGGGTAGACCTTGTTTTCGGCCACAACAGTCTGACCGATCTTGATCCGGTATTCATTGGCCGCAAGGGCAAGATCGTCACGTACGCGAATACCTGGCAGGACAAATCCCAAGGCCTGGGATACTTCGGAGCGCACAGTCTTGATGCGCCGCGCAAGAGGGCCGCCATCCTCGCTGTCGACCATCGACAAAAGCGGATAGCTCAGCTGTAGCGTCACTGCGGACAGGTCGGCAACATCCGTCACCTTCAGGCTGTCCGAATTGGTGTCTCCGCTGTCGGCTGGCGCGGCCTCTTCGATATCGGGATCGCCCAGAAGTTCCCGCTTTCGGAAAACATACCCTGCAAGCCCGGCAAAGGCCGCAACTCCTACGAACAGGAATGTCGGCATCCCTGGCACAAGACCGATCAGGCCAAGCACGCCGGCCACGGGAAACCACGCGCGCGACATGCTGACTTCGCTTTTGATGTGCTCGGCCATGTCCTGAGACGACGACACCCGCGTTACGATGATCGCCGTGGCGATCGACAATAGCAAGGACGGGATTTGGGCCACAAGCCCATCCCCTATAGAGAGCAGCACGTAAAGCTGTGCAGCCTCTCCGATTGCCAGATCATGCTGCATGGTGCCGATTGCCAGGCCGCCGATCAGGTTGATGGCAAGTATCAGGATGCCGGCAATCGCATCGCCCTTCACGAATTTCGACGCACCGTCCATTGCGCCGTGAAAATCCGCTTCGCGGGCCACGTCCTCGCGCCGTTTGGTCGCCTCTTCGGCTGTCAAAACGCCGGCATTCAAATCCGCGTCGATTGCCATCTGCTTGCCGGGCATGGCGTCAAGCGTGAATCTTGCCGATACTTCCGAGACCCGCCCGGCACCCTTGGTGATGACGACAAGATTAATGATCACGAGAATCAAGAACACGAAGATGCCGACGACAAAATTGCCCGCGATCACGAAGGCACCAAACGCTTCGATGACCTGCCCCGCAGCGGCCGTGCCGGTATGTCCCTCGCTCAACACGATCCGTGTCGACGCAACGTTGAGTGCAAGACGAAACACCGTGGCAACAAGCAGAAGGCTGGGAAACGATGAGAAATCCAAAGGCCGGTAGGTATGCAGCGCCACCATCAGGATCAGCAGGGCCATCAGGATATTGAGCGTAAAGAAGACATCCAGCAGGAACACCGGCAGCGGCAGCACCATCATCGCCACCAGCATCAGGATACCGAGTGGCAGCGCCGTGCTGGTCAAGGTCCGCCCGATATTACCGCGGCTTAGTGTCGGTTCTGACAGACTCATCCAAGGGGTTCCTTGCCCTGCTTTTGACACGGGCCCAGACAAGGCTCGTTGCTTCGAAAAAAAGAAGCAAAAATCATGCCATCAGCATTTGACAGGCCTGCGGTGCGGCGCGTGGTGGAACTGGCATGGCATGTGCATGGACCTCGCCAAATGATAGACCGCTCGGAGGACAGATCAGTGCGAAGCCCTACCCGTATGCCTGCCATCAAGGTAGTTGCTGCCATTACCGCGTTTGCAAGCCTTTCAGGATGCGTGATGCTGCAAGGCGCGACATCGTCGTCTGCGGGCCAGTCCGCTGCTGTCCGCGATGCCGCAGCGATCGAACAATCGCTTGACCGGGCTGACGTCGTCACAGCCCAGCAAATCGTTCCAAGCATCTCCGGGGTTGGATACGCGACGGTTTCGGCACAGCCTGCGAAGAACGTCAATCAACGTCGGCTGATGGCGATCCGGGCCGCGCGGATAGATGCGATGCGCGACCTCACAGAGCAGGTCCACGGCCTAAAGCTGAATTCCCGGACGACGGTGATCAACGCTTTGGTGCAGAACGATACATCACGCGCGGCAGTCGATGGAACAATCCGGGGTGCCCGCACGGTACGGATCAACCCGGTGGGTAAAGACACGTATGAGGTGGTTTTGGAACTGGACCGCGACATGATTTCGCGCATCATGCAAGCGCTGCGCTGATTGCCGTGATGAGGCGTCCCCACAGATCTCCGGCCCGTTGCCGGGCCGTGCTCTGGATGATGATGGCGTGTCTGGTCGCTTTCACCACAGCACCGGTCGCGGCAATCGCGGAGATGGTGCGGGTCACAGGGCGGGCCGTGTTGGAGGCCAACGATATTCCCGGCTCACGCCGTCGCGCACTCGAAGATGCACTTTACCTGGCCGCGATGAAGGGTGGCGCGGATATTGATGCGTTTTCGGCTGTCGATATGGGGGTACTGACCGCTGACAGCATCCTGTTGCGCGCGTCCACCCGGATCGTGGATTTTGCCGTCGTGGATGAATTCAGGGGACAGTCCCAATACGAGGTGACAATCGACGCCTATGTGGGCGAGCGGCCAGAGCTGGGCTGTGCCGCAAGACCCGACCTTGCGTTGACTGTCGGTGTGCCGAAGCTGAGCACGACACAACAATTGCCGCATTGGATGGGCGACGCCCTGAAGATGGCCCATGACAGGACTATTGATGTCCTGCGCGGTGCCGCCAATGTCCGGCTTTCGGACAGTACGATATCACTGGAAGCCAAACCAGAAGTCCAATCAAGGATTGCCGACGGGTTCGATTATCAGTCTCTCCTGACCGGGCAGGCAGTACGGCAAGTTAGCGGAACTCTGTCACGCAATGCCCGTGGCCTGCATCTTTCATGGTCGGCGCAATCCGCGTCGGCGCGGTCAGAGCGCGTCGTGGTGACGCTTGAGGCGCGTATCGTCGATCCTGCGGCCCCGGCCCGGACCCGCAATCTGAAACTCCAAAAGACAGTGACCCTGACGCCCGATACGCCTTGGCGCGCGCTGAACGTGGTGGCCAGCAAGGATTGGGACAGCACTGCCAACGACCTGTCCCGCACCTTTGGCGACAGTCTGGCAACATGGCTGGAGCAATCCGCCTGCGCTCCCTTGATGGCAAATCTGGCAGCCGCCGGGACAGGCCGCTATCGTGTGGATCTGGGCATCCGGGACGGTCTGACCCGGCAAAGCCTTGCCTTTGTCGATGGTGGTCAAAGCGCATGGACAGTCCTGCGCGTTGTCGAGCTTGCCGCAAGCAGTGCAATCGTCGCGCCCATGAACCCGGCCCGCGCCCCGTCACGCCTGACGGGAACGCTGGTGCGTTTCAATGACGGAAGGTAACAAGATGGTCGGTGTGAAATCATGCTGGACGGCCGCGCTTTTGATCGCCGTGGCGGCGTCGGCCCACGCTCAGGATTCTGATGTCGTTTTGCAGTATAATTCAGAGCGCCTGGACGGGGTCGACCACGGAAACCGCCATCAGGTTCAGCGTGGCGAAACCCTGTATTCCATCCTGCGCACCCATTTTGGGGGCGATGCGGATTTGTCGGGTCTTGCGCGGGCAACCGTGGCGCTTAATCCTCGGGCATTTCGGGGGGGCGACATGAACCGCTTGCTTGCGGGCCAGACAATCACCCTGCCGCATGGGGCAGCAGCGCCGTCCGAGCCGGACGACATATATTTCTTCTAAGATGCATCATCTACTGGCCATCATCTGCGGACTTGTCGTCTTACCGCTGATGGCGGTCTCGGAACCGCGCGTGATCAATGGCGAGGATGTCCGGCAGGCAATTGTCGAGCGCCTGACCCAGGCAGGAGAGCTCGCAGCGCCCAACGTTTTGCCTGAAAAACAGTTCTATGTGTGTGATCAGCCACTGGAGGTGCAACCAGCCTTTGGCGGCTGGCGGAGCGTTTCGGTCGTGTGCCCTTCGCCGGTGGAGTGGGCAATCGTCGTACGCGCCCAGGTCAAGGGCGAGGGCCTTGCCGGTGTCCAGGGGAATGATGTGCCTGCCGCACAGGCCGTCTTCCTGAACAGGCCCTTGCGGCGTGGTGACCGCATTCAATCCGGCGATGTGGAACTGCGCCCGATAGATCCCTTGTCGTCGGGTAGTATCTTTGCCGATCCCGATGACGTGATCGGACGGGTTTTGACGCAGTCCATCACCACGCGCCTGCCTCTCATGCCCAGGCATTTGCTGCGTGAATGGGCGGTTGAAGCAGAGGATACCTTGTCTCTTGTCATTCTGCGCGGGGGTATTCAGGTGGTGTCGACCGGCGTCGCCTTGGAAGCGGGCCAGTTCGGGGATACTATCCGTGTGTCAAATGCCGCCAGCGGAGTGGAACTGATGGGCAAGGTGGTGGGCGACAGGAAAGTGGAAATAGTTTCTAAAAGTCTTCAGTAAGGCGTCGTTACCTTATTCAGCTAGGAGAAAGTTACATGGTCGATTCCCCACAAAACCTTACTGGAACAGTGACATCTGTAAGAGTCGCTGAAGCTAATCCTACCCCTACGGTAAACCTGTCGCCGACCGCATCTGGCGGTGCGGCCGCTCTGGGTGTCACGGCGCCAGTCAATCCGGTGTCGGCACCTTCGCGTCCTGCGGTCGAGGTGAATTCGGCCGCTGCCGAAGTGCTTGCATCGATGCGAGATATGCCCCCGCCGGTGGATATCGAGGCCGTGACCAAGATCCGCGAAGCGATCAGCGCGAACGACTACCCCCTCGATTACACCAAGGTCGCCGAGAGCTTGGCGCAATCGTTCGAATCTCTGACGTGATTGTCGAGCCGGGCGCAGCGGACGAGATGACCCGTCTTGGCGTGCTTTTGGAACAGCTTTCCCATAGCCGCCAGGATGTGGCGGCTTATGCCGGTATTGCAGCCGAGGTGCTGAAATGCGTCGAGACGCTGAATGATCAGGCGAAGCAGCCCTTGGCTGACCCGTCTGGACTGAATGACGATCTTTTGCGTGAATTGTTCTTTGCCGCCAAAAGTGCTCAATTAAGGTCGCCCGCATCCGTTGTGGGCTCGACATCCGGCGCATCGTCAAATTACTGACACCACTGTTAAAAATGTGACCGGACCCGACAAAGGAAACCGGAATGCTGGTGACGCCGGATCAGGATCAATTAAACTTGGGCCTGCTTGTTGTGGGGGCATGTCTTGTGCTGCTGGCAATAGTGTGGCGCCTGCGTCGGTCGCGGTCTGCCAGAAAACAACGCGCCGCCACGACCGAACCGGTCATCACCAATGCCGCGCCCGTATCTGATTTTACAACGCTTTACGATGAGGCGCTTGTGAAGCCTGAGGCACCCGATGCCCCCGTCGAAAACGCCCCATCCGGGGATGATCCGGCAGATCCTTACAACGACTCCGATCCCGCACCCGGCGAAGCCACACCAGAAAACCGAACCGCGCCTGCTATGGCCAAGGCCACTGGCGCTGCAGCTCTGAATGATTTTCGCAGGGCGCTGAATGATGGACTGGACCTGCCTTCTGCCGCGCGCAAGCATGGCCTGACCGAAGACGAGGGCCGCGTAGCTGCCTTATGTTACAGCCCCCCGGATGCCTGATCCGCGAACAGCGTCGTCATGTCCTGATCCTCGAACAATACGCGCGCCTCGTCCTGGGATGTCAGGATCACGTCGGTTTCCAGTTCCGACATGATCTCGTCGCGTCTGGTGGCGGCATTATCCACACCAAGCGCGGCCGCGATAAGGGACCAGACATAGGCTGTCTGCATGTCCGGCTCGGGCAGGATGGTGCTGTTGAACTCAATGTATTGCATGATCGCGCTGCGGTCCCCGCGCTCCAGCCGGGTGCGCAGTCTCTCGTCGATCCGCTCGAATACCACGTCCTGCGCATCGGCGGTCACCAGACCGGACAGGTCGGCGCTGAACTTGATGGCGCGCTCCACGCCGCCCAACTGCGCCAGCAGGGACCATTCCAGCGCTTGAACGAAATTCTGCGGCAGCCCCTGTCCCGCGCGCAACAAAAGCGCAAGATTGAACTGCGCGTCGTAATCGTCCTCTTGCGCAAGCGTCTCGAACACGGATGTGGCCGTCGCAAAATCCTTGGCCTGCACGGCCCGCACCGCGCGTTGAAACGGGTCCGTCTCGGCAAGATGCGCCTCTGCCATGGCGCCGGTGCCAAGGGTCGCAAGCGCCGCTGCGGCGATGGCCCGCGTCAGGTGGGGTCGTGGAAAGGGACGTTCGCGCGCTGTCATGGTCTGCTCCGGCCTTGTTGTTGCCCCTAGGGTAAACCATTCGCAACTAGGCGCAATTGCTTATAGCGTCCGGACCGCCCCCAGCGATCCTTTGCGACCGGCGGAACAGTTAAGTTTTTCACCCTGTTCCTAAACCTCCGACTCGGCCTGTCGTTTCCTTACTCAGACCGAAGGCAACACCACAAACGCCGAGCGGTTCAAAGCGTCAGCACGGTGTGCCGCGCAGTATAGACTTGAAACAGGAGAGTGTAATGGCACTTGCAATTGCGACAAACACGGGCGCCTTGATGGCCGCAGCCTCTGCGTCCAGCGTCAACAAGGACATGGAAACATCGATGGAGCGCCTGTCCACAGGCAAGCGCATCAACTC
>P_2C_Liq_1_UnCtyDRAFT_1000863_pt1 | contig 12259 bp, 18 predicted proteins | sample Pon2CUnioCityCA_2_FD_10234 | JGI IMG/M metagenome (IMG submission 10234)
CTCCGCTACTCGATATTTATGAGCGCGTCGATGTCATCCATCTCTACCGAGAAGGCTTCTCTTTTGAAGGGGACTCTCGCAACTACATCGATCAATTCCCCGATTTAGTGTCTCGCGTCACCGTCATTGAAGGCAATGAGCAGCACACTCTCGGCAAAATTCTAGAGGTCATTCGTGAACCCCAATCGCATCAATCCACACAAGCAGAAGTACTGGCCCCTTTATTGGCTTATCGCTGAAGGCGCAGCTCTGCAATCCATTGCCACACGTTTACAAGTCGGCGCCGTCATTGTCACTGAGACCGGTATGATCTCGGTTGGCTGGAATGCCATGCCTCCAGGCTTCGATAACGAGCCTGAATATGAGCAGGAAGACGGTTCCGCTAAGACACGCCCTGAAGTGGTGCACGCTGAGCGCAATGCTATGGACAAGCTTTCTCGCCAGGGCATCCCTGCAGAGAACTCTCTGCTGTTCATTACTCACGCACCTTGCTTGGAATGCGCCAAGAGCATCCATGCCATGGGCTTTAAACAGGTCGTCTTCCGCAACAGCTACCGAGCACCTGATGGCCTTCAATACCTCCACCAAGCCGGTGTTACCGTCATTAAGGATTAACTATGCGACTGACCTGTAAACAGGTGCAGCAAGCACTGCAAATGAAAGCAGCTGGCTACAAATGGAACGGCATTGCCCTGCATTTTGGCGTCAACCAACCTTTGTTAGCGCGCTATGTGCGTGCTTATCACCGCTATGGCCAAACTTTTTGGCAAACAGAGCGTATCGAGCAGGAGGTTGCATGACCCGTAAATACTTTTACGTCTTCGGCCGAGATGACTGCCCGGCATGTGCTGCCGCACAGGAGCTGCTCAGCAACTTGGATCGTGATGACATCGTCTTGGTGTACGTCAAAACTGGCGATCTCGACACTTTGCCAAGCAATTGGCGAACAGTACCACAGATCTTCATGTTCGATCTCGCCACACATGCCAGTGTTCACGTTGGCGGCTACGATAAACTGCTAGAATTTCTTAACACACTGGTTTAGGTTTTTTCCATAAAATCCTCTTTTTTATGAAGTTTGTCTACAAAATATCGACAACGTGATCCGACCTCTTTTATGGTGTCTGCACTGGTTATCTAGCCAGTTCCTTCACCTATAGAGAGGTAGCTATATGGCAGTAAGTGTCATTCCAAAGTCGGAGTTCCGGCGAGATGACAATATTGTAGAAGGGTACGGCGAAGTGCCTGCGGCCTATGCCCAAAATGCTGACGGCGATGTTGTCCAAGGCTGGGCTTTACCCGATGGTCGTATCACTTTTCGTGAAGAAGAAGCCCGATTGATGGCAAAAAAGCTTGATGAACAAATCCGCGCATCCATGAAGTCTCCAGACGATCTAATCAGATACAAACGCTAATCTCCTCCCAACCCGCTTCGGCGGGTTTTTACTTTTAAACCAACAATAAGGAGCGCGTCATGATGCCCATGGGTGTCACTGTCCATGATTCGGACAATCTCGTATTTGCGAGCCCTGGCGAGTACTACAAAATTAAAGACTTCGAAATCCTCGCTGCAGAAGTAGCTGAACAGCAGCTAGAAGATACGGTCTGCACCATTACTGTTCACTGTACTGGGCAAACCGCCTTCACAGCGCAGTTAGTCCTCAAGCATCGACAGGTCGTGAGCTTTCAATGCTTTTGTGCCAACTACATGCACCTCTACGGCTTGATGAAACCAGAAGAAATCTCTGAATCCACCGCTCAAGTCTACGACTATATTTCTCAAATTCACTGGACGAGGCATTAATGGACATCGATCATCGCTACAGCGTTTTTATTATTTGGCTTATCACTTTTGTAGCTCTGGCTTTTGACTCATGGGTTGTCGTTGTCGGTTACGCCTACATTGCGTTTGTGTTTTATGTTGCTAGCCATCTGGCCTATCACTTTTTACAGCTAGGCAAGTTCCACTTCTTTAAAGCGGTTCATGCAAAACCATGCTGTGACATGATCCATCCAAAATTAAGCTATGACCGGTCTCCCAGAGACAGCTTCCTCTATTGGGCGTCAATGTCTTTTCCAGCTATTGGCGGGCTTTGCTATTTTGACCAGTTCATTCCGGCAGCGATTTATACCGCTGCTAGCGGCTTTATCGCCTATCTTCGTATAGAAGAGCACGTGTGGATCTATGACAATTTGATAAATGTCAATAAAGGGTAAGAAAATTTCCTAACTTTTTTCTTTTATGCTTGTGTTTTAACCCCGGTTCCATAAAGTGAATTTTGAGCTAGCTTTGCTGGCTCACACATTCCTCACAAAGGAACCTAGCTATGCCACGATCAACGCATCCACTGGCCAAGTTACGACAAACCATTAGACAAGCAGGAAAGGAATACCGTCACTCTGACGACAACAGCAATTCTTTATTCCATCCCGATCAAGGCTTCACCTACGCCTATGACGTCTCTATTGTTGAAAACGCACTGGAAGCTTTTGAAGCTGAGTTAGCTACTGGCGCTCGTCGCCCTGAATCCAATAAGTCTATTGAGCAAGAGCTGATTGAAGAAGCACAACAAATTGTTGCTACCAACACTGATATGAAGATTCGAGATTTTGCTAGATCAGTCGCTGCGTACTTGATTATCAACAAAGCCACAGAGAAAGAGCCCAAAGTCAGGCTCGTTCACAACTTTGATGAGTTGAACCAGGAGGCGTAAGCCTCCTTTTCTTTATAACGTCTTTCCGAGTAGGAAAAGGTTATCGAGGTCTGACTCCGTCAGGCCCAATGCAGCACCCATGCTGCCCAGCCATGGAGAAGCGCGCTCTACAACTGCGCTGTACTCCCACTCGATCGACACATTCGTTCGATCAGGTTCAGGCAGTGATGCAATTGCAGTGTCTACAGCAGTAAGTAGTCCCTGCTGAGCCAGTACTAGCCGCGCCTGACGCATTGTAATGCTGGCAGGAACAATGGCTGCTGGATCCTCTCCGCGGATTACCGCAGCGTTTTCAGTACGTAGTCGCTTGAACTGAAGATCTTCCTGAGCAAACGTTTCAATCTCTTGGATCTTTTCAGATGCCACTTGCTGGCTTGCCGCAAAGATAATGTCGGCATCTGTCAATTGACCGTCATCAACCAATGGCGCCAGCAGCGGAATCGTAAAGGTATGAAGGGATTCTTCGCCGTAATCCATGTAAGCCAAAACAAGATCAACCATGTTGATTTCGTTGGTTCCTTCTGGCCCGTACGCTGCATGGACGCGCCATTCTTGTGTCATTGCCATAGGAATAGCTCCTTACAGAATAAAATGTGTCGCTACACGGCTACGCAGTGCCATGATGTAATCAAAGTAAGCCTCAATTTTGGCTTCCCAATCGCTGTCCATCTCAGGATGCACAATCCCTGAATACGGGCTAGAGAAGGTTCGATTGATCCAGTCAGCTCCCTGTCCCATAAAGATGTGGTAGTTGATATGGGAGAAAGCGCCCTGCTGCCGAGCGTTGTACAGATCGATGGGTTCTACGTTCTTACCTAACAGCCGGGCATACAATGCCGACTCGCTGATATGGGTTGTAAACACCGTGTCTGCCTGATCCATCAACTCATAGATGTTTGAATGCCGCGGCGCCAATACCGCCTTAGGTACGAGACTCACGAACTCTTCCAAAATGTGGTGATGCGTCAGAGGGTGCGGCTTAAACACTACGTTTTCGTAGTTGTCGGTGATCCATCGCACCTTATCCAAGCAAATCTGGCTTTTGATCTTGTTACTGCCAGGCAGAACAACAAGCACGTCGCAAGGCCCATCAAACTCTTCACGCTCTGCAAACGTGTATTTGTTGATGTCCATGCTCCAGTATTTGTTTAGGAAGTACCCAGACCAGTCCTGTACTGGTGCGTTATCCACCAGCGCATCATGGAGCTGATAACTTGTCAGCTCAGGCTGCAGCGGGTGCATGATTACCACGCCGGCATAAGTCGTGTAGTTGATGGTTTTAAAGTTTGGCTTCTCGTTCGCCGTACAGTCGTAAGAAGACTCAACCCGCCGCTTGATGCACTCACGGAAAATCTTCTTCTCTACTTCATGGAGCTCGGTGTATCGCGTCTCGAGACGGATGTTTTGACCCAAGTGAAGCTGTTGAGCCCCCTCGGAAAGCATTGGACTATGCACAGTCATACCTCACACATACCAGTTAGTCGCTCGCGCCGTAGCCACACTTGTGGCGAAAGAAGTAGACCATGTGGTTGTGGTGTTTGCTGAAGTATTCCAAGTCGTGGTCGTCGCCTGAGACGTATTAAACGTTGTCAGTGTCGTCACGGAAGTTGTCCAAGACGTCAGCGTGGTAACCGACGTGTTAAACGTCGTCGTTGTCGCGCGAGAAGTGTTCCAAGTCGTAGTCGTTGATCTTGAAGTAAATCGACTTGTCGTTGTAAAACGCGAAGTGTTCCACGTCGTCGTTGTATTGACCGTCGTGTTCCAACTTGTTGTCGCAGAAACTGTTGTCGTTCGAGACACTGGAATAGCTGTCGCATATGTCGTAGTGACGGATGTACTGTAAGACGTGTTGTAATCCCGTCGACGACGGATTGACCAAAAATTGAGCTGTAAGCCACCGTCAAAGTACTGGTACACCTGACGCATGTAAGTGTACTGACCTTGGGTGTGCGAACTGCTGTTGTACGGCAAATTGCTTGCACTGATTGTGTTGTAAATGTAGCCATCACGTCGGATGTCTTCATTACGAAACCAGTAATAATTGCCTGTTGGCCCTTGGTTAAACACAATGCCTTGTAAATCAGAAGTTGCTGCCCAAGTTGTTCGAAGTGTCGTTCTCGAGGTGTTTTTAGTCGAGTTGAAATTCGTCGTTACACTAAACGACGTCGATCGACTAGTGAGTTTTGTAGTTGTTGTCAGTCTGCTTGTCGCAAACGTTGTTGTAGTCGTCCGACCGGTAAAATAGCTAGTCGTCGTAAGGCGACTTGTTGCCCACGTAGTTGTCGTAGAGCGTGAGGTTGCCCAAGTCGTTGTGGTATTTCGGCTCAAACCCCAAGACGTCGTTGTGTTACGCGAAGTTGACCACGTAGTAGTCGTGCTTCGAGAAACAGGAAACGTCGTCAAGGTTGTCTGACTAGTGTTGCGTGACGTTGTACGAAGAGTGTTAACCGAAGTCGTCCACTCCTTAACTGAATGGAAGCCAAACATTACGCATAGTTCCCAATGTAGTTTACTAAGACTTCAGTTGGACTCAAAACGACATAGCTCAATGCACTCAAACTGTTTGCTGTCGTGTGTTGTGCAATGGTTGCACCACCTAATGGTGTTTTGGCTGCAGTAGGTAAAGTAAATGTACGTCCACCTGTTGCATCTTGGCGTAGCGCAATCATGCCCGACTTGCCTACGGCCGCGGCCAGATTGCTGAACGCCAGGGCTACCGTCGCATTGCTGAGTGTGATCTCGAAGTTTTGCTTGCTGCCCATGTCCAGCGTCACAGTTGTGCCTGACGCAACAGATTGGAAAGACATGTTGGCAACGTAGCTGTAAGCCGTATCCCACTGGGTTAAGTCAGTATTGCTAATCCCTGCTGCAGGTACGCTGTTTAGCAACCATCGGCCATCGAGGTCTACAGAGTTACCGTCACTGATACTAATGACCCCAGTACTTGCGTTGAACCCAAGAGTCTGACTGTCTGTTTGTGACGTAATGTAGCCTTTGCTTTCGATCAAGCTGTTAATAGCACTTGCTGTCATTAACACGCTGTCTGACGGAGAGAAAGGTTCCGCTGATGTCATTACAGCAGCAGCATCAATATCATTGAACACAACGCTTGTTAGATAGCCTTGCGTTGCATGGTTCCCATAACTTGCTTGGGTATTCCATGTATTGATGTTGTCAGTAGTGATACTCGCTGCCGGTGAAGCGGAAAAGAATGGATCGACTTCTTCAGTCAAATACCCTGCCGTATTGTGGTTACCCCAGTTTCGAGTAACTTCAAACGCAGCCGCGGTTCCCGCGGTCATACGAGCTTCCGCTCGTGTACCGCTGTTCCATACCCTTGCCGGCGTACCTTCATGGCCTCGAGTGACGGTTAAGTTGTCGCCACTCACAGCCGTGACATGGACAATCTCCCAATCGACCTCTTCCAAACCATCTTGTTCAGCAAGCGTCAGTACAAGATAGTCACCGTTAGAGATCGTAGGAAAACGAGCACCATGCCCGGGTTGTAACGGAATTATGCTATCTGCCGCGGTAATCGCTGCCGCAGTCACTGCTTCTAAATTGTTTTCAAAAACCATCGGCATGATCAGTACTCCACAATCTGAACTTCGAGTTCATCTTGTTTGACCCGGCCGGCAACAGTTGTAATTGTGACTTCAATCATGACGACGTCACCATCGTCACCGCCATCGAGCCAAACTTTGACGCGTTGAGCTTCAGGAGGCGCAGCAACCGCTGACATTGTGCTAGTACCAACAATGGCAACATCGACGGTATCAATGCTGTCGATGTCTGCCCCAAACCAATCGTCGTAAATAAAGTCGTAATCCAGCCGTTCATCGGGCTGTTTGATCTTGACGCCTAACAGCATGGTTACACCTCGTAGTCAGCGGAGCGCTCGTAGATGTAGAACACGCGTCCGTCATTAGTAAGAAAGAATCGACGGTCGTCTTCCGGTATCCACAGTTGCCGCCGTGTTGGTGCCGGTACGTACTCACCGTCAATAGAAGTTTTGAGGACTGCCGGCGCTGATAGAGAGCCACCTAAACCAGTCCAATCTGCGGATCCTGATTTGGGAATCGAACCAACGCCCTTAAACACACTGGTAATTGCCCAGCTGCTTTCTGCCAGATGTAGAGTCGCGATCTTGGTTCGTACGTCATTAGAAACAAACTCAGCTGTGCCAGGAAAATTCCCTGAGACAAAGCGAGTTTTGAAAATCTCGACCTTCGCCGGATCTGCGAAGAAAACATTGCCATCAGCAAATAGTTGCTCAAAGAGTCGATGCGTGTGCGTAGCTTGCATCTGCAGATCGATAAACGGCGCAAAGTCCACACGAGCCAAGCGGATAGCCAGGAGCTCGACATCGAGTACACCACCGGCATCGAGCTCAAAGGACTGAATGTTGTGGATCTGGCGTGCCTGTAAGAAGCCCCAGCTAGTTCCACTCGCCCATTCCGTATCATCCTCTGGAATGGTGTAGATGTAGGAGCCTTCGCCTTCTAGCGAACTACTACCGACAAGCCATTCACCTTCAACGAATTTCGTGACGTTCGAAGGTAAATAGGTGTAAGCAGCGCCTGAGAAAGTCCCTTCGAGCTTTTGGGTAAGCTGAGCTGTACCGCCAAAAGTAATCTCTTGGCGCCAAACTGCGTCACCGACGAAGGTGATTGTCTTGTCTTGAGCTGTCTCAAAGCCACTCTCATTCGTCCAGAACGAGTAGCCTTGCTCAATAACAGAAATTCCGCCACTAGGTTGTAGCGTTGGTTCAAACAGCCACTGTCCAGTAGTCGCTGTCCATTCGCCTTCAACAACGCGCTCAGCACTGGTAGCCAGTACATTCCAGTCAGTCTCGAGCGCCCAGTCAGCATTAAGTAGCTGTACCTTGGCTGCTTCAAATTCGACTGTCCCACTTCCGGCGAATTCAAGCGATCCAAACTCATCGTAAGGCAGGAATTCTACGGTAAGCGTTGGCTGGAAGTCGGCTTCAGCCGAGACTTCAGTATAGGAATAACCAAACCAACTGCTTTCAGCGAGAAGGTTCCCTCGCCCTGCTGCAATCTTGTGAGCTTGTCCTACAAGTTCAGCATTGATTGTCCAAGAACCGCCAAGGGTTTGGACATATTCTCCATCCCAAATGGTCGGCGCAATGCTAGCCGCCCACGCGGCCTCTGGCCGGTGGGTCTGCGTAGCATTCGCCGTAATAACAGACGCATCAGCTACAAAAGAAGCGTTCGCAGCAATAGCCAGAGCCGCACCTGCGACTCCAGCAAAAAGACGTCTGTTAAACAGAGTGCCGTTCATAACCTAACGGCCCCTCTGATTTAATCGAGCGTAAGGGTCAGCGCGTTAGCCGAGAACGACAGAATGTCGCCAGGTGCCAACGTTTTCGCAGTTGCCAACGGCCCGTACATCAACATGTTACCGCCACTCAACAGGTCAAAAATTGCTGCATGAGTGATAGTAGTTGACGCCGTAACGTTGCCATTTGCAGGAAACGTAATTGAGCCCGTGTTCTTAGTCTGACCGTTCGTGTCCAGGTTCGACCATGTCGCCACTTGACGAACATAGTTCGTAAATGAGGCTTCAGGGCCGCTACCGTCTTCAGTCGGGTCAGCAGTAAACAACGCCAAATAAACAGCAGTTGGTGACGTAACAGCATTGTTTTGCAAGAAATGCTCAACAATCTTGGTTTCTAGGTAGTTCGAAAAAGCACTCATTGGTGGCCTCCATAGTCTGTGCTAGGAGCAGTGTCGCTACTTCGTGAGAACTTTTCTGAGAAAAATCAGCTCGTTACCCCTAAGTTTGTCTTTCGAGACATCGCCCAGGAGCGTGGTGGCATGTAACCCGCTTCAGTCAGTGGTTTGGGGCTCTACTCCCCCTGAAGGTACTGACGGACAGCCCGGAAAGACGGGCAATTATTTCTGAATGCGTTGGCGAATTCGCTGACGTTTCTCAACAATGGCTGTAGCTTTCGAGCCAATATCAATACCTTGATCGCTTAAGCAGCTGAGCGCTTCCCAGAGCGCCTCTTCAAGGTTCTCTTTACCGTTCATCGCCTCATAAGCCTGACGACGATCTTCAGTACTTTGGACAGATTTTCGTAAGTCACGCTTCGACATCGACAAATACCTTCAGCGTTTCTTGTCGCGGATTATCCAAAACAAACAGGTACTCGCCCGGCAGTGTGACATCAGCCTCGAGCTCCCCATCAAGCTCAACGGTTATCTCGCTATCTGGCCAATAAACCTTAGTGTTATGCGGGATATTCTCTAGGCGGATCGTATAGTGGCTACTGTTGTCAGTGACCGACGTCGTAATTTCCGGTGGATTGCCTAGCTCTTTAAACATGCCATCACTACGATCGTAGTAGTAGCCAGATGAAACAGCACCTTCAGCATCGGCATCGAGCAACATTTCGCCTTCTTTTAAAAGACGTTGAGCGTCATTTTTGTTGAGCTCGCTCACGGTTTCCTTAATCCGACCATCCGCATCAATGATGTGAAAAGCTTTCATTTCTTAGCTCCTAACAAGCTGATAGCCCATTTATCGACTGCCCAATGGAAAGGCCCACTGGTTTTAGCATAAAGCCGATATTCCCAAATGGAGTCGCCGCCAAAGAACCAAGGGGTATGTTCCCATGTGAAGCTGACACTTCCCCTAAACCCTTTTTGAATCGTTTGGTTGATCCAGATAATGCCGGGGTTGCCAGGATTACGACGATTAAAGAACATCAACCCAACTTCATTGAAGTAGTTGTTGCCGCCACTAGTTGTCCGATTATCAAAGTTGGCAAAGCAATTAATAATCACTTTGCTGGGAGCCGCTTCGTCAAGGTTTGCTGCCCATGTGACTGGATACCTCAGCAACATAACAGCTGCTGTAGAGTTCAGGTCAATTCGTGTTGATGTGTTTAAACGAGACCGAGGAACGGTCACCGCGTTATCTTTGATCTTGAGAGTGCTGACTGCCAGATCGTCAATGTAAGCCTCTGACATCACAGCTTTCTGCATGAAGATGCCAATATTGTCACGATCGATAGGCGTTACTGCAGACCCTCGATGACCAATAGCAATCCAATCAACTTCTACCCAATCATTAATGCCGCTTGTAAAGTCAAAACGTAGGCGCCGAACATCGTAGGCTTCCCACTCCCAGTGCTCTGACATGTCCCATTCAAGCGTTGTCCACTCACCAAGCTTGGGCATCTTGTTGGCAAAAACCCGTGTGCCGTTAAAGCTTGTCGTCCTTGACGTACTAAAAAAGCACCAACCATCCCAATTGCTGTCGCTGCCGCGGACTCGACGAACACGTGCTCGGACGTATTGTCCTCGTGTGCCGCGATACCAGAGCCGGTCATTATCGTTACGGATCTCAGGTGTGATTAGCTTTGGGTCATTACTTGTCGATCGGAGCTGGATCCAGTCGTCATAAAGCCTTAAAGTGTTACGGTCGAAAATGAAACCTTGGTTATTCAAATCAAACGAATTTGGGTTGTTGAATGTCCACCCAACCACCGGGGTGAAGTCGTTTTCTAACGTGACATCGGCATTGTCGGCCGGTCGATTAGATCCCCCAATATCATCCCAAAGCTGCTGGCTATTGAGGAACGCACTGCTGCCTTCAAGTCCGCCGTTAGGGAGTGACCGCAGCAGCGTTGAGCCACCAGCACCACGGAGATGGAATGTCCCGTCTTTCTTCAGGAACCATCCAGGAATATTGCCGTTGGTTTTGTAGCCTTCAGAGTAGATCTCGTCGCCAATCATGGCGTTAGTAATCGATGCTTGGCGAATAAACGTGTCGGCATCCAACGAGATCGTCGGTACGCCCCTTACTCGAGTGACAATAAACGGGTAAAACCCGTCTTGTGCTGTGCCTGGGTAGCCAATAGCAAAGTTGTCGGCATGAATAGTAAAGTCTGCCGTCTCGCCGTCGTTGTAGAGACCATAACCCGCGACATAGCCGTTGCTATCAACGCGCACCATGTGACGAGACAACAGCCCTGTAGTGCCTGCAGCTTCGTCTCCTAATACGATCTCATTGAGCGTTTGAATGGAGCCAATGTCTCCACCAAAACTGGCTTGAAGCGTTTCGATCTGCCCGGCAATCGCGCCGTCAGTTTCTGCTTTGGTATAAGTCTCTTCCTGAACCAAGGCAATAGAGTTGTTGATCTTTGAGACCTGCAGATCTACTTGGTAAGCAATAGCCGCATTTTCATCAATGCGCGTACGGATCTCGTTGGTAATAAGGTTTCCCTGCTCACCCAGTTCGTCACGCAGCTGCTCAAACAATGACGTCAGAGTACCGTCGTTAAACAAACGAGCTCGCTGCTCATCTGACAACGCCGTATCAATATTAGTGATGTTGGCAACTTCTTGACGTAAATCTTCAGACAGCTGAGATGATGAAATCTTGTCTTGCAAGTACGTCAACATGGTGTCGATAGAAGACTGCATATCGATGCCTACAGGCCCGATAACGTTGCCTTCACCACCATTGATAGACACCAACTGAAGCCAATAATAGTAAGTACCTCCCTGATCCCAATCTAATGGATCAAGGTAGTAATCGCCTGCCGCTTCAGCAATTATGCTGGCGCTTGAGAAATTGGTACCGGTATTCCGCCACAAGCGTGCAAACGCTACAGCGCCTTTAGGCTCCGGTAATGCCCAATTGATGCGTACACCCATCGTGACAGCCGTTGCCCAAACAGCTGTGTTATTGAGATTGGGGTCTCCTGGGAAAGTGAGCTGGTCTCGATTTGTCCCACAGAACTTTTCAACAGTCGTCGTCGCACCGTCTGCGAGATATCCGCCAGTAGCGACATCAATTGGATCAGACATAGTTAAAGATGAACCTCAGTTTTTAGGTTCTTTTCTTTGCACTTGTAAGGCTTTGTACTTTTGCTCTAGCAAGTCAACACGGTCTTCTAACGGTTTGACGTAAGCTACATAAAGCAAAAGCCCTAACGCACCCAATACTGTTGCAGTTGAGCCAATCCAAGCAGGCCAATTCACCGGTCGTTCCATCCGATCAATGACTCGATCAAGCTTCTTATCAAGATGCTCGATTTTTTCTTCCATACGCTGCTGATGTACATCCATAAGGGAAGCGTAAGCCTCAGATTGCGCCTTAACCGTTGCATCTAAATGCGTAATTTTGCGCTCTAAATGAACCCGAGCTTCAGTTTCTAAATTCACAGTTAGCTCCGCTTATCCATTAATGACTTGATGCCTTTACCAGCCTGAGCAATCAGGTGCGGAGCAAAGTAAAAACCAAGAATCCAAGTAATGGGGCGGTCTAAGAACATGATGCGTGCATCAACAAGAGCAGCTGATGCAGTCAATTTGTCTGCAACTTCTGGGTCAAATACCCAAATTGCTGCCATTTGTAGGCAAGTCGCTACGACAATCATGAAAAGGAATACGCCTGAGAACAGGAAAGCCAGCACTCGCCGTGCTAATCGAGAAGGACTGGTCGCCTCGAGCCATGTCAACAGGAAGGCTTGTCCCCGTTCTTTGGCTTTGGCTTTATCAGCGGCTTGT
>P_2C_Liq_1_UnCtyDRAFT_1000864_pt1 | contig 12256 bp, 11 predicted proteins | sample Pon2CUnioCityCA_2_FD_10234 | JGI IMG/M metagenome (IMG submission 10234)
ACCCTTGTGGTCGCCCTCTCCCGGCAATAAGCAATANAATTAACTATCCACTATCATCTGCTATTTGTCGTGCTGATTATTTTTGATGGCAATTGTAATCTTTGTGTCAGCTTAGTGAAACTTCTGGAATCGTTGGATCACGGCGATCGCTTTCGCTATGTGCCGATGCAGGAGGAACGGGTGTTATCCCAATTCGAGATTACGCCCCAGGGTTGCGAATTGGGTATGATTTTACTCAATCCCGACAATCCTCAGGAACGTTGGCAGGGAACGGCGGCGGCTGAGGAAATCGGGCGACGACTTCCGGCTGGGGAGGTGTTTGTTGCAGCCTATCGCAACGTACCGGGGCTGAAGAATTTGGGCGATGGGATATATGACCAGGTACGGGATAATCGCTATGATTGGTTCGGCCGCCGCGATCGTACCTATGTATCTCAGTATCCTCCAGATTTTTAGGCTGATGCGGCCCAATAACGACTCCAGGCTCGTCGGCACCAACGATAGGCCAAGATGATGCTATGGGGAAGACAGAGGGCGAATAGGTTTAGGCCCAAACAGAGACTGGCAAGACTCAGCAAGATGAAGGTGGGGGCTTGTACCACACCGACTGCAAACCAAGTCCAGACATGGAGAATCATGGTTATGGCAACTATCATCGCCATAGCGGTGGATAACAGCTTCATTTGCAGGGGTTTACGGGTGGCAACGAGGACCAACGTGGTGAGGGTAGTTAGGAGGTTTGCCGGGACGAGGAAGGCGCAGATGCCGAGACAGTGGAGACGAGAGAGTTCGGCGATATGGGTAAAATCGATCATATTTGAGGGTGTTTGAGGGTGTTTTGGGGTCGTTGGTTACAGTCGCGATGGAGCAGCACAAGGTCTATTCTACCGACTATGCCAACGCTGATCATCTACAGGTTGGGAGATTGCTGAACGATGGCGATTTATGTCTATTGGGGGGAGGATGAGTTTGCCTGCGATCGCGCGGTACAGACGTTACGCGATCGCAGTCTCGATCCGGCCTGGGGTTCGTTCAACTTCGACAAAATCCCCGCCGATACCCCCGACGCGACGATTGAGGGGTTGAACCAGGCGATGACTCCCCCCTTTGGCGGCGGGAAACGCTTGGTATGGCTGGTAAACAGTCCGATTTTGCAACAATGTTCCCAAGAGATCCAGAAAAACCTCGAACGTACCCTTCCCCAACTTCCCGAGAGTTCGGTGTTACTGCTGACAAGTCGCAAGAAACCTGATCAGCGACTCAAATCTACAAAACTCCTCAAAAAGCTGGCGGAGTTTCAGGAATTTTCTCCCATTCCTCCCTGGAAAACGGAACTGTTAATTCGCCGGGTTCAGCAAGTGGCTAGTCGTCTCGATGTTTCCATCTCACCAGCGGCGGCGGAACGGTTAGCCGAGGCGGTGGGAAATAATACCCGTCAGTTGTTTACTGAACTCGAAAAGCTGAAACTGTTTATGGGTTCTAGCCGAGTTGAGGTTGAGGCTGTCGATGAATTGGTGACGACGACGACTCAAAATAGTTTGCACTTGGCGAAAACCATTCTTCGAGGGGATACGGCGGCGGCGTTAGGGTTGGTGGCGGATTTAATTGCCCGTAATGATGTTCCGATTGTCATTTCGGCGACGTTGATTGGGCAATTTCGTACTTGGCTTTGGGTGAAGCTGATGATAAATTTGCGGGAACGAGATGAGAAGGCGATCGCCCAGGCGGCGGAGGTGGGCAACCCGAAACGCATTTACTTTTTACGTCAAGAAGTCAATCGTATTTCTCTGGGGCAATTACAACAAACGTTACCGATTTTATTAGCCTTAGAGACTCAGTTGAAGAGTGGCGGGGATGCGATCGCCACCCTGCAAATGAAGGTGATAGAATTGTGCAGTGTCTGTCGGAGATAGGCGAGAAAAAGCAAAAGAAGGGAACACCGGAACACCGGAACACCGGAAGAGGGAATAAGGGAGAACCCACCCTTAACCCCTCCCAAGAGGGGATGGATGTAGGGGCGAACGGCTGTTCGCCCTCTGCTGTTCGCCCTCTGCTGTTCGCCTACAATCTATAGCAATCGAAGATTGCCTTAGGATACTCTGAGGAAGAGAATCTCCTACCTCTTGCCTCTTGCCTCTTGCCTCTTGCCTCTTGCCTGTTCCGGTGTTCCGGTGTTCCCTGTTCCCTTCTTTTGTCCCATTCAGACCAATTTTTGCTATATTATTGCACTGCCAATTGTTCCTGGGCGTAGTTGAGATTTTGACGATACTCCAACGCCTTTTGACGGGCTAAATCACTCTGTTCATGACTCTCTGGAACATCCTCCATTCCAGTTATAGCCGCGTTCCAAGCATCAACCACCTCTTGCCATTCTTCAGCCGTTTGTGCTGTCTGGGTTAAGTCTGAGGCTTTAATAGCCTGGTTAACGGCATCCCGGAAGGGATAACTGGGCATAGTCGATGTGACTTCTATCTCTGAATCAGTCGTAGATTCTGGGGTGAAGAATGTGGCTTGCAACGCATCTCGATGGGCAAACAATAGGCTACCTGAAAGCCCTAATACCCCGCAGCTTAATACGATAACAATTGCTGGAAATGCTTTGGAGGTAGAGGTGGCGATCGAGGTTGCCAGTTTAGCCCTTTTTTGACGTTCAACGAAACGTTTAAGTTGCGGCTTGAATCGATTTGACCAGAGGTCTTGAATATGGTAGATGTAAGTGGTGATGAGTAACCCGATTAAACCCCAAAAAATCCAATAATGAATGATAGCTTCGTAGTCTCTATTTGGATAGCCTCTTGAAAAATAGGTTACTGTCTGTGGACCCTCAAAAATTTGGTAAAAACTGACCATTTTGACAGCTAAAATTCGTCCTGATAATTCTCCAGCACAGGAGTAAATATCAGTATTTATATTAGTGGTGTCTGAACAAACTACAAAGCTAACTAGGGGGATTACCGATAACAAAATTAAGGTCGTCATCCCCATTACAAGAGTGCCTTTATATCCTTCCGCGACACTGAACCGGTTGGGCTGTAAAAGCCTGTGACTTCGGGGTTTTGGTTGACGCCAATAAAACCAAAATGCTTGGTAAAACAAGGATAAAAATAGACTACAGAAGCTAATCAAAAAGATTCCCACCAAGACGAAAACAATGGCGATCGCCAACCCGCCTTCAACCCAGGTCAGAAGATAAGCAATAATTAAAGAGCTGACGCCGATTACACTAATGAAGGTGAGGGGAAAGCCAATTAGTGTGAGGAATAAGGCTCTAAAAAACGAGGTGTAGCGAGGTTTGAAAAGTTTGGGAACGGGTTTATCTGAGCTTGATTTGGACTCAGAGACAGCAACGGTTGAAGGGAGTGCTGGTTGGTTGGATTTGGGGGCCGCCTCGGATTGTTGGGGTGAAATTTTTTTGGCGTTTATAGCCGATTTGCTGTTACTCTTGTGAGACGGCTTTAAGGATAACTGGTGCTTCCAGAGGGGATCTGAGGCTCCGGGATGGATAGCGATGATGCGAACAACCTCAAGTGATTTTAGGTTGAGTTTTCGGAGGATTTTGTGCAGACGGGGCAAAATCCAGCGGCGATCGCCAGATTCATCGATTAAAAGAACAACTCGCAGACAAGTTCCCGATTTCGAGACATCTGTCTTAATCACGTCCTTTTTAAAGACAGAATTAAGGATGGCTGCGATCGCCCGTTCGTCGCCGGCTTGAGCTTGAGCCAACAGACTGGACATAGCTTGATTGGGATTATAGATGTACGCTACTCAAAGTATACTGGGTTGATTGCATATTGCCACATGGTTTTGAATTAGGTTACAAACCTTAAAACCCAATTCATGAACGTTTGTTGGCCATCCATTGGGCGCTATACTGGGCTAGGCTGACGGCTTCAACCACCCCCCGTAACAAAAAAAGTGCTGAGAGTGATGTTACACCTGCGATTTCTGTCCAAACCACTAGCTACCGCTGCAACCGTCTCCCTTCTCCTACTCAGTGGCTGTGGGGGAAACGCCTCGAACGAAAACGCACCTGTCGCCGACGGGGAGAACAGCCCCCAAACATCGCTCAACAACTATACCGCAGCCATTTGGCAGATTGAACGACAACGACAAGCCACCTATCGGGTTCTGGCTGAAAATGTCCCTGACAGCGAACAGGCGGCTTTGGCTGAGGTTCGTTGCAATCAATCGGATACAATTCGTGGCTTTTCACGAACCCTGCGGCAAGAAATTGTCAACTACTGCGATCGCGTTGCTGAGATGATTCAAGCTGAGAACTTAACGGTTGAAGAGTTTAATCAGATTCGCGCTCAATTTAACGAAGATCCCATCATCAAAAATCAAGTCATGGAACAGTTGGCTCAGATTCAAGAACAAGACAGAATGAATAACTAAGACAATGAATAACTAAGACTTGGTAAAATGGCTGGTAAATTATGGGTTTTAATTTACCATTTTCTACCATTTTAATACCGGCGAACCGAGCGATCAACGCAAGTCGAATAGGCATCAATTCCACCTTCAACGTTGAGGACATTTTTAAATCCCTGAGCCTGTAACCATTGACAGGTGTACGCCGAGCGAATCCCGTGGTGACATAAAACGAGGGTTTCGATCTCAGGATCGAAGATATCTAAGACTTTAGGAATCCACTCCTGAGAGCGACTCAAGGGTAGGTTCTCGAAGCCATCAATCGCGGCGATCGCCACCTCTTGCGGCTCCCGTACATCAATTAACTGGAGGGGTTTTGTCTCCGACGCTAATCGTTGCGCTAGGTCATTTACATCAATTGATTTAACAGATTCAAGCATTGTTTAATTCAAGTATTTAGAAAGCATTTCTAAAATATACCCAAGCAAAATAAAACCTAATTTAAAAAATTAGGTTGAAAGATGGCTTAGTATTTTTTATTTCTTAAAAAAGTCTTGGAGAGATTCTCCTAGGCTTTCAATAAGAGACGAATCTGAAGCTGATTCTGAAAATTCCTGAGCCTCAATCTCTTTAACTTTAGCTTCAGGCAAACCTAGCATATCACGAAGTTTCTGATAAGCACTCGCCTCCTCTTCATTGATTTTAGGTTCGTCAGGGGTGCGAGAACTCGAAGCGATCACTTCATAGCCTAATCGCAACACTAACTCTCGTTCTTCATCCGTTTTAAGTTTGGGAACTAAGTCTTCTAAGGGGATATTTTGGATACAATAGGCTTGCAAATCTTGCCGTAAGGTTTCCTGGTCTTTCGGGCTTTTGGCAAATAGCTCACCGAAGCGTTTGAGCATCACGTTCAGTTCTTCTTGGGCTAACTCTCCATCAGCCCAAGCCATCGCCGCAACAATGCGCAGCAAGTTCATTTGACGGGGAGAAATTGGAGGGGGGGCTGGAGGTTGAATTGGCATAGGAATAGGGAATAGGGAACACTTCGACAGGCTCAGTGCAGTGCAGGCAACAGGGAATAGGCAGAATGCTATTGAGGACTTGCCATCACGACGTTAACACGCGATCGCCATTCCCCCCCCAGGCAGTAAAAAAACTTTAGGGTTGTTGGGCTAACCAGGCTTCAATCCCATCGGCGAGAGATAGAGCTAGGCGTTGCTGTTCCTGTTCGTCCATAATCCACTCATACTCATCTGGATTGATCATAAACCCTAACTCCAACAAAACAGACGGGGCAATTTGGGGACGAGTGAGGGCGAAGTTAGCCCAAAAGACTCCATATTCGGGGCGGTTGAGGTCATTCACCAGGTGACGGTAGAGAAACACCGCTAAATCCTGAGCCTGGGGGTGATACCAAAATGTGCCGATACCAGCGGTATTCTCAGCATCACCACTATCGGGTAAGGCATTGTAATGGAGACTTAAGGCCAGGGTGGGTTCGGCTTTTTGAATCATGTCCATCCGTTCGCGCAACCCCACATCAATATCCGTTTCTCGCGACAGAACCACCCTCGCTCCCCGCCGTTCGAGTTCATCTCGCAACAGTAAACTCACCGTGAGGACGGGTTCTTTTTCCCGAATCCCCGTGGGACTCGTGGCCCCGAAATCCTCAGGCCCCCCATGGCCCGGATCGAGAAAAATGGTTGTTCCGGCGAGGGGTTGACTCAGGTTAAGTTGAGGGGGATGGCGTAGACTCAGCACCAACGTGGTGTTGTCATAGCGTAGATCGTAGCCCCATTGCTGGGGCGAGTTCATCTCAAAGGTATATTGAACCCGATCGCCGTCTAAGGCTTGCCAGGTCATGCCCTCAATGGCAGGATTGGCGTTAAAGACAATTAAATCCGTTTGGGCGGTGGTGTTGTGGAGGGTGAGGCGGAATTGTCGCCCCTCTTGTTGGACTTGAGGCGGAACCCGAGAACTGAGGGGAAAGTAAATGTCCGTGCGATCGCCCCGTTGACGGCTACTAATACTACGAATCACCGCCTGGGGAGGCGCTCCCGCTTCATGAACCTCCACTTCACCTTGATGCACCCACACCCCATAATCGAGCCGTAGCCAGTCTCCTTCGCTTCCTGTAATGGCAGCTTCAACGCCTTGGGGAATGGGAGTTAGCCGAGAATAACTGGTTCCGGGGCCAGTACGAGATACGGCTTGAGAACTGATGATACGGGCAACTCGAAGGGGACTGACGTTGGGAGAGACGATTTCAACCGCTCCAGCTGCGGTTTCTCGGAGACGGCGATCGCCCCGTCGTAGTTCAAAAACAGGCCGTCCTAAACTACCGCTACTCGCAAAACGATGACAAGCTCGGTAGCGACTGGCCCTAGCTCGTTGGGGTTGATTTTCCCCGGTGAGAACCGCCGCGTTACTCGGTAACTCACTCGACGTTGACTCAGGAAGCAAGGGAATCTGACGATTGTCGAGGCTCACCGAACCCGTCCAGTCTGCCCCTGGCGCTAAAGCACTAAAACAGACTAATTCTCCCACCTCTCGGGTAATGTCAACGGCCGGTTGTAGAGACCCTTGAGCAAACCCCAAGCCATTATCCGGGAAATTCGGCTCTCGGGAAAGGCGCCTCACGCGACGTTGCACCCGGCTACCCCCGACTTGTACCTCAATCACATTCTCGCCCATCTCCAGAGGCACAGAGGGGGCAAAATGACCGGCTGGGGAGCGATAAATAGGATTACCATTGATTAACACCCGTTGCTCGGGGTCTGCTGTGCCGATNACAAAGATGCGATCGGCAACGGTTTCGTGGTTATCCGGTGGATAGGACCAATGAAGCAACGTATCAGCCTTCGCGGGAGCCGTGACGCTTAAACTCGCCAGAAGCGGAAGCATCCAAGCCACTCGTGATCTTGAAACTATCAACTGGGGACATGGCGAGTCAGGAAATAGGGGCATTGTCGAACGTTCAACCAAGGAACTAGAAGTGACCTCGTTCTACTTTAAACCGCAGTTGGAGCAGCGTCGACTCAAGGGTCTCGACAATCTCATGCAGTTGACGTAAATCGGCTTTCGCTGGAGCAACTGGTGCGGCCCGATTGCGCCCACCATGATTCTCGCTCCCCTCCTCGTCATAGGTTTGCGCCTGAGATTCGAGTTGGCGGGCTAAATCGGGCACGCGTAAAATGGCGGCACTACTGCTGGCTCCTTTGAGTTTATGGGCGAGTTGATATAATCGTTGCCAATCCTGTTGCTCCAAGGCTGTTTTGATGGCGTCTATGGATTGAAGGGCATCATCTGAGAACGTTTCGAGTAGTTCTTGTTGAAACTCTAAATCACCGCCGGTGATGGCCGCCATCTGTTGCACGTCAATCATAGCCAGATTCATTGACTCTGGAGATGACTCTGGAGATGGTTCTGGAGATGACTCTGGAGATGGTTCTGGAGATGGTTCTGGAGATGGTTCTGGAGATGACTCTGGAGATGACTCCAGAGAGGTGATAGCCTCCTGAAATCCCTCGCTTGAGGAGCTGTCAGGCTCCTCACTCGGAACGACCAAAGACTGATCCAACCAAAACTCTAAACGCTCGGCTAATCGTTCTCGTTTTACCGGTTTGCTGATGTAGTCGTCCATTCCCACCGCTAGACATTTGTCTCGTTCTCCGTCTAACGCATGGGCTGTCATGGCAATAATCGGTAGGCTGTCCCCATACTCTTGACGAATACGACGACTGGTTTCATAGCCATCGAGAACTGGCATTTGACAATCCATCAAAATAATGTTAAATGATTCTTCTGCGAGGCGATCGAGGGCGATTTGGCCATTATCGGCACAGACGACATCGAGATAGCCCATCAGTTTGAGTTGGTTGCGAACCACTTTCTGATTAACGGGGGTATCTTCAACCACCAAAATTTTGACCGAACGCCGCTGCGGGCAACCATGAGCGGCTCTAGGGGCGAGGTCTAACGATTCTAACTCGGGTTTTGGGGTCTCGCTCACCCCAGGGGCGGCGGGCGTCACACGAGCGGTAAACCAAAAGGTTGACCCCTGGCCCCATTGACTCTCCACGCCGATTTCGCCTCCCATTAACTGAGTTAATTGTTTACAAATCGCTAATCCTAAGCCAGTCCCGCCATATTGACGGGTAGTTGAGGCATCGACCTGAGAGAAGGATTGAAAGAGTTTATGTTGATGTTCCGAGGCGATGCCAATGCCGGTATCTTGGACGCTAAAGCGGATGAGCAGCGAGTCTGAGGGAGATTGGGGGTCATGGCGATCGCAGCGGCACGCTCGCAACGTAATCGACCCCTTATCAGTAAATTTAATGGCATTACCGGCCAAATTGATAAAAATTTGTCGTAACCGAGTCGGATCGCCCTGAACCGAGGTGGGAATGGTCTCATCGAGGACGACCCGCAGTTCGAGGCCCTTACTCTCGGCTTTAGCGTAGAGTAAGCGCGTCACATCGGTCATACAGCCCTTGAGATTAAAGGGGATCGATTCGAGTTCCATGCGCCCGGCTTCGAGTTTCGAGAAGTCGAGGATATCGTTAACGATAGCCAGGAGACTTTCGCCACTACTGCGGATCGTTTGCAGGAAATCGCGCTGTTCTGGGGTCAGTTGGCTCATCAACAGTAAATCCGTCATCCCAATCACGCCATTCATGGGAGTGCGAATCTCATGGCTCATATTGGCCAGAAACTCACTTTTCGCCACTGTCGCCGCTTCTGCGGCGGTCAGGGCCTGACGCAGTTCAGTGGTGCGCTCTTCAACGCGCCAGGCTAACCGGACTGAGGACTGTTTGAGTTTGCGATTGGCCCGCCGCAATTCCGAAAGATGATGACTGTTGACGATGATAATGGAGGTGGTGGACAGGGCCAAACTGGGGAGAACCAGGGGCGTGAGCCAGCCCTGGAGAAAGCTAACATATGTGATAACGCTAAGGCTTGTGACTCCAGTTGTGATGGTGATGGCCGCGGCCAGCAGTCCGAAGTTGTAGCCCCGCGATCGCGCCCAGAATAAGAGTTTCCCGGTCATCACCGCTCCAAGTCCTGACCACAGCAGAATCCACAGCCAAATGGCCTCGCGATGCCAAAGGCGCAACAGAGGGCGACCGTCGAGAGCCGCTGAGAGGGTTTGGCTGACGATATTGGCATGAACCACCGCCCCCGGCATTTGCGGGGGATCTTGGCTGAGGTTACTACTGTAGGGAGTGTAAAAGAAATCGTTGAGGCTTGGGGCCAGCGGACCAATAATGACGATGCGATCGCGAAATTGCTCAGGCTCAACGCTTCCCGACAACACCTCACTGAGGGTGACGGTTTCAAAGACCTGACTTTTGTAATTCAGGGGAATTTGATAGCCGCCAATTTCCTCCTCGAAGTAATCACCCACCTCCGGCGTAATCGGTACAAAACGAGCCTGGCCGAGACCTAAGTGCATCCGGTCAGGATCGAGCATTTCTAGGGAAATTCCTTGTTGTTCGAGGTAGTGCAGGGCCAACATAATGCCTAACCCAAGCCGTGATCCCCCCTCAGAATCCTCTGCCGAGAGAATGGCCCGACGAATCTTACCATCAGCATCCGGTAAAAGATCGGAGATTCCCACCTGTCCTAATTCCTGTAACGTCGGCGGGGGGGCCACCGTATGTCCAATCAACTTCTCGACCCCAAAGAGATTAGGGGTCGTCTGAAAAATCTCGACGAGTTCTTCATGGCCCGGTTCAACCGGGAGATCTCGATATAAATCCAGACCAATCGCGGCGGGATCTCCTTGGCGGATTTGGTCTAACAACTCTCCCAAAACCGCATCGGGCATCGGCCATTGTCCCACGGCCACAATATCGGGTTCATCAATCGCCACAATAAGCAGTCGAGAATCGATGGGTTCGGAAGGGCGTAAGCGAAACAGTTGATCCCGAACGGTCCATTCCCAGGGGCGAAACAGACCCCAGACTTGCCCGAAGACAAAGATGGCTGCAACCAAAGCCGGGGTCATCAGGACAAATCGCCACCGCCACAGCTTTATCCGAACCCGCCGTCGCTTGAGTTTGGCGTATCGAGATCCCATAAACGATTTTCGTGTAAGGCTTCTGTTTAGCTTGACATTTCCATGATGCTTGTTCTCCCTTAACAGTGTAGAACACGATAAAAGCTCGGGAGCGAGGTCACGCCCCGTCTCTTTAGAGCGGGGCGGAAAAGCGACTCGTGCGGCTTTAGCCGCCTTCATCCTTTGGCGATGGGAGCCTGTCAATCCAGTCTTCAATCATGGCGGTTATCGACTTCTCTTTTTCCCTAGAAAGTTTTCGCAATTTTTCAAGCCTGGACTCAGTCAACCTAATCGTGAAATTCTTTTTCATAATGCACATACGATGTATATGCTTGATGCGATCATGTTCTCATGGCTAAAACTTTTGTAGCACAAGTAAATCGACTACCCGACGTCCCTGAATTGAGGGCGGCGCTGGAGTATCTATGTACGGCTTCAAACAACCTCTACAACTGCACCATTTACCGAGCTAGGCAGTTGTATTTCAAGGAAGGTAAGTTCTCGAATGGGCGTTGGCTGTCTAGCCAGATGAAGCGCAATGCCCACATGAAAGCGCTCTATACCAGTGCTGCTCAGCAGACCTGCATTAGCGTAGGCGAAGCTTTTAAGGGCTACCATCAACTGCTGAAGCTATGGCGTAGCGGTGGACTAGCCCAGAAGCCAAAGCCCCCGAACTATCGCCGCTCTGGGGGTATGTTTCAGATTAGCTACCCTAAGCGATGGCTCAAGCTAATCGAGGGACAAGTCAAAGTGCCAATGGGTAGATCCTGCAAAGCCTGGTTCAATCTGCCTGAGATTTTCCTTCCATTCCCCAGCAACCTGGATTGGGCTGAGGTTAGGGAACTTCAGATTGTGCCCAGGGCGGGTTATTTTGATGCGGTCTGGATTGGCGTCGGCAAGCCTGTTGCTTCAGTCGTCCTAGACCCTGAGAAGTCGCTGGCTATTGACCACGGCATTGATAACTGGCTGACCTGTGTAGACAGCTCCGGCCATAGCTTGATCGTGGACGGTAAACATCTAAAGTCACTGAACCAGTGGTACAACAAGCGAGTTGCCAGCATCAAGGAGGACAAACCTCAAGGGTTTTGGTGTAACCTGCTAGACAAACTCACGGGCAAGCGTAATCGCCAGATGCGTGATGCCGTCAACAAAGCCGCTAGGTTAATCATCAACCACTGCCTGAAGCATGGCATTGGCACTGTGGTCTTTGGCTGGAATCAGGGGCAAAAAAGCGGGGCCAGCATGGGCCGCAAAACCAACCAGAAGTTTGTGCAGATTCCCACGGCAAAGCTGAAATCCAGAATCGCTCAGCTTTGTGAAGTCCANGGCATTTTGTTTATCGAGCAGGAGGAAAGTTATACATCGCAAGCGTCCGCGTTAGACCTAGACAGTATTCCCGTCTTGGCGTGAAAAACCCGAGGGTTGGAAGGCTTCAGGTAAGCGTATTCGGCGCGGAACCTATCGCTGTGCTACTGGTGTTGAGGTCAACGCAGACGCTAACGGAGCGTGGAATATCGGTCGTAAAGCAAAAGTAACTGAGATGCAATGCACCCCAGCAAGAGGCGTTTTGACTTCGCCTAAGCGTCTGAGAATCTGGGATCTGCCCTCTAAGCCGATCCTAACTCAGAAGTGCCGTAATCCCTCCGGGGAATCTCCGTCGCGTGATTCGCGGAGAGTAGTCAAAGGGTTTCCCGAGGGAGATCGAGATCGCCTGCGCTCTTGGGTTGATATTGCTGTTAATCCCTGAGGGATGCTAAGAGGACTTTAACGATGAGCCGGAGTTACAGTCCTGTAAGCAAAGCCCACGTCTTTCAAGCGTGG
>P_2C_Liq_1_UnCtyDRAFT_1000865_pt1 | contig 12234 bp, 10 predicted proteins | sample Pon2CUnioCityCA_2_FD_10234 | JGI IMG/M metagenome (IMG submission 10234)
GCAGACGCCCGCAATGGCGCGGCCGTGGCGGGTATCTATACCGCCAAAGGCCGCCCGAGTTTCAACCCGCTCATCGTCCATGTCGCGCGCCCCGCAGATGCCGCGCGCTATGTTGACTGGCCCGACAGGGCCGCGCGCCTCGCCGCCGCCTTCTGGCCCGGCCCGCTCACGCTGGTTCTACCGCTGCGCGCAGGCCACGGCATTGCCAGCCTTGTGACCGCAGGGCTCGACACATTGGCCATCCGCTGCCCTGCTCACCCTGTCGCGCAAGCGCTTCTAAAGGCCTTTGACGGCCCCGTGGCGGCCCCCTCGGCCAATCCTTCAGGCAAGATCAGCCCGACAACGGCGGCCCATGTGCTGCAAGGGCTGACGGGCCGTGTCGCCGCCGTGCTCGATGGTGGCGCAGCAGAGATCGGGCTTGAAAGCACAATCGTCAGCCTCGCGGGCGCGCCCACACTCTTGCGCCACGGCTCGATCACCCGCGAGAAGCTGGAAGCCGCACTCGGCGAGCCGCTCACAGAGGCCACAACCCCCGCCGCCATCATAGCGCCGGGGCAGCTTGCGTCACATTATGCGCCCGACGCCGCCCTGCGCCTCAACGTGACAGCCCCCGAGGCTGACGAAGCGCTGCTCGGCTTTGGCCCCGTTGAAAAGGCAGCGCTCAATCTCTCGCCCGCAGGCGACCTGCGCGAGGCCGCCGCCAACCTCTTTGCCATGCTGCGCGCGCTGGATGCGCAAGCGGGTAAAATCGCCGTTTCGCCCATTCCTGCGCGCGGAATAGGGCTTGCCATCAATGACAGGCTCGCCCGCGCCGCCGCGCCGCGCTAGCGCTGTCAGGGATTGCGCTTTGACTGCGTCAAATCGCGGTGGGGCGAGAGGGGCTTTGCCCCCCTCGCGCTCCCCCCAGGATATTTTTGGCAAAAAGAAAGCAGCAGGCCGTCAGGACGGGGTCACGCGTGCCCTGCTGTTGCCGAGAGATGCAGAGGCGTCACGCCGAGCCGCTTCAGGGCGGCGCTCCACATTTCGGTGCCGCCGCCGCCGAGCACAAACTCTGCATCCGCAGGTCCGCTCAACCAGCCGTTGGCAAGGATTTCGCCCTCAAGTTGCCCCGCGCCCCAACCCGCATAGCCCAGCATCAGGAGGGCCGCGCCCGGCCCTGTGCCTGTGACCATATCTTCGAGCACATCCAGCGAGGTGCTGAGGCGCAGCCCCTCCAGAACCAGATGGCTCGAGCGGCCCGAAACATATTCGCTTGAGTGCAGCACAAACCCACGCCCCATCTCGACGGGTCCGCCAAAATAGACCTGTTGTTTGCCCACAGGCGTGCCCAGCTCAAGCTGTTTGGCAAGATCCTCAAAAGAAACATCACTGGACGGCTTATTGAGGATCAGGCCCATCGTGCCGTCTTTTGAATGTTCACAAATCAGGATCACAGAGCGCTGAAACCGCGGATCGCCGATGTCAGGCATCGCAATCAGAAGCTGCCCTGTCAGATCGCTCTCGTTCCGCACTGTCTTGCTCCGTTTTACCCCTGCTCTCACTTTAGCCAAGCCGCGCCGCTCCCGACAAGGCCTCCCGCGAAATCTTTCTCGCTCTATTGTGAGTTGTCGTTGCGCGCGCTTTGGCCCATCTAGGGCAGATGACAAAAGCCCTTGCTCTTATTCTGGCCTTTCTCGCGCTGCCTGCGCTGGCCAACCCCTATGCCGACAAGGTCCAGACCCGCATTTTGCACGGCTGGAGCGAGGCTGACGGCACGCGCATGGCCGCACTTGAGCTCACTCTGGCCGAGGGCTGGCACAGTTACTGGCGCGCACCGGGAGATGCGGGTATCCCCCCCAGCTTTGACTGGCAAGGCTCGCGCAATCTTGAACGCGCCACACCCGCCTGGCCCCGCCCCACCGTTTATACCCAAAACGGGATGCGCTCGATCATCTACACCGAGCGCCTTGTGCTGCCCCTCGCTCTGACGCCCGAGACTTCGGGCAAGCCGATCCGCCTCAAGGGCAGAGTCGATATCGGGGTCTGCAAAGACATCTGCGTGCCCTTCGCAATCGCCGTTGATGAAACCATCGCGCCCGACAACAGCGCTGACATCCAAGCGATCAAGGCAGCTCTCGCCACTGTGCCGCGCCGCCAGCCTCATGAGGTGAGCTGCGAGACGGCGCTCGGGTCACGCGGTGTCTTGCTCACGGTTTCCACCCGCCTGCCCCACCTTGGCGGGGCAGAAGACGCCGCCGTTGAGACAGGCGACCCCCTCGTTTGGGCGAGCGACCCGGAGATCAGCCGCAAGGGCCAGACCGTCACGCTCAAAACCGAGCTGGTCCACGCGCTCAGCGGCGCATTCGCGCTCAACAGATCGGCCCTGCGCCTCACCCTGATTGGAACAGACAACGCGGTTGATATTCAGGGCTGCGACTGAGCCCGCGCCAAAAGCGCCATGCCAGTCACCGCGACCAGCAAGACAATCACACCCGCCCCCGCCAGAAACACACCCAGCGCAGCCAGCGCTGTGCTGGCCGCTGCCAGCCCGCCGATCAGCGGCGCAAACTGCCCCAGAACCGCAAACCACCCCAGCGACAGCACAAACCAGAAGCCGACAAGCGCCGCACCGACCGCGACAGGCCACTGAACCGCCCGTGCATCCTTGGCGCGCAAGGCCCGCCGCAGGCTTCTGATCTGCTTTGAAAAATCAGCCTGCATCGCGATCAGAGAGGGCACAATCAACAGAACCAGAACCATCCCGAAGCCAAGCCCATAAACCAGCGTGATCACTGTCGGCTTCAAGAATTGCGCCTGCTGGCTCGTTTCATACAAGAGCGGCGCAAGGCCCAGAACTGTCGTCAAAGTGGTCAATAGCACAGGCCGCAAGCGGTCAACCGCGCCATCCACAATCGAGGGGATCAACCCGCGCTCTTCGGCATAGTCGTCAATCGTGGTGATCAGAACAATCGAGTCATTGATGATAATCCCTGTCATGCCAAGCAAGCCGACAACCGTGAACATACTCAAAGGCACATCCCACGCCGCATGGCCATAGATCGTCCCAACCAGCCCGAAGGGAATAATCGCCATCACAACGGCAGGCCGTGTCCAGCTTGCAAAAACCCAAGCGAGGACAAGATAAATCCCCACAAGACAGAGGATAAACCCTGTCAAAGCGTCGTTGAGAAAGTCGCCCTCCTGCTCGGACAGCCCCGACAGCCGCCACTCGACCTGAAATTTGGAGGCAATATCAGGCAAAATTCTTTCCTGTAGCGCCTGAACAATCTCGGCCGCCCGCGCCGCATCATCCTCGGAGATGTCCCCCGTCACAGAAACGGTGCGCAGCCCGTTTTCGCGCCGAATGGTGGAAAAGCCCGCCTGCTCCCGCACGCTCACAACATCCGAAAGCGCAACATATTGCCCGTTCGGCGCGCGCAACTGGGTGCGGTAAATAAAATCCGCCGTGACTTCGTCGTCAGGAAGCTCCACGCGGATCGTGGCCGAGCGCGCACCGTCAGGATAGGTCGCCGCCTCAAGCCCGCTGAGGCGGTGGCGCAGCTCGCGCCCCACGCCATCAATCGTAAAGCCAAGCGCCTGCCCCTGCGCGCTCAGATCAAGCACAAACTCGCCCTTGTCATAAGCCAGATCGTCTTCAACCCCGCTCACTTCGGGGTATTGCGCAACCGCCTCTTTCAAGGCCTCGCTCGCCGCCTTAAGCGTATTGGCATCTGCGCCAAAGAACTGCACATCAAGCGCCGAGCCACCCGGCCCAGAGCGCCAGCCGCGAAAGCTCACAGTTTCCAAAAGCGGATGGCTCGGCAAGCGGTCTTGCAACTCGGCCAGAAACGCAAAGCTCGAATAGGGCCGCAAATCCGCATCAATCAGCTCGATCGCCACAGCGCCAAGCTCGTCTGGCTCTTTGGTGTCTGCGCCCGCCAGCGGCGGCCATGTGTTGCCGCCCACCTGCGCCAGCACATAATCAATCGGGTTGCGCCCGTGCTTGGCCTCATACTCCACGCCCAGCTCGGTCACTGTCTCTTGCAGCAAGCGCATCATCGCAAAAGTGTCCTCGCGGCTCGCCCCCGGAACCATGGCAAAATTGCCCGAAATAGAGGCCCGTTCAGGCGCATTGAAAAAGCGCCACTGCACATCGCCGCGCACAAACAGCGCCACTTGGCTCGCCAGAACAAGAACCACCGCCGCAAAAACAGGATAGCGCAGCGTCACAACCCAAGCCATCATGGGGCGGAAATAACGCTCGCGAATATGCTCAAAGCCGCGGTTCACAACCCGACTTGGCAAATCATACCAATGGGTTTCAAAGGCGTGCTTGAGCGAATGCGCCATATGGTTTGGCAGAATAAGGAAACACTCGACCAGACTGGCCAGCAAAACCACAACCACAGTGAAAGGAATATCCGAAATCAGATCGCCAAAGCGCCCCTCCACAAAGGTCAGCGCAAAAAAGGCAATGACGGTTGTGAGCGTGGCCGAAAACACAGGCATAGCCATTCGCTTGGCAGCATTTTCGGCGGCCTCCACAGGCCCCTCGCGCAGCTTCCTGAGCCGCGCATCGGCGTGCTCTCCCACCACAATCGCATCATCCACAACAATCCCGAGCGTGATGATCAGGGCAAACAGCGAGATCATATTGATCGTCAGACCCCAAGCAAACATCAGCGCAATCGCCGCGAGCATCGAAACAGGAATGCCCGCCGCAACCCAAAAGGCCGTGCGCGCATTGAGAAATAAAAACAGCAAGACAACCACAAGCCCAAGCCCCATCAGGCCGTTGTCGAGCAGAATATCCAGACGCCCCGTAATCGCCTCGGCCCGCGTCCGAATAAGGTCAATCGACACATCGGGCGGCAGCGTCGCCTCAAGCGCGGCCGCAACCTTTTCGACAGAGGCCTGAATGCCAATCGCATCGCCACTCGCCGAGCGGTCCACCCGCACAGAAATGGCAGGGTTTGCGCCGACATAATAAGTCTCGCCCCGCAGCGCGCCCTCAACCTCGATCTGCGCCACATCGCCAATCGTCAGCTTGGAGCCATCGGCCAGCGCCTTGATCACAATTTGGGAGATCTGCTCGGGGCTGCGCTTTTCCACACCGGTGCGCACCCGCGCATTCGCCCCCGTCACATCGCCCGCAGGGTCGGCATTGACCTCTTCGCCAATCGCTCCCGCAATCTGGGCAAAGCTTATGTCATGCTCGATCAGATCGCGCGTTGAGACAATAATATTGGTTTTCTGGCCCGAAACGCCACGGATCGTGGTGCGCGTCACGCCCTCCTGAAACAGCCGCGCGACAAATTCGTCGGCAAACCGCGCCAGCTGGTCCGCGCCCACAGGCCCCGTGATCACAACATCGGTGACACGGTCGCGCCAGACGCCCCGCTCGACTTTGGGGTCTTCTGCCTCCTCAGGCAGAAGCGTGACAAAATCGACAGCCGCCTGCACATCATCCGCCGCGCGCGCCATGTCCCAACCGGGTTCAAAATCAAGATCAATCCGCGCCCGCCCCTCACGCGAGGTTGAAAAGGCCTCGGCCACGCCTTCAACCGTGAGCAAGGCAGGCTCCAAAACCTGCACAATCCCCGCGTCGACATCTTCTGCGCCCGCGCCCTCCCAGACGACGCTCACAGAAACATTATCGACAATCACATCAGGGAAAAACTGCGCCCGCATCCGTGGCATCGCGACAAGCCCCGCCACAATGAGACTGACCAAAAGCAGGTTGGCCACAGTCCTGTGGCGCGTGAAGTAAGAGATAAGTCCGCCGATCAGCCCCACATCGCGCATCCCTTATCCCCCCATACGGCTTTCGATCCGCTCCACCATTTTGAGCGGCACTTCAGGCGCCTTAAGCTGCGTCAAAAGCCGCTCTTGCACGTCCTTGGGCATCATTTTGTTGGCCTCCACGGCGGCCACAAGCTTGGCCCGCCGCTCTTCGCTGAGGGCGATCATCTCGGGCGCCGCAGGCGCGGTCGCTTCGGCCCCTGCCTCAACCGCCGTGACACTGATCCCCGCGCCCAAAAGAGGCGTGCGCTTTGAGACAACAAGCTGCCCCGCAAGCTCTGGCGCGCGAATGATCACGCTGTCCCCCTGCCGCCGCAAAAGCTGAACCTGCACAAGCTCAAGCCGCCCGTCCTCGCCAATCCGCAAGACAGAGCCATCGGTGCCCAGCGCCGTCGCAGGCACCATCGAAACCGCCTCAAGCGGGGCCTCCTCAATTTCAACGCCGACAAAATCACCGGGCTTAAAGCCCTTGGCCTCGGCCAGCTCTGCAAAGAGCGCGCGGCCCGTCTCCCCGCCCAGATTGGCTGCGCCCGCACGGCTCAGCCGCGCCTCTGTCGCAAGGTCGGTGCCAAAATCTTCGAGAATGACCCTAAGCTTGGTCGCCTTAAGGCGTCCCTCCGTGTCCAAAAGCCGCCCGTAATCCTGCGTGCTGACCCGAAACGCCACTTCCAGCGCGTCAGGGTCGACAAACTCCGCCAGCCGCTCATTGGCGCTCACAAGCCGCCCTTCCACGGCGTTCACACTGCTCAAAACCCCGTCAAACCGCGCGACAATCTCGGTCTCGGCCAGACGCCGCTCGGCCTCGGCAAGCTGGATCCCCGCCCGCGCCAGCCGCGTGGCCGAACTGTCCAGCCGCGCCTCGGCCTGCGCCAAAGCCTGCCTGCGGGTGAGAACAGCCGCCTTGGCCGCGCTCGCGGCAATCTCGGCCGCCTCCACAGCCGCATCTGTGCCCACGCGCCGCGCTTTCAAATCCTGTTGGCGCACCAGCGCACGCTCGCGCAAAGCCGCCTGCTCTTCTGCATTGCGCAGCTCATCCCCCGCCAGCGCCAAAGCGCGCGCCGCGTCGCGCCCCTCGGCCTTCGCATCCATCTGGTCGGCCTCGGCCCGCTCAAACGCCGCCCGCGCGTCCGCATCGTCAATCTTGAGCATGACTTCGCCCGCCGCAAAGCGCCCGCCCTCGACAAAATTTTCGCTCATTTTCACAATCGTGCCGCCCACAGCCGGGCGGATTTCAAGCGTGCGCAGGCTCTTCACCTCGCCATAAGCCGAAATCACAGGCGTGACTCTGTCCAAAGCAACCCTTTGAGCATTCACAGAAAAAACCCGCTCCCGCGCCGGCGGAACCCGCGCCTCCTGGCTCATGCGGTCCTCAACAGCCCCGCGCACAAGGATCGCCCCATAGGCCAAAAGCCCGAGCGTCACCGAAAAGATAAAAAGCCCCGTCAATCCACGCTGCAAAAACCGCATCTATCTTCCTTTTGCCCCGTCATAGAGCCTCACAGTCAAGGCCCTTGTGTATATACGCATGAGATTTGCGTTTCAGTCGAAAATCTTTTCAAAAAACTGTTTATAGGTCGCAATAAAGTCGTAGTCGCTAATCTGCGCCTCTGTCAAAAATGCAAATCCCGCGCCCTCACCGAGCCTGATCTGGTCGGGCTGCACAGGCCGCATCAGCCCAAAGACATAAATCCGCCAATCCGGCAAAACGCTCGAAGCCACCTCAACCATCGGCTCCAGATCGCTCTCCCCGATCACAATCCCCGTTTCCTCATAAAACTCGCGCACAGCCGCGCTGCGCAGGCTTTCGCCCGCCTCGATCTTGCCGCCAAACAGGCCCCAGATACCGCCCGCCGCGACGCTCTCAAAATCGTCGCGCAGCTGACAGAGCGCGCGCCCATGCTCATCGCACGCATAAATCGCCGCCACCTTGATGAGGTTCGGCCCGTCTTGCAGCCCCGCCTTTGGCCCCAATGGCTCGAAAATATCGCTCATTTGCGCCGCTTGTGCTCGTCCAGCCGCGGCATAATCTCAACAAAGTTGCAGGGCCTGTGGCGGTAATCAAGCTGCAACTTCAGGATCTCGTCCCAGCCGTCCTTACACGCCCCGGGACTGCCCGGCAGCGCAAAAAGATAACACCCGCCAGCAACCCCCGCCGTCGCGCGGCTCTGCACAGCGCTGGTGCCGATCTTGCCAAAGCTGATCATGGTGAAGAGCGTGCCAAAAGCGTCGATCTCTTTTTCATAGACATCACGATGCGCCTCAACAGTGACATCCCGCCCCGTCAGCCCCGTGCCGCCTGTCGAGATAATAACATCAACCTCGCCACTCGCCACCCAGTCGCGCAACTGCTGGGCAATATCGCCGCGCTCGTCGCGGACAATCTCGCGTTTCACAAGCAAATGCCCCGCCTCGGTGAGCCGCGCCACAAGCACATCTCCCGAGCGGTCCTCAGCCAGCGCGCGCGTGTCACTCACCGTCAAAACAGCGATCCTCACAGGGATAAACTCACGGCTTTCGTCAATCCTGCTCATCCTAGCCTCGCTTTAATCTCTAACAAATCAGCCCATGCGGCGCGCTTTAGATCGGGCTGGCGCATCAATGTCTCGGGCGGAAACATCGGCATCACAGGCAAGCCATAGGCCTTGCCCCACGTGCCCCGCAGCCGCGTGATCCCGCGCTGTCCCAGCACCACATCACAGGCAATATTGCCCATCAGAACAACGCACTCAGGCGCAGCCAGCGCCAAATGCCGCGCCACAAAGGGCCGCATCATAGCAATCTCTTCAGGGCTTGGCCCCGACTGGTTCAATAGCCGCCAAGGCATCACTGTGCTGGCGTAAACACTGTCTTCAAGGCTCAGGCCAATCGCGCCCAGCATCTTGCCCAAAAGCGCACCCGCCTGCCCGACAAAAGGCTTGCCCTCACGGTCGCCTTCACGGTCAGGCGCTTCTCCAAGGATCATGACGCGCGCCCCCAGCGTGCCGTCGCCAAAGACAAGGTTGCGCGCCCCGCGCTTTAGCTCGCAATGCTCAAACCGCTCCAGCGCCCCGCGCAGTTGGCCAAGATCCTGCGCCGCCTCTGCGGCTTTGGTCGCCTCGGCCACCGCATCAATCTTGAGCGCTTCCACATGAATATTCTGCACCTGCGGCGCCGCCACAGCCGCCTTGGCCTGCGTATTGGCCTGCGCCTTGGCTTTGGGTTTTTCCAGAAGTTCAAAGCGGTTCACAGGCGTTTCGCTCAGCGCCTCGTCTGCGCCAAGTTCCACCTGCCATTCAAGAGCCGCCCGCGCCGCCCAATAGTCTTGTGCCGATTCCATGTCATGATCCTAGCGCATCAGTGAGACCGCCAAAACACCGAAAGCAGATTGCACGCTCCCGACCCTCGCTTTATAAGCGCATGAAATTTGCGAGGGACAGCCCATGAGCTTTGCACATCGTCACCTTCTCGGGATCGAGCCGCTCTCCCAATCCGACATCACCTCTATTCTCGATCTGGCCGACAAATATGTCGCGCTCAACCGCTCCCAGAACAAACATTCCGAGGCGCTGGCGGGTCTCACCCAGATCAATATGTTCTTTGAAAACTCGACCCGCACACAGGCCTCTTTCGAACTTGCAGGCAAGCGTCTCGGCGCGGATGTCATGAATATGGCGATGGCCGCAAGCTCGATCAAAAAAGGCGAAACGCTGGTCGATACCGCCCTGACGCTCAACGCCATGCACCCCGATCTGCTTGTTGTGCGCCATCCGCACTCAGGCGCTGTCGATCTCTTGGCGCAAAAGGTCAATTGCGCCGTGCTCAACGCGGGCGACGGCAGCCACGAACACCCGACTCAAGCGCTCTTGGACGCGCTGACAATCCGCCGCGCCAAGGGCCGTCTGCACCGCCTCTCGATTGCGATCTGCGGCGATATCGCCCACTCCCGCGTTGCCCGCAGCAATATCATGCTGCTGGGCAAAATGGAAAATCGCGTCCGCCTGATTGGCCCGCCCACGCTGATGCCCAGCCAGATCGACGAATTTGGCGTCGAGGTCTTTGACGATATGCGCGAAGGCCTTGAGGGCGTCGATGTGGTGATGATGCTGCGCCTCCAGAAAGAGCGCATGGATGGCGGCTTTATTCCGTCAGAGCGCGAATATTATCACCGCTTCGGCCTTACGGCGGAAAAGCTCGCCCACGCCAAACCAGATGCAATTGTGATGCACCCCGGCCCGATGAACCGCGGCGTCGAGATCGACGGCGATATCGCCGATGACGTGACCCGAAGCGTCATTCAGGAACAGGTCGAAATGGGCGTCGCCGTGCGCATGGCCGCGATGGACCTTCTGGCGCGCAACCTGCGCGAAAGCCGCGCCGCCGCCTCACAGGACGCCGCAAAGGACGCCTATGTCTGAGCCGCCCGCCCCTGTCACACCCCTTCTGGACGACGAGGCCTTCCTTGGCACCTACCAACCCGATATCTGGGTCTTTGTGCAGCGCTCGCTGATTATCGGCCTGATCACAGCCGTGGTCTTCGGCCCGCTCATCGGCCTGCCGCCCGAATACTGGCTGCCGATCATGGGGTTCACCACGGTGTTTTCCGCCTTCATCTTTGATGATTATACAAGCTGGCTCACCCACCGCGCCGATATCTGGCACCTCACCTCGCTCAGGCTCATCTACGAAAACACAAACGCCCCCGAGCAGAACGCCGCCGTCAATCTCGCCGATATCCACGCCACACGGCGCAAGCCCTACAAAAACCTGCGCCTTGATCTTGAGACAGGCCAAGCCGTCCTGATGAAATACCTCAAAAACCCCCGCACCATCGAGCGCGAGATCGACATCGCCCGCCGCGCCCTCATGGGCACACTCGCTGACGAAGCCGATATTCCCAGCCCCGAGAAGGCCACGCCATGACCGAGATCATCGCAAGCTTCCCCCCCGCCCGCAGCACCTATATCCGCGAGCATATCCTGCTCGCCGCCCTCGGCGCGCTGCTCTTGTCGGGGCTGCTCTTTTATATCGACAATCCCCACCCCTGGACAGGCGTGGTCGGCTCCGTCCTCGCCATCGGCGCGCGCGGCACCTACGCCATGAGCGAACAGATGGGCATGGTCTGGAAACTCACCGACACCAAGCTGATCGGCCCTGACGGCCACGACATCCCCCTCAAGACGGTCGCCGATGCCAAGCCCATGCTCTCCGCCCTTCAAGTCGTGACCCGAACGGGCGACAAATACCTGATCAAATACCAACCCGACCCCGCCGCAGGCGCACGCCTCATTCTCAAGACCCGCGACGCCGCCCCGAGCGCTAGGAGCTGATATGAAAACCCTCTTCACAAACGCCCGCCTCATCAACCCCGAGGCCCAGACCGAAGACACAGGCTGGCTCCTTGTGCAAAACGGCGCAATCGCGGCCATGGGTCAGGGCGAGCCGCCCCAAGCCGACGAGACAGTCGATTGCAAAGGCCTCTGCCTCGCACCGGGGATTGTCGACATCGGCGTCAAAGTCGGCGAGCCGGGCGAACGCCACAAAGAGAGCTACGCCTCAGCCGCCCGCGCCGCCGCCGCTGGCGGGGTCACAACCATGGCGATCCGCCCCGACACCTCCCCCGCGATCGACACGCCCGAGGCGCTCGAATTTGTCAAACGCCGCGCCAATGAAGACAGCGCCGTCAATGTCCTCCCCCTCGCCGCGCTCACAAAGGGGCGCGAGGGAAAAGAGATGACAGAGATCGGCTTCCTCATGGATGCGGGCGCGGTCGGCTTTTCCGATTGCGACGCTGTCGTGACCAACACCAAAGTCTTTCAACGCGCCCTGACATACGCCCGCTCCCTCGGCGCGCTCGTCATTGCCCACCCCCAAGAGCCGACCCTCTCCGCAGGTGCCGCCGTGACCTCGGGCAAGTTCGCCACCCTGCGGGGCCTGCCCTCCGTCTCGCCCATGGCCGAGCGCATGGGGCTGGACCGCGACATAGCGCTGCTTGAAATGACAGGCGCGCGCTACCACGCCGACCAGATCACAACGGCCCGCGCCCTCCCCGCGCTGGAGCGCGCCAAAAAGAACGGCCTTGATATCACCGCAGGCACCTCGATCCACCACCTCACGCTCAACGAACTTGACGTTGCCGACTACCGCAGCTTTTTCAAACTGAAGCCGCCTCTCAGAAGCGAAGATGACCGCCTCGCCACCGTCGAGGCCCTCGCCAGCGGCCTGATTGACACCATAAGCTCGATGCACACGCCCCAAGACGAAGAGAGCAAGCGCCTGCCCTATGCCGAGGCCGCCTCTGGCGCGGTCGCTCTGGAGACACTGCTGCCCGCCGCGCTGCGCCTTGTTCACGCCGGCAGCTTGACGCTGGCGCAGCTCTTCCGCGCGCTCGCGCTCAACCCGGCCAAGCGGCTTCAGCTCGCCTCTGGCCGCCTCGCACAAGGCGCGCCCGCCGATCTCATGCTCTTTGACCCAAAC
>P_2C_Liq_1_UnCtyDRAFT_1000866_pt1 | contig 12214 bp, 10 predicted proteins | sample Pon2CUnioCityCA_2_FD_10234 | JGI IMG/M metagenome (IMG submission 10234)
CGGGGGTCGGCGGGGAGTCGTTGGGGAGGGGGCTTTCGGGGGGCTGCCGGCGTGGCTTCAGGTGCGCAGGAGGGCGCTCGCCTGGATTTCGACCGTGCAGTGCTTGGGGAGGGCGGCGACACCGACGGCGGCGCGGGCGTGGGCGCCGGCGTCGCCGAGGACCTCGCCGAGCAGGTCGGAGGCACCGTTGAGCACGATCGGGGCATCCGGATAGGCGGGGATCGCGTTCACGAATCCGGTCAGGGTAAGCAGGTGTTCGACGCGGAAAAGGTCGCCGGCCGCCTCCTTGAGCACCGCGAGCAGGCTGAGGGCACAGCAGCGAGCGGCCTCGGCGGCGTAGGCCGTGTCCACTTCGTCGCCGACCCGGCCGGTCATGGGCTCACCGAGCGCGTCGAGGCTGATGATGCCGGCCGTGGAGAGGATGGAACCGGCACGCCGGTAGGGGAGGTAATTCCCCGCGGGGGTGGGAACCTCGGGGAGGACGAGGCCGAGTTCGGCCATGCGGTCTTCGGGAGTTTTCATCGACCGTGAGCATGGATCCGCGGTTGAGCGGGCGAAAGGAGAAACCCGTGTTGCGCCCGGGAGGGATGCGGTTTTAATCCCCCGCCTCCAAGGGACGGGGCGGGCCCAGAGAAAAGTTGACAAAATGTCAGAAAACAACGGGGATCCGTCCATGTTCTCGTTCGTTCTCCTCGTCCACGTGTTGGCTGGTTTCGCAGCCCTCGGATTGTTCTGGATTCCCGTGGTGACGAAGAAGGGCGGGCGCTGGCACCGACTCAGTGGCTGGTCCTACACGTGGGCGATGGGCACCGTGGCGGTGACGGCGGTGATCCTCGCCCTGCTGCGGATCTTTGTGGAGCCCGGCCTGACGCCCGACCGTTTTTCCTTCTCGGTGTTCCTGCTTTTCATCTCGGTGCTGGCGGGTGCGACCGCCTACTACGGGATTCGCACCCTGCGAATCGCGCGCACCCGGGAGCGGGTCGTGCGCTGGTACGACTTGGGGGTCTCCTTTCTTCTCTTGCTGTCGGGGGTGGCGGCAGTGGCCTTCGGGGCGGCCCTCAAGGATCCACTCATCACCTATTTCCCGATCCTCGGAATTGTTCTCGGGAGCACGCAGCTGTGGTTCTGGTGGCGTCCGGCCGAGCGGTGGAACGAGTGGGTGGCGGAGCACCTCCGAGGGATGCTCGGCTGCTCGATCGCGACGATCACGGCGTTCGCCGTTTTCGGGGGGCCGCGCCTGCTCGGGCTCGAGGGCGGCAACCTTCTTCTCTGGTTTGCCCCCACGCTGCTTCTCGGGCCGTTGATTGCCCTTTACGCCCGGCGGTGGAGCCAGGCTTAGGGGCGGGGCGCGGGTGGTCGCGGCCCTTCCGAAGCCGCGGGGTCTTGATCGGCTCCGCGGCTTCCCTTGCGGCGGCGGAGCCGAGCCCCCACGCTCCCCGGATGGACGCGGAGCCAACGGAAAGCGGGCGGCAGGCCACCGCCCTCGTGGGAGCGCTCGTGGCGGCGGGTCTGCGCCGAGTGGTGGTGAGCCCCGGCTCCCGCTCGACCCCCCTCGCGCTCGCCTGCGCGGAGCGGGAAGAGCTCCTCCTGCGGGTCATTCTCGACGAGCGTTCGGCGGCTTTCTACGCGCTCGGGCTGGCGGATCGGCGAAGGGAGCCGGTCGCTCTGGTCTGCACGAGCGGTTCGGCCCCGGCCCACTGGTTGCCGGCGGTCATCGAGGCCTCCTACCGTCGGGTCCCGCTGTTGCTGCTCAGCGCGGACCGGCCGCCCGAGCTGCGGGAGTGCGGGGCGGGCCAGACGATCGACCAGCTCCCGCTCTTCGGGCCGTACACTCGCTGGCGGGTGGATGCGGTGGCGCCGCCCGGGGAGGAGGGCGACCGCTACGCGGCCTCCCTGGGAACGCGGGCCTGGCGGGCGGCGCGTGGGCCCGTGCCCGGTCCGGTGCATCTCAACCTGCCCTATCGCGAGCCCTTCCTGCCGGTGCCGGGGGTCCCGCGGAGCGCGCTGCCGCCTGATCCCTCCCCCGAGCCCGCGTGGGGAGGGGCCACCCGGACCGATGTGGACTGGGGGGAAGTGCGGGCGGCGGGTCCCGGTTGGATCGTGGCCGGTTGTGGGCAGGCGCCGGATCCCCATGCGTGGGCGGAGGGTCTCTTCCGGGTGAGCGACGTGCTCGGTTGGCCGGTGCTCGCCGATGTCACGAGCCCCGCTCGCTTCGCTCTCGGGGCGTCCGGCCGGGTGGTCACCCACTACGAGGCGATCGTGGGCCGCGGGGAGGAAGCACTCGGGCGGGACGGACTCCTGCCGCGGGCCCTCCTCCAAGTGGGGCCCCAGCCGACCGCGAAGCCCCTGCGCCAACTGCTCGCGCGGCTCGACCTGCCGCGCTGGCAGTGGAGCCCGGATCCGGCCCTCCTCGACCCCTCGCGCCAGCCCCTCACCTGGATCGGGGGCGATCCCTCGGATCCCGGAGAGTTGCCCGACTCTCCTCCGCCGGATCCCTCCTACCGGGAGCGCTGGCGGGCGGCGGACCGGGTGGAGCGAACGCGGGTGGAGGCCGCCCTGCGGGAGCTGCCCGAGGACAGCGAGCCGGGCCTCTATCCCGTACTCGCGGAGTGCCTGCCGGAGGGNGGACAGCTTTTCCTCGCGAGCAGTCAACCGGTGCGCGATGCCGAGCGCTTCCTGCCCGACGTGCGAGCCGGCGGGGTTCGGGTCTTCTCCAACCGGGGCGCCAACGGGATCGATGGGCTCGTCTCGACGGCGGCGGGTCTCGCCGATGGGGGGCCTCCCACCTTGGCGGTGCTCGGCGACCTTGCCTTTCTCCATGACGCGGGTGGGCTGCGGGCGCTGGCCGAGGTCGACGGCTCGCTCACTTTTGTCATCCCGGCGAACGGGGGCGGCCGGATTTTCGACCACCTGCCCGTGCGGGGACGGACCCGGCACTACGAGCGGCTTTTCCTTACTCCCCAGGAAGTCGACCTCCCCGGCCTCTGCGCCGCCCATGGGATCGCGGCGAGGATTGTGCGGGGGCGGGAAGAGCTGCGGCGCGAGCTCCGGGAGTTTCCTGCGGGTGGGCGCGTGCTCGTCTACCCGTGCGACGGCGAGGGCGACCGCGAGCGCCGGGCGGCGATCCTGCGGGGGTGAGGGCGGGCCCGGAGCATCGGGGAGGCGCGCCCCGCTCCCCGGTGCATTCCGCCCGGCTCCGGCTTCAAGCTTTGGCGCGCTTGGCGGCTTTGCGGCGCTGGTCGGTGTCGAGGATCCGCTTGCGCAGGCGCAGGAAATGGGGGGTCGCCTCGACGAGTTCGTCCCCGGCGATTTTCTCGATGGCCCGCTCGAGGGAGAGGCGGATGGGGGGCGCCAGCTGGATGTTCTTGTCGGAGCCGGCCGCCCGCATGTTGTCGAGCTGCTTGGCCTTGCAGGGGTTGACGGGCAGGTCCTCCCGGCGCGGATTTTCCCCGACGATCATCCCCTCGTAGACCTCCTCGCCCGGCCCAATGGTGAGGCGGCCGCGGTTTTCGATGGCGGCGAGGGCGTAGGGCATGGAAGTGCCCGTCTCCATGGAGACGAGGGTGCCCCCGGAGCGCCCCTGCGGCTCCGGCCCGAGGGGTCGGTACTCGAGGAAGAGGTGGGAGCAGACTCCGTGGCCGCTGGTCAGGGAGACCAGTTCGCTCTCGAAGCCGAGGAGACAACGGGTGGAGAGAACCGCCTCCACGGTAACCCCCGCGTGGTGGTGCTCCATCTGTTCGATCTGGGCCTTCCGCCCGGAGAGGTTTTCGAGGACCCCGCCGAGTTCGGTCTCCGGCACTTCCACCCAGAGGCGTTCGTAGGGCTCGCAGCGTTGGCCGTCGATGTCCCGGTAGAGCACGGTGGGCTGGGAGACAAGGACCTCGTAGCCCTCCCGCCGCATGGTCTCCACGAGGACGGCGATCTGCATGGTCCCGCGGGCGGCGACCCGGAAGCGGGTCCCGTCGGAGGTGTCGGCCAGCTGGATGCTGATGTTCTGTTCGGTCTCCCGGACGAGCCGTTCCCGGATCTGCCGGGAGGTGACCTTCTTGCCGTCCCGGCCGGCGAGGGGGCCATCGTTCACATGGAACTCCATCTCGATCGTGGCGGGGTCGATCCGCACGAAGGGGAGAGGCTCTGCCTCCCGCTCGGCGGCGAGCGTCTCCCCGATGTCAATGTCGGCGAAGCCGGCGATTCCGGCGATGTCTCCCGCCTCCATCCGCTCCACCCCGGCCACCCCGAGCCCGGTGAAGCGGACGAGCTTGGTGATCTTCGCCCGCTGGACGCTGCCATCCCGGCGCAGCGCGTGCAGGGTGTCGCCGGCCTGGACAACGCCCGACTGGATCCGGCCGATGGCGATCCGACCGACGAAATCATCGCCGTCGATGTTGGAGACGAGCATCCGGAACGGGCCTGGCTGGACGGCCGGGGCCGGGATGTGCGCGACAATCGTCTCGAAGAGGGCGGTCAGGTCGGTGCGCGGACCGTCCAGCCCACGGTCGGCCCAACCGTTCTTCGCGGAGGCGTAGAGGAAGGGCGCGTTGAACTGGTCCTCGGAGGCCTCGAGGTCGAGGAAGAGCTCGAGCACCTTGTCGTGCACCCAGTCGGGCCGGGCGGTTTCCCGGTCGACCTTGTTGATCACACAGATGGTGCGCAGGTTGTTCTCGAGGGCCTTGCGGAGCACCCAGCGGGTCTGCGCCTGGGGGCCGCTGACCGCATCGGTGAGCAGGAGGATGCCGTCGACCATCTTCATGACCCGCTCGACCTCGGCCCCGAAGTCGGCGTGCCCAGGAGTGTCCACGATGTTGATGACGGTGTCCTGCCAGCGGATGGCCGTGTTCTTCGCCTTGATGGTGATCCCCTTCTCCCGCTCGAGATCCATCGAGTCCATGGCCCGCTCGGCGATTTCCTGGTTCTCCCGGAAGGTGCCCGATTGGCGGAGAAGACCGTCCACGAGGGTGGTCTTCCCATGGTCGACATGGGCGATGATGGCGATGTTCCGGATGGCCGGAGCCGCCGGGAGTGAAACGGGAGAGGGGTCCGGAACGGACACGGAGGGAGGGGAGGTTGTCATGGGAAAAGATCAGTCAACACCGGCCGCCCTCCCGAGGCGAGCCCGCGGTCGTAGCGGCGGGAAGGACGGAGGTTCGCGACGCGGGTGGGAGGGGCGGAGGCTTGTGAGGTGCGGTGGGGTACCTTGCCGCTAGCCCTACTCCTCGTCGGCCCACTTCTTCCGCAGGTAGCCGACGCGCCCGGAGCCCCGGGCGTAGTTCAGGTAGCGGCGCGGGTTCTCCCGGTAGAAGTCCTGATGAAAGGAGCTGGCCACGTAGAAGCGGTCGGCCTCCTCAATCGCGACGACGATCTCGCCGTCGAAGCGGCCGGACTCCGCCAGTGCCTGCTTGGAGGCCTCTGCGGCGGCCCGTTGTTCCTCCGAGTGGACGAAGATGGCGGGGCGGTACTGCGAGCCGCGATCGGCGAACTGGCCCCCGCCGTCGGTCGGGTTGATCTGGCGCCAGTAAATGTCCAGCAGTTTCTCGTAGGAGACCTCGGTGGGATCGTAGGCGAACTGCACGGCCTCGACATGGCCGGTATCCCCCCGGGAAATCTGCTTGTAGGTGGGATGGGGAACCCTCCCGCCCGTGTACCCGGAAACGACCTCCTCGACCCCATCGACTGCCTCGAAGGGCTTCTCCATGCACCAGAAACATCCCCCGGCGAAGGTGGCCAGCTCCTCTCCCTCCCCGGCCACGGGTGCTTCCGGGAGCTCCGCCCGCAGGACGAGCAGCGGTAGGCAGAGAATCCCGAGGGTGAGGCGAAGGGGGGGGAGACGGCGCATAACGCGGAGGGGGCGATCGGGACGCAGGACGCGGTGCGGTGGGCCCGGCGGCAAGAATGTCTGTCCGTAGGACGGACGGGCCTTTTGCTTATTCCCCGTCGACCACGGAGACGCGGCGGTGGGCCCGGTCGAACTGCACGACGCCGTCGCGCAAGGCGAAGAGGGTGAAGTCGCGCCCCATGCCGACCTCACGGCCGGGGTGGTAGCGGGTGCCCCGCTGGCGCATGATGATGTTGCCAGCCACGACCTTCTGGCCGCCAAACTTCTTCACGCCGAGGCGCTTGCTGCGACTGTCCCGGCCGTTGCGGGAGGTGCCCTGTCCTTTCTTGTGTGCCATGGGAAGATAAAGGGGGTGGGGGGATGCGAGGAATCGGGGAGAGAGGCCTCAGCCCGCCTGAATGTCCTCGACGCGGACGACGGTGAGGGTCTGGCGGTGGCCGCGGCGGCGCTTGTAGCCTTGGCGACGCTTCTTCTTGAAAACGACGATCTTCTTGTCCTTCCGGTTCTCGAGAACCCGCAGCTTGACCGAGGCGCCCTCCACGTAGGGAGTGCCCACCGCCGTGTGGGGGGCTTCGCCGACCGCGAGAACCTCCGTGATCTCGAGGGTGGAGCCCTCTTCCGCGCCGGGAATGCTGTTCAGGCGGAGCACATCATCCTTGGAGACGGTGAATTGGCGGCCTTGGGACTGGATTGTCGCTTTCATGGGAAACGATGAGATCAGCAAGGCTGTCCGCGGCGCGCAAGACTTTTCCTCGCCGCCGAGCCCGGGAGGCCCGTGGATCCGGCCGTGGCGAACCGCGAGGGGGGCGCCGGAACCTCCGGAAGAGGACGCCGACCCACCTCCAGCGGATTCGGCGGTCAATCCGCGGATCCGCCGGGCGGCGGCGTGAGTCGTCGAATGCCTCAGAACGCCGGCTTGTACTGCCCGAGCCAGAGGACGACCACGACCAGGGCGAGCACCAGCGCCCAGAGGCCCTTGTTGTATTCCGGTCGCTTGTTGATCACGCTCAGCAGGAATCCGAGCACGATCCAGATCACGATCTTCAAGAGCAGCCAGAGCGGCCATCCCCAGCCGCCCTTCGCCTGCATCCCGAAACCGGCCACCAGCAGGAGGACGAGACCGAGGCCCGAGAGAATGGCTCCCCAGACCCGGATCGGCTTGTTCTCCGGGGCGAGGACCGCGCGGGCGAGGAGGGCCCCATAACCGGCGAGCAGCCCGGCCATGCCGACAAGGTGGAGGAAGTTGTAGAACTGGTAGGACACGCGGCCCAGCCTACGGTTCCGCAACCCCTTGACCAGTCCAATCGATCGGCCGCCGGGAGGGGTCGCACCCACGGCCGCCGTCCGGATCGACGTTCACACGATCTTCACCGTGTTGTTCCCAGAACCACAACATCTTGTGTTGGAGTCTCTCCGAAATCCCTTATTTTGGGGTTGGGCTCCGGTTTCCGTTTGACGGAGCCCACGGCCTTCCTTTGATTTTCTGGTTCCCGGACAAAGCCGGGAACCTCTGTGCCTGTGTCAGCGACCTCACCCGGCGGCGACCCCGCCCTGACCGCCGACCTCGAATTCCCAACCCTTGCAACCCTGACAGAACGACCCCCCATGGAAAGCACTTACCAAATCGGCAGCCGCACCTTTGTCCTCGACCAGCAGAAGGCGGAGGAAGCCTTCGCGGCCAAGAAAGTCATCAACGGCCGGGAGACCATGACCTTCAACCTCCTCCCCCTGAAGTACTCCTGGGCCTACGACCTCTACCGGAGCATGAAGGCGAACCATTGGGAGCCGGAGGACATCCCCATGCAGAAGGATGTCGAGCAGTGGCGCTCGCCGACGGAGATCTCCGACGTGGACCGCTGGATCATCCGGATGGGCCTTGGCTACTTCTCGGCGGCCGAGGGCATCGTGGGTGACAACATCCTCCACGTGGTCCGCGAGCTGGTCACCGCCCCCGAGCTCAAGCTCGTCCTCGGCCGGCATGCCCACGAGGAGAACATCCACGCCGACAGCCTCCTCTACATGATCAGCTCCCTGGGGGTGAATCCCCACGAGTGCGAGGCGATGTTCGAGCAGATCGAGACGATCCGCCGGAAAAACGAGTTCGTCACCCGCACCTCCCACGGCCTGCGGCGGGACATGGACCTGACCGAGCTGGAGAACAAGCAGCTCTTCGCCAAGAACCTCTTCGTCTTCGGCCAGTGCATGGAGGGCACCCAGTTCTACGGGCTCTTCGGGATGATCCTCAGCCTCTACCGGCAGAACAAGTTCCCCGGCATCGGCCAGATGTTCCGCTACACCCTCCGGGACGAGTCCAACCACATCGAGGTCTTCCGCAACCTCCTCATGGACCTCATCGACGAGAACCCGGACGTGTGGACCGATTCCTTCCGCCGCGAGCTGGTCGACCTGATGAAGGAGGCCGTCGAGCTGGAAAAGGCCTTCATCCGCGATTGCCTCCCGGTGAACGCCGTCGGCCTCAGCTCCGAAGAATTCCTCCAGTACATTGACTACATCGCCGACCGGCGCCTCGAGGGCGTGGGCCTGGAGCCCCTCCATCCCGGCATCCAGAACCCCTTCCCGTGGCTCGCCGAGATGATGGACATCGCCAAGGAGCAGAACTTCTTCGAGGGCCGGGTCACCGAATACCAGAAGTCCTCCTCCCTTTCCGCCGTCAGCGACGACGAACTCTGAAAAAGCCCGGCCGTCCCGGCCCGCCGCCACCCGCCCCGATCCCAGACGCCCGCCCATGATCTCACGCCTTACCTTCCAGGAAGACCTCGCCCTCAAACGCTTCGCCCAGGCCCCCCGCAGTGAAAAGCCGCGCTTTGACTGGCGCGGGGTGGTCGCCGACCACGGCGAGACCCCCGACGCGGGCCCCGTCCACCTGCAGGACGAGGCGGGCGAGCGCGAACTCGGGCTCGCCGAGGTGGCCGACCGGGTCGGGGAGGCCCTCACCAACCTCCTCCTCTCGCGCCATGTCGAGGACATCTTCACCGAGGACAACCGGCGCTTTGTCGCCGGGGTCTCCCGCCGCGTCGGGGAGCGACTCCGCGAGCGCGTCCAGGGCGGCTCCCCGCTCGTTCTCAGCTCGAACGACCTCTCCCTCCTCATCGAGAAGGCCCTCATCGAGAGCGAGGCCCACGATGTCGCCCGCAGCTTCGTCTTCTCCCGGCCGGCACCGGGCCGGAGTGGTAGCCTGCGGGCCGGCGCCGGCTCGGGTGCCCGCGGGGAGTGGGGTGAGGGGACCGGCGGGGAGTCCTCCGCCGAGACCTTCCGCCTGATCCGGCGGAACGGGCAGGTCGTCCCCTGGAACGCCGACAAGATCGAGATCGCCGTGCGCAAGGCTTTCCTCGCCCTCGAGCTCGACTCCGACCCCGCCCTCGCCGTCGCCGAGGGAGTCACCCGCCGGGTGCGCGAGCAGGGGCAGGCCTTTGTCCATATGGAGGACGTCCAGGACCTGGTCCAGGAGGAGCTCATGCGGCAGGGCCATTTCAAGGTCGCCGAGGCCTACATTCTCTACCGCGCCCAGCGTGCCCGCCAGCGGCTCGAGGAGGCGGAAGGACGCTCCACCACCCCGGAGGAGCAGGGCGCGATGGTCGTCGTCCGGCGGGCCGACGGGGAATCCTTCTTCTGGGACGGGGCGGACCTGCGGGCCCGCATCGAGTTCGCCTCCATCGGCCTCGACCTCGGCATGGCCCCCGAGGAGGCCGAGACCGAGCTGCGGCGCTCGGTCTACGCCGAGATGGCCGAGGCCGACCTCCGCAAGACGATCATCCTCAACGCGAAGAGCCTCCTCGAGCGGGATGCCGACTTTGCCCGCTTCGCCGGGCGCATCCTCCTCACCTACATCTACGAGGAGGTGCTCGGCTGGGACATCCTCGTCGACGGAGTGGCCGGGCTCCGTGCCGCCCACGCCCGCGCCTTCCGCCGCCACCTCAAGCGCGGGATCGAGATCGGGCGCATCAACGAGGCCCTGCTCAGTTTCGACCTCGAGAAGCTCGCCGGTGCCCTCGACCCGACGGCCGACCTCGATTTCGACTACCTGGGCGTCCAAACGCTGTACGACCGCTACCTCATCATCGACAAGGCCCGCCGGCCCACGAAGCGGCTGGAGACCCCCCAGTTTTTCTGGATGCGGGTGGCCATGGGCCTCTTCCTCCGCGACGGCGCCGGCAGCGAGGACCGCATCATCGACCTCTACGGTCTCTACAAGAGCCGCCGCTTCTGCTCCTCCACGCCCACCCTGTTCAACTCGGGCACCCAGCACAGCCAGCTTTCCTCCTGCTACCTCTACAAGGTGGACGACTCCATCGAGTCCATCATGACCCGCGGGATCGCCGAGAACGCCTTCCTCTCCAAGTGGGCGGGCGGGCTCGGGGGGAGCTGGACCTCCGTGCGCGGCACGGGCAGCTACATCCAGGGCACCAACGGTGAGAGCCAGGGCGTCATCCCCTTCCTCAAGATGCACAACGACCAGCTGGTCGCGGTGAACCAGGGCGGCAAGCGCCGCGGGTCCGGCTGTGCCTACCTGGAGACCTGGCACAACGACCTCAACGACTTCCTCGAGCTCCGCCGCAATGTCGGCGACGACCGCCGCCGCACCCACGACATGAACACGGCCCACTGGATTCCCGACCTGTTCATGAAGCGGATGGAGGCCCGTGAGGACTGGACGTTCTTCCGCTCCAGCGACGTCCCGGATCTCCACGACCTCTACGGCAAGGCCTTCGAGGAGCGCTACGAGGAGTACGAGCGGCGGGCCGAGGCCGGCGAGATCGCCGCCACCAAGGAGCCCGCCATCGAGGTCTGGAAGCGCATGCTCAAGATGCTCTTCGAGACGGGCCACCCGTGGATCACCTTCAAGGATCCCTGCAACCTGCGTTCCCCGCAGGACCATGCCGGAGTCATCCACTCCTCCAACCTCTGCACGGAGATCACCCTGAACACGAGCGAGGACGAGACCGCGGTCTGCAATCTCGGCTCGATCGTGCTCGACTCCCACCTCGACGAGGAGGGCCAGCTCGACCACGCCCGCCTCCGCGAGACCGTCCGCATCGCCGTGCGGGCCCTCGACAATGTCATCGACATCAACTTCTACCCGACCGAGGCGGCGCGCCGCTCCAATCTCCGCCACCGGCCGGTCGGGCTCGGCGTTATGGGCCTGCAGAACGCTCTCTACCGCCGGGGCGAGCCCTTCGACTCGCCGGAGGCGGTCGAGTTCAACGACGAGTTCATGGAGGCGATCGCCTACTATGCCTACGAGGCCTCCAGCGACCTCGCCGCCGAGTTGGGGACCTACTCGAGCTACGCCGGCTCCAAGTGGGACCGCGGCCTCCTCCCCCAGGACACCCTCCGCCTCCTCGAGGAGGAGCGGGGCAGCGAGCTCGGCATCCCGCACGGGGGCCGCATGGACTGGGCCCCGCTCCGCGCGAAGATCGCCCGCCAGGGCATGCGCAACAGCAACGTGCTCGCCATCGCCCCCACCGCCACGATCTCGAACATCATGGGGACCACCCCCTGCATCGAGCCGACCTACAAGAACCTCTTCGTGAAGAGCAACCTCTCCGGCGACTTCGTCGTCCTCAACGGCCCCCTCGCCCGCCACCTCAAGGAGCGTGGCCTCTGGGGCCGGGGGATGCGCGACCAGTTGAAGTACTTCGACGGGGAGCTCGCCACCATCGAGGAGGTTCCCGCCGACCTCCAGGAGCTCTACAAGACCGCCTTCGGGGTCTCCTACGAGGCGGTCATCGAGGCGGCCGCCCGTCGCCAGAAGTGGATCGACCAGGCCCAGTCGGTGAACCTCTTCCTCGCCTCGCCGGATCTCAAGACCCTCTCCCACATGTACCGCGCCGCCTGGCGGAAGGGGCTCAAGACGACCTACTACCTCCGCTCCCTCGGCGCCTCCAACATCGAGAAGGCCACCGTCAGCGTGAAGAAGGAGGTCCGGGGGCACGCCGCCCGCAAGGAGGACGTCGTCCCGGAGGGCGCGGTCGGGGGGGACGCCTCGCCGGGCCAGCCCACTGCCGCGGAAATCCAGGCCTGCAGCCTCGAGGCGATGGCCAACGGGGAGGAATGCGAGGCCTGCCAGTAGAGGGTTCCCCTGTGCGGCGCCCGGTCGGCGAGAGCGGGGTGGGGCCGGAAGTCCCGGTCGAGGGTCTTCTCGTCTCCCGTCTCCCGCCCCCCGGCTCCGTGACGAATTCTCCCGCCCATGAGTGAATCCCCGCCGCCCGGGTCCTCCCTCCTCCGCTCCGCGGATCCCTTTGGGGGCGGCGAGAACACGGGCCTCCGCCCGGACTCCTTCGCGAGCTTTACGGGTCAGCCGCGCACCCGCGAGCGCCTCCAGGTCATGGCCCGGGCCGCCCGCAAGCGGGGCGACGCCCT
>P_2C_Liq_1_UnCtyDRAFT_1000867_pt1 | contig 12207 bp, 23 predicted proteins | sample Pon2CUnioCityCA_2_FD_10234 | JGI IMG/M metagenome (IMG submission 10234)
TTAAAAGAGCCTTTAGGTTGGCTATGGAATTAGATGGATTTACAAAACAAACTATTGATGAAGTTTTTGGAGAAAGCGAAGATGCTAAATGTGAACCTGAAGCAGAGCATTAAATATAACGGTTTGGGTAAGCCATCGTTTTAATGTGGTTTACCTGTTGTTGTGCTTGTGTACGGAGCAGATAAATAGAAATAAATTTTAAATTATGAAACAATATATTTTAGCAAAAGAAGATGTAGGAACGGTTTACTTTAAGTGCCAAGACAGAACAGGATGCACCTACACATCAAGTAAAGAGGATGCGATGAAGTTTGAATTTGAAACTAATGCAATAGACTTTAACTACGAAAATTTATATGGTGAATGTGAGGTAGTGGAGTATTAAGCACAACGTATTGTGTATATACGAAGTACCCTACCACGAAACTTTAAAATTTAATATAAACCTTAATAGGGTATTTCGTATATACCTTGTTAGCAAACGTTTTTAATATGAACAAACAAGATAAAGAATTACTTGAAACATATATGTGGGGATTTAATGATGAATTAGACGGGAGAACAAGAATGTGGAATCCAAACCCACTTTTACTAAGAGCATACAATTTGGGTAGAGATGATGCTTTAATAGGTGATGATGTAGCATCTTCTGATTTACAAACTAATGAAGAAATATTAAATAGAATACGCAAACCAAATGTTTGTTAACGTGCCGAGTATATGAAATGTAGGCGACTATAAGACCATATTGTTGGTATTAACAAAAAGGTAGATTAAGTGGTATAAAGGCTAAAACAGCACTTAATCGCCTATATTTTATATACTGTGTTAGCCACCGTTTTTATTATGGAATTTAAAAAATACAGAAGAACACAAATTGCTGAAATGCGACCTGTAACGAAAGAAGAAATTGAACTTGGTAGACTAATAGTCACCAAAACAAGAAGCCGAAAAGCAATTAGTGTTTCTGAACCTGACTTGCAAAATGGCTCTCCGAAGAGTGGCGATATGATTGCCCGAAACCCAAAGAACCACGATGACCAATGGTTAGTTGCTGAAAAATACTTTAAAGACAACTTTGAGCCACTTTAAATGGTGGCTAACGGACATTGATAAAACCAGTGCGACTATGAGAAAAGGAGATAGTAAATTACTAATAAGAAACCTTAGAAAAATGAAGGAACAAGAAGAACAGCAAAAGCAAGCATTGGATTTATCTAATGTTATGCCCCGTTTTACTTATCGCTTATACGAGCGTGGGCAGGTACGGACTTATGAAATTGGTGAACTTTACAACCCAAGAACTTCACCTAATGAATGGTGTGACCGTAGATTGTGTGAGGGGTTTTGGGGCGATGAAGAAAGTTGTAAAAAGGTTGTGTCTCTTTTAAATGGGGCATAACGTACGAGTGTATGGCAAGTGCCTATACAGAATTTAATTAAAAACATTAAATATTAAAATTATGAAACAATTTATCAAAAAAATACGAAAGGTATTTGCTATACACATTGTTAGCAAACGTTTAGATGAAGAGAATGGACATTGGAGCGATGACTGGGAAAAAGCCGAGTATAAGATAAAAAAATACACAAATGCAAACGGATATTGTAAGTACTACCCATACAGAATATTAAATGGTAAGACTGAATTAGCGTCTTTGGCTTCAAGATTTGGTTATAACAGCGAAGAAGATGCAAGAAAAGCAATAGAAGATTGTAAGGCTTTTCACCAAGAAGAGTGGAATAGACACTATACTGGCAAAACCGAATGGATAAATGCTTGCTAACTATATTATATATGTAATACTATCTAAATAATTGAATATGAATGAGAAAGGAAATTCAACTTTAAAGGTTTGCGAACAAAAATTCAAATACCTGAATAAAACTACTGAAATCTACACACATGTTTCTAATAAAATGCTAAGTAAAGTTAAATTGCCTATCTAATTTTAACAAAACTTTAACTAATTTTATTTTCACGGTAACCCCAAATTGGTTATATTTACTTATAATTAATAACAAATAAGATGGATTTACAACTCGTACATGATTTTATCGAACAATCAAATTCTTCAAATTCTAATAACGATAAGTTAGAGGTATTAAAGACCTATACTCAATATGAAATTGTTCGCCAGACACTACATTACACATATAACACCTTTAAACAATATGGTGTTACCAGTCAAAATTGCAAAAAGAACTCAAAGCTAGTCAAATATGGTTACACAGACCTATTCAAACTACTAGATGACCTGAACGACCGCTATTTAACAGGTCACGAGGCAATAAGTTATGTTAATGGCTTCATAGATGCAAATAAGAGCTACGAGGACATCATTTGGAATGTGATTGATAGAAACCTTAAAACACGTTCCACTACCTCTATGATTAACAAGGTTTATCCAGGGTTAATCCCAACCTTTGATGTGGCTTTGGCTAATGCATATAATGAAAAGACAGCTAAGAAAATACACTGGAGCGATGGTTGGTATGTGAGTCGGAAATTGGACGGCGTACGTTGTTTGGTAATGATAGATGAGAATGGAGAGGCTAAGTTTTTTAGCCGTAGTGGGAAAGAATTCACTACCCTTGGCAACTTAAAAACTGCAATTCACAAACTAGGATTAAAGAACACGGTCCTAGACGGTGAAGTGTGTATCGTAGATGAGAATGGAGATGAAGATTTTCAAGGTATTATCAAGGAAATCAAGCGTAAGGACCATACAATCCAGAATCCATACTATTATATCTTTGATCAGTTGACAATGGAAGAGTTTATTGACAAGACTTCAATCCGAACTTTCAAACAAAGATTGGATAGTTTAACAGTTAAATTGAATGATGTTGATAGTCAATACTTTTCAGTCCTACCACAGTATAGAAGTGATGATAAGGTGTTTGAAGAAATGATTAAGCAGTCTAAAGANGGAGNTTGGGAAGGCTTAATGCTACGAAAAGACGCACCGTANCAGGGTAAGCGCAGCAACGACATTTTAAAGGTTAAATCATTTCATGATGCAGAATATATTGTAGTTGNNGTTGAGAATTCAGTTAATAGGGTAATTGTAGAGGGTCTTGAAGTAGAAGAGGAAATGCTAAAGAATGTAGTGATCGAGCACAAAGGACACCGGGTTCAAGTAGGCAGTGGGTTTAGTTTACAGCAAAAGCGTCACTACTACAAACATCCAGAAGAAATTCTAGGTAAACAGATTACAGTTCAATATTTCGAAGAATCACGAGATCAAACTGGAGGCTATTCTCTCCGGTTCCCAGTAGTAAAAGCTATATATAATCAAAGGAGAGACTTTTAATGAATTTAAATAAAATGAATAATTTTTTACAACATGGCAAAAAGACAACCTAGAACTTTAATATGTAGCGGCTGTATTGAAGAATTTCCAGAAAAAGAACTATATATAGTAGAGCGATTCGTAAATAAAACTACACCAGATCCAAAGAATAAATATTACACCCCTTATTGTAAAAAGTGTATTAAAAACACTGGCGACTATTATCAAATACATTCTCATCCAAAGAAATCTTAATTTAAAGTTGAAACTTTTTACTTTTACCAAATATAATAATTCATAAACACAAAAAATAATTATTATGTTAGATTTATTAAATCAATTAGAACAAACAATCGCTGATACGAGAGAAGACGCGGTAAAGTTTAATGAAAAAGGAAACAAGGCTGCCGGAACAAGAGTTCGTAAGGCAATGCAAGAAGTTAAGAAATTAGCTCAAGAAGTAAGGGTTGCAATTTCAGAAGCTAATAAAGCATCTTAATAAGCTACTTTTAATTTATTAGAAATAGACCATTCTAAAGAGTGGTCTATTTTTTTGAAACCAAATCAGTTTTACGAGTATAATTGTTATAAAAATTAAACTTACCATTTATGAAAAAATTTGGAATATTCGGACAGGGTTTTGTTGGCAACTCAATTAAAGAAGGTTTTAAAGACTATGCTACTGTTCTTACCTATGATAAATATCGTGAGGATTTATCTAATGCAACACCTGAAGAAATAGTTAAAGAATGCGATATTATTTTCTCATGCGTGCCAACTCCAATGGATGCAGAAACAGGTGAAGCTTCAACTCACATTGTAGAAGAAGTTATTACTTCTATTGATCAATTAGCAACTCAATTAGGAAAACAACCTACAATAATTATTAAGTCTACCGTACCGCCAGGTACTACCAGTTTTATGAATAAATATAGAGCAGGCAACTGTAACGTTATCTTTAACCCTGAATTCCTAACCGAAGCAAACGCAGTTGAAGACTTTAAGAATCAAGATAAGATAATCTTAGGTGCCGATGATCAGATTGACGTTAAACCCGTGATTGATTTATTTCAAGTTGCGTTTCCAAAAGTACCCGTAACAGTAGTTGGAAGCGTAGAAGCAGAAATGATGAAGTATGTAATTAATAACTTTCTATCAGTTAAGGTTAGTTTTTTAAATGAAGTATATGATATTTGCCAAGCAGGTGACATTAACTATGATACAGTTGCACGATTAGCAAAAATGGACGAAAGAATGGGTAGTTCTCATTGGATGGTGCCAGGCCCAGATGGCGATAGAGGCTGGGGCGGACATTGTTTCCCTAAAGATTTGCAAGCAATAAGATACGTTGCTAGCCAGCTTGAAGTTAAGACTCCAGTATTGGATGGCACTTGGAAAACTAATGACAGAGTTAGAACTAATAAGGATTGGGAACAACAAGAAGGTAGAGCAATTATACACAAACAAACAGTATGAAAAATTTAATCTTATATTGGCCTAGATTACTAAAAGAAGTTTGGCAAACAATTCGGTATTATCGAGCAGTTAAATCTATTCAACCTGATTTAGAAAAAGAAAATTTAAGAGTAGATTGGATTGGTAGAATTTATACTGTAATCTCGTTAAAGGATGAAATAATAACTCAACCTGAAATGGTTCAACAATCTTATGTATTTCAACAACTTAAGCCTGTAAGTGATGTATTATTAAAATATGGTCTATCTAATGATGCATTTCCAGAAATTAGAAAGATAAATTCTTCATCATTTCTAGTAGTGCTATATCCTGAAAATGAATATTTTACAATATTAGATATGCTAAAGAATTTATTATATACGTCTGGCTTGGTAATTACAGGATATTTAGCGTATAAGTATGCAATCGTTTATTTAATAGAGCTAGTTAAAAATTATATTTAATGGCTGAAAAGATACGTCGAGTTGAAAAGAATGGGCTTCGATTCTACAGGGTAACTATGGATGGTGAAGTGCTGGGCGAATTCCCATCTATCACTACTATACTCGGTGAAACTAGTGACAAGAGCGGCTTGGAAAAGTGGAGGCAGCGAGTAGGCGAAGAAGAAGCAGACCGTATCTCAGAGCTATCTAGGCAGCGAGGTACAGTAATGCACAGGCTGATTGAACTTTATAAACCTCTGCAAGGCACTAAACAGGAACGTCTAGGGCAATTAAAATCACTAGTTAAAACAGATCCTGAAATCAATGAAGTGCCCGTAGAATTTCATCAACCGGGCTGGGATTTCTTTTATAAGTTTTATTATAACTCTAGTATGTTTTTTGACCAAGTGGAAGAGGTAATTGCAGCTGAGAAATTTTTATGGTCTAAATATGGTTATGCAGGCACTGTAGATAATGTGTCCCGAATGACTAATGATAAGGTATTAGTAATTGACTATAAGAATTCACGTAAACCTAAACAGGAGGCGTGGATTCAGGATTATTTTATTCAAGGTAGTGCTTACTTTGTTGCAATTTGGGAGAGATTGGGAATTAAGCCTGATGGAGTAGAAATCTGGATCGCAAATGAACAAGAATCTATTCCGCAAACATTTACACTGACACAACAGGACGTTAAATATTACTTTCAACAATTCATAAATCGATTAAAACAATTTAATACTATTCACAATGATTAAAAACTACACGCCGTATAAAGGCAAGCTAAAATTCAAATTTGAAAAGCATCCACATTACACCGATGAAACAGTGTTAAACAAAATACATTTAGACTTGGGCTTTACTAAACTAGTTAGTCGTGTAAGTTCAAAAGAAGTGGACCCTGAGAAGGTTGCTCTAATTAACCGCTATACAGGTGGTCGTATTTCATCCTATAAACTAAAAGACTATCCAGGAACTGATGGTGGTATCTTACCTAATTCATTTGTAACGTTAAACGGTGATTACATCGGTGATGTTAGAGTGGGCTGGTGGTACTATTTAAACGAGATGACTATCTGTGAAGACTATCCAGCTGGGGTGGCAGAAATCTGGGAAGAAAATGAAATTGTAGCGTACTATGGATATAGCCACCGAGGAGGCGCTCAATTCAGAGTAGGTGATAGATTATTTAAAGCAGACTATAAACCAATGGCTAAACACTATGAACCCTGGCAGTGGGCCGGTTGGGAGCAAGAATATGAACAAGATTTAGCTAAAGCAAAAAAAGATGGAGATGATTGGTGGGCTGACGACATTAAGCAAGATGGTATTGGACGCTATATTCCATTTAACTTAAAAGGCAAGCACGAAATTAAAACACTAAAGCAAGCAAAACAAGCTGCAATCAATTTATCAGAGTATTTAGGGTAATGAGTAAGATAGAACATCAAAAAGCCATAGATGCCTGGCAAATCCTACGAATTCAAGGAGAGTTCACCAAGGGCTTCGATACTTTTAATGAACTGGACATTCCATGTATTTCAGTATTCGGCAGTGCTCGAACAAACGTCGGCACTGGGTGGTACGAAGAGGCGAAAGAATTTGGCAAGCTAATTGCATGTGAAGGCTTTGGCGTAATTACAGGCGGCGGCCCTGGAATTATGAAAGCTGCAAATCACGGAGCGAAAGAAGTTAGTGGTAAATCAATTGGAGTAGGCATTGAGTTGCCCTTTGAGAGCGGTATGAACCCCTACGTTGACTTAGGCTTAGAGTGTAGATATTTCTTTACTCGTAAGGTAATGTTCTTAAAATACTCTCAAGGTTTTGTCGCTTTTCCAGGTGGCTTAGGTACTTTAGACGAATTGTTTGAGGCCTTAACCCTAGCGCAAACAGGTCATACTCCAAAGTTTCCAATCATCTTAGTGGGTTCAGACTATTGGAGTGGCTTAATTGATTGGATGAGGAATACTCTATTAAAGGAGGGTAAAATCAATGAAACCGATTTTGACTTATTTAGAGTAGTGGATACGGCAGTAGAAGCCCGAGATAAAATCATGGAGTTTCATAACAAGTATCGTAATAATCCATACTTAAAAGATGGCTATGATAGTAGCACAAACTTTTAACAGATGCAAATAGACGTACAAAAAATAAAGCGTAATAAGTATGAAGTCCTAGTTAACGAAAAATTAATTGGACATTTTATTAGAGACGTAGATGGTTATTTATACTATTGGCCGCTAGAATCATTAAGTGGTAGTTGGAACTCAAATGCCCTTAGATTAATTGCAAACAAACTAGACGAATTCAATAAGCGATGGGACCTTCAAATAGAAAAAGATTTAAAAGATATATAAACCCAATATTAAGCTTAAAAAAATTATAAATTATGAACAAGTTTAACCAATTTTTAAAAGACCACGGTTCTAAAGTAATTATTGCTCTGTTAATCTTAATCTATTTTAAATCATGTGGCATAGATTCAGAAGTGGAAAGAGTTAAAAAAGACTTAAGAGCAACTGAACAAAGACTTACTGAAACCAACCAAGAAATAGATACTTTAACTGCAAAGGTTATTTCTGAAGAGTTGATGATTGAACTAATTAAAGAAACTCCGGCTTGGAAAACTCTAAGAATTGAAGAGATTTCAGATAAAGAGCGTATTTCAATCAACGCCCTAGAAGAAAAAAACAAGTAATCTAATGAAACACGTAAAATTATTCGAATCCTTCATAAATGAAGCTGTGTCTTTTGATAAAAAGGGAATTAAGGCTAAATTAGAAGATAAAGTTAGAATCGCAAAGATTGCCGTTGATAAATGGGGAGGTTCTTATGAAAAAGTTTTAGCAAAAGCTGAAGCATCTCTTAAATCTGGTAAACTACCTAGTTACAAAGAGCACTTAAACGTTCAAGGTGATGACACACAGGACAGTTACGATATATTTCAAGGAAGAAACGCAGTTCAATTAGCAGAGAAAATCTCTAAAGTGATTAAGAAGTATAAGAAATATGAGGTTGAACAATCAACAACCGGTGCAGCAGCTGGATGGTCAGGTACTGCAAGAGCAACTGTTTCTGGAGATATTAAAGGTCGCGCAAACTTTTCAAATGGTTCTAATTCCTATTTAATTGCAGTTACATGTGGTGGAGGAATTGACAGATCAATTAAAGATAAAATGTTTCAAGAAATCTATGAATTAATGTTTGTATTGGATCAATATAACTCAAGCGATGGTGGTGTGATGTTTAATGTAGATAGTGGAACTAATTATGATACAATAGGATTACAAAACTCAAGTTATTCATTTAACAATTCAATGGCATCTAAGTTAGAAAATATAATGAATAATTAACATGAAACGTATAAAACTATTTGAACAATTTGTAAACGAGGCACGCGTTGCCAATCAATGGAATATTGAATCACATCACATCGGCAAACTTCAAAAGGGTAAGATGGATAAATTTACTGAAGGAACTAGCATGCCATTCAGTTTAATCTCTAGACCTACTGGTGGTATACCAGATACTGATAAAAAATTAGTTCAAGATTATGTAGATGCAGACCATATTGTATTGCAATTCTTTCCAATGGAAGATTCAAACAACAATACAATGTATGATGCAGTAAAAGCAGCTGCAATTAAAGTAATTGAAAAGCTAGTGAAAGATAAATATGACTTAACACTAGTTAAGACCTTAAAAGGTAAGAGACACTGTTCTGCCGATGGTGAAGTATGTTCAGTCTCTCACTATCTAGTATTTTCAAAATAAAACAACTATAACTATGAATAAAGATAAATTAGTGAATGGATTTATTATTGGTACATTTGTATCACTGTATCTCCTTGTCTCAATAATTTCCACGATTCACGTAATTGACTTTTTTGAGTTGTCTAATCCACGATGGATGGCAATTACTCTCGCAATTGGCTTTGAAATTGGAGCTGCGGCTTCCTTAGCCTCACTAATTGTAATGAAAAAGATGAACAAGACCCTAGTATGGGCCCTGTTTATTACAATTACGGCGATGCAAATCAACGGTAACCTATACTATGCATTTATTAACATGCAAGACTATACGAGTTGGGTGGAATTATTCAATCTAATGGAATGGGAACCTCTAGCTCAAAAGAGATTATTAGCGGCAGTGTCAGGTGCAATCCTACCTCTAGTTGCTCTTGGATTTATTAAGTCCCTAGTAGACTATATTAAACCGGAAGATGATGAGATTGAATTATCTGACCAAAAACTAGATGAAATAGTATCTGATATTAACTCTACTTCAGAAAAAAAAACTAACATCGTAAGTCAACAGGACATCGACAAAATTGAGGTAAATGACCCGGTTGAAGTTAGTGTGGATGAAGAGTGGGATGAAGACCATGCCCTAGACCAGGTGTTAAATGAAATGGCAGAAGACCTAGAAGAAAGTACTGAATCGCTAGAATTCTCTCAACAAGATACTGAAGCAATCATAGAGGCTGTCGAAAATCCACCAGCACCCAATGAAAAACTAAAACAAGCGGCTGAAAGATATAAGCAGCTACAAGAAGATGATTTCAGTGATTTAGATGTAGCTCTAAATGACGGATTAGATGAACTAGAAGATCAAATTGATGAAATAGAAACTGAAGAAGAATTAGATGAAATCGAAGAGTTAGAGGAAGAGATTGAAGAACTTGAAGAAGAAATTGAAGAAGATATTGATGAACTAACGGGCATTACTAACCAGGTCAAACAACCAGAAACTAGAATTGTTAACCAAGATAATGTAAATAGCAAAAGATTTAAAAAAGGACCGCTATGGCAATATCGAACAAACTATCAAGATGACGATAAATTCGATTAATCTACAACCTCCTTACATAACCAAAAAAATAGAGCCTACTGCATTTAAGACCGCACTAGGCTCTACTTATCAAGCTGCATATAGATTATATCTAATCGCGAATGAAATTAAAGAATTGCAGCACTTTGTTGAGGCTAAACACCCAGACCTTTGGGTAAATGCAACCATTAAAACACAAGCAGCCCCAGCTGGCGCCGCAAAAAATCAAATTTGGGCAGTTACCCATTTAGCACCTTTACTATTAAAAAGACCTAAATATATCCTAAAATGTAGCGTTACTCAAAAATCAACTAATCAAGAAGTTTATAGATGTGAATTAATCAGTAGTAATCAAAATGCAATATATAAACAAGTTCAAGAATGTATTAATTACATTAAACCTTTATTAAATGAGAAAGATACTTAGACTAGGTGACATTGGAGAAGACGTAAAGCAACTTCAATTAGCACTTAACATTAAGGCAGACGGTTACTTCGGGCCGGTAACTCTGGGTCGAGTCAAAGCATTTCAAGCTAGCAATGGGCTAGTAGACGACGGTGTGGTGGGCCCAATCACACAAAGCTTATTATTTAACACCCAGGAGGAATTAGACTCAGAAGCGACTGAGATGCCCTACGACACTCTGATTATGGACGAAGACGAGTTATTTCTAGGGCCAAATCAACCCCAATATTTGTTTTATCATCATACTGCGGGCTGGCATAATCCTTATAACGTAGTTAAGAGCTGGAACAACGACTCTCGAGGCCGAGTAGGCACGGAATGGGTGATCGGCGGTGCTTCAGTTCGAGACGGCTCTAAACAATTTGATGGGCAGGTGGTGAAATGCATGCCAGATGGCGCCTGGGCTTGGCATTTGGGTAGTGTTGATAGGCAGATGCATCAAAATTCTGTTGGAATTGAAGTCTGTAACTTTGGACCCTTAACTGAAGTCGGAGAAGGGTTTAGAACTTATGCCGGCCAGTGGGCAGACGACAGTCAAATCTACGACCTAGGACAGCAATGGAGAGGGTACAGATACTGGCACAAATATTCAGACGCCCAGATTGAAGCCCTGAGACAGCTAACACTTCACATCGCTCTCAGAAACGAAATAGACTTACAAGAAGGCCTAAAAAGATGGTTAAATGAGTTAAATGACAACGAGCAAATTAACGCCTTCGACTATCATGATGCTGCAAAACACGGTGATGCTAAAGGATTATTAAGTCATAGTAATGTTAGACGGGACAAGACTGACATGAGCCCCCAGCAAAACTTAATTCAAATGATTAAAAGTTTGTAAACAAATTTTAAAAACTCTGTATAATACTTAAACAAATATAATTATGTCAACAGAAAAAACACAAGTACAAAAAGAAACGGGGCCAGAAAACACACAACAGCCAGTATTTAATGAAATTGAAAATATGAATACGGCTCAAGCGGTAGACGTATTAATTCAAGCTGCAACTCTAGCACAAGGCGCTGGTAGATTAACAGTTAGAGATTCAGTAATGCTAGCAAAGGCAATTGATACTCTTAGACCTGGGTCAGTTTAATATAAATTTTAGTTTAATTGTTAAAGGGTTTACAATTTATTTGTAAACCCTTTTATTTTTAGAGAAAAGCTTTGATATATAACTAATAAGAATTAAACTCAGAATATTATGACTGACAAGATTACACAATTCTTAGACTGCTTTCCAACTATTCAGTTTGAAGTCCAGGAAAAACAACCTAAGTCTCAACTCTCAATTGAGACTATGTCCACTGGTGAAAGAGAAATTCAACACATGTTAAATCGAGCCCAGAGAGACCTAAACAAGGCCAAGAAAGATCATAAACGGGGCAAAATTAGTTCCGAAGAACTGTTTGATTATGAATGGCGAGTTCACGAATTAAAAGATGAACTAGAAAGATTCAAACAAAACAATTCAATTGATGGTCTAGACGACCTGGAAGATACAATTTAAAATTTTAACAAAATTTTAACACTTTTCTGTTTTATGGTAACCTAAAATTAGTTATATTTACTTATCTAATTAAAATAATCATGAACGAAGACAAAGATCTTAAATGGGTCATATTAATCCTCTTATTTTTTGCGTTTGCAGTAGGATTTATAGTTGCTCAAGCACTATATGATGATAGACCAATCACAGAAGAAGAATATTACGA
>P_2C_Liq_1_UnCtyDRAFT_1000868_pt1 | contig 12193 bp, 20 predicted proteins | sample Pon2CUnioCityCA_2_FD_10234 | JGI IMG/M metagenome (IMG submission 10234)
CAATGCCTACTATGAGGCACGCAATGGCTACACCCAACAGCCGGTTCAACAGTCGGTTCAACAGCCTCAACAGCCCCAAAGTTTTGATGCAGCCGGTGAAGAAAATCCCCCCTTCTAATCTTTGACCCAGAAGACTCCCCAGCGATGGGGGGTCTTTTTTTATGGCCACATTGTTGTAATGGCTATCGCCAAGAGAGTGTGGTGGACAAAGATTCACCTGTTCTTCATGAGGTATCACCATGACCTTCTCCATGACCGATTTCATGTTCTCCAGTACCTATCTCACCCAAGTTTTGGGTCGGTGTAGTAGCGAGGCTGAGGCTACTCATGTGGCTTATCACGCCCGGCAGATGCTGAGTGAGATGGAGTCCAAGCCCTCGCTGAAAGAAGCCTTCCTTGGGGGTTACGACACCATCGAGTGCTACAAGGAAAATTCAATCGCCTGGCAAGTCGCGGTGGATAACTGCGAAGCCATCGACGCCCGGCTTGAACGGGGTGGGCATCGCCGCATTTATGCAAACCATTGGCCTGCTCAGTGTGAGCGCCTAGTCCGTGAGTATCTGGAGGCCGAACAGTACCTTCACGCAGAAATCAACGAAGACCTGTTTGTGGTCACTTCAATCCACGACAGCGATAACGAGTTCTAAATGACCGAAAGGCTCCCCATTGATTTGGGGGGTCTTTTTTTATGGCCTCAAACATCCCGGTTGGTGCGATCGCCGTTGAAGCAGAAAGTCCGGCTGTCGCCTTTTGAGCTTGGTGGTCAAGAGGCCGCCATTGTTCTCTCAAGGTATAGAGCCATGAAAAGCTGTTGCATCACCGGACACCGGAAAACTGGCATAAGCGAGAATCTAATCTGCTCTATTGTTCAGGAATTGACTCTAGCTGCGATCGCCGACGGAGCCAACCACTTCTACATGGGCTGCTCCTGGGGCGTGGACTTGATTGCTGGTCAAGTTTGGACTGATATGTTTCTGGACTGGACAGCGGTTAAGCCTTGCGCTGACCACGGTGTAGGCGTTTGGTCTGAAGTGATGATGGAATATCGCGATCGCATCATCTCCAATGCCCAAGAAATTGAGACACTTCGAGAACGATATGAACCCGGCTGTTTGAACGACCGAAACAAATGGATGGTGGACCATTCAGAGATAGTGATGGGCATCTTCGATGGTCGCCGGCGAGGTGGCACGAAGCATTGTCTCTCTTATGCTCGTCGGCAAGGCAAACGTGTCATCTGGCACGATTTGCGTGACGGGAAAATCAAGTTCGTCAACTAGCACCTGAAGGCTCTCCAGAAATGGGGGGTCTTTTTTTTATGGCCCCCAAATTTTCTCTACAGGCTGATGGCCCAGTTGCGATCGCCTGGCATGGTCGCCGTATCCAGAACACCCCGCCCCACCCGCCCAGCCCTAACTGGCCAGTTGGTTCATAAGACTCTGGTGGGTGCGATCGCCTGAAGCAAGGAGACGGCTACCGCCGTTAGAGAGTGATTGGTTGGCAAGGGCCAGCCATTGTTCTCTCAAGGTGATTACCATGGACACTCAGCTTATCCACGCTACCTGTTCCCGCTCCATCGCATTCAGCCTATTTGGACTTGAATGCCAAGAGATGGATATCATTCGGGTTGCCAAAATCCTGTCTATGGAATGGCATCTCGGAGGGCACGAAGGTCAGCCAAGCGAGGACGAGATGGACGTCTTCCTCGAATGCTCGCTCGACCTGCGCAACTGCGATCGCCGAGTTGCAATGCAGGCAGAGCAGTTGTTCCGGTTGTACATCTCGATCTGGGTCGAAATGACGGGTGCTGCGATGCCCCGCTCGAACGACCAGTCCAAGCTGTTGGCTGTTGACCCATTTGGGTATGGAAACCACTCCGACCCCGACGAGTTGGAGCTTGAGCATCCCTCCGTCATCTAATTCCTGAAAGGCTCCCAGTTCTCTGGGGGTCTTTTTTTATGGCCCACAAAGCTCGGCTGGTGCGATCGCCTGAAGCAAGGGGACGGCTACCGCCGTTAGAGCTTGGTTGGTTGGCAAGGGCCAGCCATTGCTCTCTCAAGGTAATTACCATGACTATCCACATAGTCCAGTTCCCTGGCAAGCATAAGCTCGACGACGAAGAGCGTCAGTGGCAAATGAATGACCTGTGTCTTGGCGGCAAGTACACTAAGACCTTTTGGTTGGGTAGCCGCCACAGCAAGCTGTACGACACCAAGAGCTGCATCTCTCTGACCGGAAGCTGCATCACCTACCAGTCCTATTTCTACGGCATCTCCCGTGAGCAGCTTTGGGAAGAGTTACATGAAGCAAAGGGTGGATTGCATCGCCTGTTTGCCAATCAGCGGCGCGAATCGAAGTATGGTAGCCCCACCCGTTACCGCCCCAGTCTCCGGGTTAACTGCTTGATTCAATGCGCGTGCCACCTCGAACATGATGGGCAAATCGCGCTCATGCACGAAAACGAGGATCATGCTTTGATGATTGCTCGTTGCATTCATTGGGTGCAACACATCATCTTCGAGGTAGGCGACTATCGCAAACATCGACCTTATCCTCGCCGCTAATACCGAAAGGCTCCCCACTTGTTTGTTGGGGGGTCTTTTTTTATTGAAGCCGTGTTGCTGGTTTGGGCGATCGCAATCATGCAGAACACCCCGCCCCACCCGCCCAGCCCTAGTTGTCCAGATGGCTCAGATGCGATCGCCTGGGTGGAACTGCCGAAGCAAGGGGACGGCTACCGCCGTTAGATTGGTTGGTTGGCAAGGGCCAGCCATTGCTCTCTCAAGGTGATTACCATGGCTCAAGAAATTGTGCGCATTATCCCCCAACGGCAACAGAGTTTCGAGAAACGCTGCGGTCGAGAACCTCTTCTGTTCGTTCACCTGGAAAAGGTGGCGAACCAGGGTGACCTCACCCAGTTTCCGCACGGGAATTGGTGGTTGGGCTGCGAACGCCCCGCCAACATGGGGTTTACGCTCGTCGAGTGGTTCTGGGTCGGACCTGCCATCGAGTCCTTTGGCTGCCCGATTTCCCGTATCGTCCAGTCTTCCCGTGAGGAGATCTGGGAAGCGATCAAGGCTCACAACCGGCGGGACAAAACTCCTGAGCAGGAAGAGATTATCTCCTCCATGCAGGCAGTTTGCCGCCATCGGTTGCTCTACGGTAAACAAGTTGGGTTGAAATACGCCCCCGAGTATCAACAGCAGGCATTCATGATTGGACGGGCAATCCGCTACTTCTATAACTTCTGCTAACCCGAAAGACCTCCCAACCGTGGGGGGTCTTTTTTTATGGCTCAACACATTCGTCCGGGGGCGATCGCTAAGAATTCATCAGTGAAGGGCTGTCGCCCAAAGAGCTTGGTTGGCCAAGGGGTCAACCATTGTTCTTTTAGAGGTATCACCATGGCTATCCACTTCCTTCCTTTCCCTGGAGTCCAAGAGTTCAACGACGAACAACGCGCGTGGAATATGAGTCCCACCCTCATTGACGGTAAGTATGTTCCGACGTTCTGGGTCGGTCCCGAACACCGTCATTGGCTGGGCCATGAGTGGCTAACCGAAGAATCTCCCTTCTACGAGATGACTCGGGAACGCTTATGGAAAGAGCTACACGAGTGGCGGGGCGGGCTGCATCGAATTTTCCGGAACCAGCGCCGGATTGAGAAATATGGCGAACCGAGTATTTGGAAGGTCAATTATTTCGTCAGATTGCTCGTGTGGGCTGCACAAACTCTGCACAAACACGGCGAAATTGCGCTGATGTATGAAGATAATCTGGAACAAGCTCAAATGATTGCCCGTTGTATTCAATGGGTTTACCACATCGTGTATGAGGTAGGCGACTACCGCAAGCACGAGCGCAATATGTAACTAGAAAGGCTCCCCAGTTCTCTGGGGGGTCTTTTTTTATGGTCCATAACACTCTGATGAATGTTGCCAAAAAGTACAAACACTCGCCCCCACCCGCCCGCTCTACATGGTCTGCAAGTACTATATATGGTGGCTAAGTGGCTAAAAAGCCCTATATATAATGGGATTAAGCCTTTTTGGAGCAAAGATAATGTTTCGATTCAAAAACTCAAAAGTCCTTATGGACGACCACGGCAGGCTGCTCAAGAATGAACTCGCCATTGAGCGATATGGAGAGGTTGAGGACTTAACTGGAACCCGTGCTGTCAAACTCGACCGGCGAGGTATCCGCAGCCAAGCTCTGAGCGAGGGAGATGAGTTTGTTTTGGAAGACCGTACTTTCTATTTCGCCGACGGAGAAGCTGAAACCATTGACTTTAGTTCAGCCGTTGTCCCATTTCCTGGGAAACCCGAGGACTACACGGGGGAGACTAAACGCATCCTGCTATCCCTTGAAATCTGGGATGTTCCAGGAGGAACCGAGTTTCAAAATGAAAGCTGGGACGATTGCGAGATTTGGGTCGTTCCCACTCCTCCCCAATTGAAAGTGGAGGTTCGTAAATGAGTGTGGCCCCACCTCCCAGAACCGCATATCTGAAGTTCTCGAATGGCGATAAAGTTGCTGCGATCGCCGCCTTCCAAGGTTCCCCGAACGAGGACCAAAAACTCCCGATGTTCGAGAATCCCATTGGCCGTGGGGACTACGACGACATCGACTTCTACGAACGAGTGGAAGACTTTGGAGATTATGCCAACGATGACGACCCAGAGTTTAAGAGCCTACTTTCAAGTTTTGGCCCAACCTTGATTGGCCGCCAAGCTGGGCAGAACGATGTCAATGTTGCGATCGCCGTCGCCGAAAGTGGAGACAAGCTGCTCCTAAACATGGTTCTGGGGGCTGACAAGCTCTCATCCATGTGGACTAGCACCCTAACCCTAACCGCAATAGGGGCCGGTAGCGTTGGCGTTATGGCCATCTTTGGTCGCGTCCTTCAGGTAGGCGATCGCCTGAAGGGACTCAAGCTCGATGAGATGTTCAATACTGAAATTGAGTTAACCGTGGTCAAAGACCTAGGAACCGACGACGACGGTGGTTCTCCCCTTGGTTCTGGGGGCGAACAAGTTGAGTTGCGTGGCCAGGCAACTATTAGGCTAAGCGGCGAACACGCCCCCAAGACAGCGTTCAACTTTGTGGACTTGGTGCAGCGGGGTTTCTACGACGGCATCACCTTTCATCGGGTGGTTGACGATTTTGTGGCCCAAGCTGGAGACCCCAACAGCAAAGACCCGGACTTTCCCCGCAATCTCTTAGGCCGGGAAGGATTCACAGACCCGAACACTGGGCAAGAGCGGACAATTCCTCTGGAAATTAAACCCCAAGGGGCTGATGAGCCAGTAGTGGGCCAAACATTCCGAGATGCTGGGATTAAGGAACCGCCGGTGTTACGGAACGATCGCGGAACCATCGCCATGGCCCGTGGCTCTGACCCGAACTCTGCCTCATCCCAGTTCTACTTCAACCTGGTCAACTCCCGCTTCCTCGATGGCAATTATGCTGTGTTTGGCCGGATTACTGATGGTTTATCCGTGATGGACAGCATTGAGGTTGGCGATCGCATCTACGAAATGGCGATCGCACCTGAGCCAGAGCCAACTCCCGAACCAACTCCCGAACCAACTCCCGAACCAACTCCCGAACCAACTCCCGAACCAACTCCAGAGGCACTGCCCAATATCACTGGCACGATAAACGCAGAGGTCTGGGTGGGTAACATCCCGGCTCAAGTTTGGAAATTGCCCGTCGGCGATCGCAGTGCAGGAATGCGGTCTCTGTTCACCAGCCTCAGATAGAGTTCATCTCGATTCCCGCCTCTAGCGATTCCCGCCTCTAGCAAGGTGGGCTTTTTTTTGCCTAACAGACCCTACTGGCCAACAGACCCTATCGGATTCCAGTGTGATTCTGAATGAGGAAATATCATGCTGGAAACTATCTTTGAATTTGCGATCGCCTTGGTCGTCTCGCCCTTAATCTTCTGTTGGGCGGTTGACATCAAGAACGCCATCACGCACACGCAACGGCAAGGAACGAAAACCCTGAAACCGGCTCCCCAAGCCCCTAAACCTGCTGTGCGCTACACGAGCAAACCCACTGTTTACCGGGTTGAAGAGGGCTACCCGGACAAACTGCTGAACCTCAAAGACGAGGTTGTGACATACAAAGTCACCGAGGGGGAACCCATGTTCGCCCATATGAACGCCTTGGGCTTTGGAAACAAACAACTTGCCGAACTGAAAGCAGGTGAACTTCGCAAATTGGGAACCCGCATGGGCATTCGCAACGCTGCCCGTGGACGCAAGAAAGACTTACTCAAACAAATTCGTGGGAAACACGGATACGCATAAACAAAAACACCCCCTGGGAGGCAAACCGGGGGGTGTGAGCGCTGCTGCTTGAAAATCCCAACTAAGAGATATTCATGAATAACATTGATTTGACTCCAGAGCAAGAGGCAGCTCTGAATTGGGCTTGTGAAACCATCTGGAAATTTGACCCTGATGACATCGACCCTGAAGAATTGGCAGAGGAGGAACGCCGCACTATTGAGGATTTTGCAAACCTGGAAATTGAGTACCCAACGGAGGAAGAATTGGAGCAATTGCGCCAATGGGCTGCTTCTAAGGGATACTATTAACGAGGAAACAAACGTCTGAGTCTGTACCTCCCCTACCCCGGGGAGGCTTTTTTATTTATTCCCCAACTCATTCGCCCATCGCAATTCTGGCTCACCGGTATCGATACAACAGATTTGCACTAAAGGACTTTCTCAATTGTTCCGTTGACCCTATCGGAACTGATTGTGATGTCTATTTTTACACCAATAGAACCAATCAATGAAACTCACAACCTCCATCCATTACAAACTCCAGGTCATTTCGCTCGACCTAGACGAGACTGATTCTCGTTGGGCGATCGCAACCAATGCAGAGACACGCCAAAAAGCATTGAAAGCAGGTGTTTACGAGCATTTGTCAACTACCAGCTTCAGCGATTTAGCACCTGTCTCCTGCCTCAGTAAGTGGGGAATCATGGCGTTGCAGCGTTACCTCGACCGAGAGACAGCGAACGAGGAAATTGATGCAACAATCAGCCCTGAGAAATTCCTTGAACTTGTCGATTACCTAGTCGAGTGCCGGGGAGCAGGCTACTATCTCTCAACTTTTGACTCTGCTGAAATCTACGGAAACTGGGATTCGGAAATTGGCTTCCAAGCCTTTCAGAAAGCAGTTGAGTTCTTTGCAACCGATACCGATATCATCAATCGGCAAGACCTCTATTCGGCTGTGAACAATCCTCAATTCGTGGCACTGCTGAACGGTAGCAAGCAATTTTGGATGTACCGACTTTACTAAACCCGAGGCTGGATGCGATCGCCTACCAAATCCGCATAAGCAAATTGGCCCCTGCTCCGGCGGGGGCTTTCTTTATGGAGAAACTATGTCATTGACCTCTCATATCCATCGCCAAACTCCCCTGTATTGGTATCTTGTGTCACTGCTCAACTTGCCTCTGTGCCAAGAGCTAATCAATCATCACCGGAAAATCTGTGGGCCAGTTATCCACCGTCCCGTCCCCGCCACGAACTTTCCACTGGTTGGAATGTCTGTCATCTATGCAGTCCGCGATTTCCTAGGGGGTAAAACCGTCTGGGAAGACACTATTGCCGGTGACGTATTCGCCTATCCCGGCAAGTCGGAAACCCCGCTGCGCTGGGTCGTCATGGGACTAATGGATGAGCAAGCCCGTCGTGGGGAATACCAAGGGCATCCTGGTGATATTCACTATTTGCCAACTGACTTCACTCCCACCATTGAAGATGTGGGGCAGATTGCCTCAAGTTTCAACAGCATCTTTCAGCGGGCCATCCCATCAGACAACGGTGCGATCGCCGACAAATTAGTGGTGAACCCACGGTTTGCTGGCTCCAATCATGTCCAAGGCGCTGATGCCAACCTCATTTTGGGCAACACACTCTGGGATATCCGCACGACGGCGCGGTTCGCCCCACTGTCTCTGGACGACATTGTTCAGCAGGTAGGCTACTTCCTATTGGATTTCGACAACCGGTACGAACTGGAGGATGTCTGCTGGTATTACAGCCGGCAACAATCCCTGTTCACTCACCCAATCCAACCACTGTTAATCAAGGAAGCAAGTGGAAAATTTCAGAACTGGCTACTGGGTCAGGCAACACGACCAACCTGGGATGTCTCCGCTGGCTTGTCCAACTTCTAACCACCAGGGCTGGGTGCGATGCCCACCAAATCCGCATAAGCAAATTGGCCCCTGCTCCGGCGGGGGCTTTCTTTATGGAGGAAAACTATGTCCACAACATTGACATTTACCGGTTCACGAGGGGGCGGTGAATATCTCACTGCCCTTTGCTACGAGGATTACAACGGCAAGCTCATCGGCTACCGCAAAGCCTTCCCTCACCTGTATGGCGGACTCTGGGCGTATTACAAGCTGAGCGGCGAGATGGAACAACAAAATCATCTCTGGTGGGTTGGTGTGTGGATTCCCAAGAAACGACTCATCTTAGGCCAGGACAATACCATCACAGTTCCCAGCAAACTCAATTGGGGAACTTGCCCTCATCCCACAACCACCTTCAACGCCGTTCGCGATGTGGGCTTGTGGAGTATGCGCTACCAGGAGCAAGCCTGGGACTGGCTTCAATCCCAAGTGGCTCAAGAGGAGGTGCAATTATGACTCCTGCTGAACTTGGGGAGATTTGCCGATACCTCCACGAACACCAAAACCGGCTCGACTTTCAGCAGACGATGAGTGCGATCACCGCCAACAAAAGTGACGGAACCAAGGAATTCTGGCACAAGAACGGCGACGTGCTAGATGCGATCGCCGACCGCTGGACTTGGGACTATTCCGATATGGGGGAAAGTGACCCCCCTCAGTTCTAAGCCCCGAGGCTGGGTGCGATGCCCACCAAATCCGCACACAGAACCCTAGCCCTCCTGGAAACAGGGGGGTTTTCTTATTGGAGAAAACCATGTTTATCAAGAAAAGCTACGACCACTACGGGCTAACAGTCGTCCAAGACCGAAGTCTCGAATTTGCGATCGCCTTCTCTGAAGAAGAAGCAGATGCAGCTGCACGAGAAGCCATCGAGGATAACTTGTGGGCATTTAACCCCGAGTTTGTAGCTTCACACTGCACCGTCAAAGTGCCTCATTTAGGGTCTATTCAGCGTGAACTCGGCGAGGATGCCGGAGACGTGTATCGCTCACTTATCAAGGACTTTGACCACTTCGTTAAAGATGCGATCGCCGCCGACGGCCGTGGACACTTTCTGTCGGGCTACGACGGTGAGGAGCGCAAGCTGAAGCAATGTGACTGGGCCAGTGAACTGCGGGAGGACATCGAAGACCTGGATGACGACTGCCTGATTTATCGAATCAACTAACCCTAACGGAACCTGCTTTGACCCTGCCTCACCGACTTGGTGGGGCTTCTTTTTGGAGACAACCATGCTCAGTTTTGACCGCTTCGACATTGCCAGCGCCTACGCGCACTTCTGCCAACTCAACCCACCCTGCCACCTGTTGCCCGAGCAGCGCCAAAAACTCCACCGCTACCAGTTCCGCAAGGCTGCACAGCTAGACCGCTTACGGTTCTCGTTTGGACAAATGGGAACCCCCCAGTTGCACCGGATGAATCTCAATGAAAAATCCATCTACTTGGAATTGGTTGAACGCTGGCTCAAACCCTGTCGGAAGGAACTTTGATGTTTATCCAGACAAACTATGTATTGGCTACCACCTGACGACAACCGTTACGAACCTTCTCCCGAGGACATCTGGGATGAAGTTCATTATTATCCCCGAGAGGATGGGAAAGGGGATTATATTTGTCCAGCTTGCTCCTTGCCAGAACCAGAATTAACACGGGAAGAATTGGCAACTTTCTGTGATGAGGAATGGTAAAGAATTATTAAAAGACTTCCCATGTGGAGGTCTTTTTTTAACAACGAATTTATAATACATACAATCTCTGTAATACGCCGTATTACACACGCAAAAAAATCGACTTTTTTTGAGCCATGCAGGGTTTATTTGTAGCAGAAAACTATAATCCAGACATCTTAGAGCAAGCGATTAGGGTTCTCAAAGAAGAAGCCTATAGCCTCGGTACAACGTCAATAATTACTCCATTATCCACAGAACCAGAGAAGGCATTTATTGAGCAGTGGAAGGGGCAATGGGTAGCCGTGCATCCTCCCAGTTGGAGCAGCGCAAACTTGCGGAATCGAGAGCGGTTATCCAGTCGCGATCGCACCCTCCTCGAACGTGCGACTTACCAGCAAATTGCTATTACTGAAGAACATGGCGACCGTGCTTTAACGGATGAAACTCTTGTCAATCTATTCATGGTTCGACGTAGTGCTGCCGTCGTCGCCATCTGGGATGGAAGCAGCAAAGGACGAGTGAAAGAAGCCCTAGATTATGGAAAACAATACGGATTGCATATTCGCTGGGTAGATTCTCGATACAACCAAATCACCTTGAACGGGTGGAGTCCACCGCACCAACTTGGACTTCTAAACAAAAACTTAATCCATTGAACTAACGACCTTTCCAGAAACTAACTGGAGGGGTCTTTTTTTTCCAAACCCTATCGGATTCTGTCTCGATTCATTCACCAAGGAGAAATATGTATATCTTTCATGCCGATAAATGCGGCTATGACGTTTCCCTCACTGGGGATAAACGGTTTTCCTCCACTTTCATGACCGTGAATTTTCACGGAACCACAGGAAATATCTGGTGTCATCTTGCAACCTGCCTGGAAATATCCAAGATGAAGGCAGAGACTGACCGCACCCTTAAACTCGCCCTCAAAGTGGATAAAGCTGGGATTTGTTGTGCTTTTTACCGCGAGTTTCTTCTGATGTGGCTTAACCAAAATGAAGGCTTGGCTAACGAACTCATCATCTTGGCTGGCAGCCATAACAACTATCTTTGGGACCAATACACTGCTGGTTCTGAAATCGACCATGCTGCGCTATTGGCAGCGGCATTAATTGAATACTGCAAGCGCTTCAACAACTAGAACCAAGGAGAATTATGTCCACTCAACTTATTCAATTGCGATTCAGCAAACGCAAAGGCTACGACCTCGGGAAAGATGGACGGTTCCAACCCGAAACCATGACGTTGATTCGTCGTGACCAATCGATTCACCCCTTCACTGAAGAGATGAATGAGTTATTGCAAACTCTCACGCACGAGTTTCTGGCTGACTTTGCCCGCTCTATCTCTGGCAAAGGTGCGGTAGCGGAGCCGGTGATGGTTAATTATTCCAGTCGCCAACTCCGGGAGAAGTTCGTCGAACACGCGACGATCGCCCTGGTGAAACAGTGGTGCATCCAAAACCAGGAGCTTGTCCAGGAGCTTTTGGTTCGTGCCAGCTTGCGGCGCTATCAAATCAGCGATTCTCGTGAGGCAGCCTGGGGCAAGCGGTTCGCCGCCGGTGTGAACAGCTTTATCGAGGAGGTTGCAGAAGACTATGAGTAGCTGCAACTGTTTTGTAACTGGCCACCGCCGAGTTCATCTAGTCCAGACTTCTCGATACCTCGCTCAACTTACTGACCTTGCGATCGCCCACGGAGCCACCCGGTTCTACACGGGCATGGGACCGGGAACTGACCAACTTGCAGCGTTGGAATGGACGCGCCGGGGACTGCCTTGGAAAGCGCTTATTCCCTGCCACGGATATGAGTCTCGGTGGACGCGATCGCAGCAACGGGCATTCTGGGAACTGCTCAATGGGGCTGAGGAGATTCTGTGGCTCCACCAGGATTACTTTGAGGGCTGCAACCACGATCGCAACCGGCACTTGGTCGAGGTGTGCGAGATGGGAATTGCGGTGTTCGACCACCGGCGCTGTGGCGGCACTCGGTACACCGTCAAACGGGCGATCGCCCAACAGCGGTCACTCTACTGGATTAACCCAGAAACTGGTGAGCTGCATCAAAACCTGGCCCCAACTCAATTGACCTTGTTCTAAACCTCTAAACCTCTAAACCTCTAAACCTCCTAGCCTCCAGGCTGGGGGGTTAACCCTATCGGAAGGGAGGTCGATGTTTTTTATGAGGTAATTCCATGACCGTTGACACCATGTTTGAGCGCATCAGTCGTGCGTTCGATGAACTGGACTATTACAGCTTCTTGGAGCGGACGGGGAAACCCGACACCCCGCAATC
>P_2C_Liq_1_UnCtyDRAFT_1000869_pt1 | contig 12192 bp, 12 predicted proteins | sample Pon2CUnioCityCA_2_FD_10234 | JGI IMG/M metagenome (IMG submission 10234)
GTTTAAAGCGAATTCCTTCAGGATTTCGCATGATAATAGAGCGGGCGGGAAGTCCTTCGATGCTGATGGTTTCTTCGCTTTCAATTTCTGAGTTGGTACTCTCGGCGGCGTTATCTCGCCCACCATCGAGTCCTTGTTCGACGTCAAAGCTGGCCCCTTCGGGTAGGGGAATTTGGTTGGCGCCGCTCATGTAGGCTCGCCCTTGGCTCCCATCTTCGTAAACAGCTAGTGAGAGTTCAATTTCCTGATTCTCACCGACGGAGACGGTTTCGTTTTGTTCGATGGGTTCTTGGGGAAATTTGATTTCGTAGCGTCCATCGGACGATTCATAGGTGAACCAGTCCCCAGTGTTCGTTTCAGAGGTCGTGCTCCCGTCTGAGGTGTCCTCGGAGGTTGGGGATGTGTCAGCGGTTGAATTGTCTACTGGGGTTTCTGTGGTCCCGGACGTGGACGTTTCTTCGTTGGCTGTATCGTCACCGCTACAGCCGACAAGGGACAGGGGAACGGTGAGAGCCAGTAATAGGGCAAAAAATTTCGATGTCATAGTGGGCCTATTGAGCTTTTGATGTCCATGGTAACGCGATTAGATTGGTCACTCATCATTCAAAGGACTGATTTCAAGTTTTTCATGGAATTGCGATCGCAACGGTTAACTAGGATGCAGAAGCGATCGTCACCGCTTATTTAGGTCACTTTAGGCTATTTTTTTAGATTCTTTTAAGGTTTAAGAGGGGAATGGTTCAGCTCTCGGCTCGTCTTGGCTTGAATGAGGTTAAGCCTTGGGGTTAAAAGTTAATGGTAATCCCCCAACTTTCAAAGTCTTGGGCGTGGCGAATGAGTTGTTTTTGTAGGGTTCCGTTGAGCCAAAAAATGACGGGACAGGGAAAACGCTGACGAAACATCTCCCGCATTTGGTTTAGGGACTCTAGGACGATGAGGGGCTGCTGTAGGCGATCGAGACCTAGGATCATCAGGGCCTGGGGGGGGTCAATGACCAGTTGTTGGGAAATGATGGAGTAGGGATGGTCGCTGTGGGGGGGAAGGATGATTTCTTGTAGGGGAACTGAGGTGATCTGATGGAGGTTTTCGATGAGGCGATCGCGCCGGGAGCAGGCGTCACAGCGGGCAAAAATCGGCTCAAACTGCCCTTGGCCGGACTCGATCGCCCAGGCTAACTGGTGCAGGGTATCGTCGGTCTGAGGGATAGGTTGGCTGTTGAGGAGAAGGGGCTGCATTCGTTTAATGGCTCATGTTAATGGCTCATGTTAATGGCTCATGAATGGCTCAGGTTAATCTCGGTTCGCTGCTCTCGATCGCACGAGAATTGTCGCTGACAGTTGCGGAACTCCCTAGGCTCATGCTGTAGTTGAGGGAATCAGCCGTTGAGACAGTGGTGAAACTGGCCGATGACAGTTTATGTCTTTTGGGAATCTATGCCCGTCTCCGGGCGGGTCAAGCTGTTGCCCTTAATCCCTCAACTGACCTGGATGAAGGTTAATGGTGAACGATCGCGAAGATATACCGATGATGCCGTTTTCTCATGGCTAAGGGTCAACTGTCAATGGTCAACGCTCAACCGCCTACGGCTAGATCTGCGCGTCCTCTATTGCCCCGTACTGTTATGATTTCATCGTCCCGTTCATCTATTGAAGCCTCTTGGGAAACCCAAGCTGAACTCGATTTACTCGAAACGGTGTTATTTGGGGAGGAGGTTTCCTACCCCTGGAATCCCGGTGAATGTGAAGATCTCGATGACACTCCGGCGTTTTGCGATCCCCTCAAGGTGGATGATTTGAATTTAGGCGATCGCTCGCCGATTTTTTTTGCTCAACTTGATAGTTGCATGATTTATGCACAACTGTGTGAACGCTTTGGTGTACAAGTTCCGGCCCCTCTCCTGCAACGACTCTACAACCTGGCTAAGCACAGCAGCCGTCGAGAGATCTCCCACCTCGATCGACTTGTGGCTTGTGTTCAGCCTCTGTTTCCTGACTGGACTCAGGACGGGTTACAGGAGTTAGCGGGGCCTTTGGCTGAGGGGGGTGATGGTGAACTCCCTGATGGTTTGTTGGCTCATTCCTGGGAGCAACTGTCAAGTTTAGACCAAGCTCGTTTGAGTTTGGCGATCGCCCACTTCACGCTACAACAGCTACTCGTTAAAATTTAAGAAGATTTAAGGTTTACGGATGAGTCGGGCCGGCGAATCCTGACCCCCCCCCGACTCACATCACTGCATCTTTGCCAAAACCATTATGACTGAACTCCCTTCCCTAAACCGCGAAACAATCTGGGCTATCCTCAATAAAGAGTTAGACAATGAGACCGTTAACCGCCTGGTTTGGCATTATTTAGGCTATCGTTATGATTCACAGCAGCAACAGTGGAAGACCGAGCAAGTTGCTGAGGACTGGCGAGAGACTTATCCTGAACCGCCAGATTTTATTGAACATCGTCCCCCCAATGTGAAACTCACTCGTTCAATTCCCAAGCCGAATAAACAACTCCTCAAGGAAAAGTTGGGGTTTAAAGGCTATAAGATTGGTGAATTTTCACCGCTAGAAACACGGCGAGCTACGATGGCAAATTGGCTGCTCAATTACATGATCGAACACGAGATTGAGATCTAATCTCTCTCGTTCTCTCTCGTCTCTCTCTCGTCTCTCTCTCGTCTCTCTCTCGTTCCTTGGCTGAAGCCAAGGAATGTCCAACGGGAGGCTCTGCCTCCCTCTCAGGCGGCAGAGCCGCCGAGAGTGCGTGTCACGGCTTCAGCCATGACACGAGGAGAGAGGGGAAGGGAGATGTTGGGAGATGTTAGGGATACAAGATTGTTCGGGTTTTTAGTTCAGACCTACATTTTCAGACCTACATTTTCAGACCTACATTTTCAGACCTACATTTGTAATCCACATCGATTGATAAGGTTGCAAATGTAAAATCTGATAAATATCTGTGATTTCCTGTCCACTAATTAAATCATACCAAGGGTCAGTACAGACTAAATTCAACTCCGTTAACGGCAATTTTTTGGGGCGATCGCTCAAATTGTGAATCGAGAAAATACTCTGATCTCGATTGATACTTTGCCGCCAAAAGCCAAACAAGGATTTCTTCAAATGCAACGTATATTGAGTGGAATTGGGGTGAAACGCCGGTTGTTGGCGACGAATCCGAATTAAACGGCTCAGTTCTCGTAACACCTGAGCTTGTGGAGAATGAGGGTCATCAAGATAGGACAGTAACTCCGTTTCATCCCATTGGTGACGATTGATAGAGCGATTACGCCCCGTTTGAGCCATTTTCTCGCGATCGTTTCCTGTCGCCAACAAACTATGAATATAAAAGGCGGGAATCCCCTCTAATGACATCATAATGGTCTGAGAACAGAGAAAGCGTTGAATTTGCCATTCATCTTCCCCTTTTACCGTTCCTTTTAAGGCTTCAAACAGAGAGATATTGATTTCATAGGGACTCTCAGAACCATCAGCTTGTTGTCGCATACTAATTTCGCCGCCAAAGCGTTTCATGGTGGCAATCAGTTGCTCATATTCTTCATCGGTGAGCAGTCCTTCTGTTGGACGGAGGCCAATACCATCATGAGAGGCGGTGAAGTTAAAATAAGCACAGCCGAGAGGTGCGGGAGGCATACTCATCATCCAGGTGCGTAAATGCTCAGATTTGCCCTGTAATAAGGCATTAAGCAATAAAGGCGGCAGGCTAAAGTTGTAGATCATGTGCGCTTCATTGCGGTTGCCGAAATAGCTCAAGTTTTCCCGGTTGGGAACATTGGTTTCGGTAATTAATGCCACCTGGGGATTGAGGGTTTGTAGGATTTCTCGCAAGACTTTAATTAAGGCATGAGTTTGCGGTAAATGAATGCAAGGGGTTCCTAATTGTTTCCAGAGATAGCCGATCGCATCGAGGCGAATATAACTGGCCCCGGCTTGCACGTAATAGAGAAGAATATCGACAAATTCAAGTAAGACATCGGGATTGGCAAAATTGAGATCGACTTGATCCTCGCTGAAGGTGGCCCAGATATGTTGGTCGCCGCTGGGAGTGTCTACACGCACCAAGAGGGGACTGTTGCGAGGTCGAACAACTTGGGAGACATCGCTGTCTGCATCGACGCAGATGAAATAGTCACAACCGGGTTTTTGTCCCTGTTTGAACTGCTGAAACCACTCACTTTGACTGGAGGTGTGGTTAATGACGAGATCGACCATGAGGTTAAAGTCGTTGGCGATCGCCTTAATGTCGTCCCAGGTTCCCAGTTCCGGGTTGATGGCCCGATAGTCAATCACCGCAAAGCCATCGTCGGAACTGTAGGGACAAAAGGGGAGAATATGAACGCCGGTGATGGTGTCTTTGAGGTAGTCATGGAGAAAACGGCCCAGAGTGACGAGGGGTTTTTCCCCGTCGCGGCGGATGCTGTCGCCGTAGGTAATCAGGAGAATGTTATCTTGACTCCATTTCCCTAAATCTTCGTCGAGGGAGTCGGACAGTAAGGGGGATAAGCGGTCATAAATGCGATCGAGGAGCGATTGGGCCGTCTCGTCGTCATAGACGGATTGTAAGAGGGGGAGGATGCGGCGGGTGAAGATCTCATAGGGACGGTTGACGGTGGAAAAGGATGGGGTCGATGAACTCATAGGATGCAATGTTGAGATAGTTAAGGATTTAGGGTATGAGGTTGGCGATCGCCAATTTGATGGTTTTGTTACCGCTTGGGGATCAAATTGGGAATCAAATTGGGGATGAAATGGCGGCTCAAATGGCGGCTCAAATGGCGGCTCAACCGATCGCCAGGGACGGGTTATGTTATGAAAACTTGAAGTCTGTCGCCAAATCCGGCAAAGTTTCCGAAAATTTAGCGAAGCTTGGCGATCGCGTCAAGTTTTTTTCTGGAGTTGGTACGCCAAACTCTCTCTAAACTGGCTCTTACGTGGCTCTTAAGCCGCCCAAAACACAAAAAACGAGACGTACCTCAGGCACGTCTCGTTTAGCCACTAAACGGTCATTTTTGCTGGGAATGGCCGTTAACTACGAGCAATCTCTTCTTCGAGTTCTAAGTCAAACAAAAGATGCAGGGTTTTCATGGCTCGACGGCGAGCTTCAATATCCTGTTGAGCCCGCAGTTGTACCATGGGATCATGGAGAATCTTGTTGACGATGCCGCGAGTTAGGGCCTCAATCACTTCTTGATGCTTCTCAGCAAACTCAGCACCTAAGCGAGATAGAGCTTTTTCGAGTTCCTGTTCGCGGATGGTTTCAACTTTGCGACGCAGGCTGCTGATGGTGGGGACGGTTTCGAGCGATCGCCACCAAGACTCAAAGCTGGCCAACTCATCTTCGAGAAGCAGTTCCGCTTCCATCGCCATTTGACGGCGACTTTCTTGGTTTTGGGCCACCACCGCTTTGAGATCATCGACGTTGAAGCATTGAACCTCCTCCAACTCGCTGACATTGGCGTGAACGTTGCGAGGAACCGCGATATCAAACAGCATTAAGCCGGGATGAGCCACGGTGCGCAAGTTGTCACAATGGAGAATCGGTTCCGTGGCGCCGGTTCCGGTAAACACCATATCCGAGTCGGCCACCGCTGCTAACATCTCATCCCAGGGACGAACATTGATATTGGCGTCGGGGAACTTTCGGGCCAATTCCTCGGCCCGATGTTGGGAACGATTCACCAGGGTAAGGCTGTTAGCGCCTTTGGCGATCGCGTGTTGCACCAAGAGTCGGGACATTTTCCCGGCCCCCATGACGCAGAGGCGTTGGCTTCCGAGGTTGGGGACTTTCATCTGGGCCAACTCCACCGCCGCCGAACTAATGGAGACAGCGCCAGTACCGATACTGGTTTCAGTGCGAACCCTTTTTCCGGCGCTAATGGACTGTTTAAATAACTGATTTAACACTCGTCCCACCCCTTTATACTTCTGACTGAGTTTGTGGGTGGTTTTGACTTGTGCCAGGATTTGTCCTTCACCGAGGACTAAACTTTCGAGTCCTGCACTGACGCGCAATAGGTGCATGACCGCGTCTTGGTGCAACAGGACAAACAAATAGGGACGTAATTGGGGGAGATAGATCCGGGAACGATCCGCTAGGAACTGGCTCACTTCTCGAACCGCAGGTTCGGTGTCTTTGGCGATGAAATAGATTTCGAGGCGGTTACAGGTACTCAGCAGAGCCACTTCTTCAATGTTAGGATAGCTCGAAAGCTGGGCGATCGCGGCCTCGATCTGCGGTTCTGGGATACTCAGTTTTTCACGAATTTCGACTGGCGTTGTTTTGTGGCTTAGCCCAACAACAGCGATATTCATAATGATTTGGTAAGAGTTTGTTATCAGGGTCGGAGTCGGTTCAGAGGAGTTCCCCTGTGGTTCAGTATAACGCGAAGGCGATCGCGATAACGCGAAGGCGATCGCGTGAACCGAGGGAACCCCTCTTCAGGAGAGGAAATGGCGCTCAATTGGCGCTTTATTTCAGTTGTAAGCGGCGGGGTGCGTCGGTCATATGAACCGTATCGACGAAGCGAGCCGTTTTGCTTTGGCTCGAAATAACCAAAGACTGAGTCCGAGCGCCACCATGGAAGAAGCGCACCCCTTCCATCAGGGTTCCGGGGGTAATCCCAGAGGCGGCGAACAGGACTGTTTCACCACAGGCCAGTTCATGAGCATCATAGACCTTATCGGGGTCATCAATGCCCATGCTGGCGAGACGTTCGAGGTTGCTTTCTTTGCTCTCACCGATTAAGCCGGTTTTGACCACCGCCGGGTCATAGATGAGCTGTCCTTGGAAGTGACCCCCCAGACAGCGCATGGCGGCGGCGGAAATCACACCTTCAGGCGCGGCGCCAATTCCCATCAGTGCGTGGATATTGGTTCCGGCGAAGGCGCAGGAGATAGCGGCGGAGACATCACCATCACTAATCAGACGCACCCGAGCGCCAGCGTTGCGGATTTCTTGAACCAAGTTTTTGTGACGGGGGCGATCCATGACCACCACCACCAATTCCTCAACGGTGCGATCCATGCAGTCGGCCAGGATGCGTAGGTTTTCCGTGGCTGATTTGCGGATATCGACATGATTTTTGGCCACAGCGGGGGCGGCTAATTTTTTCATGTAGAAGTCGGGTGCGGCGAACAAACCGCCTTTTTCGGAAATCGCTAACACCGCCATTGAACCATTTTGTCCATAGGCGACAAGGTTGGTTCCTTCACAAGGATCTACAGCGATGTCGATTTCGACGAGTTCGTCGGGGTTACAGTATTGGTTAGCGTTTTCTTGGGTGCAAATACCGACTTCTTCGCCGATGTAGAGCATGGGGGCGTCGTCCCGTTCCCCTTCTCCGATGACGATACGACCGCGCATATGAATCTTGTTCATACGCTCACGCATGGCTTCGACGGCCACTTGGTCGGCGGTGTTTTTTTCACCTTTTCCCATCCAATGAGCTGAGGCGATCGCCGCCTGCTCAACGACTTCAATAATTTCTAGCCCGAGGGTACTTTCCACGAATTCTATTCTCCCAAAAGATATTTATCGGTGAGTTCGATGGGATTTGCTCCCATTTTTTGTAAACGAACTCTTAACAGTTTGACAGGGACAAAGGCTGCGTATTTGACGACAGCAACTCTCCCTGAACATGAGAAGACGGCATTCTCCTATGGTCACCATCTCTGGCGGTTTACCACTCACTAGGAAATGCCACACCGGACAATCTTACGATATTTCCGGACCGTTAGCCGTCAAGCTGTCAGCAAAACTTTTTATCAGTTGAGTGAGCGAAACCCAGGAGAACGCGACTTGACAGGCTTGCAGTAAAGTCTCCCACAGATAGAAGTAACAATCAAGACAGCCCTCCATTTCCCCAATCAAGCTCTAATCTCAAGCTCTAAGGCGAGGCCGGGGCGGGACGGTTAAGGGGCTAGGGAAGGATGGCCTCGGTTCGACGAGGGCGTTCGTCAGCGCTCGGGCCAGGTGGTCGCGGAACTGGGGCTAAACTGAGCGCGAACTGGGGTTGAATCGAGGCCAATGGTGTTAAGTTTTGTGCTTTGATGGGTTCGCGGCGGCGATGGGCTTCGGGACCGATCGCCATGGAGATGGTTTCCTCCGGAGCAAGCGAGATAGACCCAGAAAGGGAAACGGTGGGAAACTTGACGAAAATTGAACCATTCTGATTAAAAACCAATTAGGATATGCCAGACTGGTGTTCGATCTCGGGTTAGGTCAGGAGGTCACTTAGAAGTCACAAGTTTATCGATATCTTTCAAGATATTGTTTTCGTTGGATGGGCAAACTCAATCAGGTTCACCACTCTTCTCCAGGACTGTTCCTTGTCAGTACGACCGTCATTTTGATGGTTACGTCGGCTCCCATGTTGGCCTTGGAGCCGAGGACGGCCAAGATCAATCCCGCCAGCGATCGCCTGGCGCAAGTGCGTCCATCTCCAGACGATCCGTTTCCTGATTTGGAGTTCCCTGAACGACTNCCNCCCCCTGAAGAACTCTTAGAACCCCGGCCCGAGGATGAGACAGATGATCAACTCGATCGCCTTGAGGGGACGATTGAGGTGCGTGGCTATCGTGTCGAAGGGAGTAGCCAGTTTACCGCTGAGGACTTTGCGTCGGTCTTGGAACCGTTCATTGGCCAGATGTCCTTTGCACAGTTGTTGCAAGCGCGATCGGCGGTGACACAGTTTTATGTGGATCGTGGCTATGTCACCTCGGGGGCGTTACTTCCGCCACAAACCATTGAGGATGGGATTGTCACGATTCAGGTGATTGAAGGGGCCTTGGAGGATATCGTGGTCACGGGCGATCGCCGTCTGCATCCTGATTATGTGCGATCGCGCCTCAATTTGGCGGCCCAAGCCCCCCTCAATATCAACGAACTCCTCGAAGCCTTACAACTGCTGCAACTCGATCCCCTGATTGAAAATCTCTCAGCGGAACTCTCGGCCAGTCCTCGGCCAGGATTCAACCTCCTCGAAGTCGACATTAGCGAAGCGCCCAGTTTTCGCCCCCTATTACGGTTCGATACGGGCCGCTCGCCGACGGTGGGAGCTTATCGGGGAACGGTAGAACTCGAAGAGAGGAACCTCACCGGTTGGGGCGATCGCGCTCGCATCAGTTATAGTCGCACCGAGGGGAGTGACGAACTCCAAGCCGCTTATCGCCTCCCCATCAATCCTCGTAATGGAACTCTGGAAACCTCGTTTCGGATTACGGGGAGTGAAATCATCGAATCTCCGTTTGATGAGTTGGATATCACCGCTGATTCCCGAGATTACGAACTCACCTATCGTCAACCCCTACATCGCAGCCCGACTGAGGAATTTTCCCTGGGGTTGACGTTCTCCCGTCGGGAAAGCGACACCTCGTTGTTAGACGAACCCTTTGCACTCTCGGTGGGGGCGAATGATGAGGGGGAAACCCGCCTGTCGGTGTTGCGGTTTTTCCAGGAATGGACACAGCGGGGATCTCGGTTCGTCTTCGCGACGCGATCGCAGTTCAATTGGGGGATTCCCATTTTTAGCAATGACACCATCAACAGCCGTGAACCCGATGGTCGTTTCTTAAATTGGCGTGGACAAGCACAATATCTACGGTTACTGGCTCCCAACGGAACCGCTCTGTTATTGCGGTCCGATGTGCAACTGTCGGCGACCTCGATGGTTCCTCTCGAACGCTTTGGTTTAGGAGGAAACTTCAGTGTACGGGGCTATAGCCAAGACTTTCTTTTGGCCGATAGTGGCCTATTCGCCTCGGCGGAACTGCGGTTTCCCATTTGGACGGCTGACGCCGGAGAGACTCGCCTGGAATTGCGTCCTTTTGTCGATGTGGGGACGGTTTGGAATCAAGAGGATTTGAAGCTTGATTCCAATACCTTGGCCTCGATCGGCTTGGGACTTCAGTTTGGTGTCGGCGATCGCCTCTCGGCTAAACTCGATTGGGGGATTCCCCTCGTTGATGTGGAAGAACGGGAAAACCGCGATCTCTTCGAGCGTCAGGAACTCTATTTTCAGATCGAATGGCAACCGTTTTAAGGGGATGTTACCAGGGTTTTCTCGCCAATCACAGCGTAAAAGGGGTCAGATCCGGCGAATCCCATCATTTGTAGAACGGAGGGAACATCGGAGGTTTTGATAATAGCTTCGGGTTCGGCGAAGCCGGGAACCTCTTGAAAATAGCGTTTCACCAGTTGCACTCGGCTGGCTTCACTTCCCTCACGCCAGGCTTGGATGGCTTTTTGATAGAACATCCGATTAGAGAAGCTGACGATAGCCAATCCGCCGGGTTTGAGGATGCGGTGGATTTCGGTGAACACCTCCTCGGGATGTTGCAGATACTGAATCGAGACGGCGTTGAGAACCGCGTCAAACTCGTTATCCTGGTAGGGGAGTTGGCTATTATGGTTGAGGTTCTGGACGATGTAATGGTCTAACTGGGGGTTTTTGGCCAGTTCCGCTTCGTTCATCCCATGGCCCTCCACATGAGCGAAGGGGATATCCTCGGGAAGATGGGATACCCAGCTACTCATCAAGTCGAGGATGCGGCTGTTGGCGTGCAGGCGATCGCGATACAATTGCGTCAGTTGGTCGATGAAGCTCTCGTCAACATGGGTGACAAAGCGCGGCATTTCGTAGAAGCGGGCATCATCGCTGCTGTCAAGTTTGCTGCGATCGCGGTCTTGTAAAATTCCCATTACAGTCCGTGTTTTGAGTTCAGGGTCATTCAATAATTATCCATTATAAGGAGTTTCGAGAATGAATTACATTCCGGTCGTTGCTAGGATTTGTTTGGCGGTTATCTTTTTACGAGCTGGAATCTCTAAAATTTTTGGTTTTGCTGGAACCGCTGCCATGATGGGTGATTCAGGCTTGCCGATTCCTGAGGTTTTACTGGTTGGAACCATTGTTTTTCAGATTTTGGGCAGTATTTCTCTGATTTTGGGATACAAAACTCGTATTGGTGCAACTCTTTTAATTTTGTTTTTAATCCCGGCGACAATTGTCTTTCATAACCCAACTAACCCTGATGAATTGACTAATTTTTTCAAAAATCTTGGCTTACTCGGCGGGTTGTTGATGACGCTTTATGCCGGTGCTGGTCCGGTTAGTATTGACGATCGCCTATTAGGATATCGTTAATAGTTAATAGTGAATAGTTAATAGTGGATGGGGGACGGGGGACGGGGGACGGGACACGGGAGGACATACCCCTGATTTTTTTCAGGAGGGGAGAAGTTTTTACGATTTTTAAAACCATTATTTAGGAGGAATAAATATCATGAAAATTGGCATTTTAGGAACCGGCTTGATGGGGCAACCTATGGCACTAAAACTACTAGAAAATAACTATGAAATCGTTGCCTATAACCGTACCGCCGCCAAACTAGACCCCATTAAAGCCGCTGGGGGAGGTATTGCTACCTCTCCTGTCGAGGTTCTCCAAGAAGCGGATTGTCTTATTACCATGCTTACCAATGCCGAGGCGATTCGTGAAACGCTACTCAGCGAGGCAACTCAGGGACATTGGACCGGCAAAACCTTAATCCAAATGGCAACCATAGCCCCGAGTGAAAGTCAAGCCTTACACCAAGAAATTGAGGCGGCTGGAGGTGCTTATTTAGAAGCCCCAGTTTTGGGCAGTATTCCCCAAGTTAAAACGGGGGAGTTATTGGTCATGGTGGGGGCAACTTCGGCATTGTTTGAGCAATGTTTGCCTATTTTACAAGTGTTTGGCAAGGAGCCAGTTTTGCTGGGAGAGGTTGGCAGTGGTTCCGCTGTTAAGTTGGCCATGAATCAACTCATTGGTTCCCTGACAACGGCATTTGCGGCAAGTTTGGCGATGGTTCACCAGCAAGGAATTGAGATTGAGTCCTTTATGGAGATTGTCCGCCAAAGTGCTTTGTATGCTCCCACTTTTGACAAGAAACTCTCGCGGATGATGGCGGGAAATTATGAAAATCCTAATTTCCCTAGTAAACATTTACTCAAGGATATGAATCTGTTTAGCCGCGAAGCTGAAAAAATGGGGATTGATGCCCAGTTGAGTCAGGCGGTGTCGCAGGTTGTCGAACAGGCGATCGCCCAGGGATTGGCGGATTCCGACTATTCGGCGTTGTTTGAAGCGGTGAAATTTTAAGTCCTGAACACTCTTCGACTCGTGTCGCCAGTAATATCCT
>P_2C_Liq_1_UnCtyDRAFT_1000870_pt1 | contig 12191 bp, 6 predicted proteins | sample Pon2CUnioCityCA_2_FD_10234 | JGI IMG/M metagenome (IMG submission 10234)
TTGCTACTTAGTTTTCCTGCCAAAATACCCCTTACTTTAAACGTATATGTACCATGAGAGAGATTTTTAAAGAGTACCCTATTATTTTTGTCTGCTTTACTCCAAGTTTTGTTAAACCCTTCTAATTTATATTGATATTTAGTTGTTAATGTTTTATTGTAGTTAGGCACACTAAAGAAAAATTCTAAATTATTGTTATTATGCTTTAGTTTTATTTGTTCTTCTAAATGAAGATTACGTCTTGGTTCATCTGTTTTAAAATTTTGTATTTTGTTAATAAAGACTTTAAAATCTGTGACATCATTTAACGATTTTAAATCGACTTGAATATACCCGTTAGAAGTACCTATAAGATATATATCATTTTGTTCATGAATAATATTTTCATAACCTGATGCTGCTTTTGGAATTGAAGCTGATAATGGAATTACATTAATATTTGGTTTATTACTTAACTTACCTGGAGACAAATATTTAATATGGTCTTTAGAAAAAAACCATAATTTATCATTAAACTTATTATGTACTAATCTTGCAGAAATAAAAGCATCTTCTGAAATTAAGTTGCTATATAAACTATCTCTAACAAACGTATTGGTGGTTTTGTTGTATATAAAAACTCCTTTTTTATTAGAATACAAAACCTTGTCTCTATATTTTAATATACTTGAGTGAATTCCTTTTTTAATCGATTGTTCTTTTACAACTTTTGTAACTTTTGTAAAATCATTATCAATAGTTAACTTAAAAACACCTTTATATTCGTGGTTTACAAAAAATTCATTGTTATTTAACTGAACAATATATTTACTTGAATTATCAAAACCTCGAATTTTGTTTGATAGTTTCCATAAACCTTGCTTCTTTTTAAGTATATACAAACCATCATAAGAACCTTGAATAATTGTAATGTTATTAATTTTTATAATATCCCAAGTACCTTGTTTATCAAATATATTTCTAGCTTTATCGTCATTAACAATAAAGGTTCCTGAATCATGTCCACAAAATAAAGTACCATCAATTTCAGACAAACTCCAAACTTGTCCTTGAGTATTTTTAACAAATTTAAAGACATCATTAGAGTTTAATTCCCGATAAAACAAACCTTGATTGGTACCTAAATAAAGATTGTTTTTGTAAATTATAGAAGCATAAATTGTTCCTAAAAAATCACTTTTTTTATTATGCATTCTAAATGCAGATGTATTGTTTATACAATCAATTCCGTTATCTGACCCCAACCAAATATTGTTTTCTTTGTCTTCAAAGACAGATAAAACAGTATTATTTGTTAACCCAGAACTTTGACCAACTTGATAATTAAGTGTTCCATCGCTATTTAAATGAATCAATCCATTAGAAATAGTACCTAAAGCAAAACCTCCATTTTCTAACTTTTTTGCACTGTAAAGTGTTTCTTTTGATAAAAATTTGTCAGAAGAAATATTCCATTTAACTACCTCTTCATTATCTATAAAGTAAAAACCATTTTCTTGAGTTATGAAAAACAACTTACCATCTTTACTAAAAATGTCAACAACAAAATTTTCTTTTAATACTTTATGATCGGAGACTAACTTCGGTTTTCCATTTTCAATTTTGAATAAACCTNTGTTATTNTGATGAAAATAAATAATATCATTTACTTTACAGAGCTTGTTAATCCTACTTTCTGCATTAATTATTTTGATTGATTTGGAAATTGTATTGTAAAGGTAAATTCTCTGTAATGATTTAAAAATCATCCAACCATCAATTTCAACTATGTTCCAAATCTGCTCATCTTCGAGCATTTCGATTTTCTCTTGATTTACAATTGAAGTAAATTTTAATTCACCAAACTCATCTTTAATCCAAAATCCAAAATCCATATAAAAGCCTGTGTAGATTTTATTATTATGGTATTTTACAGACCTCATAATTGTTTCATTTGGGGTTTCAAACAACCTCCATGTAGCTCCATTATACTCCAACAACCCTTTATTGTTTGCCACATAAATAAAGTCATCTTCTGATTGAGAAATATCCCAGTTCTGATTTTCACCACCATAATCATCTGTATAAAAAACATTTATTGGCGGAAATTCTTGAGCAACAAATGAAAAGCTTAAGAGTGTAAAAATGTATGTTAGATATAACCTCAATTTAGTTTTCATAAAAAATAACATTATTGTTTGGTAACTAATTTACATTAAATAAAGTAAATAAAGGCTTTATTATTTTTTTGTATAGTTTTTGTATGGGTAAAAAAGTAATATTTTTAGCTGAACTTAAATTTTTAAAATAAAAAAATAACTCAATTTTAAAATAAAATAAGCTAATATAGAATACTTTATATTTTTCTTTTCATAAATTTGAAGTAGAAAACTTTTACTAACTATTAAAAAACAGTAACTTTATAAAAACTTAATGATTATATGAATTTTATGAAAAAACTTGGAATAGCAAACTTCTTGATGCTATTACTTTGTATTCTTATCATACTTTTTGCTGAATACCTTTTTCTTACAGGAGATAAATTGCATGGTATTTTTCTTGGACTATGGGCTCCAACTTTATTAGGTGTAATGATTTACTTAAAAATAATACAACGTGAGCGCAGATAATATCATTTTCTACTTTTCAATTTTCGTTGGTATCTGCGTTGTTATTTGGGCATATTTTATGATTAATGAATACAACAAAGCAACTAAAGATTAAACTTTTTGTTTGATACTAATTGCCAAACCACCACCTGCTGCTAAATTAAATTTTATTTTAGAGGTTTTTGCAACTTCGATAGTTTCTATTGTGATATCTAAAGGATTATCATTCCAATGTGCATTTTTGCCATCTTTATAAATGATTGCCTCATATTTCTGATTTTCATCTAAAAAGCTAAAATCTACTTCGATTTCTCTAGAATTTTCATCAGTTATACTGCCCAAAAACCAATTTTCAGTTTTTCTTTCTTTTCTTGCAATGGTTACAAACTCCCCTACTTCTCCATGTAAAACTTTGGTTTCTAACCAATCTACACCTACATCTTTTATAAACTGTAAAGGTTCTGGGTTTGCCTCATAATGCTCAACTAAATCTGCTGCCATTTGAACAGGACTATAAATCACCACATACAAAGCCAATTGTTGCGCTAAAGTTGTATTTACTTGATTGCCGTCTTTATACTCATTAAACTTAATGTTAAAAATACCAGGTGTAAAATCTATAGGACCTGCTAACATTCTTGTAAAAGCAACAATTGGCAGGTGTTCTGGCGGATTTCCACCATCACCAGACCAAGCATTAAATTCTTGACCACGCAAACCTTCTCTAGAAATAATATTAGGATACGTTCTACGTAATCCTGTTGCTTTTATTGGTTCATGCGCATTTACAGCTACTTCATATTTAGCCGCTTTTATAGCTGCCTTATTGTATTGATTTACCATGTATTGCCCATGATGAAATTCACCTTTTGGTAGAATTTTACCTACATAACCAGATTTTACAGCATGCATTCCATATTTCTGCATTAAAGCATAAGCTGTATCTTGTTGTTTTTCGTAGGTTTCTGTGGCTGCAGAAGTTTCATGGTGCATAATAATTTGAATTCCTTTTGATTTTGCATAGGAAGTTACTTCATCTAAATCATAATCTGGATAAGGAGTTACAAAATCAAAAACTCCTTCTCTGTCTTCAAAACCAATCCAACGTTCCCAACCCGTATTCCAACCTTCTACTAAAACACCACCAATATTGTTTTTTGTAGAAAAATCGATAAATCGTTTTACATTTTCGGTTGTTGCTCCGTGTTTTCCATGAGCTTTCCCTGTGTCTTTCCATTTGCCATCTACTAGCTCCATACCATAATCCCAAGAAGATTTCCCCAAATGCATTTCCCACCAAACTCCAGTATATTTCATAGGTGTAAACCAAGAAACATCACCTAATTTATTGGGTTCATTTAAATTGACTATTAAATTTGATTGAATTAAATCTGGAGCATTATCTGTTATTTGAATCGTTCTCCAAGGTGTTTTAAAAGGTGCTGTTCTTTTTACTTTATAATCCGTATTGTTAGAACCCACCAAATTACTTGTAAATCCTAAGTTTTTAGTATCCACTTTTAAAGTCATTCCAGCATAATCTACTAAAGCTGCTTCATGAAAACTTAAATGAAGCCCATCTTTACCTACTAAAGTTACAGGAGTATTAACAGCATTTTCTGGAATACTTGTTTGCGCTAATGCTCCATTTACTTTGTAATTTAAAGCATCTATTTCTGATAATTTTGTGGTACTATACAAATGCTCATAAATATCCCAATCTCCAGGAATCCAAAAGGTTTTATAATCTTCTGTAAGATTGAATTCTGTTTTCTCTTCAGTAATTAAAACTTCTTTTAAATTTTCTTGCTCAGGAAAATCGTATCGAAAACCAACTCCATCATTATAGACTCTAAAAATTACATTTACTTTTCTTTTTAAATCTGCAATTTCTTCTAATTGAACAGTAACTTCAGTGTAATTATTTACTACGTTTAATTGCTCTCCCCAAGGCATTTGCCAAGTTTCATTTATTGTTTCTGTTTTTTTTACAACTGCTTTAAAACCTTTGTTTAAAGAAGGCATATTTTTAAAATCGAAACCAATGTAAGAGGTATCTATAACTGCTTTTTCTTTGAATTTTACCACGTAAGAAAACGCCCCATCTTTAGGTGATAATTGAAAACTAACAACAATATTATCGTCTGGTGAGGTAATTTGTAACGATTCCACACTACAAGACATCAATATGATTGCAAACAATACTATTAATAAAATTCCTTTTTTTATCATTATTTATTTTCTAATAAAACAGTATCAAACTCTGAGTTTAATTTCACTTTTCCGTCAATTACTTTTAGATTTTGATTCGAATAAAAATCATGCAACTCATCACCATTTTTAAAAACAGATGAAACATCAATTACAATATCTTTGTTATTAAAATTAAGTCCGATGATAATTTTATCATCTTTATAGGTTCTAGAAAACACAAGTTCGTTGGTTTCTTGAGAAATGAATTTGTGTTTCCCTGCGCCAACAGCCATATGATTTGCTCTAAACTGTCCTAATTTTTGCCAATGACTCAAAATATCTTTCGTTTTTGCATCGCTCTTTACAGCATCCCAATTCATAAAAGAACGTAAAGTTGCATCACCCACAGTGCCTTCAATCGTTAAATCCCTTGCAGATTCATCACCATAATATACTTGTGATGTCCCTGGAGTTAACAACAACATGGTTGCTGTTTTGTAAGGCATTTTTCTTTCTTTATCAAATGGTTGCCCATCATCATGTGAAGTCATATAATTTAAGACTCCATAACCTTTTAACTCTGTATTTAAGATAGAATCGTATTTATGAAAAACAGCTGCTTGTGTCATTTGTTTTGCATTCCATTTGATTTCAAAATTGATTAAACTATTGAACGCTTTATCAAAATAATTGACTTTTTTATCGCCAAAATCAAACGCTTTTCCATGAGAAATGGCATAATTATAGACTTCTCCTACCAAATAAAAATTGTTGTCATCTAATACTTTTTCAGAGTTGTTTTTTTTGTACATTTCAAAAGCTGCATCACATTCTTGCTTAAATTCTTGCCAAACAAATTCTTCTGTATGCTTTACGGTATCTACTCTGTAGCCATCAATTCCGAACTCTGTAATGTAATCTGTCAACCATTTCATGATGTAAAAACGTGGCGCTCTTGGATGACCTGTTCTTGCGAAGAAATCGTCTAACTCTTTTATTTCTTGCTCATAACGTCCTTCAGCTTTCCATTTCGCCACTAATTGTGGTGGTAAATCTACATTTTCGTTACTATCTGTTTTAATGTCTGGTAAATTTTTAACCAATGTACAAGTTACTGTATTCTCATAATTATCATAAGTACATTTTGGTGTTGTTCTTACCCAGTCACTTGGCCAAACAGGATCTTTTTCTGTTACAGGACCTGTGTGATTGATCACTGCATCTAACAAAACACGTATTCCGTTTTTGTGAGCAACTTGTACCAACTCTTTTAAATCTTCTTTGGTTCCGTAATTTGGATCTATTTTTGTCCAATCTTTTGCCCAATACCCATGATAACCATAAGACAAGCCTGTGCCTTCATCTGTCCCACCATGAATTTGCTCTACAATAGGTGTCATCCAAATGGCATTGATACCTAAATCTGTAAAATAACCATCCTTTATTTTCTGAGTGATTCCTTTGATATCTCCACCTTCAAATCCTCTTAATTTTCCTGTTTCTTTAGTTCTGTCAAAATTGATGTCATTTGTAATATCTCCATTATTGAAACGATCTGTCAATAAGAAATAAATGTTTGCGCCTTCCCAAACAAAGTCTTTAGTTTCGTTTTCAGCAATTTTATCAGCTTTTTTTTCTTGACAAGAAATTAGAGCAACAAACAAAAAACAGACTAGAATTATTTTTTTCATAATTGTAATTTAAGTAGTAGACCTTTCAGGTTTTGGAAACCTGAAAGGTTTGTAAATGCATTATTGTACTTTTAATATAAAAGATTCCAAAGGTCTTAATTTAAGAGTAATCAGCCCTTTTCCTTTTTGAACGTTTAAAGTGAATGCTTCTTTTTGATATAATTGATCCTTTACTTGATATTCCCCATCAGCTAAATTCCATTTTTTAATAATTTCTGAAGGAATTTCTAACACAAATCTGTGATGATCTTTGGCATCAAAATTTGAAACAATAACTAATTTTTCGTTTTCTGACCAACGTACAAATGATAAAACTTTATCACCATAATTCAAGGTTTTATCTCTATTATATTGATGAATATCTGCATATTTACCCATCAACGCATCCGAAGAAATGGTGAAATTTAATAAACGTTTGTAAAAATCTCTTAAATCTAATTCTTCTTTGGTGGATTGCCCTCCATCGAAATTTTTATCATTCACCCATCTTTGTAAACTTGGCACACCTACATAATCAAAAATTGAAGTTCTTGAATTTGTTCCAAATCCTGTGTTTTCTGAACCATCTTCCCCTAATTCTTGTCCGAAATAAATCATAGTTGGCGCTGAAGAAATGGTGGCAGAAACCACCATGGCTGGTTTTGCTTTTTCAGCATTTCCCGAAAATTCTGGACTTGCAATACGTTGCTCATCATGATTTTCTAAAAAGTGTAGCATATGGTGCTCAATATCCTTTAAATCTTCAATAATTGGTGGTATGTTATCAGTTAAACCATGGCCTTGCATTACGTGTTTAATGGTATCATACAATTGTACTTTGTCGTACAAATAATCCATTTTTCCTTTTTTAATATAATCTCTATACAAAGAAGGATTGTACACTTCTGCTAATAAAAAAGCATCTGGATTTTTCATTTTTATAGACGAATTCATATAGCTCCAAAACTCAACAGGTACCATTTCTGCCATATCATATCTAAATCCATCAATTCCTTTCTCTAACCAATACAAAGCAATATCTCTGAATTTTATCCAAGAATTAGGTACCGTTTTATCTTGCCAAAACTCGAAATGTTTTTTGTAATCTTCGTTTTCGAAACCTTCTGGTAACTCCTCAAAATCTTTTTTGCCTTCAGGAGAAATTCCATAATTTACTTTCACTGTTTCGTACCAATCATAAAAATTAGGTTTTGGTGATCGTGAGCCGTTTCCTGTCCATTTTGCTGGATTTTCTTGAAACGCTCTATCAGATAATGGATGCTTTTCTCCGCCTAAAGGCATATAACCGTTTTGAAAATCTGGCACTTGAAAAGACGCATTTGGCACATAATAAAAGTTATTATTTACATCATATTCTTTTGATTTGTCATCATCTGCACCAAAATCTTTCGTTCCTTTAGGATTAGAAATACTTTGATAATTTCTTGCCACGTGATTCGGCACAATATCTATAATTACTTTTAAATTATTTTTATGAGAACGCGCTATTAAAGCTTCAAACTCAGCTAATCGATTTTCTACATTTTCTGCTAAATCTGGATTTACATTGTAGTAATCTTTCACTGCGTAAGGCGAACCTGCGCGTCCTTTTACCACATCTGGATCGTCATTTGAAATTCCATATTTTGTGTAATCTCGAATTATATCATGATGAGGAACACCTGTGTACCAAATATGAGTAACTCCTAAATTTTTAATTTCTGACAAGGCTTTATCTGTAAAATCGTTGAACTTTCCTACCCCATTTTCTTCAATGGTTCCCCAAGGTTTGTTGGTTGTATTTGTGTTTCCAAAAAGTCGTGTAAAAACCTGATACACCACAACTTTTCTTTTCTTTTTCTCATCAATAGCAACTGCAATATTATTGGATACTTTTTCTGGTTTGCATCCTACTAATACAGTTAAAAAAACGGCTAATATGATTGTATTTTTACGCATTACTTCTTTTACTTTAATGATATTTTTATTTCTAGTTCGTTGTTTGGATTCCATTTTACAGGGATTCTTAACACATTATTTTCTGGTGTAACTCTAATTCTTTTTCCATCAACTTTAATTCTTTTGGGTTTCCAATGGATATTATGCAAAATCAACTCGATTTCTTTTTCTTCAGGGTTCCAATGCTCACCAAATTCTGCCTCAAAATCAATTTCTAAATAACGTTTTTCTAACTCCACTTCAAATGCTAATATTTCGTATTTCCCTTTCTCGAAAGCATTAGCAGTCAACCCATCATCATTATAAATATTTCTTTCTGATTCTTTTACAGAAGCGTCATACCAATAGTGTAATTCTAGTTTATTGCCTAAATAATTATCTGTAGTTTGCACCAGTTTTGTTAGTGGAATAATCACTCCACCTCTTACATACGTTGGTATGGCTTTTTGTTTGACTTTTACAGTTTTGGTATGGCCTCCTTCTATTTTTTCATCAAAATAAAAATTAAACCAATTGGCTGTTTTAGGAAAATAAATGTCCTTAGTTTTTACAGAATCTTTTAAAATTGGCGTAATTAAAAAATCTTTTCCCCATAAATAGTTTAACGAATTTGTAGCTAATCCTACATCATCTTCTTCAAAGAAAATTGGACGCATTAAAGGTGTTCCTTTCTGGTTATTTTCGAAAGCCAAGTTATAATTATAAGGCAGCATTTTGTAGCGTAATTCAATGGCTTTTTTAGCATGTTTTTTGGCGAAATCACTTCTAAAAACAGGCTCACTTGCTACATCTTCCTGTGCATGTGGTCTGTAAATTGGCTGAAAAACACCATATTGCAACCATCTTACATATAAGTTATCGTCTAAATTTGCACCTGCAAATCCACCTAAATCTGAATGCATATAGCCCAAACCTTGCATGCCCATTTGCAAGGCAATTTCTGGTTGACTTTGCAAACCTCCCCAAGTTCTATTAACATCTCCAGACCACGGAATCATACCAAAACGTTGCGAACCTGAATATCCTGCACGCATTAAAATAAATGGTCTTTCATTTGGGAATTCTCTTTGATAACCTTCAAAAATTAAACGTGCCCAATCATGTCCATAAATATTGTGTACTTCGTTTGCTGAACCTGTGGCATGTTGCACCCAAGTTGGATGCACTTCTGGTTCGCCTAAATCGCCCCAAAGACCTTTTACACCTAGGTTTAAAATATCTTTATAAATATTCCAAAACCAATATTTACCTTCTTTTTTATAAATATCTACAATGCCTGTATTGCCAAAATAGAAATCATATTTTGCTGAATTTCCCACAGAATCTTTTGCCAACACTTGCTTCTCATCAGCTTCTTGCCATTTTTTAGAGTTTGATAAAATAAAAGGTTCTGTAATTAAAACAGTTTTTACGCCTTTGTCTTTTAGTTTATAAACCATTCCTTTCATATCAGGAAAAGAATCTTTATCAACTTCTAAATTCCCCATGGTTCCCTGTACCGTTTTTCCAAACCAATACAAATCTAAAATTACAGCGTCTACAGGAATTTTATCCTCTTTAAATTTCGCAATGGTATTTTCGGTTTCTTTTTGAGAATGATAACCAAATCTGCTTGAAAAGTTTCCTAACACCCATCTTGGAGGTAAAGGTTGTTTCCCTGTTAAATTGGTATAATTTTCTATGAGTTCTTGCCAAGTATCCCCAATAATAACTTGATAGGTTTTACGTCCAGAAATGGTTTCGTAAGTCAACGAATTGTTTTTTTTACTATCTAAATCTAAATAACCAACAGGTGCATTGTCAAAATGTAACATGTATTTTTTAGATGAAATCACTAAAGGAATTGTAAAATTCATTAATTCTGCGTGCGTTTCATAACCATATTGTGCTCTGTTAAAAAGTGCCAAACGATTTCCTCGTCTGTTCATACCTAAAGCCCTTGCTCCTGCTCCATATAAAACTTCATCATCTGTTAAATTGAACTCAATTTTCTCTGTATTTTCTGCAACAATATTGCCTTTTACAGTTTCTAAAGGGATGTGTTTTGACTTGTAATAACCTTGTTTTTCAGAAGTGATAAGGTTATTATTTTTATCAGTATAAATAATTTGAAAAGGAGCTACTTTAATATTGATTGTAATTAATTTACTAGAAAAAGAAATGGTATTCCCAGCATATTTATATGTAGTTTTTATTTTTTTAGCTTGTAAATTTGTGGTATGGCTATTTGATTTTCCTTTTTCATTTTCTCCTTTTGGCACAAAAGTGGTTTCAACAATAGCATCATTATAAAATTGAAAATGGTATTTACCATCGTTTGTAACTACCGTAAATATTCCGTTTTCTTCATTATGTGATTTGTAAATTCTATCTGAGTTCTGGGCACCTAAATAAGTTGAAATAAAAAAGAAGAAAAGAAGAAGTTGAAGTGTTTTCATAAAAATGATTTTGTAGTGGATACAGGTTTTAAAAACTTTCGAGTTACTATCTTATAGAATCTATTCTTTTTTTAAGTAAAAAAGTTAACGGAATGTTAACTCTTTTTTGCCAAGACAATTCAGAGTGATTGGTTCCTTCGAAAAACAAATTTTTATAGTTGCTTGTTGTATAATCTCCGTTTGTAAAAATGGAATCTACTTTTGGCGCATATTGAGGATAAAACGCATCTAAGGTTTTATTACCATAATCGAAATACATTTTATGCGTTTTAGCATCTGGCAAATTTGCTTCTAAATAAGCAAAAATTGCTATAGGAAGTTTGTTATCCTTTTTAGGAGATGCACCTACCCAATGTGTAGAAATACAAGCTGCACCTGCAAAAATATTTGGATATTCTGCAACTGCGTACATAGACATTAAGCCACCCATTGATGAACCAGCAACAAATGTATTTTCTCTATTAGTATACACTGAATACGTGGCGTCTACATAAAGTTTTAGCTCGTTTACCAAAAATTGCAAGTACTCATCACCTTTTAAATTTGTGCTAAAATTGTTCTTTTCAGCTTCTTTATAAATAGCTTCTTTATCTTCTTTTGATAGATAATTCATCGCTTTTTCTGGAAAAAGATCTTGCCATCGAATTGCAGGAATGTTATGTATACCCACCACAATAAAATCTTTGGTTACATTATCTTTCATTAATTTGGTAGCCACTTCGTCTATCATCCATTCTTGTTTGTTCCAAGTTGTAGTTGCATCAAATAAATTTTGACCATCATGCATGTATAAAACTGCATATTTTTTGTTTTCTGAATAATTTTCTGGCAACCAAACATCTACTGGTCTTGGAGTTATAAATTTTGATGGAAAACTATCTACTCGAATGATTTTACCACCTGCTAAAACTGCTTTATCTAAAATATTTGCAGAAATAGTAGCGAATTTATTTGCACCCGTTTTAGTTTCTTGTTTTTGAGTTTTGCAAGAAAATAATAAAGCTAATGAAATGTAAAAAAATATTTTATTCATAATAAAGATTTCTCGATACAATCACGTAAAAAAGCGTGATCACTCGAAATGACATAAGTGGTTTTTACTTATCTTTTCGTGGTTAAAATAATACTTCCTTTTTCTTTTAATTCGATTTCATCATCCCAAATAAAATCTTCTCTAGTGATGATATTTTTTAGTTTTTTTCCTTTCAAACCAACTTCTGCATATCGTTTTAAATCGATGGTAATTGATTTCTCATTTTTGTTGATAATATGAACTACTGTTTCATCTTGATGAGTTCTAAACAAGAAATATGTACCCATAAATGGTGCAAAATGAATTGTTT
>P_2C_Liq_1_UnCtyDRAFT_1000871_pt1 | contig 12187 bp, 11 predicted proteins | sample Pon2CUnioCityCA_2_FD_10234 | JGI IMG/M metagenome (IMG submission 10234)
GCCAAGCCGCCAGATGTGAGTTGCTGGGTCTGGGTTTGCGCCCCACCCATTCCAGCATAAACATTGATCTGACCATCGCTCACAGTCACGGACAACTGGCCAGCCGCCTTACTCTCGACCAGAATAGGGCCGTTGCCCGTTGCGCCAAGCGTAAGGCGCGCATCACCTCGCACGTTGTAATCGGCTGACAGACCCACATAATCAGCAATCGCTGAAATAGACTTATCCCGCTGATCCATCAGCGCGTTTGATGCCTTGCCACTGCCCCCCGCAGAAATAAGCTGTGCCTGAATATCGGCGAGGCCAGATAACTCAGTGTTGAGCGCTTCGACATTGTTGCTGACTTCGCTCTCGATGGCTGTCTGAAAGCTTTGCAAAGAGCGCGCAAGTGACTGGAACGCAGAGGCCAATGAGCGGCCCTGCTCTAAAGCAACAACCCGACCCGCTGTGTCACCCGGGGCTTGAGCAATAGAACTGATGCCATCAAAAAACTCGTTGATTGAAAATGTAAGGTCATAATCTTCGGGCAGCAGAACTGTTTCAAGCGTATCAAGCGCGCCTTTATATGAATCAGCCTTTGCAAAATCAGAGGCCGTATCGCGCGCGCGTCCAACAATGAAACTGTCAAATGCCCGGCTGATGTCGGACACCCGAACCCCGAGACCCGCCTGATCTGAAACACTTAGAATATCGCCTTGGGTGGCGGATATTTCCTCCATCGAGGCTTCGCGCCGGCGATACCCCTCAGTGTTGAGGTTCGCAATATTCTGCCCCGTGACGCTGAGCGCCTTGCGGTAGGCCTGAATGCCGCTGCTGCCAATGTCAAAAAGCCCAGCCATCTTTACTTGGCCTCTTTGGGCAAACCGCGCCCAAGCTGTTCAACCATTGCGTCAGCGATCCCCAAGTTTAAGCCACCAGAGCTGGCCCGCGCCACTTCGACATCAAGCAGACCTTGAAATGTCTTGCCTGCTTCAGAGGAAAACATCCCCTCAGCCAATTCACCCGCGCGCCCTTGCTTTAAAAATTCGGCGAGGAAGGCCGCCTCAAACTCCTTGGCAACCCCTTGCAACTGCTCTCGCTGGCTCTTGCTTGTGTCAACAGTTGTTCTGTTCCACGCCGCCGTGCTGGCAGTGGAACTGCGGTGCTGCATGAGTGCAGCAGACGTCATGGAGCTGTTCAAAGAGTCACCCATGCCGCCCCCTAAATCACGACAAGCTCAGCGCGCAATGCGCCCGCTTCGCGCAAGGCTTCTAGAATGGCCACAAGGTCTGACGCAGATGCGCCGACAGCATTGATGGCGTCCACCAGCGACGACAAGGACACGCCTGTGTCAAAAATAAAGGCACGCGCAGGCTCAGCTTCAACATCAATTGCCGTGTCAGGTGTCACCACAGGTTCATTGTCTGCAACAATTGTCTGATCGCCATTGGTGACAACTGTCTGCCCTTGATCGACATTGAAATCTTCGTTGACCCGCACGGTCATCGAGCCATGTGTCACCGCAGCTGGCGTGACACGCACATTGCCACCAATCACAACTGTGCCAGTGCGCGAGTTGATGATCACGCGGGCGGGCGGCTCGGCTTGGGTCACTTCAACGTTCTCAAGCAACGAAACAAACGACACCCGTTGACTTGGGTCTTGGGGCGCACGGACGCGAATTGAATTGGCATCAAGCGGCACAGCCACATCGGGGCCAAATATCCCGTTGATGGCTTCTGCGGTATTGGTTGCGGTGGTAAAATCTCCTTTGTGCAGATTTAGCACAAGATGCGGAGTCTCCAGAAACGAGCTGGGCACCATTCTCTCAACCGAAGCACCGCGTGGAACGCGCCCCACCGTCGGAACATTCACCACCAGCGAAGATTGATCCGCACCCTGAACGCCCAAACCGCCAACAACAAGGTTGCCTTGAGCAATGGCATAGGTCTCACCATCAGCGCCCAGAAGAGGCGTCATCAACAATGTGCCGCCCCGTAACGAAGTCGCTCCGCCCATGGTCGATGCGGTGATGTCCAGCGTTTGCCCCGGCTTTAAAAAAGGGGGAAGCTCGGCTGTTACCATAACCGCAGCAGCATTTTTCGCATTGAGACCTGAAACATCAGTGACAAGACCAAAGCGTGAGACCATGGCCTGCATGGACTGCAATGTCAGCCCCGAGCTGCCATCACCCGTTCCCGCAAGACCAACCACAATACCATAGCCCACAAGTTGGTTAGAGCGCACACCAGCCACACTGGAAATGTCCTTGATACGTTCGCCCATGGCGGCTTCCGATAGAAAAGCTGTCATGACAAAGGCTGTAAATAACGGTTTGATCCAATGCGGCAGGGCCATTTTTCTCTCCGAGGTCAATAGGGCGAAAGACTTGTGGCAGCACGCTGCAACCAGCCGACCTTGCCTGTATCCGCCACATCACCCGCTCCGATATATTTGATTTCGGCGTTGGCAATTCGGTCTGACAAGACAACGTTTTTTGACGAAATGTCTTCTGGACGCACGATACCGCGCACGCGGATATACTCGTCGCCGTTGTTCAACGTGAGCTTTTTCTGGCCCAAAATTTCTAGGTTTCCACCCTCATAGACACGCGCAACAGTGACCGACATCTGCCCCGTCAAACTGTTTGATTGCGCCGCAGAGCCAGAGCCTGTGAAGGACTGCGTGGTGCCCGTGCTGAGCCCGTTTTCCAACTTCTCCAAACCAAGCACACTCGGCAAGCTCATCTCAAAACTCGCAGCCTTACCGTTGGCTGCATTCTGCGATTTCGTGGCCTGAAAGCGTTCAGAGAAGGAAACCGTCAAGATGTCGCCGACGCGGCTTGCCCGCCTGTCGGTTGCAAAAAGACCGGCTTGGGAGGGGTTGTAAATCGCTCCCGAAGCAAAGCCCGTCTGAATTTCAAGCGCGGGTTGCGGCATGACAGGGCTATATTGGAGGCTATTTTGCTCCTCCACAAAAGTGGAGCCACACCCGGCGAGCACGATCGCACCAAACGCCAAACAGACAATCTTTGAGCTGACCATCAATTCATTCCTCACAGATTGTTCGAGAGATAACGCATCATCTCATCTACAGATGAGATCGATTTTGAGCTGACCTCATAGGCGCGTTGGGTTTCGATCATATCGACAAGTTGTTGAACAACATTCACATTTGACCCCTCAAGATATCCCTGCACAAGCTTGCCAAAGCCCCCATTGAGAGGCGCGCCTTCAATCGGCGCTCCGCTGGCAGGTGTCTCAACGGCAAATGTTTCGCCAACAGGCTGAAGCCCACGCGGGTTGGCAAAATTGGCCAAGGTCAATTGTCCGACTTCTTGCGGCTGGGTCTCGCCAGCAAGATTGACAGACACAATACCGTCCGCCGAAACATTGATTTCACTCACATTATCAGGAATGCCAATTTCGGGCTGGAGCACATAGCCGCTTGATGTGGTTAACGTGCCCTCGCCATTGCGCGAAAATGTCCCGTTGCGAGTATAGCCCATGCGCCCATCCGGCATCAGCACTTGGAAAAAGCCTGAGCCATCAATCGCAAGATCAAGCGAATTATCTGTGCTAATGAGGCTGCCTTGAGAGTATAGCTTCTGAGTGTTCACCATGTTCACACCCGTGCCAACCGTAGAGGACGACGTCAGCATATTGCCATCAGCTGTCTGAGCACCACCAGAGCGAATGGTCTGATAAAGGAGGCTTTCAAAATTGGCGCGGTCACGCTTGAAGCCCGTGGTGTTCACGTTTGCCAAGTTGTTGGCAATGACCTGCATCTTTGTTTGTTGAGCATTCAGGCCCGTTTTGGCCACATGCATTGCACTTGAAGACATTTTCTTACTCCTACATCAGAGACTCGTCTCCATGTTGCAAGAGCCATGCCAAGCCAGCGTCAGTTTTGTGGCAATCGCATCAATTCGGCGCCGCCGCGGTCAATGTCTTCGGCCATTTTGATAAATTTCACACCAATCTCAAATTGCCGTTGCGCATCAAGCGAGAGCACAAGCTCTTCCACGGGGTCAACGTTTGAGGCCTCAAGCGCGCCTTGCACAAGTGTCACCTGCTGATCCACGTCAGGAACAGTGCCATCAAAGCGCCGGATTTGCCCATCTGCCCCTTTGGTCAACACCTCATCTCTTGCGGATGTTGTGCCAAGCACACCAACCGCCTGAAACTGCCCCGCCGGACCATCCAAGGGGGATACCGAAATCTCACCATTCTCGGTGATTTGAAACTCGCTGAAGGCAGGCATCTGCATAGGCTGCAAGCCTTCATCAAGCATAAGCTCCTGCGCTCCATTCATCAAAAACCCTTCCGCATTGATTGAAAAATCACCACGGCGTGACAAGGCGATCTCACCTTGCTTTGGTTGAACGAAGAAATACCCCTCAGACATGATAGCAACGTCCGTTTGAGCACCCAATTGGCGCAACGCACCCTGTTTGTCAGAAAAGCCCGCCTTGCCTGTTTCCAGGTTCATGACACGCGCAGAGGCCGTATTCATCGCCTCAATAAACCCCGATCCGCCCTCGTTGGGCAGATCTTTTCTAAAACCAGGGATATCGACACTGCTCAAGTTTTGGGCCGTGGTTTGGCGAATATCATGCAGGTTTTTAAGCGAGTTCAGCGCCGTGTGGATCATCCTGTCCATATCAGTGTCTTTCTAAATTAACGTTACATACGGATGTTAATGATGGTTTGCGTCAAGCTCGTGGTTGTCTCAATCGCTTTGGCAGAGGCCTGATAATTCCGTTGCGCCGTGATCAAGTTCACCAGTTCTTCGGTAATATCGACGTTTGAGCGCTCAAGCGAACCTGACAGGATGTTGCCAAATCCCTCGGCCCCGGCCTCGCCCACTTGCGGCGTGCCAGAAACAGCGGTTTCAACATATGTTGCGTTCCCAATTTGCTTCAAACCGTTTTGGTTGTTGAAGTTTGCCACAACAATCTTACCCAATGGGTTGTTTTGCCCGTTGGTATAGTTCGCACGAATAGTGCCCGAGCTGTCAATTTCCAAACCATCCAAGCGGCCAGATGTGAAACCGTCCTGCTCAACAGACAGAACTGAGAACGGCTGGGCAAACTGGCTGGATGTTGAGTAATCAATATCCAATGAAATCGAGAAGCCTTCAGCCTGCTGTTCATAGCGGACATTGTTTTTCGGGCTAACAAGCTTACCCGTTTTATCAAAGGTCAGCTCTCCCTCATCAATGTAAAGCGGGAAATAACCGTCCACCATGTCTTCCGGCGGTGTCGTCACAACAGTGCCTTCAGAGTCCACATAAAGCGCGATGCCATCTGCATTGGTGGCTTGCACCAGATTAAAGATTTTCGGCACCGAGCCAACGCCCAGAGGAACCTCGTCTAGCCCCAATCGCGCAGCCCCCTTTACCTTGATCGTGGAGCCGTCGCCTGTTGTGCCCGTTTGGAACACAAATCCGTTATCGACAGTGGAATAACGCACTGTCACACCACCCACTGTTTGGCCTGTGACAGGATCAGAAATTTGGTTGATCCGCTCTTCAAGTGCCGTCGCCAAAGTCGTGCCAACATAGTTGCCTGGCGGGATATCAATGATACCCGCGATGCCGTTTACCGAAACGTTGAAGCGGTTTTCGCCATTGTTGGAGGTCAAACGGAACACTTCCGTCAAATCGCCCTGTGCCGCACGACCTGTCGCAATTGCGGGTTGCGCAGCAAGGCCACGACCCTCTTGGAAGCTGAAGTCCTGCTTGGAGGCGCCAAAGCCAAATAGTGCGTTTTCGCCCCCCCCAATGATACGGCTGTCCAGATCAATGCTTTCGCTCAGATCCGTGCTGCCATCACCACTGGTCGAGATAATCCGCCGCCCAATCTGAATGTTTGACGCTTTCTGATCAGTAGACACCCCAAGTGCGCCGTTGGCGTCAATATTTTCCCCTGTCGTGCCACTGGCGACAGTAAAGGATTTGGTGTCGCCGTTATAGCTCACCGAAACGCCATATCGCTTGTCGTTCAGCTGCACTTCCTCGCCATCGGCAATGAAAGGCTCGGTCGAGAGGATTTCACCACCCCGAATAAGCACTTGCTCCGCATTGCCCCCCGCAGGGATACCAAGGCCGTTGGTGCTATCCGCATCAGACGCGCCATACACGGTGAAGGCGTTGAAGTTACTGCCTGTGCCCGTGCCCAAAACCGTCCGGTCCACATTAAATTGCAAACGCTGGTTTGTTTCGTCATAGGCAATTTTGATCGGCGGGTTATTTTCATCAACCCAGGCGACTTTGCTGCTGGCGCCATTTGAAATGGTCGCAACGCTGACTTCACCAAGGTCGTCTGACATCGCATTCGCTGTCACAATAAGGTCAGAACCTGTTGTCCCAAACGTAACACCCGCAATCGCAGTAGCAGGCAAGCCATTGAGCGTTGCCACAACAGCCTCCATGTTGTCGTGATCAAGATTGCGGAAATCAGCGACGATCATCTTGTCGCCAATGCTGATGTTGGTGAACTTTTCGTTGAAGTCCGCAAGACCCAAAGACAAGGTATGCGTCTCCGCAGTTGCAACGGATACATCACCCAAATCTGTGTTCACTGCATTTGCAGTCACAACCAAGTCAGCACCTGTGGTGGAGAATGTCACGCCTGCAGCCGTGGTGGCGGGTAGCGCGTTCAGCCTTGTTACAACCGCAGCCATATCCGCGTGTTCAAGTTTGCGCAGATCCGCCGTGATGGTATCGCTTCCAATGTTGATGGTGGTCAGCCGCTTGTCAAACGCCGTCAGCCCAAGGGCAAGCGTATGCACCTCCGCAGTCGTAGAATCTGCGGCTGTCGTCTCTGTGGCAACCACAGCTGCTGCACCCGACGCAACGGTTTCAGTGGCCACAACAGGCGTGCCTGAGGCGGGCAGCCCCAACTTTTCAAGGGATGCACCTGTCGTGTCGATCAAAGTGCTGCCAAAAACAATAGCCTCATTCAGCGATTTTTCGTCAGATGAGCGCATCGCGGCTTCACCCGTTTCGCGCACCACAATGCGCTTTGAATTAAACGTTTCAAACCCGCCTGCAATTGTGGAGGTTGCACCCTCAAAAAAGGCTTCCAAGTCCTGTGAAGGCTCATAAAGGATAGAAATATTGTCACTGTCCAGATTGAAGCCCGCTTCGGGCAAGTTAAGCCCGCTCGTATCAATACGCAGCATCCGATAGTTATCCGTCGCTACATTTTCAAATATACGCAGCTCGCGACCATTGAGGTGCGACTGGAAATCATCATTTGTCGAGGCTCCCACCAAGCGAATTGAAGATGACGTGGGTGTGCCAAAAGTCGTTGGCACATAAACCGTCAACGTGTTCTGGGTGTTATCATACACAACAGCATTGCCATCCGCGTGGAGAGCCCCGTCCGCATCAACTTCCAATGGCTCAGCTTTTTGATCATAGACTGACAGGCTGGGGCGCTTCCCATAATAGGAATGGGCCAGATAACGATCCTGCGATACAGTATCGCCAGCATCCGTGTCTTGCGTATGCGTTATGGTGACAACCTCAGGCTGGTCATAAGGGCCATCCATCGCCGCCCCGATGCTGCGCACAAAAAGGCGGTCTTCAACACCAAGCGTCGCAGCCCCAGCGCCCAAAGAACCATCGGAGTCGTAGATATAATCATTCAACTCATCAACAAGACGGGTTTGGGTGTGCGCCAAGAACTCTTCGCGCGTAAAATCAGGCGAAGCACCCTCAACATCCATACCCATCAATGTCGAAACAGAGCTATCTTGGAGTAAATCAATTTCGATTTTGCTATCGCCCAACCCTTGCAGAGTGCCATCGGCCGAGAGTTTAAAGAGATCAATCGTCAGCTTGTCGTCAACGTTCTGGAAAATCTGGATTTTCTTATCGTCGCCATAAGCCTCGTTGATCGCCCGTTCCACTTCGGCGGCGAGCTGTTCGGCATTGTATTTCCCGGGACGCAGGTTAATCGAAACAGGCGCATCGCCGTCGTCTACGTTGACCGTCAGAAAGTCTTTGCCCCAGTAAATGTCACTGTCCGCATTGCCCGCTTCACGCGTCGCTTTAAACAGGAGGGGGTCGGTTACGATCTCGACAAGTTTGTCGCCCTCTTCCCCAAAGTCAAAGCTGCTTTGCTCGCCTTGCAGTGTCGCGGGTTGAGACTCGACCTGTTGGTTCAAGTCGTCCATTTTATAGAGCGGCGCACCCTTGCCTTCGAGGAAGTAGTTGTCGTCAGGCACAGTGGTTGTCTGAGCGCCGAAGCGATCAATATAAAGCTGCTTTCCCGTGTCATCGACAGCGCTCACAAGGTCAGGGTCAATGATCGTATCATTGATGACCAAACGTGTGTCGTATTTGTTCGTCGGGTCTTCGGCCGACGCATTTTGTGTCTTGATGAAATAAATCGTGGCAATCGTCGGGTTTCCAAGGTCATCGAAGATGGTGATCGAGGTCGAGTTTGTGTAGCTGTTCGCATCACTCGGATCAAACTGGTAGCCATCGGCAAATTGCTCAAGGTCAGTCACGACAGGCGCATCAGCAGGGACGTTCACGCCCAAGTCGATTTTGCCCGTAGCTTTCGGCTCACCCGAGGTCACAGGCAGCTGCAAAGGCACGGCGCTATCAAGGTCTTTCGCTGTGACCGAGCCGTCAAGGTTGACAGGATATGTCATCAGATACTGACCAGCACTGTCGACCACATAGCGGTCGTTATCCACGTTAAACGAGCCGTTGCGGGTGTAGACCGTTTGAGTAGAGGTCAGAGACGGCTTCAAAGCAAAAAAGCCCTGCCCCGAAATGGCAAGGTCAAGCGCGTTGAGCGAGGAGGCAATATTGCCCTGCGTGAACTGTTGCTTGATCCCTTTGAGGATCGTGCCCGAACCGATTGAAGAGGAGGCATTCTGCAAAGGCGAGGTTGCGAAGATATCGCCAAATTCAGCGCGACTTCGCTTAAAGCCCGTTGTCCCAACGTTGGCAATGTTGTTGGATGTTGCCGAAATATCGGCCTGCGCGCCGTTAAGGCCAGTCAATGCTGTGTAAAATGACATATGTTACCCTCTCCTATCGTGTTTTGGGCATAACTCAGCCCTCAAGTATTTTGCGCCTTAGCGGATGCGGCTCACCGAACCTGCATCAATCGTGCCATAATCTTCGACATCCAGCATCGGGCTGTCAGAAACATCGCCATAGGACGAAGCTGAAAGCACCCGCGCGTAAATTGACGGACCCATTGTCTCCATGCCTTTGCCCGTATTGGCCGCAATATCGACTTTGATTTTCCGATTGCCCTCTCGCAGCTCGGTCGGGATATTTGTCCAACTGAACCCTGCAAGGCCTGTGCCCTGTGGCCCCAGATCTTCACTGTGAAGCAGCTCGCCAGTTGAGGCATCGCTAAATGACACGCGAGACGCACTTGCCGCCTGTGGCAGCTCGAAAACCCCGTGGATTTCACCATTGTCATCCGGCCGCGCGATCGCACCTGGCACAAGCACCGAGTGGCCCAGCAGTGTGGAGGCTGTCGCGATCCGCGTTTGTTGCATCTCGCCTGACAGCGCTTTCAGGTTTGTGTTGATTTCCTCAATCCCAGAAACCGTGGAGAACTGCGCCATCTGCGCAATAAAGTCACCGTTCTCCATCGGAGCGAACGGATCTTGATTTTGCAGCTGCGCGGTCATGAGTTGCAAAAAATCATCTTGGCCAAGCTTGTCGCCGCTTGCCCGTTCTGTCGCCGACTTCTGGGTGTTGATCCCCAATTTGTCAAAAATGGCTTGCTGCGCCGCTGCGCCCGTTGAGTCTACAGTTGACATGATTTTTCCTTTGCTTAGCGGCCCATGTTGACCGTGCGCATCATCAATGAGCGCAAGGTCGACACGACTTCCAGATTGTTTTGGTATTGGCGCGACGCTTCCAGCATCTCCACCATTTCTTCTTCCACATCGACAGCGGCGCCCCACACAAAGCCTTCCTCATCCGCCTTGGGGTGATCAGGTTGATAGATTTTGCTGGGCTCACGGTCAGCAGTCACGATACCGCGCACATTGACAGTCGATATTCCGTTTTCTTGCACTTTGTTGGCATATTCGGTTTCAAACAAAGGCTTGATGGCCTGATAGGCTTCTTCACGACTGCCCGCGACGCTGCGGGCGTTGGCAATATTACTTGCAACCGTGTTGAGCCTGGTCATCTGCGACGACATCGCCCGACTTGCGACGTCAAAAATGTTTTCAATACCTGACATTTATTCCCCCTTAATCGCAGACAAAAGCCCCGAAACCTTGCGGTTCAGGAAGGTGAGCGAGGTTTGGTATCGCACAACGTTTTCAGAAAACTGCATCTGCTCAACAGCAAGCTCGACGGTGTTCCCATCCAGAGATGGATTGACCGGATCCCGATATTGCAACCGATCCGCATTCAGGTTTGAGCTGCGAGACACATGGCGCGCGTTGGTTGTCGCGAGCGGGCCATCAGGCATGGCTTTTGCTAAGGTTGCTTCAAAATCAACATCACGGGCCTTAAAATGAGGCGTGGCCGCATTGGCAATGTTTGACGCTAATATATTATTACGCTTTGAACGAAGCGCCAGAGCATCGTCATGAATTCCAAAATGTTGTCTGATACCGTCCATCTGTATCTCGCTTCATTAAACTTTCTTGGTAAAATCACCAATCTTGGAGCGATATTTGCAAGTTGAATGCCAAACCAACCAACACGAGATAAAAAGATGTCAAAAAATTCGCAATCGCCTCACGTGTCGGGCTCAGGCCTCCCGGCCCTGTCCGCACAAATGAAGCGTCTCAGGCTGAAATTCTTAAAGTCGGTAAAGTCGGAAAGTCTCGATCAGGCTCTGGAAACGCTCCGCTCGAACTTGACAAACGAAAAAGACGAGACAGCGCGGCTCGGATCATTGGCGGCTCAAACCTGGCTTATCCGACAGCGCTTGTTGAGCCTTGGCTCTGATGCCGTTCCACAGGTGGCAGATTATCTTGAAACATTGGAGCCAGCACGCGCCAAACTTAACTTTGCGGCAAAAACAGCCCCAGAAGATCAAACAGACGCAAAAGATGTGGCCAATACCGCCGCAGATCAAGCTTGGGAGACCGTCAAGATATTAGAGGAAACAGTCGTCAACGGTATGCGTTTCTTTAAGGATTTCGTGGTTGAAGTAAATGCAGAGGACGCACAGAAACTGGTGAAGGCCAATAAAGCAGAGATCGTCACCAAAGGTGCGCCTGAAACCGAGAAAGAAACCAAGACCAAGAAGACATCAGCGGCTGAAAGCAAGACCAAAAAAGCCACTGCCGAAGACAATCAGGACACCAAAGAGGCCCCGCCTAAAGACGAGGCCGTCTCAGATAAGCAGGATAAAGAATGATTAAATGGGTATATGGAGCCATCGGCGCACTGGCGTTTGCCGGGCTCCTAACTTTTTTGGGGAGCGGCGCCTTCACACGGTTTGAGCACAAAACATTCCTGTGCTCAAATACGCTGATTGGCCCGTTTGAACTCATCATCAACAAAGCAAAAGTCGGCGCTGACATCCAACTGTCACAACCCATCGGCGACAGCAGGCTGCCCATCACCTCGGTCACAGGCAACGTCATCATAGCGGAAGCCGACACACTGCGCTTTGAAGTTGATATTGAGCACAGTTTGGTGAGGGTCCAGCAAATGGCCAACCTCAGCGCCTCAAAATGCGAAACAACAAATTTTTCAATGTAACCTGGGCCTGCTTTGATGTGTCGCGTGCCATGCGGGTCTGCCAGCTGATCCGCTCGCGTTTCATTTCATGAGAGGAAAAAGACAAAAGCTCCGCCTTGGGGCGGATGATCTGGAGCCTAAGAGGCTCAAACACAAAAAAATTCAGCCGCTAAGCGGCTGCGTTTTCTTGTTTGTAGCCAGCGCGAGGCAGGGTGTTTTAGTCACCAAACAGTTCGCTATTTGGTGAACAGTGCGAGACAGGGTGTATTGCTTGCAATCATCCGTTCGCGCCCCCTCTCGGCTTAAAGCACAACAGCAAGCGTAGGGTGGGTGCAAACCCACCATCCCCCAACGAGCAACCTCACCCTACCCAGCCCACAATCTCCCCTGCGCGCATCGCCCCGCTCTGCCGCTTGCGTTCCTTCCCGCCTTCAAAGCGCACCATCGTCGGGATACCGCGTATCCCATAGACCTGCCCCGCCTTCGGCTCGTCTTCCGTGTTGAGCTTCACAAG
>P_2C_Liq_1_UnCtyDRAFT_1000872_pt1 | contig 12139 bp, 11 predicted proteins | sample Pon2CUnioCityCA_2_FD_10234 | JGI IMG/M metagenome (IMG submission 10234)
CCCGCCGTAGGAGCTGCCGCTGATCGAGCTTCGCGAGCATAAACCGTCTGGTATTGACTGCTATCGGCTTGAGACTGCGTCACATACGGGGGAAAGGGAACCTCTCCATAATCCTCTAAGGTCTCCAATACCGTTTGTCCCGAAGGCGGAATTAGTTGTAACACACGACCTCCCGTCGCCTCATCCGTCGTCAGAACCTGGGCTTGAAACGCTCCTAAATCCGCAGCCGACGACCCCTCGGGAGCATCAAAACGGATCTCAGCCCCCGGCTTCAAACGCTTACCGGGTTTAACCAAAGCCAACCAACGATCCTCAGCCTGTTCTTCGAGCAGCAGCACCTCCACCTTGGCCCCACTGGGTTTGTGACCATGAAGACGAGCGGGTAAGACCCGAGTATCATTTAAAACCAATAAATCTCCTGCTTTCAACCAATTCGGTAACTGCCAAAAGACTTGATGGCTGTGATCTTGTGGCGAATGGACAACCAGTAAACGGGAATGATCCCGAGGGGTAACTGGATTCTGAGCAATCCGTTCCTCAGGTAAATGATAATCATAGGAATCGAGTTGTAAATCATCCTCAGATGTGGGGATCATAGTTGAATTTAAACCAGGACATCATCAACAGTGAACAGGAGTATACGGAATGGGATCAAGGACTCTGAGGGTCAAATCCAGCGATCGCCTCCCTGAGCAATTTTCGCAATTCACTCAGGATTGGGGAACCTTCCCCATCCAACTATGGGGAGTTCACCCTAGGAAGTTGGGTCTGAGTCAGCGACCATAGGAATAGACCCCAATTCAAGGCACTCTCTATGGATTACCTCTACTATCTTGCCAACGCTAGCCTGACGTTACGGGTCGTTGAACATCTCAAACGACAAAACTTTCCCGTTCGCTTCATCACCGTCATTCACCAAATCGACGGATGGGTTCTACGAGTTAAGATGGACTCCCCCTTGAGTCGTCAGGATCATGGTAATTTCCAAGCTTACCTCAAAGAAGTGGGAATTCCCTATCCATCCAACATCCGAGTGCAAATGGCAATGTGGAGTTTAGAAACAGATCAGGCTCCTGTGGATGTTATGCGACGCTATCAAGTGGCTGTTGTCTGTCATGGCAACCCAGACACCGCAGAAATTGAAGCCTTCCGCCGTCAGTTTGTCCGGGGACTTGGCTATTGTCCCGAAACCTTGGCTTGAACCAGTATTAAGGCGGCGATCGCAGCATTCGATCAGATCAATCCGGGTCATCTTCAGCATTTGCAGACCACAAATCGCCATTTAGGCTTGGACTGCAATACATCAAAGAACGTTTCACAATAAGACCTTGAAGCTGTAGCAACGACTCACTTAATGTGACGGTTGAATGGACTCAATCCAAAATACTGACAAGGTACTCCTGTAACGTCAGTTGGACATGATTGACGATCACAGGCTGTCCGATTGCAATCATATCGGGCAGTTTTGTATTGATAGGCTCCCTCAATCCCCGGTTAGGAAGAGACTGACAACGAACCAGAGCCAAATCAAAGCGACAAGGAAGCTCAGCATACTGGGGAAAGCGAGACAAAAACAAGGACGCCGCTCGGTGTAATCGTTGACACTTAGCCGCCGATAAAGCACCTCGTCCATCATGATCCCAATTGCCACGACTGCGAGTTTTAACCTCCACAAACGCGAGAGTTTTCGCCTGTCGAGCCGTCGCGGGAAACCCCGCCACAATATCTAACTCCCCTAAACGACATCGCCAACGTTGGTGCAACACACGCACCCGAGATCCCCGTAACCACTGAGCCACGAGATCCTCCCCTAGAGTTCCCAGGGTGTTCCTGCTAGGATGAGCCTTGGAGTGCCTGTCGTGAGACGGACTGTAACCTTTTGTCATGGGAGAGAACGATTGTGAAATACAAGGATGAACAGTATTGGTGTCAGCCATGGGCGATCGCAGCCAAAGCCAGCCTCAACATCAGCCTGGCCATCATCTGCATCTTAATGTTCGCCGTCGCAGACTTAGCCTGGGACAGTTCCCAAGCTCAAGCCGTGGCCTATGAAAAGCAAACCCTCTATGGATCTGACTTTTCCGGTCAAGATTTACGAGATTCCAACTTTACTTTAGCAACCATCCGTGCTAGTGATTTCAGCAAAGCCAACTTGCAAGGGGTGCAACTGTTCCGAACCAAATTCAAAAACGTCAACTTAGAGGGAGCCGATTTGAGCTTCGCCACCCTAGATTCGGCCCTGTTCTTAGAAAGCAACCTCAAAAATGCCATCCTTGAGAGTGCCTTCGCCTATAACTCGGAATTTCGTAACACTGATATCGAGGGAGCGGACTTTACCGATATCTTTCTCAGCGATGACACCATAGTCGAATTATGTGAGATCGCCTCAGGAACAAACCCTGTGACGGGTAATAAAACTCGGGATACTCTCGGTTGTGATTATCTCTAGGAAGTTGTGTGAACGGCCTGAGACTGAAGGATCTATATCAGACTGAGGGAGTTTGATCCCCCTCAATCCCTCGGCTGTGATCGGATCACGGCGATCGCGCATCACTAAAGAAGAGTTTAGATGGTTCTGTGATCCGCGATCGCTCAGATTCCTAGATCGAGGCCCAATCTTGCTCAAAACCAAAGCCCTAATTCTTGAAATGCTTATTTGGACAAGGTTTGAGTTCGATAGGGTAGTTCAATAACAAAACCGGCACCGCCGTCAGCCGACGGTTGATAGAAAAGTCGCCCCCCATGTTTATCCGCAACAATCTGGTAACAGATGGACATTCCTAACCCCGTTCCCTTACCGATCGCCTTGGTGGTAAAGAACGGATCAAAGACTTGCGATCGCAGGCGTTCGGGAATCCCCAAGCCATTGTCTTCAATCGTTACCCGAACCACCTCCCCATCCAACTCTGTCGCAATACGAATTTGGCTCGATTGGGCGTATACTTCCTCAACGGTACGCTGGCGATCGCGTTCTTCGAGAGCGTCAAGAGCATTCACCAAAATGTTCATAAACACCTGGTTCATCGAACCCGCATGACATAACACCTTGGGTAAGGCTCCATAGTCTCGGATAATCTTGACTTCAGGGCGATCGGACTTCGCCTTGAGGCGATTTCCCAAAATCGTCAACGTACTCTCAATCCCCTCATGTAAATCCACCGGTTTCACCTCCGACTCATCGAGACGACTGAAATTCCGTAGGCTGGAGACAATTTCCCGGATACGTTCAGCTCCAACCCGCATCGAACCAAGAATTTTGACAATATCCCTAGCGATAAAATCGAGTTCAATCTCATCCCGTCGTTGAGCCACCTCGGGATCATCGAGAGGACAATTCTGCTCATACAGTTGGATAAACCCCAATAAATCGCCAATATACTCATCAGCATGAACCAAATTGCCATAGATGAAATTGACAGGATTATTGATCTCATGGGCCACCCCGGCCACCAACTGTCCCAAACCTGACATTTTTTCGGTTTGCACTAACTGAGCCTGAGTCTCCTTGAGGGTATTCAGAGCCTGTAATAGTTCTTCTGTACGCTCTTCAACTCGTTGTTCGAGAGTTTCAGTCAGATCTTCGAGAGCATCCTGGGCCAGTTGCCGATCTTGAATTTCCTGGGCCAGTTGTTGATTTTGTTGAGCCAACTCTTCCTCAGCCAGTTCTCGGCTTTCTTCGCTGAGTACATACCACCAGGAAGCGATCCCTAAGATCACCAGTAGGGGAGCGTAGAGGGCGACAAACACCGTCAACAGGCCTTCATCGAGTTGGGGCGATCGCGGCGGTAACTCCTCCAACCCTAGATAAGCCACCACCACAAATAAGAGTCCGGTAATACTTGCGACGAGGGTAAAAGCCCCTAGGAACCGTAATACCTTGCGATCGAGGTGAGGGGCAATTTTGCTATGAAAAGTCTTTTGCAACGGCTGCAACAGAGGAAACTCTCCCCAGTCGATCGCCGGTTTGCAGCGATCATGACAGCGAGAATCTAAGCTACAACACAGCGAACAGATTGGCCCGTTATAGACTGGACAATGGGCCATATCTTGGGGTTCATAGGAGTTATCACAGAGACAGCAGTCAATCAAATCCCGATTATCTAGGGTACGAACCGCTCCAGCCAATGGCTCATCGAGATCTGCGATCAGCTTGGCGGCCTCGATTTGGGTTTGATAGATATTGGCACGAGCAATGTAAAATCGTCCTTGAGTGAGTTTGGCCAGTAGTGGTGAGAGAATGACAGCCACACCAAGGGCAATAAAGGGAGAATAGGCTTGTGCGTAATCTCCCCAGGTTCCCACAAAGGCGGAGATCGCCACTAACGAAGCAATAATCGTTGCACCAAACCCCACTGGATTGATGTTATACAGATAAGCCCGCTTAAACTCAATATAGGAGGGACTCCAGCCCAAGGGTTTGTTAATCACCAAGTCGGCCACTAAGGCCCCAATCCAGGCGATCGCCACGTTAGAATATAGTCCCAACACCGCCTCTAAGGTTTCAAACACTCCCAACTCCATCAACAGCAGCGAGATGGCCACGTTAAAAATGAGCCAAACCACTCGTCCCGGATGATTATGGGTGAGACGAGAAAAGAAATTTGACCAAGCTAAAGACCCCGCATAAGCATTCGTGACGTTAATCTTGATTTGAGAGACCACCACAAACAGCGTCACCACCGCCAACACCGTTTCAGGGCGGCTAAAGACATCCTCAAATCCTGCTAAGTACATATACACAGGTTCTTTCGCCTTCAGGGTCGAAATCCCATGTTCTAGAGCCAAGAAGGCCAGAAACGCGCCTCCAATCTGCTTGGCCCAACCTAAAACAATCCAACCTGGGCCAGCGGCCATGGCGGCTAACCACCAGCGGTAACGATTCTCGGGGGTGCGATCGGGTAAAAATCGTAGATAATCCACTTGTTCACCCAATTGAGCAATTAGGGAAAACGAAACCGTCGCCGCTGTCCCAAATAGTAGTGGATTGAACCCCGACTCGCTGGCTGCATTTCCCCCAAACTCAATCCAACGAGCGAACACATCAGGTTCCCGATGCAAGACAAACAAATAGGGACTGACCATCAGGATCAACCAAAGCGGTTGCGTCCACAGTTGCAGTTTATTAATAAAGGTCACCCCATAAAACACCATCGGGATGATAATCAATGAACAGAGCAAATACCCCCATGGCAACGGTAAATTTACGTAGAGATTAAGGGCTTGGGCCATAATGGCCGCTTCCAAGGCGAAAAAGATAAAGGTAAACGAGGCATAAATCAGAGATGTAATCGTCGAGCCGATATAGCCAAACCCAGCCCCCCGAGTCAATAAGTCCATATCGATGTTGTATTTTGAGGCGTAATACGAGATGGGAATCCCCGCCAATAAAATAATCAAACTGACTAGACTAATTGCCCAAAATGTGTTAAAAAATCCGTAGTTAATGACCAATGAACCACCGATCGCCTCCAGGGCAAGAAAGGAAATACCCCCTAGAGCTGTATTGGCCACCAAAAACTCAGACCATTTCCGGAAGGATTTGGGTGCATAGCGCAGAGAATAGTCTTCAAAGGTTTCATTGGCGACCCAGGTGTTATATTCTCGCCGTTCTTTTAAAATTTTGGGCGTACTAGCCATGGCTTATCACGTGATTTTTAGAAATAAACTAGGAAACAAAAAATTGACAGCCTATCGATGGGAGTGCAGACCCTGAATTTTAGCGAAATTGGGAATTTATAATTGTTGTCTCGGCCACATCTGGCTGATTGAGGACATCGAATTAGACTAGAGTTACCACCTATGATTCTATAATGCAATCGACAAAACAGGCAACACTATCAGATTGGATTGATTTTTGATCCATTTCACAATTTATCAGAATTGCTTTAAGTTGTGAAAACAAAAACAGAATCTCCATTATTTTATCGACTTTTAATCATAAATAAATTAGCCTAAATTTTAAAAACTGAATTCCCAAGTGTTTGATATTTTGATGTTGTTTGACGGTGCATTATTATTCTTTGTTGGGGCGTTCAGGGACAGAGTCTGCCCCATTTCTTTGTAAAAGCAAAATTTTCGATATAAATACATAGCAAATGGCATTAAAGACCAGCCTGGCCACTAAATTTGAAATAAAATTATATGAAAGCCATTTCGATTCTAGGAACATCATCTAATGCCGGCAAAAGTTGGCTAACAACAGCCTTGGGAGCCTGGTTGTATCGACAAGGAGTTCGCGTTGCCCCCTTCAAATCGCAAAATATGTCCAATAACTCCTATGTCACCTTAGATGGGGGAGAAATTGGTCGGGCGCAAGCGGCTCAAGCCTTAGCCTGCGGGTTACAGCCGCAAGTGGAAATGAACCCAATTCTCCTGAAACCCTCGGGTAATAGTACCTCACAATTAGTTGTTTTAGGACAGGCCAAAGAGCATATCCCCGCCAAACTCTATTATCGTCATATTGAAGCTCTTTGGCAGGTCGTTACTGATACCCTAGAAGGCTGGAAATCTCGCTGTGATGTTCTGCTTCTCGAAGGGGCCGGAAGTCCCGTTGAACTGAATCTCATGCACCGAGATATCGTGAACTTACGTCCAGTTGCCCATCTACAAGGACGTTGGTTGCTGGTAGGGGACATCGAACGAGGAGGGATTTTTGCTCAGGCGGTGGGAACCTATCAGTTAATTCCTGAGCCTCTTAAAGAGGCTGGATTAGGGTTGGTGGTCAACAAATTTCGTGGCGATTTGAGCCTGTTTGCTGAGGCTGCAACCCACTTCCAACAGCATTTACCTCATTTACCTTATTTGGGGACGTTACCCTATCAGGATGCCCTACAACCTGAAAGTGAAGATAGTTTGTGTCAGGAGGCCGAAGAATCCAACAGCGGCGAGGGAGAGATTCTCGCCTGGATTCGCTTCCCCTATTTGTCCAATTCCCAAGATTGTCAGCCCTGGCGGTTAGATGATGGGGTACAGGTGAAATGGGTGCGATCGCCGCAGCAATTACAAGCGGCCCGCCTCATTGTCTTACCCGGAAGTAAAAATACCCTACGAGATTTGGCCTGGTTACGGGAAACAGGCTTAGCCGCAGCCATCAGCCAGGCCCGCGATCGCGGTGTTCCCATCATCGGCATTTGTGGCGGCTATCAGATGTTGGGGGATTGGCTGATTGATCCTAGTGGCCTAGCTGGGGATGCGGGCCGAGTTCCTGGCTTGGGATTTTTGCCTCTTGTCACGGAGTTTGCCCCCTCGAAGTCGGTGCGTCAAGTGACGGCCCAATGGGAAGATGAGATCTGGCAAGCCTATGAGATTCATATGGGGCAAACCTCATTGTCTCCCAGGGGAGTTAATGACTCAACCTATGGGCCTCTCGTGTTGGCCGATGGCGTTAGCGAGGGACTGCGGGGCGATCGCACCCTGGGAACCTATCTTCATGGCTTATGTGAGTCTTCAGAAGTCCGTCGTCATCTCATGCACCTGGCCCGAGTCGAAGGATATCAACCCGCCGCTGAGAGTTGGCAGGCGGTACAACGGCGACTGTACGATGACATGGCACAATTGATCGAAGACTATTTAGATTTAACACCGATTCGTCGTTATTTAGAGCTTTGATTGTTCATGCAGATGATTTTCTAAGGGGTTCGATGACCAATACTGATAAAACGGATTCACAGACGCAGAAGGAACAAGAGCGGCTACGGAAGATCAAGGCCGCCAAAGATAAGTCCCATGAGGCGCGACAGGGCCAGGAAAAAGGACTCTATGTTCTATTTACAGGACTCGGTAAGGGCAAAACCAGTAGTGCCATGAATTTGGTGTATCGTCATTTGGCCCACGATCGCCCCTGTGCGGTGGTGCAGTTTGTCAAAAACTCCCAGGCCTACCCCGACGGCGATCGCCTCCTGCTAACAAAACTCTCTCAACAGGGGTTTCCTGTCAAAATTCATACCCTCGGAGGTGGCTTTACCTGGGAAACTCAGAACCCCGAACAGGATCGCCAGATGGCTGCTGCGGCTTGGCAGCAAGCGATAGATTATATTCAAGATCCTGACATTTCTCTCGTGGTTCTCGATGAACTGCATATCGCTCTTAAAAATAAGCAGTTAGAGATTGAACCGATTTTAGGGGCCATTCAGGCTCGTCCCCCCCTCTCTCATGTGGTGACGACGGGCCGTTATGCGCCCGAGGTGTTGATTGAGGCAGCGGATTTGGTGACGGAGATGACTCGGGTGAAACATCCCATTTCTCAGGGAGTTCCGGCCCAACTGGGGATTGAGTTTTAAGGGGAATACCGGGAGAGGGCGATCGCGGCATTTTGCCCGCCGAAGCCAAAACTCAGACAGAGACTGTGATGACACTCTTGTTCACGAGTTTGAGTGATTAAATCTAAGTCAAATGCCGATTCTCGTAGGCCCACACAAGGGGGGAGGTGGCTATCTGTCATCGCCAAGAGGCAAAAGGCCACGCCTAAGGCGCCTGAGGCCCCGATACTATGGCCCGTTGCCCCCTTGGTGGAACTGACGGGAACCCCTTGGGGAAATAGCCATTGAATCAAGGCCGCTTCGCGACTGTCGTTGAGCTGGGTACTGGTTCCGTGAGCGTGAATATAGTCGATGTCTGGGGTGGTGAGTTGGCTGCGATCGAGGCAGTGTTTCACGGCGGCGATCGCCCCCAAACTCTCGGGCTGCGGGGCGCTAACATGGTAGCCATCGGCGGTGAGACCAAAATCGAGGACTTCGCCGTAAATCCGAGCCTGTCGCTGTTGGGCTAAATCGGCTCGTTCGAGGAAAAATAGGGCCGCAGCTTCGGCGAGGGCCAGGCCTTCTCGCTGGCGATCGAAGGGATAACAGCCTTGTTTGGCTAAAGCCCCCATACGCTCAAAACTGGCTAAAGTCAGAGGTGTTATGGGCGTTTCGACGGCCCCGGCCAGAACGCGATCGCAGGTGCCTTCCCGGATTAACTGTACGCCTCGGGCGATCGCCGCAATTCCGGTAGCACAAGCGGCCATCGGTGACAAAACGGGGCCATGACTGCCACAAAGGGCGGCAGCGAGGGTTCCGGGGGTATAGGGAAGAGCCGCATACCAGGCATTAGCATTTGGGAAACGTCGCTGTTTGGCCCATTGAGTCGCGAGTTGTTCTAATTGCCCCTGTTGAGCGCGACTGGAACTGACAACAATGCCGCAATCGGCCAGGGGAGGAGTCAATCCCGCATCCTCTAGGGTCATGAGTACGGCTTGGTGAGTTAGTTCGCTCAACTCCGCTGGCTGAGACCCCAGCATCCCGAGGGGTTTGCTGGGTAGGGTGGGAAAGGGTTGTTGCAATCGCAGCCCTGATTCTCCCTGAAGGAGTTTACGCCAACTCGTCGGCAACGTTCCTAAGCTACTGCGTCCCCCCATCCCGGTGATGACAACTGGGATTTGCGATCGCGTCACCTGGACTTGTTCAACCACTACTCGACGAGATTCTCGGCGCCTTCGCTGACTCGGGCCGATTCGATGCGATCGCCTTGTTGGATTCCATCTACCACTTCCATCCCCTCGCTGACATAGCCAAAGACGGCATAATTGCCATCGAGGAAGCTGAGATCATCGAGGGTGATATAAAACTGGGCTGAGGCCGAGTTGGGGGCTTGCGATCGCGCCATAGCCACGGCCCCTCGACGATGTTGTAACAGGGGTGCTTCCCGAACTCCCGCTTGGGCTAAGGTTTGACCATAAACCGGCTCGTCGGTTCCTTGGGGTTTGATTTCCAAGGGAATATAGCGAGCTTCCCCCGTCTCAGCATTGACATAATTTCCGGTTCCCAGTCGCGACGCGGGGACATCGGGATCGGTACTGAGGGGATCTCCCCCTTGAACCACAAATGGATCTGGCTCTCGTACGACACGATGAAAGCGGGTTCCGTTATAGACCCCTTTCTGAACTAAGTCTACAAAGTTCCCGGCGGTCACTGGGGCATCTTCGCCATTGATATCAATGGTGATGGGGGAACCATTAACGACCATTACCACGGTCGCCATCCCTTCTAAGCGAGGCGTGATCTCTGCTGCGGCTTGAACCTCGGAGGTCGCGGTTGGCGTTGACGCGGGATCGGCTTGAGTGAGATCCGTGGCTTGAGTGCAACTGGCCAGTACCGTGATACTGAGAACAATTAACACCGTCAGGCGTAGTCGCCACCAACGGTCCTGGGATTGGGTCAAAGGTTGCATGAGTCTGTGACCAATGAATTGGACTGAGCTAATCTTATAAGCCTTCGAGGGGAACGGCGAGGAAACGTGCTAACTCAGCGGCGCGATTTTCAACTTCGGCTAAGGACAGCGGTTGGCCAACTCGGGTTAGGGGGATATCCCGCATTCCTTTCACCCGCAGGTATAAGGCTCGTTTGGGGTTAACGCCATCTTTGATGTCAACGCGAATGGATTTGATGTCGTTGACGTCGCAGCTAATTTCAATGCGGCGGTTTTTGCCGGGAAATCCCCAGCGAAACACGGTTACGGTTCCATCTTCGAGGTTGAACTCGTTGTAGCCACCGCCAACATCCCAGAGAATCACGAGCCAGAGATAGGTTGACAGCAGGATGGCGGCGGTTCCGTACAACCCCATGACGAGGCCTTGAGGCACGAAAATGAGTTCAGTGGGATTGGCGAAGGGCAGAAGGTTCACTTGGGTGTAGCTCGAAATCCCCGAAAGCAAAAAGCCAACGCCGCCGACGAGAACAACCGTTGCCCAAAAATAGTTACTGAAGCGTCGAGAGCCTAAGACGGGCTGTTTTAAGGTGCGATCGCTGGTGCTAATCGTCTGTGCGGTCATAGTAAATTCTACCTAATTTCTAAAAAAACTCGTTTCAGTCTTGACAAAAAATATTAAGTGTGATATCGGCTGCTTCAATTACAAGAGAACTGAAAAATTCTTAATGTATTTTAACCCCTTCAGTCCCTGCTTTGAGCGGGAATTTCCGCGACTTTCTTAGAAACTTGGGTAGCATTCTGGAGAACTTGGTGGCATAGTATATACTTATGTTAACTTAATTAAAACCTTGCACAATTTTTCAAAGCAAGGAGGCTTGACGATATTATGACCATTGCTGTAAGCCGCGGACCAGAAAGAAGCTGGTTCGACGTACTTGACGACTGGCTCAAACGCGATCGCTTCGTGTTTGTCGGCTGGTCTGGCATTCTTCTGTTCCCCTGTGCCTACCTCGCCGTCGGCGGTTGGCTCACCGGAACCACCTTTGTTACATCCTGGTATACCCACGGTCTGGCATCTTCCTACCTCGAAGGTTGCAACTTCCTGACCGTTGCCGTTTCGACTCCTCCCGACAGCCTGGGTCACTCCCTGCTGTTCCTGTGGGGACCCGAAGCCCAGTGGAACTTCGCCCGCTGGTGCCAACTCGGCGGACTTTGGACCTTTACCGCCCTCCACGGTGCCTTTGGACTGATTGGCTTTATGCTGCGTCAGTTTGAAATTGCCCGTCTGGTGGGATTGCGTCCTTACAATGCGATCGCCTTCAGCGGTCCCATCGCCGTGTTCGTGGCCGTGTTCCTACTCTATCCCCTCGGACAATCGAGCTGGTTCTTCGCGCCTAGCTTCGGTGTGGCGGCTATTTTCCGTTTCATTCTCTTCTTCCAAGGGTTCCACAACTGGACCCTTAACCCCTTCCACATGATGGGGGTCGCCGGTATCCTCGGCGGAGCGCTTCTGTGCGCCATTCACGGTGCCACCGTGGAAAACACCCTCTTCCAAGATGGTGAAGGGGCTAACACCTTCCGCGCCTTTGAACCGACTCAAGCTGAAGAAACCTATTCTATGGTGACAGCTAACCGGTTCTGGTCTCAGATTTTCGGCATTGCCTTCTCCAACAAACGCTGGTTGCACTTCTTCATGCTCTTCGTTCCCGTAACGGGACTGTGGATGAGTGCCATCGGTGTCGTCGGACTGGGCTTGAACCTGCGGGCCTATGACTTCACCAGCCAAGAAATTCGCGCGGCTGAAGACCCCGAGTTTGAAACCTTCTACACCAAGAACATTCTCTTGAATGAAGGGATTCGCGCTTGGATGGCTCCGACAGACCAACCTCACCAAAACTTTGAGTTCCCCGAGGAAGTTCTACCTCGCGGTAACGCTCTCTAAGTTTTGCAATCT
>P_2C_Liq_1_UnCtyDRAFT_1000874_pt1 | contig 12106 bp, 9 predicted proteins | sample Pon2CUnioCityCA_2_FD_10234 | JGI IMG/M metagenome (IMG submission 10234)
TTCCTGAGCCTGCCCATCGCCGCGATGGCCGGGCCGGACATGGCCTTTTCAGGGGTTCATCCCGCGTCTGTGGTGATGGTCATTGCGTATATTGCGGGTATCGGGCTGACCACGACAATGCGCGACCAGCCCATGTGGCGCCCGGTCAAGACCACGGCCACGCGCGAGGATGCCCCGGACAACGGCGACGAGGCGGGCAAGCCCGTTCGGTGGATCGCGCTGCGCTTTGCCGGGCTGGTGGCGCTGATGGGGCTGAGCGGCTGGGTCATCAGCGAGGCGGGCACGGTGTTCATCACGCGGTTCGGCCTGTCATCGAGCCTTGTGGGCGCGCTTGGCACGGCGGTGGTGACGTCCTTGCCGGAGCTGGTCACCACACTGACGGCGGTGCGGCGCGGGGCGTTGCAACTGGCCGTGGGGGGTATCATCGGCGGCAACACCTTCGACACGCTGTTTCTGGTGTTTGCGGACGTGGCCTATCGCGATGGGTCGATCTATCACGCCGCCGGTGCGAACGATCTTTTCTGGATGGCGACGGGCCTGTTGATGACGGTGATCCTGTTGGCGGGGCTGATCCTGCGCCAGCGCGAGGGACCGGCGCGGATCGGTGGGGAATCGGTGTTGATGATCCTCGTCTATGCCACCGCTGTCAGCGTGGAAATCTGGGCGCGCGGGTGATCGGGGTGGATTGACTTTGGCGCGGTCAAAGGGCATCGGAGCGGCATGTCGAACAAACCCTCCAGACAACAGGTCTTTACCCTTCTGGTCGAGATCGGGCGCAAGGCCGGTGACGGGCTGCCGAAAAAGGCGACCGGCGCGGCGCTGGTCGTCTATGCCTCGGGCGTGGACGAAGCGGAGGCTGTGCGCGAGACGGTGGCGATCCTGAAACAGGCCGACACCGCGCCGCTGGATGTGAGCGGCTATGGCACGCTGGCAGAGCGCGAGGCCGAAGGGCATGACATCAGCGACGAGGATCGCGCGCTGATGCAGCGCGCACTGGACGAGAACGCCGTGATCGTCGCGCAGATGACCCCGTTTTTCGAGTAAGGCTCAGGTTTTCGAGTAAGGCTCAGGCTGCGCGGCTGGCGGCAAGTGTGACCGCCTCGAAGGGTTTGAGCACGGGCCAGGCGGGGCGGGCATGTTCGGGCAGGCGCTTGCGGTCGAAGTCTGCAAGCACGCTACAGATCAGCTCGGCGGGACGGCGGCGCAGACGCCCCACATACAGGCTTTCAAGGGAAGAGCCACCGGCCCGGATGACCTCGTGCCCCGGCAAAAGCAGGTGATGGTAGGTGACCAGATCGCCGCCCTGCGCATAAAAGGCAGAGCGTTCGTTGATCAGGTGGCGGGCGGGCACGAGAACGGCCTCGCAGCCGAACATGTATTCCACCTCGCTGCCATGCATGACCAGACGTTGCGCGGGGGCGACGACGATATCCTGCGCAAGGCCGAAGAACGGCGCGCGCAGGCGCACCGGCTGAAAGCTGCCAAGCGCCGGCACGGTCCGCGACACGACCTGAAGCACCGGCACCTGCTCGCCCTGGTCGGTGATCACGATATCGCCGCGCCGGATCTCTGCGGCGTCACGCTCTCCGGAGGGGGTCAGGACCGGCACCTGCGCGGTAAGGGCAGGCATCGGGCCGACCGGCTCGATCTTGTCGGAGAGCGCGACAAAGACAAGGTCATCGGTTGTCTCGTGGTCGAGCGCATGTTCCAGCGTGTCTGTCAGGTCATCCATCGGCAGGGCACGGGGCGCGGTCACGGCCAGCGACAGGATGGTTTCGGTCGCGGGATGTTCGAGCGTCAGCCGCCCCCAGCCCTCCGAGATGTCCCAGCTATAGCTGATCCGCACCGCATCGAGCCGCCCATCGGCGACAAAGGCCAGCGTCGCGTGCCTGATGTCATCGCCAAGCGCATCAACGAGAACGATCCCGCCGGTCGGCAGGGCCTGAAGGGTGAAACGGCCGGGCTGCGGGCCTGTGCGATCGAAACCAAGCAGGATTTGCGGGCCTTGCTGGCCCGACAGATAGGTTTCCACCACAAGGGTGCCGCGCGGCATCAGGTCGGCGCACTGGCGGGTGCCCTCATCCGGCGTGCCCAGCCGTTTGCATCCGTTGGACCGGGTCGCGATACACACCCACCCCATGTCAGGCCACCCATTGCAAAGACAAAAGCCGGGCTTCGTGGCGCTTGAGCATGGTGCGGGCCGCCGGGCTGTAGCCATGGCCGGTGCGCGGGTCGATTTCGGGGAAGAGCGCACAGATTTCCGCGACGATCCCGGCCTCGAAGCTGTTGTTGATCTGCGGGCCGGGCAGGAAACTTTCGGTGGCCAGACCTTCGGAAAAGACGATCTGGTGCGTGTCGAACAACAGGTGGAAATACTCGACCGTTTCGCAAGGCTCGTGCCGGATGCGGCGTCCGTCAACAAGATCGCGGGCTGCGACCAGCACTTCTGCCTCGCCAAAGAAAAGCTCGGCTAGCGGGTCGTCGATCAGGACACGGTGCAGCGGTGACAGGCACAGATCGCCATGATCGCCGAAGGTGCCCGCGCGGATGCGGATCGGGGCGAACTTGCCTTCGCCGGTGACGCGACGGCTCCCGATCCAGCGCAGCGGCTGGATATCGTCATCGCGGGTCCGGATGCGCATTCCGGGCTGCAAATGCTCGACCGCGACGGGGCCGACATCGGTTTCGATATGCGTGCCGCGCGTAAAGCATGGAATGGAATCAAGCGTGACAAAGCCGGTATCGCTGACCCCCGTGCCGCTTGTGGCCTCATAGGTGAAATTGACGGTTTCCTCGTCGCCATCGCCGACAACGGTGATCGTGCCATCCGCATTCAACGTGACCTGCTGGCCGGTATTGAGCGTGACCGTGCTGCCCGCGCTGACCGCCTGGCCGTTGATCGCGGTGATGGTCAGGCTGCCGCCGGTGGAATTTGCATCATTGGCCAGAACATCCAGCGTCTTGGACCCGGTCGGAAAGAGCTTGGAGCTATCGTCATTGGCGACAAGCGTTGTCTGCACGCTGTCGGCGGCAACGAGGAGCGTGGAATCGTACTGGGAGTCCGTGACATCGGCGATGCCGATGCGGATCGAATTGAGATCGCCCGAAACCACCGGAATGGTCAGTGTCATGGTGACGGTAAAGCCGTCCATCTCTGTGTTGAACTGGTCATTGGTGTTGTCCACAAACAGGTTGGCATTGGACCCCGCATTCAGGTTGTTGGGGTCGATATCGCCATCCCCCACGCCCAGCTCTACCTGCGTGCCATTGATCCAGACGCCCACGAAATCCTGATATGCGCCTGTCGCGAATTCGGGGAATTCCTCGGAGGCGAAAACGAACTGCATCGTCATCACGTCCCCGGTGGGGATGAAATCCACGTCCAGAAAGGACGCGTCAAAGGTGTTGGTACCCGCACCGGCGTTGAAATCAGCCTGATTGTCGGGGCCGTCGGAACTGGTCGATGTGCTGGACGACTGGTTGGAATTGGTCGACCACCAGGGCGTTGAATTGGTGAAGCCGCGCAGATCCCCGGTAGAGAACATCACCCCGGTATCCGATGGGGTCACACCGGGGGAAATCGTATCGCCGCTGGTGTATATGCCCGAAGAATCCCTGTCGCCCGTATAGGACGCGTCGACGATGGTAACGCCATCGCCGAATATCGTTTGTGCCATCTGCGTTGCAGACGCATTTCTGTCGATCGGTATTTCGACGCCTCTGACCATGTCCTGCCAACCTCGTTTTTATGCGAGGCCGGTCCGCAAAACACAGATGTGCGAACGCCTTGGGCGTGCGTTGCCCAAGTTATTTTCGTCTGCCGCTCGAACGCTGGCTTTTGCCAGTCTGTATTATGTGACCTGCCTCGGATCTTTTTTGTTTTATTGCTCGAAAGATTAACAGAGCCGGGGTGCCCTGTTAAGCAATATTCACGCATCCGACGCGTTGGGCGGGTGATGCGGCGCTATATGGGCATTTGCGCATCACCCTGTTCCGCGCTACCCCATCCAATACCCATCACAAAGAGGTCTGTCATGCCCGCTGTCCCGACCGATCCGGTCGCCCTGACCGAAGACTTGATCCGCTGCCCCTCTGTCACGCCGGAGGAGGGAGGCGCGCTTGGGCTGCTGGCGGACAGGCTGGGAGCCGCGGGATTTGAATGCACCCGCGTGGACCGGGCGGGCATCGCCAATTTATATGCCCGCTGGGGCGCGCGCGACGCGGCGCGGCGGTTCGGCTTCAACGGGCATACGGATGTGGTGCCCGTGGGCAATCCTGACGATTGGACAGACCCGCCCTTTGCCGCCGTCACCCGCGATGGCAAGATCTGGGGGCGCGGCGCGGTCGATATGAAATCCGGCGTGGCCGCCTTTGCCGCCGCCGCGATTGATTTCGTGACCCAGACCCCACCCGAGGACGGTGCCGTGATCCTGACGATCACCGGGGATGAGGAAGGCGACGCGCTGGACGGCACACGCGCGATCCTGGACTGGATGGACAGGATGGGCGAGACGATGGATGTTTGCCTTGTCGGTGAACCCACCTGCCCCAAGGTCATGGGCGAGATGATAAAGATCGGGCGGCGCGGGTCGCTGTCGGCGTGGATCACCCTTACCGGTGTGCAGGGCCATGCGGCCTATCCGCATCGCGCGGTGAACCCGCTTCCGGCGATGGCGCGGCTGATTGACCGGCTGGCGGCGCATGAACTGGACAAGGGGACCGCGCATTTCGATCCCTCGACGCTGGCCGTGGTCAATATCGACACCGGCAACCCGACAACGAATGTCATTCCCGCCAGTTGCCGCGCCACGGTGAATATCCGGTATAACGACACCCATAGCGGCCAAAGCCTGACCGACTGGCTGCAAACCCGGTTGGACGAGATTGCGCAAGAGTTCGGCGTGACAGCCGAGATGCGGGTGAAGAATTCCGGCGAAAGCTTTGTGACCCCGCCCGGCGCGCTGTCGGACATGGTTGTGTGCGCGGTCGAGGCGGAAACGGGCCTGCGCCCGGCGCTGTCCACCTCTGGCGGCACGTCGGATGCGCGGTTCGTCAAGGATCATTGCCCGGTGGTGGAGGTGGGTCTTGTCGGCCAATCCATGCACCAGGTCGACGAGCATGTGGAGGTCGCGCAGATCGGGCAACTCAAGGCGATCTACGCCCGCATCCTGCGCGATTATTTCGCCTGACCATGCGGCAGCGCCACCTGATCGTGATGGTCAAGGAGCCGCATCCGGGCCGGGTCAAGACACGGCTGGGCCGCGGCATCGGGCCGGTCGCGGCGGCGTGGTGGTTTCGGCATCAGACAGCGCGGCTTTTGCGGCGGGTGGAAGATCCGCGCTGGCGGCTGTGGCTGGCCGTGTCGCCCGACCGCGAAGGGCTGCAAAGCCGGGTCTGGCCCGCGCATCTGCCCCGTGTGCCGCAGGGGCGCGGCAATCTGGGCGCGCGCATGGCGCGGCTGATGCGGGGCGCGCCGCACGGGCCGGTCTGCGTGATCGGCGGGGATATTCCGGGCGTGAGCCGCGCCCATGTCGCGCGGGCCTTTGACACGCTGGGGCGCCATGACGCGGTCTTTGGTCCGGCCCCGGACGGAGGGTTCTGGCTGGTGGGGTTGAAGCGGACAGCCCCGCCGCCGGTCACGTTGTTTGCGGGCGTGCGCTGGTCCACGCGGCACGCGCTGGCCGATAGTCTTGCCACCCTGCCGGGGCTGTCGGTCGCCCGCGTGGCAACGCTGGAGGATGTGGACACAAAGGCCGATCTGGACCGGCTCGGGATGCGGTGAAACCGGATGGTGCCGCCGCCCGCTTCGTGTTACCTCACACGCATGAGCAAGCTGCCCCAGAAATCCGACATCCTGAAATGGATCGAGGATAACCCGACCCTCACCTCGAAACGCGATATCGCCAAAGCCTTTGGGATCAAGGGGGCGGCGCGGATCGACCTCAAGCGCATCCTCAAGGAGCTGGAGACCGAGGGCCATCTGGAAAAGCGCAAGAAGACCTATCGCGACCCCGACAGGCTGCCGCCTGTGAGCGTGTTGCAGATCAACGGACAGACCCCGGATGGGGAGCTTCTGGCCAAGCCGCTGGAATGGCATGGCGAAGGCGTGGAGCCGGTGGTTCTGATGATGCCGCGCGCCAGCGATCCGGCGTTGGGCGAAGGCGACCGCATTCTTGCGCGGCTGCAAGAGGTCAAAGGCGAGGCGCATCATTACGAGGCGCGGCTGATCCGGCGGATCGGGACGAACCCGCGCAAGGTGCTGGGCATTTTCCGCAAAAGTGCCGAGGGCGGCCGCATCCTGCCCATCGACAAGGGCGACAACAAGGAATGGCTGGTAGCCGAAAAGGCCACGGGCGGCGCGCTGGATGGCGAATTGGTGGAGGCCGAACAGGCCGGCCCAAAGGACCGGATGGGCCTGCCGCGTGCCCGCGTGCTTGACAGGCTTGGCGACCCCTCCGCGCCCAAGGCTGTGTCGCTCATCGCGATCCATCAGCACGGCATCCCAGATGATTTCCCGGATGATGTCGTGGCAGAGGCCGACAAGCAAAAGCCCGTGGGCCTGAAGGGGCGCGACGACATGCGCGACCTGCCGCTTGTCACCATCGACCCAAGCGACGCGCGCGATCATGACGACGCCGTGTGGGCGCATGAAGATGACGATCCCAAGAACGAAGGCGGCCATGTGATCTGGGTCGCCATCGCGGATGTGGCGGCCTATGTGACGCCCGGCTCTGCGCTGGATTCGGAGGCGCGCAAGCGGGGCAATTCCAGCTATTTTCCCGACCGGGTGGTGCCGATGCTGCCTGACCGGCTGTCGGGGGATCTGTGTTCCCTGCACGAAGGCGTGCCGCGCGCATGTCTGGCGGTGCGGATGCAGATCAACGAGGCGGGCGAGAAGATCGGGCACAGGTTTGTGCGGGGGCTGATGCGCTCTGCCGCGTCGCTGAGCTATCAACAGGTGCAAGCCGCGCAGGACGGCGCGCCCGACGACAAGACCGGGCCGCTGATGGACGAGGTGATCGCGCCGCTTTACGCCGCGCATGGCGCGCTGATGGCGGCGCGCGAACGGCGGCAACCGCTGGATCTGGACCTGCCGGAGCGCAAGGTCGTGCTATCGGACGAGGGCAAGGTGCTGTCGGTCAACTTCGCCGACCGCTTGCAGGCGCATCGGCTGATCGAGGATTTCATGGTGCTGGCCAATGTGGCCGCCGCCGAGACGCTGATCGCGAAGAAATCACCGCTGCTGTTCCGGGTGCATGAGGAACCGCCGCCCGAAAAGCTGGAAACCCTTCGCGACGTGGCCGAAAGCGCCGGGCTGACGCTGGCCAAGGGGCAGGTGCTGCGGACCGAGCACCTCAACATGCTGTTGCGCGGGGCGGCGGGCACGGATCATGCCGAGGTGGTCAATATGGCCACACTGCGGTCCATGACGCAGGCCTATTACGCGCCCGCGAATTTCGGGCATTTCGGACTGGCGTTGCGGGCTTACGCGCATTTCACCTCGCCGATTCGGCGCTATGCGGACCTGATCGTGCACCGCGCGCTGATTTCGGCGCATGGCTGGGGCGAGGACGGCCTGTCAAAGGCCGACGAGGAGCGGCTGGAGGGCACCGGACAGCATATTTCCGAGACAGAGCGCCGTTCCATGACCGCAGAACGCGACACGAATGATCGCTACCTTGCCGCGTTCCTGTCGGAGCGGGTGGGCGAGGAATTCACCGGGCGGATCAGCGGCGTGGCGAAATTCGGCGCCTTCGTGCGGCTGGACGAGACCGGCGCCGACGGGCTGATCCCGATGCGGGCCATCGGGCGGGAATATTTCCATTTCGACCGCGATAATGCCACGTTGATGGGGGCCGATACCGGCACGGTGATCACGCTTGGCCAGCGCGTGACCGTGCGGCTGGCAGAGGCCGCGCCGGTGACCGGTGGTCTTGCGCTTGACCTGATCAGCATCGACGGCAAGGCGATGCCCGCCGGGCATTCGGGCCGACGCGGGCGCGGCAGTGCTGGCAAGCCCGTCAAGCGCAAGCTGACCCGCGCCAAGAAAAAGGCCGACAAGGTGAAACGCAAGGTCCAGCGGCAGCGCCGGCAGACATGATCGGCAAGGCCCCGCGACCCCGTATGAACACGCTTCCGAAAGTGGCGTTTTCCGGGTAGACTTGGATAAAACCCAGCATAAGGGGCCGAGCAACCATGATCCGCGCAACCTGTCTTGCCATCTGCTGCCTTGCCGTATCCGGCCCGGCGGCTGCCGCGTCTCCGGACACATCCCTGCGGCCCAAATTGCGGCCCGCAGTCGCGGTAACGCCGCCGGTCGAGGTGTTGACCGCCACCTCGCGTTCTTTGCGCCCGCAACTTCGGCCCGACAACCTGACCGCCGCGTCAGAGGCGGTGGTCACCCGCGCCTCTGTCTCGAACCCGGCCTATGACCGCTGGGTGCGCGGGTTTCGCGACCGCGCCATCGCCAACGGCATCAGCGGTACGGTTTATGACCGGGCATTTCAGGGGATCGGGTATAACGCCGATGTGGTGAACAAGGATCGCAATCAGGCGGAATTCAAGCGCGAGATCTGGGATTACCTTGACAGCGCCGCCTCGCCCGAGCGGGTGGACATGGGGCAGCGCGCGCTGCGGCGGCATGACCGGGCGCTACGCGCGATCGAACAGCATTACGGCGTCGAAAAGGAAGTCGTCACCGCCGTCTGGGGGCTGGAAAGCCGGTTCGGCACGCGGACGGGCGACATCCCTGTGATCGAGGCCGTCTCGACCCTGGCCTTTGACGGGCGGCGCGGGGCCTTCTTTGAAAAGCAACTGATCGCGGCGCTCAAGATCCTGCAATCGGGCGATGTCAGCCCGCGCAACTTTCTTGGTTCCTGGGCAGGAGCGATGGGGCATACGCAGTTCATCCCCACCTCTTACGAGGCTTACGCGGTGGATTTCACCGGCGATGGCAAGCGCGACATCTGGTCGGACGACCCCACCGATGCGCTGGCGTCCACGGCGGCCTATCTCAAGCGGTTCGGCTGGCGCAAGGGGATGCCCTGGGGGGTGGAGGTGCAGGTACCGCGCGGCGCGTCGGTCGGCGGTTCCCGGATGCCGTCGGAGTGGGCAGCGCGGGGCGTTGTGGGTGTCGACGGGAAACCGGTGCGCGATTACGGCTCTGCCCGCATCCTGCAACCGGCGGGACCGGCGGGCGCGTCCTTCATGCTGTTCGCCAATTTCGACGTCATCAAGCGATACAACAACGCCGATGCCTATGCGCTTGGCGTGGGGCATCTGGCCGACCGCATCGGGGGCGGCCCGCCCATTCAGGCCAGTTGGCCGCGCGGATACGAGCCGGTCAGCTTTGACGAACGCAAGGAGATCCAGCGCCGGTTAAAGCGCAAGGGCTATCCGCTGGAAAAGATCGACGGGCTCATCGGGCCGAACACGCAGCGGTCTATCATGGGCTTTCAGCAAAGCATCGGGGTCGCGCCCGACGGTTTCCCGTCGCGCACCCTGCTCAACCAGTTGCGACAGCGGTAAAGAGGTTCAGCCTTGCCGGGATACGCACCCCCTCGGGCGTAGCGTGGTCCGCGATCCGGTCAGCGATGCCCGAGATAATGGCCGTGACATCCGCCTCGGACCCGTCGTGATGGGTGACGATCCGGCTGGCGGGGCCTTCGCGGCCCATGAAATCCGCGACCTCGGGCAACGTGCCGGGCGGGGTCAGCTCCAGCGCCTCGGCCCGGAATTCTGCGGCGCGCCATCCGGCGCGGGCAAGGATGTCGCAGACGTAGTCAGGCTCGGCAAAGGCCATCGGACCGGGCGCGCGCGGATCAGGGCGCGGCACTGGGCCAAGACGCGCCTGCGCTACCTCGGACGGGATCCTGAACCACGGATTGTCGGCCATGCCCGCCCATGTCACAAAGGCCAGCCGCCCGCGTGGGCGCATCGCAGCGCGGATATTGGCGAAGGCGGCGACCGGATCGGCAAAGAACATCACGCCAAAGCGCGACAATGCCAGATCGAATCCTTGATCAAACGGGTGGATCTGCGCGTCGGCGTTCAACGGCTCGACATGTCCAAGCCCCGCTTCGGCCACGCGGTGGCGGGCAAGGCCCAGCATCGGGACGGAAATATCGACGCCGGTGACATGGCCCCGAGGCCCGACCGCCTCCGCCACCCGCAACAGGCTGGCGCCCGTGCCGCATCCCAAGTCTAGCACGCGCTCGCCCATGGTGGGCCGGGCCGTTTCCAGCAACATCTCCAGAATCGGGGTCATCATGCCGTCGAACTGCGCCTGACGCGCGACCCATGCGGCCCCGGCCCGACCAGACCAGAACGCGACCTGATCGGCGTTCGGGTGGTCGCTCATCGGCCCTGCCCTGCCATGATGCACAGGATCTCGAACATGATCGACACGCCCAGAAACGCAGTGCCGCCCGATGTGTCGAACGGCGGCGAGACCTCGACCATATCCGCGCCGACGATGTTCAGCCCGGCCAGTTCGCGGCACACCTGCAACGCCTGGTAAGAGTTCGGGCCGCCCACCTCTGGCGTGCCGGTGCCGGGCGCGAAGGTGGGATCGACAAAGTCGATATCGTAGCTGACATAGGTGGGCGCGGTGCCCACGATCTCGCGCGCCTCGGCCATCACGTCGGCGACGCCGCGGGCGTGGAATTCCTCGATCAGGATCAGGCGGATGCCGTTGGCGGCGGCGAAATCGCGGTCTTCGGCATCGTACATCGTGCCACGAATGCCGATTTGCACCACGCGCTTGGGGTCAAGCAGCCCTTCTTCCACCGCGCGGCGGAAGGGGGTGCCGTGGGTGTACATGGTGCCGTTGAAATAGCTGTGGAAAAGATCCGTATGGCTGTCGAAATGCACCATGCCAAGGGCCGCGTCATTGGCCAGCGCGCGCAGCACCGGCAGCGAGGTCAGGTGATCGCCGCCCGCTGTAAGGGGCCGGATACCGGCCTTTTTCATGCCTTCGTAGAAGGTGGTGATGCGGGCCATGCTGTCCATGATATCCGCCGGGTTGGGGCCGACATCGCCCAGATCGGCGCAATTGAGCGCCTCGAACGGGCGCATTCCGCTGGTGGCGTGCTGCGCGCGGATCATGGTGGAGGCGTCGCGCAACTGGCGCGGGCCGTGACGGGGGCCGGGGCGGTTGGTGGTGCCGCTGTCCCACGGCACGCCGACAAGGCCCACATCCACATCCCCATAGCGCGGGTGATCGGGCTGCACCAGCGGCAGGCGCATGAAAGTGGGCACACCCGCGAAGCGGGGCAGGTCAAAGCCCGAGACGGGGTGAAAGAAAGTGTCGGTCATGCGGGGAACTCCAGTCGTTTTCGGGCGGTCACGGGGCCGTCGCCCTGGGCGTTGATGCGTGCGATGGCGTCTTGCAGCGGTTCATGGGCGACGGCCATGTGATAGGCATTTGCGTGGATTATCCTGTGCGGGTCGGCCACCCAGGCAACATGCCCTTTCCAGAACAGCAAATCACCACGTTGCAAAGGCGCGTCATCGGGCAATGGATGCCCAAGCTCGGCCTGTTGCAGGTCGCTGTCACCGGGGCACGGGATGCAGCAGGCAAGGCAGGCGGCGGTGACAAGACCGGAACAGTCGATGCCAAGCGCGGAATTGCCGCCCCAGACATAGGGCGTGCCGATCAGGCGTTCGGCAACCGTGACGGGGTCGGTTTCCGGGCTGTCCACAGCGCGCAGATGGATGGCGGGGATATGGTGGGTTGTGCCCGCGATCCGCACCTCGGCCCATTGGCCCGTGATGCCGGTAACGGCAAGACGCGCCCCAAGGCTGAGGGGCAGATGCGCCCCGCGCGTCTTGAAATCCGGTTCCGGCAGAGCGTGGGTCATCCGGGCGCGGACCACGTGGGTCACGGGCTGCGTGGGTCGCGCCAGATGCGCCGCGTCGATATAGCCCGCATGATCGTCGCGCAGCGCATAGCCGAAGACGAAACCGTCACGTTCCTCCAACAGGCAGAACCCGTCGCCCAAAAGCAATTCGCGTTCGCGCCTGCCGCCGGGGTCATTCCAAAGCGTGGTGACGGGGACAACCACCTGCCGGTCCTCGCCGTCTTTGAAAAGATCCGCGTCGACCC
>P_2C_Liq_1_UnCtyDRAFT_1000876_pt1 | contig 12102 bp, 10 predicted proteins | sample Pon2CUnioCityCA_2_FD_10234 | JGI IMG/M metagenome (IMG submission 10234)
ACCGGCTCCGTCGCCCTCAACGACGAGTATCGCGCCCCCGACACCCCGCCTCTATTTGCCACCAACGCCATTGACGGCTATCTCTACCTCGGCAGTCAAACCCAAGTCAGCGGCGAAACGGTCTTTGGCCCATTCCAACAACGGCAATATAACACCCCTATTATCATTGCCAAAGAACCCATTGGCCCCTCCATTTCCACCCCTATTTTTACCGACGGAAATCGCCTCATTGCCGCCGGATACAACGGCGTTTATCTCTTTCAACTCAACTACAGCTTAGCCTCCGCCAACGACCCCCTAGCCCTGCCAGGAGGACAAGGCCAGTTCTACCGCATCAGCCTCGAAAAACTCGCTCACTTCAACTCAGGGGGAGCCTTTGAATCGACTCCCATTGTCTGGGACGGGTCCGTTTATATCTGTAGTCGAGATGGCTGGATGTACCAGCTTGGCTAAGTCCTGTCCCGTTAACAGTTGACCGTCCATTGGTGAATCGAGACCCAGAATACTGAACCCAGAATACCGAGGCCAACCAGCAACAAGAGCAGATTACCCCCAGATGGCCCCCCGCCCAAACCCATCAACACTTAACTACTGACCCCCATCACGGCTCGCCTGTAACGCCAGCATCTGCTGAACCTGAGCCATTTGCCTATCAATCAGGCCATTAGCGAACGCTTCAATGTCCGGGCGATCGCTGTTTTCTAACACCTGACGAGCCATATCCAACGCCCCTTCATGGTGAGCAATCATGGCATTGACATACCGCTGATCATAGTTATTATCCCCCTCAGCGAGATCCATCTCCATCGTCAGCATCGAGATCATGCCATCATTCATTTCCACCGTCTGAGACCGTTGAGGATCATACATCTGTGGGGACTGTGGGGCATCCGCATACCACTGCGATCGCCAGGCTTGCATCTGAGCGATATCATCCCTGTACCCCTCAATCATCTCTTGAGAGAGTTGGCGAATATCCTCCCGTTGCGACCTCTGTAAACTCTCCTGTGCCATCTCCACCGTCCCCTGATGGTGGAGAATCATCGCATCGAGAAACCGCAGTTCAAATTCCCCATCATCGGGGCCGAGATACATCCCATTCATCGGCATTCCCGGACTATTCATTCCGGGGCTATCCATCTCCGGCCTCGGTTGAGGGGCCATGGGATCATCGGGACTCATCGGCGAGTTCGTTGGTTCTTCAGCCTTCGCTGGCGACTCTGGAGTTGAGGAATCAGCCGTTTCAGGAGGACGACAGGAACTCAGCCCCACCAGGAAAGGTACGGTCAATCCTAAGCCAATTTGAGTCAGTCGATGAGAATAGATCATTAATGGAAATTTCCTTAAACGCAAGGGTTAATACCAAATCATACAGCCATCACGAACCAAGCCTCTCTGGGAGGTGATCCCGGCGACATTAATTATCATGATCGTTCTCTATCTTCGCAGAAAAAAAGGGGGCGATCGCCCCCTCGTGCAGATAGACTAACCCGCCGTGTGGTGTCTCCCTAGCCTCCTAAATCCACCGCAATACGGTGCGCACAAGCAAAGCCGGAAAAGGCCACCGCATTGAGGCCTTGACCGGGAAAGGTACTATCGCCAACACAGTACAATCCCGGTACAGCGGTGCGGTTAAAAGGCATCGTCAGTAATCCTGGCAGTCTGTGACGGGGAATTGGACCATAGGTCCCCTCATCTCGTCCCAGGAAGCGGCGATGAGTGCGAGGGGTTCCCACTTCCAAGTAGTCCAATCCCGCATCTAACCCCGGGAAAATGGCTTCGAGGCGATCGACAACCGCCCAGGCGGCAGCTTCTTTACGCTGTTCATACTCATCCGGGAGCAGATGTTGCCAGGACTCCAACCAATCCGGGGTAAAGGCATGGATAATGTGATAGCCCTCAGGAGCAAGACTGGGATCGAGGAGGGTGGGAATCGAGACAAATAGGGTTCCCTGAGCGGTTTCCATCTCTTGCCAATCATCCAGGATAATATGATGGCATTCTGTAGCCGGCGGCAGCACCTCGGCCGCGACCCCCATATGTAAACTCAAGAATCCCGGTGATTTACGATACCGCCTTTGCCAGCGACGTTCTGAGGCGGGCATTTTCTCAGCCGGTAGTAGTTTCAAGAAGGTATCCCAACGGGTGGCATTGGAGACAATACGACGGCCATAAAGGGTTTCCCCCGAGGCTAATTGCACCCCAACTGCTCGCTTACCCTCCATGACGATTTCTGTGACGCGGGCTTTGTAGCGGATTTCCCCCCCAGCGTTTTCGAGGCCATCGGCCAGGGCTTGGGCAATGGTTCCCACGCCGCCTTTGGGGTAGTTGATGCCCCCATAATGGCGATCGCTAAACACCATACCACCATTGATGGCCGGGGTCAGGTCTGCCGGAACCACTGACCAGCAATAGCATTCAATATCGATAAACTTCAGTAGTTCTGGGTCTTGGATATGGCGACGGGCAAGATCACCCACATTTTGGGGTAGGTATTTAACGAGGCCAAGACAGGCCAAAGGATGCTGAAAAAAGACTCGTGTTAGATAGCGGGGTTCTTCAAGGGACAACAACTCCATGCTATTTAGACAGTTAAAAATCCGCCAACATTCATCATAAAAGCGGCGGATGCCTTGCCGTTCATGGGGGAACTTAGCACTGAGTTCACTGATAAAGCCTTCGTAATTTCGATGAACTTTCAGGTTAAGCTGGTTCGGCAAGTGGTAGTGAATCTGGACCGGATCGGCGATCGTCTCTAGGCTCATATTCACCGCCTCTAAGGCCCGTGTCAGCAGGTTGGTTGTCCCCTGCTCACCGAAGCCAAAAATCATCGAGGCCCCTACGTCAAAGCGATAGCCTGAGCGTTCAAAATAGCCCGCACTCCCACCAGGGATGAGATAGCGTTCGAGAACTAGGACTTTGGCCCCTTTGCTCGCCAGTTGGCTGGCGGTTACAAGGCCGCCGATGCCCGAACCAATGATAATGGCATCATAGACTGGGGGCGAGACTTGGGGCGATCGCCCCTGAGAGGAAGAAGAAGCCGCTGTTACCGTCATAGAGAAGGATCTTATCGGAGGATATTAAACAATCTCTTTGTACTGTAGCCGAGGATACGGGCGATCGGGAATGGCTGGGGGCAAATTCAGGACCATCGCGGAGCCAGCAGAGTTGCCAAAAAAACATCCGTACTAAAGCACAGAGGCTTCAATACGGATACCTATTAACGACCTAGCCTGGGATGAGAGTTACGTTTTAACGACCGCTACCACGGTGGGGAACGGTATCCGCATTACTGCTATCGGTCGAAAAAACTTGACTTAGGGTGTCATAGTTGGAGTCCGAGGATATCCGTTCGGCTTGAACGTTTACCGCAAAGCCCATTAACAGGAGGCTAGAAAGGAAAAGAGTTTTATAGATGCTCATCGAAAGTAGCCCTTTGATTGATAGTGCTACTTCTGATTACCTAAGAGCAACCTCGAGATCCGGAAACTTTTTAGGTTTGGCTTGACTCAAATCAGTGAATCACAGTCTACTGGGGTTCTTAGGCCTGGGGGGGTAAGTCAAAGAGAACTGAGGTCATGTAGCGTTCTGCCCAAGCTTCACCAAAGGCTTTTTCCAATACCCGCCGCGTCTTATCATTTTGGCGTTGTTTGTTACAGTAATACAACTGTCCGGCTCGCACTTGAGCCGCCGCTGCACCGCTAACCGGCTCGCTGGCGGTGGCCCGTTGACAGTGAATTTTCAGATAGTCAGTCACTCGTTGTAAAAACTGGTCTTCCTCGGTTTCATCGCTGGGGCGAATGAAGAGGCAAAAATCAGAAAAAATATCGCCCCAGTCGGGTAAATCCCGCACTTGAGAGAAGTTCAATTGTGGTAAGGCTTCTAAGTCTTGGCGATAGTCTTGCGAGAGTTTTAGAGTTTCTGTGGTGGGTGATAAATCCACGATCGCCGCACTAATTTGTCCTCGCCCTCCCACTAAATCGGTGCCAAACATGGGCAGAGCATAGGTGGGATGGGGAAACATGACACAATGGAGAATGTCTAGGTTCTTACCCACTTTAGCCAGTTCTAGGTGCATCTTGCGAAATTCTCGGGACTGGTAACAGCTATTCTCAATAACGAGCTTTTCCCCTTCGAGTCGCCCTTCCACATAGCCTAAATCTTCGGGGAGATGGTAGGGTTCAAGGTCGAGATGGGTTTTCCATGTGGATTCAATCGCCTCGGCGAGCTTTTGAATCAGGGGATGTTGCTGCGATCGCACCGAAGAGGTCATAAGGGTTTAGGATAAGTGGTTAGGGTGACTAAACGGTTTGTGGGTGTCGCTGTCGGTAGGCATCCCGTACAGCCTGAACATGATACCAATTTAGGAAAATTCGAGCAATTTCGAGGGCTAACTGCGATCGCCCTCGCTCAATCAGCCATTGCAACAATCCCGACAGGCGCTGTTCGTTCCAATAGCCTCCCCAGCATAACAGTCCCCAAAGAGCGCGATGGACGGGGGTCATCTGAATCATGAAACGCACCTCCCAGGTGGGATGTTTCTGGTAAAACAACACGCCTGTTTTGGCCCGTTGTCGTTCTCGCTCAATTAAGGCCGGTAATCGCTCTAGGGAAAAGGCAGGATTCCAATGATAGCCCACGGCTTCGGGACATTTAATCAGTTTGACGCCAATTTTTTTTAAGCGAATTCCCAACTCTAAATCTTCCCAACCATATTGCTTGAAACGGGTATCAAAATTACCAACTTCATCTAATAGTTCTTTGGAAATTGCCACATTACCTGTCGCAAAATAGGCGGCTGAAAAGTCTGTAATTTTATAGGGTTCAGCGGTGGGATTGTCGAAATTACAGGTGTTAATCACCGCCCCATAGGTAAAGAGACGTTGATGTCCAAGTTTTGCAAATTCACGTATTAGGGCGTTGCCATGAGCCTGTAAAAAGCTATCTGTGACCACTAAGTCACTATCGATAAAGACAATAATATCTCCGTTCGCTTGGTCTAATCCTACATTGCGAGCCGCAGCAGGACCGGCATTTTGTTGCCGAAAACAACGCAGTTGTGGCATTTGTTGCTGATAATCGCTTAACCAGTCCCAGGTTCCATCATTGGACCCATCATCGACAACAATAACTTCGTATTCTTTTACGGGTGCAGCTATCTGTTGTTGGGCTAATCCTTGCAAGCATTTTTGCAAAATGGGTAGGCGATTATAGGTGGGAATAATAACACTAAAAAACATGGAAGAATCAGAAAAAAAGGCAAGAGGAAGAAAAGCTATGATTCACTATCGGCGTGGAGAAAGTTATCAAAATCTTCAGCGCGGACTTGTTCTTGGGCGATCGCAGTGCCAATTTCCAATAAGGCTGGAATCTCATCGACACAATCCATCGCGGCGACTTTTTTAGGATCGATGTGGGAGAGGCCGAGTTCAGCAAAGCGGTTGTGGCTGAAGACTACAGTATAGCGATGGTAACTGAGTAAATTGGATAAATAGGAACTGCGATCGCTGTCTAAACCAACCCAGGCGGCTGAGGCTAATTCTGGTAACTCTTTAAAGGTGGGAATTGATAGACTGGCAAGTTCTCTCGACATCTGCGATCGCAGTTCGTCAGGACTATTGCCAATCAAACTCATCAAAAAGTTCTGTTGGACGTTGGCATCTTCCATTAAGGTACTAATTGAGTATTTTGCCCAATCAATCAGGTGATAGTTTTTGGCGCGTCCTGGGGGAATGACATTTGACGAAAATCCGGTACCCACGGATACCAATAACAGCTTATCCTGTCCCGTTTCCCAACCAATGCCATATTGAGCTTTAGTTGCCTCTAAAAACAGTTGAAAGGTGGGATTGTTAAACATACTCATCCCCCCATCAATAAAGTCGTAGCTTTGATTGTTGATAGAAATCGTCTGAGGCGGAAAAAAGGTGGGGGCGGCGGTACTGGCGCGGATTAACTGCCAGAGGGGAATATCCCGGTTGATGGGATAAAATTTATTGTTGGGAGAGTTGACAAAAAACCAATTATGTGATGTCGTTGCATTCTTCGTGACAATCATCAACAAGGTTTTGAGATCCTCAGATCCCAGGAGACCTTCACCAAAAATCTCCTTGAGTTTCTTCTCTAACGGTCGGCTACTATACTTTGACCAAAACTGTTTGAGAAACCAATTTTCAGTAAAAATTTCCCGTCCATAATCGAGATATAAACTGAGGACATCTTGGACTTTCATTCCTCGGGCTAACGCCGCCGCCAAAATCGATCCGGTACTGGTTCCCCCCATGAAATCAAAGTAATCAGCTAGACAGTTCCAGGGCGTTTCTGGGCGACAGAGGATTTTCTCGATTTTTAATAAAACTTTCGCCGCAATGACACCACGAATCCCGCCCCCATCAATGGAAAGGATACGTTTGGGACGGGTCAGTTGTTGTCGTTCTAACAGCATGGTAAACGCCTCCGAGGGAGTTAGATTAGGAGTTGGGTTAGGGGGATGCTTTCACGCTTAACGCTGCGTTAAGGAGGGTTTGCGTATAGGGATGTTGGGGATTCTCAAAGAGGTCCTCACTCGGGGCAAGTTCGACAATTTTTCCTTGAGTCATGACAGCGATGCGATCGCACAAAAAGCGAGCCACCCAGAGGTCATGGGTAATAAATAAATAGGTTAGGTCAAACTCCGCTTTGAGGTCTTTCATTAAACTCAACACCTGGGCCTGAACATTGGCATCTAGCATACTCACCGGTTCATCACAGACGATTAACTTGGGATGGGTAATCAAGGCCCGGGCGATCGCCACCCGTTGCTGTTGTCCCCCAGACAGTTCCCGAGGATAGCGGCGGGCGTAGGTTTCGGCGGGGCTGAGTCCCACCCGTTCCAAGAGACTGAGAACCTGTTGGCGGGCGGCCTTTCCCTTGGCCAAACCGTGAATCAGGAGGGGATCGGCGATGCTATCACCCACCGTCATCATCGGATTGAGACAGGCTTGGGGATCTTGGAAAATCATCTGCATCTGTCGCCGTTGCTGGCGTAGCTTCTCGGGGGAGAGTTGTCCTAAATCTTGGCCGAGAAAGGAGACTCGTCCACTGGTAGGTTGCACCAGTTGCAAAATAGTCCGGGAGAGGGTGGATTTTCCACAGCCGGATTCCCCCACTAATCCCAAAATTTCGCCGGGATAAAGACTTAAGTTGACGTTATCCACCGCTTTGATGGTTTCGGCTTTGCGGTTATTAAACAGTCGTTCTAGAAAATTTCGTTCTAGGCTGTAATGTTGTTGCAAGTTTTCAACTTGTAAAAGCGGTGAGATGGGAGTGGTGAGATCTGGCGGTGGGGGCGGTTGTACCTCTTGTAGTTCACGGACGGCGTTGATGAGAGATTGGCTGTAGGGATGTTGAGGGGATTGGAGAATTTGCTCGGTGTTCCCGGTTTCGACGATTTTACCCTCGGTCATAATGGCGATGCGATCGCAGTATTCCCCCACTAAGGCGATGTCATGGGAAATCAGCATCAAGGCCAGGTTTTGCTCTTGACATAGGCCCATCAGTTCATCCAAAATCTCCGCCGAAACCGTCACATCGAGGCTGGTCGTCGGTTCGTCGGCGATAATGAGTTTAGGGTGCAGCAGCAGGGCCAGGGCGATCGCCACCCGTTGACGCATTCCCCCACTAAACTCATGGGGATATTGATTCGAGCGATTCCCGGGAATTTTGACCGCTTCGAGGGTTTCTAGGGCGCGAGTTTTGGCCTGTTTGAAACTCATGTCGGGGCGATGGGCCTGCAAGGTTTCGATGCAATGGTCGCCAATGGTCATCAGGGGATTGAGGCGCGTCATGGGATCTTGGAAGATCAAGGCGATCGCCTCACCGCGAAATTTCCGCAAGGCCTGGGGACTCAGATGGGGAACAGACTGACCCTCAAAACGAATCTCACCGTTGAGATGACTTCCTTCGGGTAGGAGTCCCATTACGGCCCGTCCTAGGGTCGATTTCCCGCAGCCTGACTCGCCCACAACTCCGAGGCGATCGCCGGGGGCCAGTTGCAAGGAAATTCCGTCAACGGCCCAGGTGAGGGGATCGTTGGGATCGGTTCGCGGATAGGCGATTTGCAGTTGGTTAAGGTGAAGTAGGGTCAAGGGGGGAATAGGGAACAGGGAATAGGGAACAGGGAACAGGGAACAGGGAACAGCGGTAGGATGTGTTCCGGCATCAGTGAGGGTTGTGACCTAGGCCCACCAATTCAAAGCTGCCGGAACGCATCGCTGCGGTAGGCTCCATTGTCCACTGTCGATTGTGAATTGTCCATTATCCCTGTGTGTTGATGACCACTTGGGTGAGGTAGGAGACGCCAAAGTCGCCGTTGGGATGTTGGCGGAGTTCGTCAGCGAGTTCAAAGACTTTTTGGGCTAGGGGTTGACCGAGTTTTTCGATGGTGGCGGTTCGTTGGCGATCGACTTGGCTTTGTTCTCGCAGTTGGGCTTTCCAGTCGGCGGAAAACAGGCGATCGAGTTGGTTGTGTAATCCCAGTTGTTTGAGGATCGTCCATTCGCCGCGATCGAGCCAGAAGCCGCCGGTTTCGGGCGATCGCTCGATATAAAAAGGCTGGGGCGCATCCACACGGGCGCGAATGAGAATTTTACCGCTGTGGGGACATAGGGCGGCTTTACTGTCTTCTGGGGCGGGGCTAAAGTCTAGGTTGGCCAGGCGTTGGCTGAGGTCTTCGGGGCTGAGGTCTTCGGGGGGATGGTCGGCGCACCATTGATCGTAGGGGTTGCGTTCGATCCAAACTCCTCCGGTTTCGGGACAGTGTTGGCCGGGGAGTCCGGGTTCGAGATCGCCGGGTTGCAGGGTGATGCTACGGGCTTTAGGACATTGCATTGGGGTGTGGTGGTGAGGAGTGGCGTTGTTTATTATGTCTTGTCGTTGGGATTGAGTAAATGATCACAGTAGCGGTTGAGGGTGGTGAGGCGATCGCGGATCTGTTGCTGTCGCTGTTGTTGGGTTTGCGGGGTTTTGGCCGTTTGCAGAAAGGCGGCGTCGGTGGCCAGTAGGCGTAGTTGTTTGTGAATTTCGACGAGGAGGGATTGTTCTGAGTCGGGGCGATCGCCGTCGCTTGCGAGGAAGTTCTGCTGAAACCACTGTTGTAGACTGCTGATTTGTGCTGTTAGGGGGGTGCTGGGATCAGGAGTTTCTAGGCGTTGTAGGCGTGTTTGTAGGTCTAAGTAAGGATTCGTTGACATTGGGGCTACAAAAAATGAGTGTAGGTTGCTACAATTAGGTTAAGCCATCTCTTAAAAAAATTAAGACATTGTAAACGTCGTCCCGAAACGGCGGACTGGCTCCATAATTAGCTGTTAAAACTCGGTTCGGATTATTGTTTCAGTGCGATCGCATCTGTCGGCGATCGCAGTTCGTTGCCGATCTCGGTTTGGGTTTCTTGTCCTAAATCGGAAAAAATCTGTATTCTACGATACAGTGGAAGCTTCCGAATCCAAGGAGATTCCATAACCGTTTAACTCAGACAGGTTGTTGACCTGAATCTGAGTTTTGTTTCTATTTTTCTCGTTAATCTGCGATCGCTCGAACCCGTTAAACCATTATGAACGTAGCATCTCCCACCTGCCATCTCGATTTCTCAATTGACGTCCCAGACTGGCTTCAAGCCGCCCTCGGGGACAATGATCCTCATGGCTTGTTAGGTAGCCTTAGCCCCGAGGAAGTGGATTTAGTCCGGCGGGCGTTTCAGTTTGGCTACCAACTCCATGAAGGACAATGTCGCGCCTCGGGAGAACCCTATATCGCCCATCCAGTGGCGGTGGCGGGGTTGCTGCGCGATTTAGGGGGAAATGGGGCTACCATCGCCGCTGGCTTCTTGCATGATGTCGTCGAGGATACGGACATTACCCCGGAAGAATTGGAGATGCACTTCGGGGAAGAAGTGCGGCGGTTAGTTGAAGGGGTGACGAAACTCTCGAAGTTCAACTTTTCGAGTAAAACTGAACGCCAGGCGGAGAATTTTCGACGGATGTTCTTGGCGATGGCCCAGGATATTCGGGTGATCGTGGTGAAACTGGCCGATCGCCTCCATAATATGCGCACGTTAACCCATTTAGCGCCAGCGAAACAGAAACGGATTGCTCAGGAGACGTTAGATATTTTTGCACCTCTGGCCAACCGGCTGGGGATTGGACGTTTGAAATGGGAGTTGGAGGATTTATCGTTTAAGTATCTCGATGGGGAAGCTTACGCTCGCATTCGCGATTTGGTGGCCGACAAACGGGGCGATCGCGAAAGTCGCATTCAGGCGGTGGCCTCGACGTTGAGTGAACGGTTACAAGTAGTGGGAATTACGGGTTTTGAGGTCAGTGGTCGTCCCAAGCATCTCTATGGAATTTATACCAAGATGCAGCGGCAACAGAAGGACTTTACCGAGATTTATGATATTGCCGCCGTGCGGGTGATCGTCAACAGCAATGATGAATGTTATCGGGCGTTGGCGATCGTTCATGATGCCTTTAACCCCATTCCAGGGCGCTTTAAGGACTATATTGGTCTTCCTAAACCCAATCGCTACCAATCCTTGCATACGGGAGTGATTGGCAAAAGTGGGCGACCGATTGAAGTGCAAATTCGCACCGCTGCCATGCACCATGTAGCCGAGTACGGGATTGCCGCTCATTGGAAGTACAAAGAATCGGGTTCCGTGCAAAGTCAATGGACGGCTGAGGATGAGAAATTCACCTGGCTGCGGCAATTGTTGGATTGGCAACATGACTTAAAAGATGCTCAGGAATATCTCGACAGCATCAAAGATAATTTGTTTGAAGATGATGTTTATGTGTTTACCCCCAATGGGGATGTGGTGGCGTTGAAACAGGGGGCGACTCCAGTCGATTTTGCCTATCGCATCCATACAGAAGTGGGGAATCACTGTGCTGGGGCGAAAGTCGATGGGCGAATTGTGCCGTTGGATAGTCGCCTAGAAAACGGTAGTATTGTTGAGATTATTACGCAGAAGAATAGTCATCCTAGTTTGGATTGGCTCAACTTCGTGATGACTCCCAGCGCTCGTAACCGGATTCGTCAATGGTACAAGCGATCGCATCGGGATGAGAATGTGGCCCGAGGCCGGGAGATGTTGGAGAAGGAGTTGGGTAAAAGTGGCTTTGAGGCCTTGCTGAAGTCGGAACCGATGAAGACGGTGGCTGAACGTTGTAATTATCACAGTGTGGATGATTTGTTGGCGGCGGTTGGCTATGGTGAGGTGACGCTGAATCAGGTGGTGAACCGTTTGCAAGATACGGTGAAGGTGCAACAAACGCCGCCGGAGGTTCCTACGTTGGAACAAACCACCCTGTCGTTGCTGAATAAGACGGTTCCAGATCAGTCAAAATCGAATGGGAAGTTCCCGATTGCTGGGATTGAGGGGATGGTGTACCATCTCGCGGGCTGTTGCAAGCCGGTTCCGGGTGAGCCTATTATTGGGGTGGTGACTCGCGGCGATCGGGGTATCTCGATTCACAATCAGCATTGCAGTAATGTTAGTTCGGTTCCCGGGGAACGGTTGGTTCCGGTGAGTTGGAACAATCAAGAGGAAACCAGCCGCCCGCCAACCTATCCGGTGGATGTTTCGATTGAAGTGTTAGATCGGGTTGGGGTTCTCAATGATATTCTGTCCCGGTTGAAGGACAATAATATTAATGTGCATAGTGCCCAGGTGCGGACGACGGAAGGAAAACCGGCGGTTATTGATTTGGGGATTGGGATTCGGGATCTTGGCCAGTTGGATCGCACCTTCGCGCAAATCCGCCAGATGAGTGATGTGTTGAATCTACGCCGTCTTCAGGAGGGGCGTGTGTCGTAGGTGATTTGCGCGAGGGGGGAGCTGTTTGAGGGAGTTTGGCTGAAAAATGGCTGAACCCCTTATGGGGACTGGGGTTTACGAGTTGCAGTACATTGTAAGTGTCGCGCAAATTTTCTATGTCTTACTGGGTAAGGGTTTTGGAGGTTTTTGATATGCAAGGGGTTGTGTTTTTCTCTCGGGGGGTGTTAGAATCATGGGGTCTCGCGCAAACGAACCTCGAAAACTGCATAGTGTCAGGGTTCCAGAGG
>P_2C_Liq_1_UnCtyDRAFT_1000877_pt1 | contig 12101 bp, 8 predicted proteins | sample Pon2CUnioCityCA_2_FD_10234 | JGI IMG/M metagenome (IMG submission 10234)
ATCGCCCCCTCTCGGACTATAGCCCCGAGGAACTCGAATCCTTCTGGCAAATCGCTAAACAACGGTTGATGAACCCCTAGGCTTGCATTTCCAAAACCCCCATCATCCCTTGATCTTCGTGATCGAGAATATGACAGTGGTACATCGTCCGGCCTGGAAAATCTCGGAAATGAGTGCGAATACGAACCGTCTCCCCCGCTTTGACTAACACGACATCTTTCCAGGCCCGATCTCGCTGCGGTTGACCATTGCGAGTGATCACCTGAAAGGGATTGGTATGCAGGTGGAACGGGTGATCGAACATTCCCTCATTGACGATGTCCCAATCCTCTACATCACCGAGTTGTACCTGAACATCGGTGCGATCGCCGTCAAAGGCCTTGCCATTGATTAAAAACACCATGCCCTGACCCCGAATCATGCCATGATTGAAGACAAAACGACGGCGTTGAGTGGGTTCGGGTAAGGCTTCAACGGGGAGAAGTTGCTGGGGCAGCGATCGCCCCGAAACCGGTTCTCCGTCATAGGTAATCGTTGCCAACACCTCAGCCTCATCTGACTCATCAGATGGTCTGCCACCCATGTGGCCCATTCCCATCCGACCCCGGCCCATGCGGCCTCTATTGCCCATCATGCCACCGCCCATGCGGCTACGGTGATAGGGACGATTGACGAGGTTCACCGAGGCTGCACCCTCATCACCGCGAACCAAGACATCGGCCCGTTCCCCCGGAGAAAGCAATAATTCTGAGAGTTCCCTCGGTTGCGCGATCGCCCCGCCATCAGTTGCAATGAGATAAAAGGGGCGATCATCTAAGGCTAGATTGTAAAAACGAGCGTTGGAGGTGTTGACAAACCGCAACCGCAAGAGTTCACCGTTAGAAACGTTCCAGCGAGGTCTCATCTCCCCATTGACGGTGACAAACTCTCCCTCCCGTCCCGCCATCATCGCCATATGGCCCCCGGAGAGATCCCTGAAATCGGCGGCAAAATCCTTGAGAATCACGAATTGTTCGGTGGCCTGTCGAACTTCGGGAATTTCATCGAGATCGCCTCGGATGACAAATAGCCCCCCCAAACCCGCTAACACCTGATGGCCCACCCAGCCATGATAATGAGGATGATAGAAAAACGTCCCCGCTGGATGATCCTCGGGAATCGTAAATTCATAGCGTTGACTCCCGCCAGGGGCTACCTCCAAGAACGTATTATCGGCATTTCCCGTGGGGGGAATATGCAATCCGTGGAAATGGAGATTGGTCGGTTCGTCGAGGCGATTGTGAAAGTCAATGCGAACGCGATCGCCTGGGGAGGCCTCTAAACGTGGCGGCGGAAACTGACCGTTGTAGGTAAAGATGGGGATTTCCTGTCCTGCCACATTTAATTGGCTGGCCCCCGCCTCTAAACTGACTTGCAACAGGCCATTGACAGAAGTTTCTACCGCCTGGGCGATCGCTTGTTCCCCCATTAGGGGCGATCGCCCTTGTCCGCGACATTGAGTTAATAGCACAGCACCCGTCGTCCCCGCCATAAGTGTCAGCAGTTGACGACGAGATAACAGAGGATAACGCATAAAACAACGCTTGATCTAACTTAATTCGCTTGAAAATCACGGGAACCGGTATATCCCGATAAATCAGCTAACTCATTCAGGGGAATCAGTCCTGGCCGTAGTTCTCCATCAATCTCCCAAGAGGGATAACTCTGAATTCCAGCGGCTTGACAGGCGGCGGGGTTCGGATTAACCCCATTCGCATCACATTCGACGTAATCGAGTTCCTCAGCCGCTTCTCGACCAAACAATTCTTTTTGCCGTTGACAGAAATCACACCAAAACGCCCCATACATCTTGATGCCACGCTCACGCAGATGTTGAGCCAGGGCAATACTATCAGGGGTTGAGGTGGTGCTGATGGCATAACCACTACTGGTTTCTGTCTCCGCTGTGGGACTGTGAATTGGCGAGTAGATGGCCAGAGAACCGACAAAGGTAATAAAGGCGACGATAATTCCCGTAAAGATGACTTGCCCAATATCCTCCCAATGTTGTCCCGCCAGCGTCAGCCCTAACAAGGCTAAGGCACAAATAGCTGAGGCGACACAGTAGAGACACAAGGACTGAATCTCAAACACCATGATGTACATGAGATAGGCACTAAATACCCCCATGGCGACACTGCCGATCAGCAGAAATCGCCAAGTCCAATCCTCTACAGTGCGACGCTGGGATTTCTTCGTCTCTGGGTTAATCAGCCAGGGGGCGACAGCAAACACCCCCATCGCCATATAGGCCAAAAAACCAAACAGGGCCAGGGGAAGTCCAAAGACCACCGCATAGGGACTCGAGAGGACTTTATCACAGCCGTCTGTCGGACAGACGGCAGAACCATCGGTCAAAGCGGTAATCGCTAGATAGGCCGTGATGACAGCCCCTATCGCGGCGATCGCCGCGATGGTAAAACGTGATTTTCGCTGAATCCAAGGCTGAGAGCGTTTGCGCATAAATGAAAACCTATGAAAACGGAGAACTTAAAAACGACTAACTTAAAAACGACGGGAAACTCTTAAAGCTGGCTGTTGGAGCGTCGTTTGAAAATGAGCCAAACTGCGGGAATGGTGATGACGATGACTACGGGAATAACCATTGCCATCGGTAAGGTTGCGACTGTGTCCCAAGATAACGATTGTGACCCACCGGGATCGGCCGGCTGTGACGCTTCTGTCTCACTGGCTGAGGCTTCAGTCGAACTCTCGCCAGCCTCGGGAACCGCGCAGCTTTCTGATGCAGCCTCCTCCTCGCTGTCTTTCGTTTTATCCGACTCATCACAAATGCCAAAATCGGCTTCTGTGGAGGCTTGAGCGATCGCCCATTGGGGTTTCCCGGCGATCGCGAAACGTGGGGGAACCCCAACCGCATCACTGATGATCATGCTTGTGTGGCTTGCAGCCATGTCGTTTGTACCTCCAGAAATTGGGTGTAGTGGGAACAGTCTGGGCATCCTCAAGCTGAAAATGGACGCATGACTCAGATTCACGCTGGGCGGTTTCGTTGCAGTTTCGTGTCAATTACCTAATCTGAGGGGTCTCGCTGACCCAAAAACCACCAGAGTTCCAATCCTATTAAGCCTAAACCACCCAGGGTTACAGCGATCTTCACCCCGAGGGGTTGCTCAATCTGTTCAAACGGTTGGGATTCAGTTGAGTTGGGATCAACGTCAGAGGACCCCGGCATCGCGATCGCTCCTCCTGCTCCCAGAATAGCGACACTAATACAGGTTATAAGGAGTTTGTCAACAAGCTTCATCAAAGTACTCAAAATGAACAACATGGGGAAGAACAGGCAGTAGGCAGTAGGGGAGGAAGGGAAGAGGGAAAACTACGTAGGGGCAATCCCTTGTGATTGCCCGAGGACACGGAGAAAGGGAGGCAGGTCATAGGTCATAACCTATTGCCTATTGCCTCTTGCCTCTTGTCATGCCTTTTTCCCCTATCCCACCAGTTTTCTCTTGCGCAATCTCAAAGCATTGGTTACGACGGACAGCGAACTCAACGCCATCGCAGCACCGGCGAACACAGGATTGAGCAGCCAACCCACCAGGGGATAGAGAACTCCCGCTGCCAAGGGAATCCCGAGACTGTTGTAGGCAAAGGCAAAGAAGAGATTTTGACGGATATTGTTCATCGTGGCTCGACTTAAATCAATAGCCAGGACAATTCCCCCTAAATCACCGGAAATGAGGGTAATGTCACTGGCAGAAATGGCCACATCGGTTCCCGTTCCAATGGCCATGCCCACATCCGCTTGAGCCAGGGCGGGAGCGTCATTGATGCCATCGCCGACCATGGCAACAATTTTGCCTTCTAATTGCAACTCTTTGACGCGATCGCACTTCTGATCCGGGCGGACTTCGGCAAAAATACGGTCAATGCCGACGTCTTGGGCGATCGCTTCGGCGGTTTGCTGGTTATCTCCTGTCAACATCACCACTTCTAAACCCCGACGATGGAGCTGTTTCACCGCCTCCATTGATGAGGGTTTAAGGGCATCGGCAATGCCAAATAAGCCCTCGATGTTCCCATCAATCGCTAACCAGGCGGTGGTTTTGGCCTGTTGTTGCCATTGTTGACGGCGATCGTCTAACGCCTGAGTGTCTAAGCCTAACTCAGCCATCCAACGGGTTGTCCCAATTTGCACTCGTTGCCCCTCAACGGTTCCTTCGACTCCCATTCCTTCCTGGGCCTGAAAGTCAGTAACTGAGGGAAGCGACTGTTCGATTCCTTGGGCCTCGGCATAGTTCACCACGGCTTCGGCTAGAGGATGTTCTGATTGACGTTCCACCGCCGCCGCCAGTCGCAACCAGTCGAGTTCTCGTTCGGTTCCTCCAACGGTGACATAATCGGTCACGGTGGGTTGTCCTTGAGTCAGGGTTCCCGTTTTATCGAGGACAATGGCTTGAATCTTATGGGCGATTTCTAAACTATCGGCCCCTTTGATGAGAACGCCATGTTCAGCCCCCAGTCCGGTTCCGACCATGATCGAGGTAGGGGTAGCCAAGCCCAAGGCACAGGGACAGGCGATAATTAAGACGCTAACGGTGGTAACGGTGGCCAGGGTGAGATTGCCAGTGAAGTTGAACCAGAGGATGAAGGTCACGATGGCGATCGCAATCACGACGGGGACAAACCAACCGGTGATGCGATCGGCGATTTTCTGAATTGGGGCTTTGCTTCCCTGGGCCTCTTGCACTAACCGCACAATTTGAGCCAACACGGTATCTTTACCCACTCGGGCCGCCCGAAAGCGAAAACTTCCGGTTTTGTTGATTGTGGCCCCAATCACCTCATCACCAGATGTTTTCTGAACCGGAATCGACTCCCCCGTCACCATCGACTCATCAATGGTCGATTGTCCCTCTAGGATTTCTCCGTCAACAGGAATCTTCTCACCGGGGCGAACAACCACTACATCGCCAATTGCAACGGCTTCTACGGGAATGTCCTGTTCTTGGCCATCCCGGATAACTCGGGCCGTCTTGGCCTGCAATCCCATTAATTTACGAATGGCCTCGGAGGTTTGTTTTTTGGCCCGGTTCTCTAGCAATCTCCCTAAGAGAATCAGGGTGATGATAACGACGGCAATTTCGTAGTAATAGTCGATGGGGAGTCCCTGGTCCTCGAAAAATTCTGGAAAAAAGGTAGTCCAGAGGGAGTAGGCGTAGGCGGCGATCGTTCCCACGCTGACTAGGGTGTTCATATCCGCTGTATGGCGGGTTAAGGCTTTCGAGGCACTAATAAAAATTTTGCTGCCACACCAGATAAAAACCGGCAAACTCAACACCAGTTGCAGGATGGGGTGATGCAGCCACATGGGAAAACCCGGAATGTCTAACCCGGTCATCGCGGGAATGGCACCAATCACAATAATGGCACTGACAACACCGCCAATGATGACTTTTTGGGTGAGTTCCCGTTGTTCGGCTTGGTTGGCGGCTTGTTCTTCGTCACTCTCTTCTAGGGGAGATGTGACGGGTTGGGCCTGATACCCGGCATTGACGACAGCCGCAATCAGACGCTCAACGTCGGTGTGTTGGCTTTGGTACTCAACGGTGGCTTGAGAGAGGGCAAAATTGACGTTGCAAGTGGTTACCCCGGAAACTCGGGATAAGGATTTCTCAATGGTGTTCGCACAGGATGCACAACTCATTCCTTGGAGTTTCAGGTTGATGGTTTCCATAATGGTGAGTTTGGCTGCTGATCAGATTGAGGGCGATCGCGGTTCCCCACCCTTGGCGATCGCACGTGGTAATAAAAGAGTAGTTTTGTTCGTTAACTGCGTGTGACAGTCGACGGGTTCACTCTCACCAAGGCGATCGCGGTTCCTGCACAGGATGCGATTGTGGTTCCCACAGGTTCGGCGATCGCGCACTCCGGAACTCATAACAATCCTTGTTTAAGGGTGTTCTGTGGACTCTATCCTCAAGTATGACACGTTGTCATACTTTAATGCAGCCAAAAATTAATCTCTGATTCAAATGCTAAATCCGGAAATAGAAGTCAGAGGAACAAGGACATTTTAGAATGGGATTTTCCTGTTTTTAAAGTTTCCTGGCTGTTTGTGTTGCTTATATTCAATTGTCTAATAGTACATCACTCCTCACCTTCAACTTGAGCACGATATTCTTGGGCACTGAGAGTATCCTCGAGTTCATCCTCAGGATTATCCAGGCGAACCTTAATCAGCCAACCTTCCCCATAAGGATCAGCGGCCAATGCTTCTGGCGAGTCTGCGGCATCTTCATTGCGATCGATTACCGTTCCAGAAACTGGTGCATAGAGATCTTCGGCAGCTTTCACCGACTCAATCGAAGCAAAGGTTTCACCTTTAGCCAGGGTATCGCCGACTTCGGGCAGTTCGAGAAAGACAATATCGCCCAATTCATCCAAGGCAAAAGCACTCACCCCGATGGTGGCAATTTCACCATCGAGGCGTACATACTCGTGAGAGTCGAGATATCTGAGATCGTCGGGGTATTCAAAAGCCATAGAGCGGGTCTCGCAATTCCTTCGCTACAAATCATAGAGGAATTTCTACGCCCGAACCCTTTTCGTCATGAAACAGCTACCTCCGATGGTGTCGGTTCTGAAGCGGCTTTCGTTGCCTTGCGTTCCTCTTGTGCGAGATAGTCTGCCAACTGGGCCTCAATCTCATCTTTGACAATTTGCCGATATTCCAGGAAATGCTCCGCTTGAGCGCAAACTGAGAGATAACTGCTAATTCCGCCAGGGTTATGGCGAACCATCAGCCAGAGATTGCGCCAGAAGGCAAACCGAGTCTTCCGCACCAGCCCCTGTCGCCAGCAGAGGGTTAACAAGGCCCGAATCACCACCCAGGAAGTGTTTTTGCGCGTGGCTTTCCCTTTATGGGGGTAGGTGGCTTCCCCGAGGAAGCGAAAATGACGATAGGTGCGATTCAAGAAGACAAGGGGATCATAGAGTCGCCAGAAGGCGTCGATATATTCCCGAGCAATAACCTCTAGGGGACGAGTCGGAACAAAATTCATTAACGTAGTTTGGTTAATATTGCCGTTGCTGGCCCGTAAACGTCCTTCTTTCTCTAGGCGATGGGATAAAGCCGTGTCCGGGAGCGCCTGCAACATACTAAAGACCGCCGTGGGGATCGCGGTTTTTTCCACAAACTCAACAATGCGATCGCCCGCCCCGGATTGTTCTCCGTCAAAGCCGATAATAAAGCCCGCCATCACCCGTAACCCTGACTTGGAGATGTTGATAACTGCATCACTGAGCGGATCACGGGTATTCTGAAACTTCTTCGTCACCGCTAGGCTATCAGCGTCAGGGGTTTCTATCCCCAGGAAGACCGAGCCAAAGTTACAGGCCACCATCAAATCCATTAACTCTTGGTCCTGGGCCAAATCCACCGAGGCTTCCGTCGCGAAGGAGAAGGGATAGTGATGCTCCACCATCCAGGGTTGCAAAGCTTGCAGCAGTCGCTTCACATTGCGCTTGTTGCCGATGAAGTTGTCATCCACCAGGAAGATACTGCGATTCCAGCCCAGTTCACGGAGGCGATCGAGTTCCGCTAAAAACTGTTCAGGGGACTTGGTGCGGGGTTTGCGTCCATAAAGGACAATGATGTCGCAAAACTCACATTGAAAGGGACAGCCTCGGGAGAATTGCACCGACATCTCCGAATAGGCTTCAAAATCGAGTAAATCAAACCGGGGAATGGGCGTCTCGGTCACCGCTGGCTTCTCCCCGTTGGAACGGAAGACCCCGGTTTTCTCCCCTCGGGCGATCGCCTCGGCAAACATCGGCAGCGTAATCTCCCCTTCATCGAGAATCAGATAGTCCGTGTCAACGGCCTGGAGGTCTTGAGGGAGCGCCGTGGGATAGGGACCCCCCACGGCCACCGGTAAGCCGCGCTGTTTGGCTTCCGTCACCAGGCTCAGCATATCCTCTTTCTGGACAATCATGGCTGACATCAGCACCAACTCAGCCCAGTCCCATTCCGCCTCTGTGACATCTCGCACATTGCGGTCAACCAGTTGATACTCCCAGGTTTGGGGCGCAATGGCTGCCACTGTTGCCAGTCCCAGGGGGGGAAGCATGGCTTTGCGTCCAATCAGTTCCAGGGTTTTTTCAAATGACCAAAAACTTTTGGGAAATCGCGGATAAAGCAGTAAAACGCGCATGGTTGAGTCTCGATCTCCTTGGTTGGCGTCATGTCTGAACCAACACCTTGATTGGCTCAGTCGGGACGAAAAATTTTTCGCCCCTACGACTTTTGATGAATATAGCATTTCCCAAATCTTGGCAGCGGGAATCTCTCCTGGGGGTGGGTTGTGGCTCCGCAAGAGATTCGGACTCCCCCAGTTCGGCTACACCCCGATACGTCCCTGAGGGATGTTAATCAGCGAAATAATCCTGCAACGCTTTCACCTGATAAGACTCCCCTTGCAAGGTGCGAATCGCCGCTGCCGTAGCCCGCGCCCCCGAGAGGGTGGTGACAATGGGGATTTTATAAGCCAACGCCATGCGCCGAATCGTACGACCTTCAGCTTGGGCATCCTCCCCAGAGGGCGTATTCACAATCAACTGAATTTGCTTATTCTTCACCGCATCGAGCACATTGGGGCGACCTTCCGAGAGTTTTAGGGTTAAACCCACCTTTTCAAGACCGGCCGCCTTCAGAGCCGCCGCCGTGCCCATCGTGGCTAAGATATCAAAGCCCAACCCCTGAAGTTCACGGGCGATCGCGATGACTTTCTCCTTATCCCGGTCAATCACGGAGATAAACGCCGTCCCTTGCTGGGGCAGCAGTTCCCCGGCCCCCAGTTCGGCTTTGGCAAAGGCTTTCCCGAAACTGTCGTCAATCCCCATCACTTCCCCTGTTGAGCGCATCTCTGGCCCGAGAATGGTGTCGGTTCCGGGGAATTTATGGAACGGTAACACCGCCTCTTTCACCGAAACGTGACTGGGGATGAGTTCCTGAGTGAAATTCAACTGGGCTAGAGTTTCGCCCGCCATCACCCGGGAGGCGTACTTAGCTAGGGGAACGCCAATGGACTTGGAGACAAAGGGAACCGTCCGCGAGGCTCGGGGATTGGCTTCGATGATATAAACCAACTCTCCCTGCACCGCATATTGCACGTTCATTAAGCCCACCACATTGAGCCGTTTGGCCAGTTTCTCCGTCCAATCGCGAATGGTATGGAGTGCCGCCTGGGTCAAAGTTTGGCTGGGAATCGAACAGGCCGAGTCCCCCGAGTGAATCCCCGCTTGTTCGATATGTTCCATGATGCCGCCAATGACCACCGCCCCAGTCTGGTCGGCGATCGCATCCACATCGACCTCGATCGCATTCTCTAGGAATTTATCAATCAGAATCGGGTGATCGGGTTCAACTTGCACGGCGAAGGTCATATAGCGTTCGAGTTCTTCGTCGGAATAGACCACTTCCATGGCTCGTCCCCCCAGCACATAAGAGGGACGCACCACCACCGGATAGCCGATGCGTTGGGCGATTTTCAGGGATTCTTTGTAGCTCCGGGCTAAGCCGTTGGGCGGTTGCAGGATGTCCAATTCCCGTAGGATTTCCTCGAAGCGTTCCCGGTCTTCTGACGCGTCGATGGAGTCGGGGGAGGTTCCCCAGATGGGCGCGTTGACTTTGGAGAGAGGAACCGCCAGTTTGAGAGGGGTTTGTCCGCCAAATTGGATGATAATGCCCTCGGGGTTTTCGGCTTCGATGATATTGAGGACATCTTCTTTAGTGAGGGGTTCAAAGTAGAGGCGATCGCTCGTGTCGTAGTCTGTCGAGACGGTTTCGGGGTTGGAGTTAACCATAATCGTCTCGAAGCCTTGGTCTCGCAGAGCAAAGGAGGCGTGACAGCAGCAGTAGTCAAATTCAATTCCCTGGCCAATGCGGTTCGGTCCTCCGCCGAGAATCATGACTTTGCGGCGATCGCTGGTCAGATGTTCGTTCGTCTCGTCGTAGGTGGAGTAGTAGTAGGGGGTTTGCGACTCAAACTCCGCTGCACAGGTATCGACCATTTTGTAGGCGGGAATGACGCCGAGTTGTTTGCGGTAGCTGCGCACTTCGTCTTCTGTGGATTTAGTGGCGAAGGCGATTTGGCGATCGCTAAAGCCGTGTTGTTTGACCTGACGCATTTGGCTGGCCGATAAGTCCGAGAGGGGCGATCGTTTCAACCACTTCTCTGTCTCCAGGATTTGGGCAAACTTATCGAGGAACCAGATATCAATCCCCGTCAGTTCATACACTTCCTCGACGGACATCCCCAGTGTTAGGGCCTGATGCACGGTAAACATCCGTTCGGGGTTGGGTTGACGCAATCCGGCCCGCACCTGAGTCAAGCTGGGGAGTTTGCCCATAGACTGACAGCCCCAACCCCAATGGCCCGTCTCTAGGGAGCGAAATGCTTTCTGGAACGACTCGCAAAAGGTGCGTCCAATGGCCATGGCTTCTCCCACGGACTTCATCTGGGTGGTCAGAATTGCCTGAGTTCCGGGGAATTTCTCGAAGGCAAAGCGGGGAATCTTAGTTACCACATAGTCAATAGTGGGTTCAAAGCTGGCGGGGGTTTTCTTAGTAATATCATTGGGAATCTCATCGAGGGTATAGCCCACCGCCAACTTCGCCGCAAACTTAGCAATGGGAAACCCCGTGGCTTTACTGGCCAACGCCGAACTCCGGGAGACCCGAGGGTTCATCTCAATCACCACCACATCCCCATTGACGGGGTTGACAGCGAACTGGATATTCGACCCCCCAGTTTCGACGCCAATTTCACGAATAATTTTAATCGAGGCATCCCGCAGTCGTTGATATTCCTTGTCCGTCAGGGTTTGTGCCGGGGCCACGGTAATGGAGTCGCCGGTATGAACGCCCATGGGGTCAATGTTTTCAATCGAGCAGATAATCACCACGTTATCGGCTAAGTCCCGCATCACTTCGAGTTCATACTCTTTCCAGCCGATGAGGGATTTCTCGACCAAAATCTGACTGACCGGTGAGGCGTCGAGTCCCCCCTGGGCCATTTCCTCAAATTCTTCTTGGTTATAGGCAATGCCCCCACCAGAGCCGCCGAGGGTGAAGGCTGGGCGGATAATCAGCGGGTAGGAGCCAATTTCGACTCCGACGTTCCGGGCTTCGTCTAGGGTTGAGGCAATGCCCGAGGGGCAGCTTTGCAGGCCAATTTTGTCCATGGCCTGTTTGAACAGGTCGCGGTCTTCGGCTTTCTGGATGGCGGGCAGTTTGGCGCCAATGAGTTCGACGCCATATTTCTCCAGGACGCCGTTTTCGGCTAGGTTCACGGCTAAGTTGAGGGCGGTTTGTCCTCCCATGGTGGGCAGGACGGCATCGGGCCGCTCTTTGGCGATTATCTGTTCGACGATGTCGGGGGAGAGGGGTTCGATGTAGGTGCGATCGGCCATCTCTGGGTCGGTCATGATGCTGGCTGGGTTGGAGTTGACCAGGATGGTGAAGTAGCCCTCTTCTCGTAAGGCTTTTAGGGCTTGGGTGCCGGAGTAGTCGAATTCGCAGGCTTGCCCGATTACGATCGGACCGGAACCGAGTAAAAGGATTTTTTGGATGTCTTTGCGACGAGGCATGGTTGGTTCGTCTCTAAATGATGACGGGATTCTAAATCCTGACTATTCTACGGGTTTTTTCCGGTCTCAATCGCCCCTTGAGCGCCTTTCCCAAGATTTGATGACTTCCTGAGACTCCCAAGTCACCTGCCTCAGCACTGGCGATCTCAGGTTTACCAACATTAGCCAACTCTATATATATAAGAAGTCCTCAAATCTTGAGCGAGACTCCTGCCTCCCTCGTGGGGGTCAACTGCTGGCCATCAAAAATCCCCTCACCGGCGACTTGGATCGTCCGATCAGGGTTGAACGGGTAGAAATCGGGAAAAGATCCAAAAAAGTTTTCGAGCTAAAAGCCGTACCCCGAGGGGTTTTCAGAGCAAGGCAGCAAAAAAGTTGCCAAAAACTTTAAAAAAAGGGTTGACAGCCCCAGATAGTCTTGTTAGATTAGTTAAGCGCTCGGGAGGACGGGC
>P_2C_Liq_1_UnCtyDRAFT_1000879_pt1 | contig 12078 bp, 9 predicted proteins | sample Pon2CUnioCityCA_2_FD_10234 | JGI IMG/M metagenome (IMG submission 10234)
AAGGATTAAGGAGTCTTTGATCCTTAATCTTTCACCCTTGCTCCTATCTAATATCTATGGTCTAAAGTCTAACTTCTTGTGTCTATACTCTCTATTTCACCAATTTCCTGTACTTAAACTTCGTGATTGCATCTCCAAGGCGTTTTCTTCGATTTTCTTCATACTCAGAGAAGCCTCCTTCAAAGAAATGCACATGGGCGTCACCTTCAAAAGCCAAAATATGGGTACAGATACGGTCTAAGAACCAACGGTCGTGAGAGATCACCACTGCACAGCCTGCGAAATTCTCAATTCCGTCTTCTAAAGCGCGTAAGGTATTGACATCAATGTCGTTCGTAGGCTCATCAAGCAAAAGCACATTTGCCTCAGTTTTGAGCGTCATGGCAAGGTGCAAGCGGTTACGCTCCCCTCCGGAAAGCACTCCTACTTTCTTGTTTTGGTCGCCTCCATTAAAATTAAAACGTGAGAGGTAAGCTCTCGAATTGATCACCTTTCCTCCTATGTCGATTTGCTCATTACCAGCTGAAACTACTTCGTAGACTGACTTTTCAGGATCTAGCGCCTCATGCGTTTGATCGACGTAGCCGATCTCCACGGTACTGCCTATGTTGAAGTCTCCTTGATCAGGCTTTTCTTCTCCCATGATCATGCGGAAAAGGGTGGTTTTTCCTGCCCCATTGGGTCCAATTACACCAACAATACCTGCAGGTGGCAACTTAAAGTTCAAGTCTTCATAAAGTAAGCGATCTCCATAACCTTTCGCTACTCCCTTGGCTTCGATCACCTCATTCCCTAAACGGGGTCCGTTGGGAATTGGAATTTGCAAGTTTTGGATTTGCTCCTTACTTTCTTCACTCAATAGTTTTTCATAGTTGCTCAAACGCGCTTTTGACTTACTGCGCTTGGCCTTAGGGTTCATGCGCGACCATTCCAACTCCTTTTCTAAATTCTTACGGCGCTTGCTTTCTTGTTTTTCTTCGTCCTTTAAACGTTTCGATTTTTGCTCGAGCCAAGAAGTGTAATTCCCTTCAAATGGGATGCCCTCTCCTCTATCTAGTTCTAGGATCCAACCTGCAACATTATCTAAGAAATAACGGTCGTGTGTAACGGCAATTACAGTGCCTTTATATTGCTGCAGGTGACGTTCTAACCAAAAAACAGATTCTGCATCCAAGTGGTTGGTTGGCTCATCAAGCAGTAAAATATCAGGCTCTTGCAACAGCAGTCGACAAAGTGCCACCCTTCTTCGCTCACCACCTGATAGATTTTCTACCTTGGCATCTGCATCCGGGCACCGCAAGGCATCCATAGCGCGGTTTAGTTTTGTATCTAACTCCCAGGCATCTAAAGCATCTATCTTCTCTTGTAGCTTGGCTTGCTCTTGCATCAACTCTTCCATTTTGTTGCCATCAGCAAGCACATCTGGATCAGCAAATTTTTCGTTTACCGCTTCGTACGCTTTCAATACCTCAACCGTTTCAGCAGCGCCTTCTTCAACTATTTCTCGAACGGTTTTAGTATCATCAAGCTGCGGTTCTTGTGGCAGCATTCCAACAGAATATCCGTCAGAAAAGACTACTTCACCCTGATAGGCTTCTTCTTCTCCGGCAATGATCTTCATTAAGGTAGATTTACCACTTCCATTTAATCCAATAATGCCAATTTTGGCACCGTAGAAAAAAGAGAGGTAAATGTTTTTTAGAATGGCTTTCCCTGATGGTAAGGTCTTAGAGACGTTGACCATGGAAAAAATGATTTTCTTATCGTCTGACATAGCTTCTATTTTGTTCAACAAAGGTGTGAATTTATTACTTTTTAGCTCCACTGAAGCGAGATAATTCTTATTCTTGATAACAAAATAATTCGTTTGAAAAGATCAAAGCAAAAGTGCGTGGTTGGAAGGGTTGAACTCGTAGACTTTCCTGACTTTGGAATTAGCGGAATAGATGCTAAAATTGATACCGGAGCCTACTCCACAGCCATACACGCTCATAAAATATGGCTAACCGAAGATGAGGGTAATGAAATATTGAATTTTGAATTACTGGACCCTGAGAAAGAACAGTATCGTAAGCTTACCATTCGTACTGCACAATTTAAGAGAAAGAAAGTTCGCAGTAGTAATGGACGTCTAGAAGAACGCTTTGCCATAAAAACAAACATTTTGCTTGGCGGCAAAAAGCGCATTACTGACCTTACCTTAACCAATCGTGGAGAAATGCGCTACCCGGTGCTGGTGGGTAGAAAAGTATTAAAAAAGGGTTTCTTAGTTGATGTGGCTATAAAAAATGATAGCAGGTAAAACCTGCTATCATGTAGTTGAAATTAACCAACTAACCAACCTAATAAAGAACGTTTCTTAAGTTCTAACTCAAGCTCTTACTTATTTTTCTAATTCTGCCAACACATTGCGAATAGTCTCTTCATGTCCTAGTTCTAAACTTTGAGCATATTTAAGACTGTGTTGGTAGGCATTATTTTCAGCGTTGTATTTGATGTAAGCTACCGGTAAATCAATTGCTTTTTCTCTATTTTTCTTTGAATCTCGATCAAGTTCTAGATCAAACTTGAATTTTTTGGGCTTACGATCAAGTCCATATGTATTATCAGTATCTACTATAATTCTTTTAGCTAGATAACCCTCTTTAGCAACTTCAATAACGTATTCTACTTCTGGGATAGCAAAGAATAAAAACTTGCCATTTCCTTTCGTTACATATTTTGATACTTTCTTATTTCCCCGGTAAACTGAAACCTCAGCACCTTCTAATTTATTTCCATTATCAAATACTTTACCTATGAACAAATGTGATGTTTGTGCATAAGTTAAAGGAACAATGAAGAGCAGGGATATAATAATCAGACTTAATTTTTTCATGGTTTTTTGTTTTAAATTCTTAGGCTAAATTCAGCCTGAAGCTTTAATCTCAAAGCCACTAATTACCCAAAGAGTCTTAAAAGTTTCCTTGCGTTCGGAGGCGATTTTTTGAGCTAGATAGCTGTAAACAGCAAAAAAAAACCACCTATTAGGTGGCTAGATTTTGAATAGCTTTAGAGATTAATTAAAGGGTTCCACCTTCGCTAATGACAAGGCGATCAATCTCCTTTAAAGCAAATCCTTCGTATTTAAGATAATAATAGGAACCTTTTAAGTTTGCTAGATCTGCAGGTTTAAATTCAGTATAAAACAATGAGGAGGCCTCCTCTATATTTTTTCCATTTCTATCTATTAAGAATACCTTTTCCGGCTCATTATCCGACAAACTATTTGAAAGCCGCAAGCGGTGGTCAGCTTTTTCTACCCTTTTGTTAGGAAACTTCACTTTTGAAATAACTTCTTGAGATTTCACAAAACTTACCGCGCATAAAGCCACGATAAGCAAACTAATTGATTTATGCATTTTGATTTTATAAAGATTGGTTATAAACTACTTAGAGAACTTATTGGAGCTTGATTCCCATAACGGTAACATCATCAATCTGCTGGTAGCCTTCTTTCCAATTATCGAAAGAATTAACTAAAATTTCTTTTTGCTTTTCCAAGGGTTCATCTTTAAAACTCTCCAAAAGGTTCATGAAGTTCATAGACTTAAAACGTTTATCATGATTTCCGCCAAATTGATCCTCAAAACCATCTGAATTCAGGTATATGATATCACCTGCATCGTAAGGGATACTGCGCTCTTTTAAAGGAGCCTTTTTATGGTTAACCTTGAAGTATCGGTTTCCTGCCTTAATACGATATAGTGTTTTCTCTCCCTTGGTATTAACTGACTTAAAATCAGAATTGGGTAAAGGAGGCTCATTTGCGCTCAGTAAGTAAAGTGGACGTCGAGCTCCTACATAACGAATCACCTTTTTCTCTGTATCAATTTCACAAATCAAACCGTCCATACCGGTATCGTGTGCTATAGGGCCATGTTCAGAAAGGTACTCGTTTACATCTGAAATGACGCCCTCAAAGAGGTTTTTAGGCGTAATGCAATACGTGGATTTGGCTTTATTATTCAAGGCAGTGTAATAACTCATTGAAAGTAAGGAGGCAGAAATTCCATGACCGGTACAATCAATCACAGAGATCAACTTTTTATTACCCTGATCCTTCATCCAATAAAAGTCGCCTGATACATCGTACTTTGGTCTAAAAAAGATAAAATTATCGGGAAAACAAGAGTCAATCTGATCTTTGGTGGGAATAATGGCGTTTTGCACATTACCCGCGCATTTCATGTAGGATTCTAAGACTTCTAGACTCTTACTTCTTTCAGCCAACTTTTTACCTTCTTTGCCATTTAAACTTTGTGATGATCTTTGCTTTGCCTTTTTAAGTTGTATTTCTACTACTTGAAGTAATTCATCCGTTTTAAATGGCTTTGCCAAGTAATCTTCCGCCCCTTTAAGCATTCCTTTTCTGATATCTGTCTGATCATTAAGTGCGCTTAAAAAAACAAAAGGAATATTGTTTAAATCTTTATCTTTTTGAAAAGCCTCTAAAGTTGTAAGGCCATCCATAATTGGCATCATAACATCGCAAAGGATTAAATCAAATTGATTTTTTTTGGCTAATTCTATTGCCTGTTCTCCATGTATAGCCTGCTCAACTTCATAATCACTAATACTCAGGGTTTCTTGAATCAGTTCTCTTATATTCTTTTCGTCTTCAACTACTAATATTTTGTCCATAACTCGATACTTTATTAAATACGAGATAAAGATTACCATATATTAAAAGGTAGCAGAGAGCAAACTTCCCTTGAAGGTAGATGATTTACCGAATGTAATTTAGCGTTCGGTAAGTACGGCCAATAAACCCTCTTTTCTGCGTGTACTGACGCCAACTTTGGAACCGTCAGTTAATTCCAAACTGCCGCCTGCTCCACGAACATATTTAGAAACGTGCTGCAGATTCACAATGCTTGATTTGTGCACTTTGAAAAAATCATGTTCCAAAAGTCGTTCTTCGAACTCTTTCATGGGTTTAGAAACCAAAAGTGAGTCCCCATTCTGCAAAAAGAAACGGCAATATGCCCTTTCAGCAGCGCAACGAATAATTTGACTAAATGGAACAAAACGAATTCCATCTTCGCTTGGTATGCCTAATTTTTCTGTTTGTGTTGCTTGAGAGTCAGCTTTGTGTTTTTTCCTTTCTTTTTTAGTTGAATGTCTTTTTTCCAAGCGCAGCGCAACTGCTTCTAGCACGTCATTGGCTTCAAAGGGCTTTAAAATGTAATCATCTGCACCTAAATTCATCCCCTTTCTGATCTCATCTGAATCTACCCTTGCGGTAAGGAATAAAAATACGGGTCGTTCTTCGGCTTCAAGTTTTTGATTAATGGTTTTAAGTAAAGTAAAGCCATCCAACTCAGGCATGTTTACATCACAAATCACCAACTCAGGGTTTTCATCCATGATCTTTTGATAGCCAAGCTTGCCGTTTTCAGCAGTAAACACTTCATAATCTGCCAACTCCAACACCTCCTTTAAGGTTATTAAAATATTTTTTTCATCCTCAATTAGTAACAGCTTTGCTTTCATGTTTCTTTCGTTTGAATACCAAATTAAATGTTGTTCCTTCATTAACCTCAGAATCACAACTAATCTCTGCCTCTAATAAATCTGTATAAGCTCTTACTATAGACATCCCTAAACCAGTACCGTTGATTTCTGAAGTATTTGAAGCACGGTAAAAACTATCAAATACATTATCTATTTCGCTTTCTGGTATACCAATACCATAATCACGAACCATAATTTCAACTTTATCTTCATCTAAAATACAATGCAATTCGGGGTTCCTCTCACTTTTCTCTGAATATTTGAAGGCGTTTGAAACTAAATTGGATATTGCGTTTTCAAACAAACTTGGGTCTGTGTACAAGCTTGAGCTCGCAGATCCGCTTACCTTCAATTCAAGCTCCCTGCCGTCTTTCTGAATATGATCATACTGCTCTTTTAATGAATCACAAATCTTAAGCACATCTTGATTTGAACCTTCAAAATAGATCTTACCACTTTCGTTTTTACCCAAGACCAGAACTTCATTCATAAGACTAGTCATACGCTCAATTTCAGCATTAACCCTTTCGACTAAACCATCAAATTTTTCTTGATAAGCCTCATTTTCTATTTTGTTAAGGTAAAGCCCCAACAAACCCATACTAGATTGAATAACAGTTAAAGGAGTTCTAAATTGATGAGAAGCTGTGGCCACAAATTGCGACTTCATCTTGCTCAATTGCTTTTCTTTTTCAATCGCTTTCTCAAGATCTGCCTTAGTTTGTTCTAGTTCCTTAGTTCTTTCTTTTACTTTTGTTTCTAATGCTTCGTTTGCATTCTGTAAAACGGTCTCTGCTTTTTTTACTGCTGTAACATCAGTAAAGATCAAAAGCACTTTATTGATTTTAGACTTTTCTTTTACAGGGTTCACTAAAACAAACAACCACTCAGGAAAATACCGCTGATATGAGTTATGAATTTGTAGTTTTTCTGATTTCCCAGTTTCAAAAACCTGTTTGACCTTTTGTTCGATTACAGGATCTATCTTTTTGATCTCCTTTTTAAAGCTCATAGCTGCTTTAAATAATTTTACAGAAATTGCTTCTGCAGAAGAATTAGCATACTCTACAACAAGGTTCCGGTCTACTTGAAAAATGGGACTTGGAGATTGTTCTAAAATCGATTCAAAGTTATTTTTACTTTCGATCAAGTCTATTTGATTCTCCACTTCATAGGTAATATCCAAACATGCAATTACCAAAATGGGATTTTTTACTTCAACTTTGTTGTAGTCATCGTGAAAAATTGTTCCTGAAGCTCTGATGTAGTATATACCTTTTTCCTCAATTTGAATCCTACTTTCCACATTGAAGGGTTTGTAATCCTCTATTGACTTTTGTATGACTTCCCTCATACGGTCACGATAGTTGCCTTGAAATAGCTCTAAAAATTCCGCTAAAGAAATAGTATCACTTTTATATTTACTTGCGACTTTAAAAGTTCGTTTAAACTCTTTAGTTACTAAGACCTGATCACTATTAATCTCTATATAAACACTGGCCACTTTAGCCGCTTTTTGTGATACCTTAAGTAAAGCTGATTGAATCTCTAACTTTTCTTTAAGGTGATATTCGTTTGTAATGTCCTTTAGTAAGCTTTCTATAATAATCTGACCATCAGAGTCGATTACCTTTTTAGAGGAGGAACGAAAGACCTTCACCTTCCCTGATTTCGTAACTAGCTTATTATCAAATTCTTTAACTTTTTCTTCTTTCAAATTGTCTAGAATTTCCTCACGATCTTCATAATCAAAATACAATTCTTTAATCTGCTTTCCAATCAGTTCTTCCGCTTTATAACCAAGATGCTTTTCAACAGCTGGATTTGCCATTATGATTGTACCTTCTAAGGTTACCCGTATCCATAAGTCAGGAATGGAAAGAAAGATGTTACGGTATTTTTCTTCACTTCGAATTAACTCACGACGATAAAGTCTATTTCTTCTTTTCAGTTCATAGCTATCTATTAACAGGTTGATAATCGATTTTACATTTTCCTTATCAATTGGTTTACTTATAAAGCGGTCAATTTGTGCATTATTAAGCCCGTCTTTTAAAATTTCAAAGTCACTATGTGCCGAAACAAGAACGCATGGAAGGTCCTCATACTTTTTCTTGATTCTTTTCAAAAGTTCTACTCCCTCCAGTTTAGGCATAAATTGATCAGATAAAACCAAGCTGATCTCTTGAATCTTCTCGATTATTTCTTCTGCCTTTAGCGGATCTTGGCAAGTAATAACTTTAAAGTCTTTTCTCAGCGTAAAGCTTATTACCTTAAGGTTTGAAGCCTCATCGTCTATGTAAAGGATAAGAGGTTTAATTTTTTTTTCCATCTATCTAGCTAAATCAAACGTTAAATTGAAACGTGTTTTACCCATTTTGCTTTCAACATCGAAGTTTGCACCAACTTCATTTAATAATTCCTTAGTAATAGCAAGCCCCAGGCCTGTGCCTCCCTGCTTCTTTTTTGTTGTGTAAGAAGGTGCAAAGATCTTTCCAATCTCTTTTTCTTTTATTCCTTGTCCATTGTCTCCAATTGTTATATGAAGTAGATTCTGTTTACACCTAGAGGACAACGTTAACTCACCACCTTGGTCAGGAATGGCCTCTTCTGCGTTTTTAATAATGTTAAGTAAAATTTGAAAAAAGTTTTGCTCAAATGTTAATAATTCACATTCAGCTTTGAGATCTTTTTTCATTCTGAAATTCTTATTGCTTAACATTTCTACAATCTCACATGCCTCTTCAATACTTTTATTCGGGTTAAACAGTGCCTTTTCTTTAGCGTTACTGATAAGATTTTGCTTTAAGTTACCAATCAACTTGCCAACTCTCTTAGCTCCCTGGTTTACGTGGTTTGAAATTTCTATTAAGCCTTCTTTGGTTTCTGCAAACTCACTTTGTTCATAGGCACGGTCTATTTCTTCCAATAACTCTTTGTTAGCTGTACTTTTAATTATGTTGTAAACTTGGTCACACATTCTAGTCACTTCTTGCGATTCTTGAACCATAGACTGAGCTCCCAAACTAATGAAGTTAATGGGATTATTGATTTCATGGGTTACTTTAGCTGTTATTTCCCCTATAAGGGCAAATCGCTCTGCCTGCTTTAGTTTTTCTTTTGCTTTCTTTAATTCAAGATTTTTTAGCTCTAGCTCTCTTTTTTGATCTTCAATGGTGAGGTGGCTCTTTACCCTTGCTTTCACCTCTTCAACGTAAAATGGTTTTTCAATGTAATCTACTGCCCCACTTTGGAAAGCCTTTAATTTCTGCTTAACAAAATTCATGGCGCTAATAAAAATTACAGGAAAAGGTTTGTCAATCCTTTTTTTTACCTCTTCATACACTTCAAACCCGTCTAAATCAGGCATCATGATATCTAGCAACATCAAATCGGGCGTCTTTTTCTCAATTATTTTTAAAGCCTGATGCCCTGACTTAGAAATACGAACCTTATAGTCTTCTTCCTCCAAAATCTGACTAAGCAATCTTAGATTTTCAGGATTATCGTCTACAATCAGTATTTCTTGACTAAGGGGATTGGTTACTTGTGCATTCATTTTATTTTTCTTGTAGAGCTAAGTTCAAGAGCATGCTCAAGTACTCTAAATTTAGATCTTTAATGGTATCATCCATAAATTTCTTTAAGGTAGCATCATTTATTCTTTCTTTAGTCAGTGTTTTTAATTCAGAAACTTCACCACCCTCAGATAATTCTATGAAAAGCTCTATTAGCTCACGGTCAATATTTTTAAATAATTTAATCAGCTTGGCTTTGTAAGCATCATCCTTCCAATCGTTAGTGTAAGTAAACTCTAAATCCAACAAATCTTCTATCAATGACACGAGTCTTTCATGATCAAAGGGTTTACTAATAAAACTAACTGCACCATAATTCAAAGCACTATCAATTTGGTCAGGTTCTGCCTCTCCGCTAACCACTACAATAGGTGTATTTCTCAATTTAGGATATTTCTTGTGGTGCTTTAAAAAAGTAACCCCATTCACATCAGGCATTACAATATCTAAGATAATTAAGTCTATTTCCTCTGATTTTATAATTTCTTCAGCATCATTTACAGATGATGCTAAAAATAAATCAAAGTCCATTTTATTTAATAGATCAGCCACAAGGTTCAAGCTGTCTAAATGGTCATCAATAACCAAAATAGTTGGAGCGGGTCCTTTAACTTTTAGACTTTGTAGGGCAATAGCTTCATTTTCAACTTTTTTAAATGCGGATAGTTTTTCCATGCTTGGCTTATCGTAAGGCAGCATTATATTGAAACAACTACCCTCACCCTCTTTACTCTCTACTTCTATGGTTGCTTTAAGTAAGCGGACCAGTCTTTTAGTTATGCTCAAACCTAAACCTATTCCTTCTGCATTTTCATGTTTGCTGCTCTTTTCATATTGATTGAATACGTTAGCAAGCTGCTTTTTAGGAATTCCTGCGCCTGTATCTTCTACGCTCAATTTAATTTGATTCTCAATAAATTGAACTGATACTTTAATTGTGCCTTCAGAAGTAAATTTTATGGCATTTGAAATAAGGTTGATCAGAATTTGCTTGAGTTTATCTCGATCAGCAAAAATAATTTGAGGTAAGGCAAGTGAATATTCTAAAATAAATTCTAAGTCTTTTTCCTTTAGCTTTAGCATAAAAGTGTCACGCACTTCTATGATTAAATCAAGCAAATTAAAGGCTATCTTAGTAACCCTTACCTTCCCGCTTTCCAAACTTGCATTATTTAATACTTCATTGAGTAGCTTAACTAAATGTTTTCCGCTAGAATTAATAATGGAGATACTTTTATTTGCACCTTCACTCAAATTATCTCTTTGAAGCATTTGAGCATGTCCTAAAATCGCATTGAGTGGAGTTCTAATTTCATGTGACACACTAGCCACAAAAGCATCTTTAATTTTGTTTGCTTTTTCTGCTTTCTCTTTAGCTGACTCAATTCTCTCCTTGTCTTTGATCCGCTCAAAAGTTTGGTACAACATTTCTTCAATATCTTCAAAAAAGGAGGTAATGAATTCTTTGGACTGATGCTCTTGAGGGTGGAAGAAAAAATAATAACAGAAGACTTTTTGTTCTTCTCTATCTATTGTAGGAAAAAAGTAGATTAATTTATGGTAAGCCTCTCTGGTTGACTTTTTGGGATCTTCAAAAAACAACTGAGGTCCGTCAGAAACGTTTATTTCTAAATTTTCAAGAATGTTCTTTTTCTCTTCAGCATCCTTGTAAGCTTGCAACGCTTGTTTTCCATGTTTTAGATCTTGACAATACCAAGCCTGACAAGCTTCTTCCTCTTTTTCTGGGTCAGAATTGTCTACAAAACCAAAGTCTAATAGAGCAAAGTCTGCAAAACATTTCAAACTTCTTCTCAGTAATTGTTGTATAGAAGTCGATTTGTTTAACGATGCGCCTATTTTGCCCTTTGCCTCTGATAGAATTTCATTCTTATAGTTTTGGGTTATCTCTATTCCGTAGGCAAGAAAGTTGAATTTATCTTGATATGTTAATTCTAAGCAGGATATTCTCCATTCAATGTAGATGTGCTTACCATCTCTAGTTTGTGCCCAATTATTAAACGTAGCACCAGAAGGTACGCCTTGGGCTATTGTCTCCAAATTATTTTTAGCTTTCTCCAAGTCTTTACTCGGTGTGAAAACTTCGCAGAATTTTTTTCCAATCAACTCCTCAGCTTGATAGCCTATAATTGAACTGGAATATTGGTTGGCATATAGAATTAAGCCATCACTTTTCAGTTTTAGAAAAATGAGTGGCATGGTATCTAAATTCTCTTGCTTAAATACAAAAGGTTGTTCCATTTATTAGGTCGGTTAAGCTCTAGTTATCATAACCGCTTTAAAATACCTTATTAGTAAGACGTTTAAAGGTAAGCCAACTTCCCAACGTGAGCTTTTAGTTTCCCAACGTAAGAAAATTCATTTGAATCTACATTATAAAAGCGCAATACATTTGAAAGATAACTACCTAATGAATGAAAAGTCTTTTTAGCTCAATTCTACTTCTATTTTCCTTGAACGTCATCTGCCAAAACGTGCAGGCTGATTTTGAAGTAAATCAAACACATGGCTGCATCCCGCATAGTGTTCAATTTACTAATAAATCAAGTGGTGCGACGAACTACTTATGGAAATTCGGTGACGGCTCTACCTCAACGGCTGTAAATCCTGCTAAAATTTATCTTAATAAAAACTTGTACGATATTACACTTATCGCATTTGATAATAATGGACAGCGTGACACCCTAATTCAAGAAGATTTAATCTCAGTTAGGGATACGCCTCAAGTATCTTTTTCTTACCAGATAATAGACTCATGTGCAAACAATAATTTAGTGCATTTCCAGGAACGAAGCACAGGTGGACAACTCTTTATTTGGGATTTTGGTGATGGGCATCAGTCCACGCAAGCAAATCCAACTCATGTATACCAACAAGCCGGAAGTTACACAGTTAGTTTGATGGTAACAGATACGCTAGGTTGTAG